>Ga0078972_1003027_pt1 | contig 52124 bp, 53 predicted proteins | sample YelNatPaOPGAMG01_FD_67568 | JGI IMG/M metagenome (GOLD analysis project Ga0078972, IMG submission 67568) | Hot spring thermophilic microbial communities from Obsidian Pool, Yellowstone National Park, USA - OP-RAMG-01 (SPADES assembly) (version 2) | ecosystem: Environmental > Aquatic > Thermal...
TATTTTTTGCACAGTTCTGGGGGAAAGCCTTCCTTTTCTTCCGCTAAAAACATAATCGTCAGGATTTTTTCCTTCTGTAAACTTTCTCAACTCTTCTACCAACCTTTCAGAAATTATGAACATCCTATCTTTTTCCCCCTTTCCCGTTCTAACCCATCCAATCCTTTCATTCAACTCTAAATCTTTAACTTTTAAATTTATCAGTTCACTCAATCTTAGGCCTGAAGAATACAAGAACATTACAATAAGCTTGTGCTTTTCATTTTCTATAGAATCGATAATTTTTTTCACTTCCTCTTTGGTCAAAACAGTTGGCAATTTTTTTGGAACTTTTGGTGACTTGAAGTTTACTATTCCTTTCTTCAAAACCTCATCGTAAAAAAATTTCAAAGCAGCCTTTATCAAAATTATTGATTTTGTTGAAGTCCCTTCCTCCATCTTCTTTGCGATGAAGGCTTTGATGTCATCTTCATTCACCTCTTCAGGACTCTTTTTTATGAACTCTAGGAATTTTTGGTTATAAAACAAGTACATTTTCAAAGTCCTTTCAGAAAAACCTCTAAGCTTGAGTTCATTCCCCAACTTTTGAAGAACTTCCATGATTATATTATTAGAGTCTTTTCGCATAAATTTCAATAAATAAAATTATTTAACTTCATCTAACAAAATTAAGAAACAATGAACATCTTAATTGAAAAGCTTAAATCCACACCAATTCAAGAGCAGAGAACAGAAATCGTTGAAAGAAAAGGTCTTGGCCACCCAGACTTTATTTGTGATTCTATAGTTGACAAGATTTCTGTAGCTTTGAGCAAAGAGTACTTGAAAAGATTTGGAAGAATTCTTCATCACAACATAGACAAAGCACTACTTGCAGCAGGTGAAGCAGAAAACAAGTTTGGTGGTGGTAAGATAATCAAGCCCATGAAGATGATTATAGGAGACAGAGCAACATACCTTGTTGGCAGCGAAGAGATTGATGTGAGCTCAATTGCTATTAAAACAACAAAAGAATGGCTTAAAGAAAACTTAAGGTTTGTTGACGCGGAAAAACATCTAGAATATCAAATCGAGCTTAAGCATGCTTCAGCAGCCCTAGCAGAAATTTTTAAGAAAGAAGATGAAATTCTTGGAGCTAACGATACTTCTGCTGTTGTTGGTTATGCTCCCCTTACACAAACAGAAAAAATTGTACTTGAGACAGAAAGATTTCTCAATTCAAAAAAATTCAAGAAAAAACATCCAGAATCAGGAGAAGATATTAAAGTCATGGGATTGAGAGTTAACAATACTCTAGATTTAACAATAGCAATGGCTTTTGTCGATAGGTTTATTGATTCAGAAGATGCCTACTTCAAAAGAAAAGAGGAAATTTTGGAAGAAGTCATAAAGTTTGTCAAGGAAAATACAGAGCTTAAGCTCAACAGTGTTAAAATAAATACTTTAGATGAAAGAGGGAAAGGTGAAAGTGGTTTATTTTTAACCACAACCGGAACTTGTGCTGAATCTGCTGACTCTGGTCAAGTTGGAAGAGGGAATAGGGTAAACGGTGTTATTTCTTTGAACAGACCTGCTGGGAATGAAGCCGGTCCTGGAAAAAACCCTGTCAGCCACGTGGGCAAGATTTACAACTTACTTAGCCATGACATAGCAAAAGAAATTTTTTCTAAAGTCGATGGACTCAAAGAAGTTTACGTTTGGTTGCTAAGTGAGATAGGAAGGCCAATAAATGATCCAAAAGTTGTGATAGTTCAGTTCATTCCAAAGAATGAGGAAGATGTGAGTAGAATACAGAAAGAAGTTGATGAAACAGTTCAAGAAAGGATGGCAAACATCCAAAGCTTCTGTAAGCTTTTGGCTGAAGGAAAACTTTCTGTTTGCTAATCTCAATTTTCTTATTTTAGAAAATTAATCGAAGGTTCCAACTCACTAACAGGTATATAAACTGGCTCCTTTCCAACTTCTTGAGCAAGCCTGTCAATGATTTTTGGAACTGTAGTGTTATCAGGATAATGAAGTGACACTTCCCAATCAGCCAGTTTTAATAAAAACGAGAGAAGACCAGGCTCCCTCTCTCGATAAAAAACACGATCAACTATAACACGAATTTCTTTTCCATGCCTCCATGGATAAATTTTTCTTTCCCCTTCTAATTCTAAAAAACCACATTCTTTTATAATATTTTCAAGCCTATCAACTTCTTTTTCATCTGAAAGATGAAGCTCAAAATTATTATTCAATTTGTAGTGCAACACACGCATTTGATTTTTCATACGTTAAATAACAATTTTAAGGATTTAAACCCTTTACTTAAAACCAAAAAGAACCTTAAAATTAGTTCGCCTAACGATTCTTATACGCAAAAATGCACTTTTTGAGTGTTAAGTGCGCCACTTCTTTTCCAAGACTGAGCAATTATTTCATTTTTATCTCAGCAATTTCACCTTTTTCATTCAACCCAAAAAATCTTTGCTTGATTTTTAAATTATTTTCTAGCTTGTAGAACAACCAATCTTTCTCCACAGGTATGTCTGTGAAGAACCAGAGCTCATCAAACAATTTTATTCCATTCAAAGAGTTGAACTTTGCGCTTATGTTCGATTTTTCTACTTCGCATGCTATTAACTTGTTGTTTAAGATCATTACAAAATCAATATAAACATTTGTTTTTAATTTTTTGTTAATTAAACCCTTATTTTCCCAAAATCTCTCTGGATTTAGTTTTAAAAGAAAAGATTTGACTTTATTTAACAATATAACATCAACATTTGTTTGTGGGCGGAATGGTGCATTTTCAAAATAAAATACAAGCTTGTCTAAAAAATCTTTTTTGTCCATAATTTGAATATATTCTTTATAGTATATAAAATATACGGTTATAAAATTAAATATATATAACAATTAATTTAATTTATAAATTATATTATATCATATATATTTTAAACAAATAATATTTTGTAACACATATTTTTAAAAATATAAGTGAGTTTTTTAAATTTTAAATAGAAAGTGAGAGTTAAGGCGAAAATAGCCAACATCTCAAGGGAAGATCAAACTTGATGTTTTTGGGCTAAATGAAAAAGTGAGAGTTTGAACCTTAATTAGAAAAGTGAGAATAATAAGAAAGTAAGAGTTAAATACTTTAAAAACAATATAAAATTATGAACATTTTAGATTATTTGAAAAAGATCTTTAGAAAAAAAGCACCGATTCAATCAGAATCAATCAATCACTCAATCAATCACTCAATCAATCAATCAGAAAGAGAGGCGCAACCTATTGAAATAGAAAGGGAATCCCTTCAACTCGGTTTAGCAGCGGGTTATACAGGGAGATCAATAAGAGAAATAGAAGCCTCATTAGTTCGTATAGAATCTCAAATGACTTCCAAAGAATGGTTTATTGCTCAATTTGGTGATCCAAAAAGGATAGTGGAACTCTTAGAATCTATAAGAAATATTTTAAAGACCCATGATGAGTTAACTATGAGGCACTTTGAGATGATAGAAAGTTCTATTTATTCTCTCCAAGGCATAGCTAAAAGAGCGCCAGAGCCAATAAGAACAGAAATGCTTAACCAGATAAACATTATAGAGTCTAATCTACCACTTACCCCAAAAATGAGGCAACTTGAAGATATAGTAAAAGATGCAGGTGAAATAAGCTACACAGACCTTGCGAATAGATTGGGAATAACAGAATCTGCCCTTAGAGGGTTTTTAACTCAGTGTATAAGAAGGGGTGTTAAAGTTCAAAGATTTGAAAAATTAGGTAAAGGTTGGGTAAAATTTGTTCAAGCTTCTGCTTAAATCAATCACTCAATCGATTAAGCTTTAAAAAACTACTTGTTCTTTACTTTCCCGTTTCCATTTCCGTTCCAAGGAGAATGGCAAACAGGACAAAAATCTATCTTTTCATCAATTCCCAATCTTATAAGGGAATGACAATTTTCACAAGGCACATTCACTTTATACGAATATTGGTTTACAATCTTACCCAAATCGACACCGGTATTATAATATATAGTTTTCAAACTATTTAAAGATGTTGTATTTTAAAAATCTATGACTTTTCACAAAAATCTATCTTCTCACACTCTCTAACTTCTCTTTTACTGTTAAATACCTAAAAATACCATTTACATCTGTTCCAGGCTTAAGTCTTACCATTTTCACATTGAAAGGCTCCATTGTTTGGATGTCGAGAAACATTTGGAGATGGTTCTCAATAAGGCGAGAAACGGTTTTATGATGCAATTCCGTCCTTCTACTGATTTCTCTATACCAAAGCCAGCCTTCTTCTGCCACTTTGAGGCAATTTACGATTTTAATTATGTTTTTGGCTAAGTCTTTTCTCATGATAATCTCACCATATCCCATATAGGAACATTTGGCGCATTTTTATATTAATTAATTTATCTTTCACATTTAAATCGATTTATAGCATCTAGTAGTACTTTATTTCAAACTTATCAGTTTCCCCCTTGAAACTCTCCCATTTAACTTCAACTTTGCTTACATATGAATTTGGAGGACCGGTCCTGCAAAATTCTACCATTTTTTCAACATTTTCTTTTTCTCCTTCAAAAACAGCTTCTACTCTGCCATCGATTAAATTTCTCACCCAACCCTTCACGTTATTTTCTTCAGCTTTAAGTTTAGTATAATGTCTAAAATTTACCCCTTGTACAATCCCACTAACTATCACATGGGCTCTTACTTTCATTTTTTTCTTCTTATCATGGGAAGAGATGTTTTGGGGTTTTCAAAAACTTCAAAGCCTTCAGGTAGGTCTATAGCTCCAGAAGGATCTTTGGAGAAGAAAAACAATTTTGCTCCTCCCCTACCTTCTCTGGAGTGGAGATAATATACCTGACCTTTGCTATTAGTGAAGCTGAATGCCATATTCTCACCTCCAAATATATTAGAATAACAATTACTTAACTATTACAGTTTCTTCGGTTTGGGCTACAGGAGCACCACTCTCTTCTTTCAAAACAGGATAAGACCTTAGGGCGCCAGATTCAACCAATTGTTTCAAAGCAAGGTCAAGCTTAATACCACTTGCTATTTCTTTAACCCACCTTTTGGCAAAAGGCAAGCCATGAAATTCATTTCTTGCTTTTTCCAAGATTTTTCTCGCTTCCCAAAGTCTTACTGGCTTTTCCCCTTCATATTGATAAATCAAAACTTGGCTTGATTCTTTCACCAGACCTATACCCTTTGTCGTGAAAACTTCAATCGCAATTGTTTGACCCTCTTTTATTTCATATTGAATGTTATTCTTACAATTTGGTATCGATGGCTCGGCATGTTGAACAAATCTTTCAAGACCATGCCCAGATAAATTGTAAATTGGTTTAAGGTTGAATTCATTAACTGTATTTTCTATGATCTTAGAGATCTCACAAACTTTTATCCCAGGTTTAATCACTTTCAAAGCATTTTCCACAGCTTTTTCAGAAGCTTCTATCAAATCATTCTTTTCATTTCCTATTATCACAGAAAAAGCTCTATCCCATATATAACCATCAACATGAATACCAAAATCGATTTTAACTAAGTCACCCTCTTTTAAGGTTGTAGGGTCATCTATATCAGGAGTATAATGTGCGGCATTCTCGTTTATTGAGATGTTGAGAGGAAAAGCAAGACCACCTCCCATTTTTTTTATTTCATTTTCAACTTTTTCTGCAATTTCTATTATTTTTACATCTTTTTTTATCAAATCTCTCACAAATTCTAAGATTTTGTCAGAAATTTTTTTTGCATTCTCATATTTTTCTATGATTTCATCCATACTAACACATTGTTTTGAGAAAATAAATTATTTTGATTTAAAAGATACTCAATCTTTTTTACTATTGATTTTCAAGAAAGATTTTATCTCTCTTTTAAGTGCAGTTGGTAACAAACGAGCAATTTTTACTGCAAAACACATTTTCCTAACTCTTGAGCTACTTCTTTCAAATTTGAATAAAATTAAGCCTTTCTTGTGTAAATTAGAAAGAGCATTTCTGACATTTCCACCAGACATTTTAAGGATTTTGGAAATCTGATAAGTGTTAAGACCAGGATTACTGCAGATTAATTGGTAAACTCTGTCTTCAGCTTTTCCATGCCTTCGCATTTTTACCTCTCCGTACAATTAAAAAATCCAAATCAGTATATAAAAGCTTTTCTGTAAAATAAAAAAGAAAGATTTATACTCTTAACAACATATGTTGTAAATATGGTTAAAGTAATTACAGAATTAGAGAAAACAATTTTGCTATCAGCTTTAATATTAACTAGAGGTAATACTAAAAAACTATTCAAGGAGGACGAAATAGTCCTTAAATTTCCAATGAGACAAAGAAAAACCGTGAGAAGATTTGTTAAAAAATTAGTGAAGGAAGGATATTTAGTCGAGTCTTCTGGTAAAAATTACAGACTTTCAGAAGAAGGGCTCAAGATTGCAACCAGGTTATTGCATGAAGGTGGAACATTTGTGTGAGGAATAAAAATGAATGAAAAGTTTAAGGAGGCAGCCTTCTGGCATAAGGAAAAAATTGGCAAGATTTTGGGTGTTAAGTGTGAACTTTGTGCTAGAAGATGTTTTATAACAGAAGGAAATAGAGGTTTTTGTAAAGCAAGAAAAAACATTGGGAATAAACTTTTTTCCATGAATTACGGAAAAGTTGTTGCCATAAACATAGACCCCATCGAAAAAAAGCCATTATACCATTTTTACCCCGGATCCTTTGCCTTATCCTATGCTTGTGCTGGATGCAATTGGGCATGTGAATATTGTTGTAATTTTGATATAAGTCATGTTGAAACACCAGAAACTTTGGGAGCTAATTTTAAGCCAGAACAAATAGTTGAGATGGCTGAGAGAGAAAATGTCAAGATTATAAGTCATACTTACACAGAGCCTACAATTTTCTTTGAGTTTGCTTATGAAGTTGCCAAGTTAGCTCATGAAAAAGGGATGAAAAACACCTTTGTAACAAACGGTTATATCACAGAAGAACCTTTAAGGAAAATTTCAAAATTTTTAGATGCTGCTACAGTTGACTTTAAGGCTTCAGGTGATGAAAAATTCTTAAGAAAATACGCTTCTGTACCTTCAATAAAACCAGTTTTCCAAACACTTAAGCTTATGAAAGAATTGAAAATTCACATAGAGATAACAAATTTAATTGTCCCAAAAATAGGAGATAAAAAAAGCAAGTTTAAAGAATTCTGCAAATGGATTTTAGATAATTTGGGTTCGAGCATTCCAGTCCACATAATAAGATTTTTCCCAAATTATAAGATGATTGATACCGACTCTACACCCATTTCCGAACTTGAAGAATTTGCAAAAAAGGCTAAAGAGATGGGATTAAAATATGTTTATATTGGCAATGTGCCTGGCCATGAATGGGAAAACACTTATTGCCCAAATTGTGGAGAGTTGCTTATAGAAAGATTTGGTTTTGAAGTTAGGTCTAAAATAACAGAAGACAAATGCCCAAAATGCGGGAAAAAACTTGAAGGATTTATATTATAAGAGTGAAAAAATATTAGATGATTATGGTTACAAAAGCTCAAGTCTTAGCAGAATTGAAAAAGTGTTTTGACCCAGAAGTACCAGTAAATATTGTTGATCTCGGTTTAATTTATGATGTGAAAATAAATGAAGGTAATGTCAAAATCAAGATGGGGCTAACTTCACCCGGATGCCCAATGCAATCTTTTATTGTTGATGATGTGAAAAACAAAATTTTGAAAATTAAAGGAGTTAAGAGGGTTGATGTTGATTTGGTTTTAGAGCCATGGTCTCCTGATAGAATGTCAAAAAAAGCTAAAAAGAAATTGGGGTGGTGAAATGGCATATAAAATTTTACACGATAGAAATGCATGTATAGGCTGTGGCGCTTGCGTAGCAGCCTGTGATAAATTTTGGAGTTTGAAAAATGGAAAGTCAAGCCTCAAGGGTGCTAAAAAAGTTGGTATTAACTTTGAGCTCGAAGTTGAGGATTTGGGTTGCAATAAAGACGCGGCAGAAGTTTGTCCAGTGAATTGCATCCACATAATTGATATGAAAACAGGAAAGAAAATCATTTAGACTTTGATTTTTTTCCAAATATTTTACTTAAAATCCAGGCTAAAATAAAAACTGTGCCTAGAATAAAGAAAATCAGAAGAATTGAAGAAAGCTGATTCAAAACCATATTTAAAACATTTTCTAATTCAGAAATCTTTTTTGGTATTTTTTCTATTGCAAAATTTTTTAAGTGTGGTAATAGGAAAAAGAAGATACCTATTGACAAAAATTCAAAGCCAAATAGCTGGAATCTCCCGCTCCATGTTTCAATTAAGAAGAAAAGAGCAACACCACTTACAATCGTGATAGTTAGAAGTGGCCAAAAAAGCCTATCGAAAAAATCATGTGCTTTTAAGCTGAAAAAAATGGCAAAATCTTCACCTGTTCTTATGTTTTTTACACATTCAAGAAAATCACACTCATAGCTTTTATAGTAAAACTTTTCAAAAGATTTTTCTGCTATTAGGTTGATAAGAGTGTCAACATCTTTATTCAAGATTTCAGAGCAACTTAAAGTCATGTTATCTATTGGGAGTGTTATGTTATTGTTGACCTTACAATATGAAGATATGCTTGAATAAACTTGTTCAATTTCTTGAGTAGTAGTGTTTTCAAGTAAAGAGCTTTTGAAAACTGTTGTGAAAATTTCTTTTGTAGTGTCATAGCTTGTGACATTATAGAAAAGAAAAGTTATAAGGAGGAGGGCTAAAAATAAAGAAAAGAAGAATGTTGCAATTGCCTTTGCAATATTTCTCAAAATCCCCATTTTTTCACTTGAAAAAACTTAATATTTTTTTCTGTTTTTTATCACTTAATATATCTTCTTTTGTGATTCCAAGAGCTTTAAGGACTCGCATGCTAGCAGGAATTATTTGATGCTCAATATAATATTCAGGATCATATTGATCTTGCTTAACATCTTCAGCAGGCTCGGCTCTATCAGAAATGCTTCCTTTACCCTTTGTTATGATAAAACCAATCACGCTACCTTCAGCAATTGGTCTTCCCCTCATCCTTGCTTTTTGTGCAGCTTTCACATGCGGCCCAATTTGTTCATATTGGTTTAAAGGTCTTGTGATTTGTTCCCAAATAACTAAATCTTCAAGGTTAATCTTACCTTCTCTTATTTTCTTGACAATTTCTCTCACCATTTGAATCGCTTTTTCAGGATTTTTTTCCCTCAAAATTGTTATTAAAACATCTCTTTGTATCTTTTTGCTGAGTTCACACCAATCTCTTCTTACAGCCTCATATCCTCTAATTTCAATATTGCCATTGTAATCGAGTAGGGCATACCTCTTCTTTGCCCCAACCTCGCCTTTTTCTCTGGCTACAAAAATACCACCTTCATACAAATCCCTGAATTCGAGCTCAATTATCCCTGGCAACTTGTTATTAATCATTTCAGCGAATTTTTCCCCAATTTCTACCAATTTTTCTTTCGAAAGCTTCTCAGGATACTTTACCATTAAAGAATCAGTATCGCCATAAATTATCTCAAAACCAACCCTTTTTGCCTCTTCTATCACACTAGTGATGTAAAATCTGCCAAAGGCAGCAGTCGAAGCACCACATTCTCTTTTATACCATTTTGCCCCAACAAACCCAAAGTACCCATAGGATGCATTGGCGATTGTTTTCAAAGCAAATTGCCTATTGTTTAAAAGTTTATACTCTTCTGATTCTTTTTTCAACTTTTTCATTCTTTTCTTGATTTCTTGTCTTTCTTTAATCAAATCTTCTAAATGTTTTGGTATGAAACCTTTTACTTTCGTGCAGAAATGCCAGTTCGTTTCAGGTACTTTATTCTTCTTTTCACATTCATCATGAGCACAATTAAAAGTTTCAGGAGAGATGTTGTGTGTGACTATTATTGTTGGATAGAGTGAACGAAAGTCAAAGACCAGTATATTAGAATGAATCCCCTTTTTCGGTTCTATAACTATAGCCCCTTTATAAACAGGAGCCATTTTTCTCTTTTCAATTTCTTCAGTTTTTGGTCTATTCGGTACTAGAACATTGTCGGAAAAAGCTCTTCTCGTGTAGAAAGCTTCAACTAGCTGGGAATAAGTATTCCTACAAACATCAAAAGCAAGAAGACCTGTCAATCTGGATAAAGCAAAAATTTGGGGTAATATTAATTCGGAGAGTTTGAAAGTTAGAAAAGAATCATGCAAACTGTATTCTACCAACCTCTCCATCTGCTCTTTCTTACCCCATATCTCAACCATCTCTTTATATTCCATTTCTTTCTTACCAATTCCAAGCAATTCTTGTGCTACTTCATTTAGAGTTAAAACTTCACTTTTCATGCTGGCAGAGAGAATGTGATCAATAAAATCAAACAAATCTATATGAACCCTACCCTTAATTTTTGCTGAACTTATTCTCCCCCTCCTAACAAGATGAACAACTGAATTGTCTCTCCCAAGTTTTAAAGGAATTTTTAATTCTTCTGCCCTTTCTTTAAGTTTCGGAAAATCAAAGTTGTCGCCATTGTAGCTACATATAAAATCTACATCACTATTTTTTACAATTTCAAGAAATCTTTCGATGATTTCTTTTTCCCCCTTTACTGATTCAACATAAGAAGGTTGTGTTTCCCAAGATTTTGAGGTTATAACTTTTTTCGTGCCGTCACTTGAAAAAACACTTAGCATTATTAATCTTGATTTTCCATTTTCCTCTATGAATTCTGTGTCGAATGCCAAAACTTTAAAATTAATTTTTTTCTCTTGTTTTATAGGCTTAATAGAGTTTGCTTTTATAATTTCATCAACAAGATATTCTTTATTTAAAGACCTTTCACCTTCAACTTCAATCCACCCCATTGGTTCAATCTGCTTATCAATTATGTAGCGCTTATAGAAAGGTATATCATATTCAAAAGTTTCTTCAACATCATCCCAATCTTTTACACTATCTCTAACATCAGGTATTTTTCTTGGATTATCTATGATGACTTTGATGAGTTTTGTTTTTTCACCTTGCCAAATTCTTTCTACAACCTTAGCTTCAAGTAAGTTTATTTCCAGTTTTTCTTTTTCTAAACTTTCTATTTTCTTTTTTGTTTCATGGAGTTTATCTTTTTTCGGCAGAACATAGAAATATGGTTTGAAATTTTGATCAAGAACAAGAAAAGTTTTACCTTCAGAATTTTTACAATATAGTCTAACAGTTGGTTTATCTTCAAGCAAAGTATAATCAGCATCTAGAAGAAGCAAATTTTCTTTCAAGATATCACCAATTATAATCTTGCTATTGTTGAATTAAATATTTCTGTAAGTACGTACAAATAATTAGTGTGAAAAAAATTTTAAAAATACCGACGGAGCCAATCGACGTTTGGCCGGATAAAAAAATCAGTGAATTGACCGAAGAAATGCTATATACAGGCTACCAGGGAAGAAAACTTGCAGAAACTATACAAGTCTGGTCAAAGATGCTTAAAAAGAAAAAAATTGTCATTTGGTTTGGTCTTGCTGGAGCAATGGTTCCAGCTGGAATGAGAAAGATAATTTCTTACCTGATTCGAAGAAGAATGGTTGACGTCATAGTTTCTACAGGGGCCAATTTGTATCATGATTGTGTTGAAGCTTTGGGAATAAAACACTATGTGGGAACACATCTAGCCGATGATGTCAAGCTTAGAAAGATGAGGATTGATAGAATTTATGATGTTTTTGCGAGTGAAAAAAAGTTCTATTGGGTTGATAGTTGGATAGAAAGAGATTTCTCTAGAACTTTGAGGGATTATTACCTTCATTCTTCTCGTGAAATTCTCTATCTTCTTGGAAAAAGATTAAATCAAGTGGCTAAAGACAAAAATTCAATTTTAATCAATGCTTACAAACAAAAAGTTCCAATATTTTGCCCAGCTTTTGGTGACAGCTCGATTGGATTTTCGGTAATGTTTGCCAATAGAAGGAAAATTGTTCAAAAAGTTGGGGACAAAAAAGTCATTTTAAGGAGAAAGAGAATAGTTTGGGACGGTCTTAAAGATGTTGACGAGAGCTCCAAGATAACTGAAAAAGCAAAAGCCACTGGAGTTATCTATATTGGTGGTGGTGTCCCTAAAAATTTCATTCAACAAACAGCTGTGATTGCAAGCTACCAAACAAGACATGACAAAAGCCACAGCTTTGCCATACAAATTTCCACAGATTTGCCTCAATGGGGAGGGCTTTCTGGCTGCACTTTTGAAGAAGGCAAAAGCTGGGGAAAAATTGGACCATATGCAAAAATGGTTCAATGTTATGCTGATGCCACAATAGCTTTGCCTTTTGTTGTCCATTCACTGAGCGAGAAATTCAAAAAGTTAAAAAGAGAAGTTCCAATTTTTGAATGGAGAGTGGGCGATTTAAAGATAAAATATGAGAAAATGAAGCTTTGATTATTTAAATACAAAACCTGTTTCTTTTGACCAAAGAAGTAAGTCAAGCTCATCTAAAGGAATCCCAATTTTTTTTGAAAATTCTCTCATCTTGTCCTCAATTTTAAGATATTCTTTTTTTGTCAAGCTTTTTGGGATTTTTTCTATTATGCCAAATTCTTTTAGATTTTTCAGAATATGAACATCAAGAATTGCAAGCTGGTTATTGCTGAGACCTATGTTTCTTATGAAATGGCTAGCCTCCTTCATTCCAATTCCTTTAACATTTTTCACTAACCATTCTCTCAATTCTAAGGGGTCGATGAAAGATAGCAAAAATTCTTTGATTTGGATTTTTCCATCAACTGTGAATTTTTTTCTTGCTTCGACAATATATTTTGCTTTGTTTTTCCCAAACCTCACACCTTTAAGAAAAGGTATTATCTCTTCTTCAGAGCCTCTATACAATAAACCATTGTTTATCAGCTTTTTTATTGCGTCCCAAGCTGTCAAGGCTTTTGTTTGTGGCGTACAAAGACAAAAAGCTAATTCAGCAAAAATTATTTCATTGCTCTCATTCATCATTCCCTTGAATTCCAAAAGCCTTTCTTTAATTTCTTCTTTTTTCTCTTCATACAATTTCAAAAGTTCTTCAATTTTTTTCATATCACTCCTCCAAAATTTTAAGTTTCTTTCCACTTCCAACTTCAGGATATTTCTGGTAAAGTTCTTTTCTCCTTGCTTCCAACATTTCTATCGGCTTACCTAAAAATTCAGCTGCAGAAATCACTTTTTTATTCAATTTTTCAGCCTCGGCATAAGCATTTTTGAATTTATTCTTATAATCTAAATCACGGAGTAAATGATGGTCTAAAATTATTGTTTCTGCTTTTGCCTCTCTCAAAATTCTAATAAAATTATTTTCCGCTTGTTTAAGATTTTGCCAACTTAATCTAAAACCAACCATGTAGCTAAGTGGACCACTGATTATTATCAAATCTGGGTTTTCTCTTATTATAAGTTCGGTAGTTTTACTTACAACTGGACCTTGTACATCAGAACAATGCATTATTTTTGTATCTCCATCATCTATAGAAACCATTAGAACATAACCAAGCTTGCTTTTTTCAGCACCATGCCAACAGGGAGGAGAGAATTTTATCTTTGTTTTTCCAAAAATAAATTCTCTATTGTCTGCGTATTCAATTTGTTTTGGTGTATAATTAATTAACTCAAGAAATTCTTTTGCCCTTCCAAATTGTGACCTGTTTATGTTTTGGGTAGGATGTTTTATTAATAAGATTTTATTTTTATAGATTTCTTTACTCTCAGGCATAAAATGATCAAAATGCATGTGTGAGATTGTTAGGATATCAGATTTTTCTGAGTATTTTATTATCTCTCTTTTATGTTCTTCTAGTCTTTTTAACTCTATCGAGTGAGGTGGTTTGTTGTATCTAATGGGAGCTAATGATACGCCAGGATCAATCAGTATGTTAACATCATTCGTAGCAACAAAACAACTCATCGAACGAGTTCCTAGGCTATCGAAGGCAATCGGTATTACTTCCATTTTGTATTCCTTAATAATTTTAACCCCAATTTACTTATTTTATAGATATAAGGTATTTGTCCTCCTTTCTTCCAATTTGGATGGCCTTTTCGATATAAAAGCTTAGCGCTAGATAAATTTTTAAGGATAACTGTACCACTTCTGGGCCTTAAATTAAAGAATTTCTCAAATTCGAATCTATTGAACCAATTGTTGTCAAATTTTCTATAGGCATTAAGTAAATATTTTGTGATATCTATTTTTCTTACTCTGTAACCTTTAATCAACTCTTCCACTTCTTTACGCTTGGTTTTATGCTTCATGAAGGGAAATATATAATTGTAGAACAACTGAAAATCATTTTTTCTAATTTCTCTTCTATGACCAATACGTACGGGAAATTCTACGGCTTTTTTACCATTTTTAGCAATCCTTTCTTTATTCGAAGATTCAGCATTAAATCCAATTTTTTGAAGTATGATTTTTAACCATGCACTTCTGTTTTTGTCAGCAGTTGAAAACCATAAAGAATTTGCCGTTTTATCTACATGGCCTTCAGCATCAAAGTATCCTGCTAACCATATATACGTGAAATTCTTAGGTAATTTTTCTAACAAGTTATTAATGTTATTTTCAATCCATCTAAAAGCACGTGATAGTATGTTACAACCACTGTCTAAAATAAAAAGAGGTGTGTATGATTGAGTTAATTGACAATCTATAGTCACATTTTCTTTTGGTAAATTGAATTTCTTTGAGTATGTTTCGATTAAACCTTTTGTATCTATATTTGGATTTTTCTCAGGAAGCCTAATTTTTACTTTTATTCTTTCTCCCACTGTTAATAACTTAAAAATGCTAATTGCAGATTTAATAACGGAAAACTCTGTAGTACCTATTCCAAGACTTCTGTTAACAGAAGTCCTATCACCCATCCAGAAACCAACGAGCCATATTAGTGACTCGTCTAAAATTAGTTCTTTAATAAACCAACTCTCTTTACCACTATTCCAAACTATATGAAGCAAGTTTCTCTTTTCTGTTATTTTCTGAACAGTTGGAAAATAGATAAAATTTTTCATCTTAATTTTCATTCTTAACCATATAGCAATATAGCTTTTATACTATTTAAACTTTTTGGTTAGTGGTAATATATTTAAATAGTTATAGAGCATAAAATAAAAATATGAGAACAATCAGAGGTCAAGTTTCAGAAGATTTGGAAAAAGAATTCAGAAAACTTGCTATGGAAAAATTCGGTTATGCTAAAGGTGCTTTATCTAAGGCTTTAGAAGAAGCCATAAAAGAATGGGTTAAGAAAAATAAATAAGTAATTTAACTAGCACTCACAAATTTATTTTATACAAGCTTTAATAAGACCATCAAAAAGAGGGGCAGGTCTAAGTGGTCTTGATTTGAATTCTGGATGAGCTTGAGTTGCCACAAAATAAGGATGGTCTTTAAGTTCAATAAATTCGACAAGTCTTCCATCAGGAGAAACTCCTGAGAAGACCAGACCATTTTCTTGCAAAACCTGATGAAATTCTGGGTTAACTTCAAACCTATGCCTATGCCTTTCTTTTACTTCCTTTTGCTTACCATAAACTTTCCAAACAATTGAGCCTTCTTTCAAAACTGCTGGATAAGAGCCAAGCCTCATGGTTGCACCATACTTTGATTCTTCAATTAGCTTTTTTTGCTCAGGTAAAATATCAATAACAGGATAAGGAGTTTGAGGGTCAAATTCTGTTGAGTTTGCACCTTTCAAGTTACAAACATTCCTTGCAAATTCCACAACAGCAAGTTGCAAACCAAGACATAAGCCCAAAAACGGAATTTTGTTTTCTCTCACATATTTTATTGCGGCAATTTTTCCCTCTATTCCAGTTTTTCCAAAACCCCCAGGCACAATAACACAATCAACCGACTTCAAAATTTCAAGTTTTTCTGGCTCTTTTTCAAAAGTTTTTGAGTCAATCCAAACAATTTCCGGCTTAAAATTATTTTGCCAAGCAGCGTGTTTACTTGCTTCTATCACAGAGATGTAAGAATCTTTCAGCGTGAATTCACCAATATCAAAATATTTACCAACAATCCCAATTTTCACCTCTTTTTTCAAATTCTTTATTTTTTCTATCAAGTTTTTCCATTCTTCTAGCCTTGCACCAACTTCTTGCAATCTGAATTTTTCCAGAATTCTTTTTCCAAGATTTTGTTGCTCAAAGAGTAAAGGCAGCTCATAAACATTATCTATATCAGGATCAGAAATCACATCTTCTTTCTTCACGTCGCAAAACAAGGCAATTTTTTCTTTTCTCACTTCATCGATAGGAGCTTCAGACCTACAAATTATGAAATCTGGTATTATACCAAGCTCACGCAACTTCTGAACAGAATGTTGAGTCGGTTTTGTCTTTTGTTCGCCAAGATATTTTGGCACTGGCACATAGCTCATGTGTATGTAAACACATCTTTCACCCTCTATCCTCATCTGCCTTGCAGCTTCTATGAACAATTGATTTTCATAATCTCCAACTGTCCCACCAATTTCAACAAGCACGAAATCTGCTTTTGATTTCTCAGCAACATTTCTTATCCTTGCTTTAATCTCATCAGTAACGTGAGGTATCATCTGCACAGTCTTGCCCAAATATTTTCCTTCTCTTTCTTTTGTTACAACACTCCAGAAAATTTGACCAGAAGTTATGTTGTTTTCTTTTAGTATGTCAATTCCTAGAAATCTCTCATAATGACCCAAGTCTTGATCTATCTCACCACCATCTTCTGTAACCCAAACTTCACCATGTTCAGTTGGTCTCAAAGTTCCAGCATCAAAGTTAAGATATCCATCAATTTTTATTGCCGTAACTTTAAAACCACGAAACTGGAGAAGCTTTCCTATGGAAGCGGTTGTTATCCCTTTACCAAGACCAGAAAGCACACCACCGGTTATGAAAATATAATAGGGACGCATAATAAACTATGCTTCTTTAAAATTTAAAAGTTAATCTTGCAGCTTTATTTCTATGTGCACGCCTTGAGGAACATTTATCCTCATTATTTGTCTTAAAGCCCTTTCATCAGCTTGAACATCAACAACTCGCTTATGAATCCTTAGCTCCCATTTATCATAAGTAGCATTGCCATGACCAGTACCATCTCCACAAGGTGTTTTTAAGGTAACAACTCTCATAACTTTTGTTGGCAGTGGTATAGGACCTCTTGCTATCACACCAAATTTTTTGGCTATCTCTTTTATTTCAGAGCAAATTCTATCCAATTCCATTGGGTCTTTTCCAGAGAGCTTTATCCTTGCAACTTGCATGATATCACTTTAACTTCTTTGGTTTAATTATATTTAAATTCTTTTCTTAAATAGAATTCTGGTTATAACTACTTTTGTTTTTTAAGTATTGTTTTATAAAAAGAAGAAAGAAGTTGTGTTAAAGCGAAATAGATTTAACACATCAATTTGGCCTGAAGTTTAAGCAAGATTGAGACTCATTATGAAAAAATTTCTTGAAATAAAGGTACACATATAGTTTCATTAATTTTCTTTATCACTCCATCTACATCAGGAGGTTGTAAGTTTAGAGCATTTGTAATTTCTGGGTAAGATTGTTGAAAATTATTCCAACTTGTTTTGAGGTGTTTACCCCTTTCAACTAAACATTTCATCCCTTCTAGACAAATAGCTCCCATTGAATATTCACAATTTACTCCACGACTTTCAGGAAAACATGCTATAAAATTTATTACATCACCCTGCACGCCTATGTAACTCCTTAATCCAAGTACTATTTTCTCATTTTCTGGAGTTATGTTAATTTTTTCACTGTAATCTCTAAGAATAGTTAGATTACTTTTTGCATTTTCTATTGCAGATTTTGAAGCAAAACATTTGTCACCACTTTCATACCAATTATTCAAAGAAAACTCTAATGAAGACTTTATTGAATATATTGCTGAAACAACATCTGGAGGCAATGAAGGTTTTTTGGTTTGTTGTTCTATATAAATCCAAAAGCAAGATATAACTAAAATAAGTATCAAGGATATACCTATTATACCTTGAATTATCCTTTTTCTTTTAGTAATTGGTTGTGAAAAATACTGCATTCCAAAATACTCCTTGACGTGTGGTTTTCTAAAGTAAATAGAAAGAACAACAAGTGTTATAATGAGGAATATTATCCCTAAAATTGTTGTAGTGAAAATGGATAACCCAAGAGTTAAATAGGTAAGATATATAGACCATTTTTTACCTTTTAATAAACCATAAGCTGTCACTAAAGGAGGTACGGACAGTAGCAAAGCAATTTCAATTCCTGCACCTACAAAAAATCCTGTAGGAACATTGGAAAGCTTAGTTCCCATCTGTGTTATTAATGTGCTAAGAGCTAAACCAAGAACTCCATGCAATGTGAATAATATGGACAAAACTGTTATTCCTAAAGGTCTTTTTTTGATTTTTTGTTGAATGAATTTATTGGTTAACATACTTCTTTACTTTGCCTTAACTACATCCAAGCAAATTCCTGCTGCAACTGTCATTCCCATGTCACGAATAGCAAACCTTGCTAGTTCAGGAAAGTCTGACTGTTTCTCTATCACCATCGGCTTAGTCGGCACGACTCTTATCTTGGCAGCATCTCCTGTCTTGATGAAATCAGGATGTTCTTGAATCACTGCTCCTGTCCTTGGGTCAATCTTTGCAATTATCTCCTCTATCCTGCAAGCCACGCTAGCTGTGTGGCAATGGAAAACTGGTGTGTAACCAGCAGTTATAACACTAGGATGCTGCAACACAATTATCTGGGCAATAAACTCTTTAGCTACTGTTGGTGGATTGTCTGGATGACCAGCAACATCCCCTCTTTTAATCTGCTCTTTTGCCACACCACGCACATTGAAACCAACATTGTCTCCAGGCTTAGCTTCTGGTATCTGCTTGTGGAAAATTTCTATTGATTTAACTTCTCCCTTAACTCCAGCAGGCTCAAAAACTACAGTATCACCAACTTTAAGCACTCCCGTCTCGACTCTCCCTACAGGAACTGTACCAACTCCTGTTATCGAATAAACGTCTTGAACTGGTAACCTCAAAGGCTTCCCTATCGGTTTTTCAGGCTCTTTTATCACAGCATCTAAAGTTTCTACCAATGTTCCACCTTTGTACCAAGGCATCTTGTCAGATTTCTTGACAACATTGTCTCCCATGTAAGCCGAGACCGGAATAAAAGGTATTTCTTCAACCTTATAACCAATCATCTTGAAAAGTTTTGTTGCCTCTTCTTTAACTTCATTGAACCTCTTCTCATCATAGTTAACAGTGTCCATCTTATTGATCACTGCAATTATCTGCTTTATTCCAAGAACTTTCAAGAGCCAGGCATGTTCTTTTGTTTGTTCTTGCACACCTTCTCCTGTTTTTGCAGAAATTACCATTAAGGCAGCATCTGCTTGGCTTGCTCCTGTTATCATGTTTTTAACGAAGTCCCTATGACCAGGACAGTCTATTATCGTGAAGAACCATTTTTGCGTCTCAAAAGGCCTGTGCATTATGTCTATGGTAAGACCTCTTTCTCTTTCTTCTTTTACCGTGTCCATGACGAAAGCAAACTCGAAAGTCTCTTTTTTCAATTCAGCTGCAACCTCTTTCAACTTTCTTAATTCTTCTTCTCTTATAGCCCCACTATCGTAAAGCAATCTACCTATCAAAGTAGATTTTCCTGCGTCAACGTGGCCAGCTGTCATCAAGTTTATATTCGGTTTTGCAGGCATTTCACATCCTCCTTCTAATCTTATTTAGCATCAATATTTAAATATATTTAGGTTTCTGGTTTTGGCACTTGTTCAGAAAGACCTTTTCTCTTCCTTATCCCTATGATCACCTCATCTCTCAAGTCCGAAGGAATCTTCTCGAAAACTGTCTCAACCAGGCTGTAAAATCCTCTACCAGAAGTTGCTGACTTCAAGCTTGAATCAAAACCGAACATGTCACTAACAGGCATCTTTGCTATAACAATGCTCGCTCCTCTCTCTTCTTTCATGTCAAGGATTTGTCCTCTCCTATTTTCAACTTCCCTTATAACTTCACCAAGCAGTTCAGAAGGCACGTCTATTCTTATTATCTGCTTAGGCTCAAGCAATGTTGGCTCTGAGCGAAGCATACCTTCCCTTATCGCATGCCTTACAGCAGGAATTATCTGCCCAGGGCCTCTGTGGACAGGGTCTTCGTGAAGCTCAGCATCCACAAGCTTTACCTTAATTTTCGTGCAAGGCTCTCTAGCCAAAGGACCTTCGTCCATCACATTCCTGAAAGCTTCTTTAACCATTTCTATGACTTCGTTCATGAACTGAATTCCCTTTGTCATGTCAATCAGAACATTCTTGTTGTGAATGACTATTATATTCTTAGCTTCATCATAATCCATGCCAAAATTTGAAATTTTCTTGAACATTTCCGTATGTTTGCCTTTAAATTCTTCTTCACTTGGAATTTCACCTTCAAGCATGGCTTTATAAACACCATCTTCCAAAGGCTCAACAACTATGAAGAAGCGGTTGTGTTTGTTTGGTGACTTTCCCTCAATCTCAGGAGATTTACCAAAGACAGTTTCCCTATAAACAACAATTGGCTTGCTCATCTCGACATCAATTCCCATCTCTTTCAGCTTGTTCTCAACCTTTGCTTCAAGGTGCAATTCACCCAAACCAGAAACAAGATACTCTCCAGTTTCTTGATTTATCTTAACTTGCAAGACAGCGTCTTCTCTTCCTATCCTTTTCAAAGCATCCACAAGCTTTGGCAAGTCCATTGCATTCTTTGGCTCTATTGCTTTTGTTACCACAGGTTCAAACAGATGTCTTATCTCTTCAAAAGGTTCAATTATTGCATCTGGCTCACAAACAGTTTCTCCTGTAAAAGCATCTGGTATACCAACTACAGCAGCAATATTTCCTGCAGTAACTTCTTCAACAGGTATACGCAAAATTCCCTTGTAAACAGCAACTTGTTGAATCTTTTGCTGTTTGTGTTGGCCTATAAGATACACATCCTTACCCTTAAAAACTTTTCCTGAAAAAATTCTAACAGTTGCAACAAAACCTACATGTGGGTCAGGCACAACTTTTGTCACTATAGCAGCAAGCTTACCATTTGCATCGCAAGTAAGCATTTGCTTTCCAATTTCTGAATTCAAATCACCTTTCCAAATTTTTTGCAGTCTATACTTTTGAGCTTCTAAAGGATTTGGTAAATGCTTGATGATCATGTCAAGAACAACTTGATGTAACGGAGCCCTTTTTGCAAGCTCCTCTTCCTTTCCTTGTAGAGTCAATTCAATTATGTCCTTGAAAGTTATTCCAGTTTTTTGCATGTATGGTATGGAAATTGCCCATCTTTTATAAGCTGAACCAAATGCCACGCTCCCATCAGCAACATTCACAAGCCATTTATCTTTGAATTCAGGAGGAGCATACTTTTGGATTAAGATGTTTACGTCTCTAATAATTTCTTCAAATTTTTGTTTCATTTGTTCGGGAGAGAGCTTGAGCTCTTTTATCAACCTGTCTGTCTTGTTTATGAACAAAACAGGCTTAACATACTCTCTCAAAGCTTGCCTGAAAACTGTTTCTGTTTGAGGCATTATGCTTTCCACTGCATCGACCAAAACAATTGTACCATCAACTGCTCTCATTGCCCTTGTGACATCCCCGCCAAAATCAACATGGCCAGGAGTATCAACCAAGTTTATGAGATAATCTTTTCCTTCATATTCATGAACCATCGAGACATTAGCACCATAAATAGTAAGCTGTCTTCTTCTTTCTTGTTCATCAAACCAAGTGTACATCACTTTACCTGCCATTTCTTCTGCAAGCATCCCAGCACCTGCCATTAGATTATCTGTCAGAGTAGTATTGTGAATAAAGAAACCATTAGCCAGGAAATTGTGTGTGGCTTCAACAGTAAAATCATAAACGAATTTTTCACTAGTAACTTTTCTGATATTGGCTATAGGAAGAAAAGTTACATGGTTTTCTGCCATATTTATAAACGGCATTTTGAGGTCGAACACTTTGCTGAATGAAGCTTTAGAATAAATCTCTTCAAGTTTGCTTTGCTTGTAATCTACATCAAAACCCACAAATTTTAGGAATTTGTCCAAGTCTCTTCTTCCAGAAATGTTTAATATAAATTCATTAAATTTTTTTCCATTAAGCCCGATAGTTTTTTCTCTTATGTATGAGCGACAACCAAATTTTAAAAGTAGAAGTTGTAAACCTTCTAATACTTTCTTACTTGCTGAAGAAATGTAAACGGTTTGATGCACAGAACCATCAGTATCGAAATACCCTTTTATGAAACTTGAAAGTAATGGAAAAGAAATATTGAATAAAATCGTAGGAACTTTAAGAGTTTTTGCCTTTGATTTTAAGGGGTACTCAAAAATCCTATTCAATAAAAAGCGCAATGTAAATCCACCATTCAAATAAACTCTTGGACATTTGTTTCCATACTTTTTAAGAGTAGGGTTTATCTTCAAAATTTCTTGAGAAATTTGAATAACTTTTCTTACAAGTGTAGGATTATTATTATCAAAAGTTATGTTTACACTCCCATCTCCAAATAAAAGACCGATTAAATAGAAAAAATCTATGAATTCTTTTTCGCTCTTTGGAAGTTTGAGCTTAACAGAAGTTCTCGATCCATATCTCTTTATGCCTTTTCTATATGAAATGAATTCGGTCTCATCATAAATTTGAGATAAATCAATTCCGAATTTTTTTGCTATTTTTACTAAGTCAGCGATTCTGTATCTGCCTTTCCATACACCATGATAAAATGAAAGCATTTTTATTTTACTTCCTATTTCCTTCCAAATTTTCTCTCTCCCATACTCGATAATTTTTCTATGAAGTCTTTTTCTAAGCCTATCTTGAAGGTAAATTAAGAAGGAGTAATCTTCGGATAACTTCTCCATGAAAAGACTTTTAAGCTCACCGAGATTAAGAGAAGTGGAAGGGATTAAAGTAGGTAAAACTAAAAACTCACCTTTTTTTAGGTATCCAGCTTCTTTTTCTTCTATCTTTCCATTTTCAAAAACTAAAAATTTATGTTCTGGTGTTACTTTAACTCTCCTACCATCTTTTGTTTCTATTTCTATTAATTTGTCTGAATTTTCAATCTTCCAAGCATAAGTTATTGTTTCTCTTGAAATTACACCATCTTTATAAGTTAAAACACTTAAAGGTTTTATAAATTCATAAATTTCTTCCCGACCTTTCTTTTTAAGTATACCTTCCTTTTTTGCTATTTCAAAAAGTTCTCTTGCAAAGAGAGTTTTATTTTCTAAGAATATTAAAGTATCACCACTAACACATTTCCCATGATGGACATGGCTACTGGTAGCAACATTCCTAATCCTAATAGGATCTTTCATTGTTTCCATTATTCTTTCTATCATTTCTTTCTTGGCCAACTTATCACCTTATTTCGTATTTCTAAAATTTTGAATCTAACATATTTATTCTTAATCCAATTTTCAATAAAATTTGCTTTTGAATAATCTATCTTGCTCCTTCAGCTTCTCTCTCTATCCTTTCCCTTTCTTTCACAGCTTCTGACTTACTCGGGTCATTATTATAAGCACCAATTATCTCTTCTGCCAAAGCTTCAGCCATGTCAATCTTCTTACCAAAAGACTTCCTATAGGCTGCTTGAACTATATTTCTTAAAGCTAAATCAACTCTTCTCTGTGGGCTTGTAACTACAGCCCTTCTAACAATAATTCCACCTAGCTGATAGGCAGTAATTTCTTCCCTTAAAGCAGCATTTTCTATTGCCCCAATAAAAACAGCTATGGGATTTTTCCCAGTTTTTTTCTCTATCTTTTCAAAGGCTTCTTTAACAATTTTGTAATGGGTTAAAGTTTTATCAACAGCTCTTCCAGATGTTAAAACATGTTTTTTTCCTCTATGTCCAGGAACTCTTAACTTGTTGATAAGCCTTTCAATTATATTCATCTTTGATTTGTGGAATTGTTGTTGAGTATATCTTCCACCAGTTTTTGGAATAACCATGGGCTGGAGATTTATGTATCTCTTAAGTCCCAAATCTTTAACTTCTACGCCATCAACAGACCATTTGCCAAATATTTTTATCTCACTCATAAAATTACCTTGCTGGTTTTTGCTTTTTACCTGATAAAATTTCACTTAGAGCAACACCATTTACAGCAACAACCTTATACTTAATTCCCCACATGCTTCCTTTTGGACCACCTTGAGCACCCCCTATACTTTCTATCAAAACTTCATCGTGTTCATTTATTATGTCAATAGCACCTTCTCCAGGAACATGAGCAGTAACTTGAACATTATTCTTTATTAGTTGCACTCTAACAGCTTTTATCAAACCTGAAGCTGGCTTCCTTTGTTCAACACCTCGCTTCTCAATAACAATACCTTTTGCTTGAGGTGCTCCTTCAAGCGGATCTTTCTTCCATAATTGCAATACTCTCCTCTTGTAATGAATATCCTTCCATCTAAACTTTTTCCTTACCCTTTTTAGCCTTCTTGCTGAAAACTCTCCAGGCATTTTTTCACCTTATTATTAAATCATCCACATTATGGTTTCTTTTAAGTAATTCTTTAAGTATTTTTAAATTTTTTCCTTCTCTACCTATAACAATTGGTCTATCGCTTTTTTCAATACTTACTTCGACAATTTTCTTACCTTCTTGATCAATTATTTTTATGTCTGTAGCTTTTGGTACAAGATTTTTCACGAATTTGTTTAAATCATTTGAAAACCCAAAAATCTTTACAGTTTTATTTATCACATTTTCAACATTTTTCACACTATTTCCATTTTTTCCAATCGCCATACCCACATTTTCTTCATCAACAAGAAAATAAACAACATTTTCTTCTACTAAACAATCTTTAGCAGGTACACCAGTCAAGTTTTCAAACAATGTCATCAGTCTTATGGTTTCTGTGTCAAATCTTATTACCATTTAATCACTTTATCACTAGCACACTTACTGGGTAAGGTTTACCACAAAGTATTCCAAGCTCTTTACTACCTTTATCAAAAATTTCAAATCTTATTCCAGCCATTTTTGCGTTATGTTCAACCTCTTTTATAATTTTTTCTGGTGCATTGTTTGCAATCACAACAATCTTTGCTTTATTTAATTTTATGAATTTTATACTTTCTCTATATCCAAGAATTATATTACCAGTTTTGTTTGCATTTAAAATTTCTTCTTCTAGACTCACTTCTTTTCCTCCTCTTCAAACTTTGCTATCAATTCTATCATTCCAGTACCAGAAGGAATAACTTGTCCTATCATTACATTTTCAAAAATTCCTTTGAATTCATCTACTTCATTTCTTATAGATGCTCTTACGAGATGTTTAACTGTTTCTTCAAAAGCTGCTCTAGAAAGAACAGATGTTTGAGCACCAGCAACACCATATCTTCCTATTGATTGAATTCTACCAGTAGAAGTCATGATATCTCCAACAAGGATTATATGCCTTATGTCAACATTTAAACCTTGTTCTTGTAAAGTCTTCATAGCTTCTTTAATTATAACGTTTCTTGCGGCTTCTATCCCTAAAACTTTGAAAGTTTCATGAATATCATTCGTGATAGTTCTTGTTTCATCCACTTCTTCTATTTTTAAAACTTCTTCAAGGTTTGAACCAAGTGTATTTATCAACCAGTCTTCCCCTTCTCTTCTAACAATAGCATTTTTTATTCCTTTTATTCCTTCAAGATGAAGTCCCAATATTTTTTCTCTTAAAACCTGGAGTGTTTTAACATCAGCTTCTTCTTTTGGGGAAATGATAATGCTTTTTGACCTTTCTTTTATTTTGATTTCTGGAAAAGTTTCTTTTATGATTTTAATTATTTTTTCACTTTTTCTCATATCTTCAGGTTCTATTTCAATATTATTTTCACTCAAATTTATGGATATTCCCTTTACAGCATCAGAAATTTTCTTTTCAACAATATTTTCAGCCAACTCCCTTGCTTTTTCCATATTGTTGAACTTCTTTTTGAGGTAAATTTCCATTACAGGAGTTTCTAATTCTTTTTTTGCATCAAAAATTTCAACAAGTCTTGGCAAACCATAAGTGACCTTGATTCCTGCAGAACCAGCAAAGTGATAAGTACGCATAGTCATTTGCGTTGCAGGTTCAGATATACTTTGTGCTGTGATAATTCCAATGGCTTCACCTGGTTCAAACATAGATTTGAGATAAGATTTTTTGACCAATTCCAAGAGTTTGTTTTTCTTTTCTTCGCTTAATTTCATTTCTTTCGCTACTTTTTCCACTTCATCATGCAAAATTTTTGGAAGTTCGACTTCAGAGGCTTTCTGCAATTTTTCTGACATTTATTCCACCTTTTTCAACTTTTGATGGATCAAGACCATCTTCACCAGGTAAAAACTGTATTATCCTATTTGAACTATCTCTTACAGTTCCATCATACTCAACTTTAAGATCTTGAAGTGCACCTACAAGCCTTCTCTCCATATAACCAGAATGTCTTGTCTTTAAAGATTTATCCATCAAAGATTCTCTACTGTTCATTGCATCAAAGAAAAATTGGAAAGGTGTAAGACCATTCTTAAAGCCTCTATCAACAAAACCTTTTGCTTGTAAGCTCATATCTCCTTTCTTGAAATGTGGGAAAACTCTTTCATGATAACCTCTTTCCATTCTTTCACCCATTATTGTCTCTTGTCCTATAAGTGCGGCAGTCTGAACAAAATTGACTATGCTACCTCTTGCACCACTTTTTGCCATATCAATTATAGAAGTTTCTTTTACATGTTTAACAAGTATTTCTTCAACTTCATTCAAAGCTTTATTCAATCTTCTTTTTATTAAAGTTTCTAAACTTTCTTTTGGAGTTCTTCCTATCAAAATCTTTAGCTCTCCCTTTTCAAAATCTCTAATCATTTCATCTACATCTTTTTTGACATTTTTGAGTACAACTTCAATTTCATCTTTAGCCTCTTTCGGCAAATCTAGCTCAGAGATACTTACAGAAAAACCGTGTTTAGTTATGTATTCAAGTGAAAGTTTTATCATCTTGAACAAAAAGTTGCTAGTGAATTCTGATCCATATTCTTTTTCCATCTTGTCTATAATTTTTCCATCTTCGTCACCCAATCCAGCTTTATCGATAGCACCAGATATAATTTTTCCATTTTCAATTATCACCATTTCTCCAGATTTTGCTTTGTATTGGATTGAAAAATCTTTTGGTAAAAAGAGACTGAATATTTCTTTTCCGGTCATGGTTTGTTTGTCAGGTATTTCTATATCTGGGTCAACTTTTCTTATCAAATCAACAAACTCTTCTCTTTCAAACTTTCTATCATCTTTAGTTAAAAGATAAATCCCAGAAATACAATCTTTTGTAGCACCAATAATTGGGCCAGAAAACCTAGGACTTCTTATATGCTTATGAACATCCATCAAACATAAAGCTTCTGCTTGAGCTTCTTCAGTTTGTGGTATGTGTAAATTCATTTCATCTCCATCAAAATCAGCATTGTAGGGTGGGCAAACAGCAGTATTGAGTCTAAATGTCTTGAAAGGCATGACTTTTACTTTATGGGCCATCATACTCATTCTATGTAGGCTCGGCTGTCTATTAAAAAGTGAAATGTCACCATCTTTTATGTGTCTTTCAACTATGTAGCCAGGTGCAAGTTCTTTAGCTATTTCTTCTTTGTTTGTTTCTGTTATTTTCTTTCTTCTACCATCAGGTCTTATAACATAATTTGCACCAGGCCAAATTTCACTACCATTCATAACCAACCTTCTCATTTCCTCCAAATTTTTCTCATTCACTCTCACTGGCACTGTCAACTCTTTAGCAATCACTTCAGGTACACCAACCTCATCAAGATTTATCAAAGGATCAGGACTTATTACAGTTCTTGCGGAAAAGTTCACTCTTTTTCCAGCAAGATTACCTCTAAATCTACCTTCTTTTGTTTTTAGTCTTTGTGAAAGTGTTTTTAAAACTCTTCCAGACCTGTGTCTTGCTGGAGGTACACCAGAAAGTTCATTGTCAAAATAAGTGCTAACATGATATTGTAAAAGTTCCCAAAGGTCTTCAATGATGAAATCAGGGGCACCTAAATCTATATTTTCTTTTAACCTTTCATTTATCCTAACAATATCCACAAGCTTGTGTGTTAAATCATCTTCTGATCTTTCTCCAGTTTCTAGTGTTATTGAGGGCCTTACTGTTACTGGCGGTATTGGTAAAACTGTTAATACTAGCCATTCTGGTCTCATGTTTTTAAATCCGATTATGGCTAGGTCTTCTGTTGGAATTTTTTCAAGCCTTTCCCTTATTTCTATTGGGTTTAATATTTTATTGTCTTCTACAAAAGTGTATGGCTTAATGAATTTTAGTTTTCCTTGTGTAGCTCCACAATAAGGACATTTTTTCTTAACCATCTTAGCAAGTTCTTTGAATGGAATTTTTTCATTCTTTATTTTTTCAATATCTTTTGGGTCAATGAGAATTCTTCCACACTTTTTACAAAACATTTTCAATAATGTGAAAATGAATTTTGCATAATGAACATGAATTACTGGTCTTGTTAATTCAAGTATACCAAAATGTCCTTGACATTCGCCAACACTACCACCACAAGTTCTACATCTTACTCCTGGATCAACAACTCCAAGCCTTGGATCCATCAAGCCTCCTTCAATTGGGTATCCTTCCTGATCATAAAGTTCAGTTTTTGTTATTTTTGCTACTGCCATTTTCTTTATCAATTCTGGGTTAAGTATACCAAACTCTATTTTACTTACAAACATTCTTTATTCCTCCTTTAAAACAATTTTTGGATAAATTAACATACTCTTAAGCTCATCTAACATCAACTTGAAAGCATAACTCATTTCAACATCAACTATCTTGCTATCGCCACAAACAGGACAGTATTTTCTATTTTTTGTTTTATCTTCTATGGCAACTAGACCGCATTCTGAACAAACTGGAACCACAGTTTTGTCAGAGTCAAATCTTTCTTTAAGTACAAGAGCAGCACCATGTGCTATCAAAACATCTTTTTCCATTTCTCCCAACCTAAGACCCCCTTCCTTACTTCTTCCTTCAGTTGGTTGCCTTGTGAGTAAAGTTACAGGGCCTCTAGACCTTGCATGTATTTTATTTGAAACAAGGTGGTCTAGCTTTTGGTAAAAACAGGGACCGATGAAAATTTCAACTTCAAATTTTTTCCCTGTCCTACCATCAATCATCACTTCTTTTCCATCATCTTTGAAGCCATATGCTTTCAGAATTGCTCTAATTTCTTCCTCTGGTGTTGGATTAAATGCTGAAGAATATATTATTTTTCCAGAAAGGGCAGCAGCTTTTGCTGCAAGTGGCTCAAGCAATTGGCCTACAGTCATTCTTGAAGGAATTCCATGTGGATTAAAAATAATATCAGGAACGATTCCACTTTCGGTGAAAGGCATATCTTCTTGTGGCAAAATTATACCAACAACACCTTTTTGTCCATGTCTGCTAGCAAATTTATCTCCTATTTCTGGAATTTTCAAGCTTCTTACCCTTACTTTTACAAGTTTTGTTCCATCTGCAGTTTCTGTGATAAAGACTTTGTCAACAATACCAGAATCACCATGTCTCATCCTCACAGAAGTCTCTCTTATGTTTTCAATTCCTGTGATGAATTGGTCCATTGTACCTAAGAATCTCAAAGGTGAAATCCTTCCGACCAAAATTTCATCAGATTCTACTTCAGTTTCTGGGTTAACAATTCCATCTTCTGGCAAGTGTTTATAAGCATCTTCACCTGCATAACCTCTAATACCAGGCTCAGGAATTTTTATAATATCTTCTTGTCCACCCATGTATCTTTTTTGCTCAGCTTCATAAGTTCTGAACATGTAAGACCAGAAAAGTCCTCTTTGAATTGAACTTGAATTTATTATTATAGCATCATCCATGTTAAAACCTTGAAAACTAGTAACAGCAACTATAACATTTGCACCATTTGGATGCTTTTCATAACCAGCAACTCTATGTGCATGAGTTTGAACAAGCGGAACTTGAGGATAAATCAAAACATTTGACTTCGTGTCAACCCTGTTAAGGTAATTTGTGGTGAAAAGTCCAATAGATTGACCAACCATTTTTGCCCCATAATTAACTCTATCTCCTCTGTCAAACTCGGCATAGGGTATGAAAGATGCTGAAAAACCAAGAATCAAGGCAGGATTGATTTCTAGGTGAGTATGTTCTGGAGTAAGATCTTCTTCCCTTAAAGCTATGTAACAATTTTCTTCTTCTTCAGCATCAAGATATTCAATTATTCCATTAGATATCAAGTCTTCCCATTTCATAGCACCAACTTTAAGCTTTTGTATATGTTCTTCTGTAAGTTTCGGTTTTCCATTTTCAACAATTATGACAGGTCTTCTTACCCTTCCACTATCAGTTAAAATTTTAACTTCATCCAAATGTTCGTGATAAGCAACATTGATTTGGGGAGAAATTAGACCTTTTCTTCTTCTCTCTCTTATTTCTTTCACAAATTTTTCAGGTTCTTTTGTAGTTCCTATGAATTTTCCATCCAAAAATACATCAGCCATTCAAACCACCATTTTTTGAATTGAGGAATAAAAATTCTTTCTTTCATTTTCGTTCAAACCTTTTGTAATTTCAGCCATTATTGCAAGATATTTTCTTAATCCTATTGTTGCTCCTTCAGGCGTTTCACTTGTACAGAGTTTGCCAAAATGTGTAGGATGAAGTTCTCTTGCTCCAAAATGCTCTTGTGTTGAAGTCAAAGGAGAAAGTACATTTCTCATGTGTGATATTGTTTTGATAAAGCTCCCTCTCTCTAATCTCTGGCTAACACCTGTTCTTCCACCTACCCAACTTCCTATAGCAAGAGCTGAAACAATTTGATTTGTCAAAACATTAGATTCAACAATTGCTTGAAGCGGCGGAATTCTTCCCCTTTTTGCAAGTTTTTGATAATTGTAAGTTATTCTCGTTATCAATCCCCACTTTCCCAATAATATAGACCTGAGCAAAATTTCCAAGAGGTCACCGGAAAGCCTTATCCTTTTGTTTGAGTAATGGTCTAAATCATCTTCTTCAATTTTACCAAGATGCAATTTTATCAGCTTTCCAATAGCTTTACATAAGAATAAAGCCTTATCAATCCTTGTTTCTGGAGTTTGTCCTAAATGTGGTAGGAAATATTTGTCTATAAGTTTTGTAGCTCTTTCAATTCTACTTTCCTTTTGAGCTATTTTTATATGTTTCCCAATTTCATCCAAAGCTTCTTGTTTTGAAGTTATTTCAACTTCATAAAGATTTGTGTAAAATTCTTCTTGAACTTCCTCATCAGAAGAAATTACATTTACAATTTCCTTGTCAGATTCAAGACCCAGAGCTTTTATCAATATTGCTACAGGCAATTTTTCAATGTTTGCAAAACTTATTGTAATTATTCCATTTGCTTTTCTTTCAAGCAAATGTCTTTGGATATAGCCATCTTTTTCAGAATGTATCCTTGCAACTTCTGTTACGTTTCCAGAATCTACTTTTTCCACAATAATTCTGTTTTGTGCTATTTCTTCAACCAAAACAAGAATTCTTTCTGTACCATTTATAATGAAATATCCACCAGGATCATCAGGATCTTCACCTATTGCTATTAATTCATCTCTACTCATTGTTGAAAGGGGACAAATCTGTGATTTTACCATAACAGGCATATCACCAAAGTTCACAGTAACTGTGTTACTTTCTATATTATTTAACACAGGAGTCATTTCAACATACATAGGAGCAGCATAAGTTAAGTTCCTTATCCTTGCTTCTTGCGGTGTTATAGGTCTTATAGAACCATCAGCCTCTTTGACAGAAGGATCTCCTATTTTGAAATTACCTAATTTAATCTTAAAATCACCAAGTTCAGGAACTTCTGGTTTTATGACACCAATTTCTTTTAAGACTTTTGGTATTCTTCTTGCGATGAAATCATTATAAGAATCTATTTGGAATCTCACAAGTCCCCTTTCTTTTATAAAAGCTTCAAGAAGTGTTAAGAATTTTATATCCATTTTATCAACCCTTAACAACAACTCTATAATATACAGTTTCTCCTGCAGTTGGACTATTCCTTATTATTTTGACCAAATCACCGACTTTTGGATTTTTATCCGCTATTGCAGGGTCGCTTATCAATATTCTTGGAAATTGTCTCAAGCTAGCTTTATATTTTTTTAAAACTTCAGCCTTTTCTTCTTCGCTCAAGATTATATGCTTGGGCACAAGCTGGTGCTTATCTATATCTATTTTCTTCAATTCCTCACCTTATTACAATACCAAAATATGAGGAACATAGTTTATATAAACTTTTCTATTCAAATCGACACCGGGATTTTAAATTGTTGGCAACGCCCTGGAATTCCCCTGCTCTCGCAGAGTACATCCCAGATCGCTGGGGAGCTTAATTACCGTGTTCGGATGGGAACGGATGTTTCCTCCCCGCTTTGGTCGCCAACAAATATATTTTTATAATTATCTATATTTAACTTTTTAAATCTAATGGTAGTAACACTTTAAATACTTTCTTATATTTATTAAGCGCCTCGGACGGGATTCGAACCCGTGTCTCAAGCGTGACAGGCTTGCATCCTAAACCATTATCCCCAATTTAATTGGTCTAGACGACCGAGGCACTCTTTTTTAATTTATTTTCATAAAAAATAAAAATAAAAAAATTTAAGAACTTGACAAACCTTTGGTAAATCCTTTTCTTAAAATAAGTTTTCATCTTATTTTAACCTCTTTCATTTTTAATCTTTTTAAAAATTAATCCCCGCTGGGAGATTTGAACTCCCAACCTACCGGTCTCTATTGAGCAACTGCTACTAGCAAGTGCCATAGCACTCGCCTACAGCCGGTTGCTCTACCATTGAGCTAAGCGGGGATAAATAAAAGAAAATTTTTAGAATTTTTATTTTTTTATCCAGCTTTTATATATGCACTTTTTGAAAGAATTTTCTTAACTTCTTTATTTTTATCTGTGAACTTTAAATAAGCTTTCGGAAGTTTAAGTACACCAACAATATCAACTATTGGTTTTATTCTGTAAGTCAGAACCCTTTCATCACCAGGAGCAAGAGAGTTTATTTTCCAGACAATTTCTGTACCATTAGCAATTTTTCTTAAAGTTGGTCTTAAAGTATCAAACCTTTCAATTACAGTAGCTATTCCAGGAACAAAATCCCTTACAATAACATCTCTTATTTCATGTCTTGTCCTGTTTTTAACTTCAAGCATAATTGTAATCTCTCTATCTTTTGTTATTGGTCCAATAATTCTGTGTTTCTTTTCAATGCTTATACTGAAAATACTTGCAAAGGCATAAACTACAATTACAATAAGAACAATAGCAATTAGAACAGCACTCCATGTGCTTATTTCATATGTGACTGTGTAAGAGCTCCCAGGTGTTAATGGTGGAACTAACCAACTATAAACAATTCTGTTTTCTTTCACTTCTTCTAGATTTGGTTCTTTTTTTGGGAAAAAGAAAACTTTCATGAAAGTTGGTATAGCTTCAGATATGTACAAGCTTGTAGTTGGTACATTCCCTTCATTTTTCACGCTTATTTCTATAGTTTGAACTAACAAACCATTTTTAACGGTTTTAATTATTGGTAAATAATTTGGCTCACTGCTTGCATTGATAGTTGCCACGTTAAATTGTAACTCTTTTTTATTCACAATTGTTCCATATTTATCTTTAAGCAGAACTTCTACAGTGTAAAAACCAGGAGTTTGATATTTACCAACTTCAAAATCATGTGTTACAATTTTTGTAGTTTTTCCTTCAATAGTTTCAAAGTAATCGTCAAACCTTTTGACTATTTCTCTGTTAAAAAGCACATTGGTTTGTAGGTTTAATGGTTGAGAAAGGCTTTCTGAAGGATTTTTAAGAGCGACTTCTATAGTTAAAGTTTCACCAGGGTTAAGATTTTGTTTGCTCAAGCTTGCTCCATAAATACAAACTCCAAATTTCCTTATTGTCTCAAGTACTAAATTCTTAGAATCACTAACATTTTCATTTTTTCTTGAAGTTGCCGTTATGGCAAAAGAAGTTGAAGTTTCTTCTGCGCATTCTGGTATTTCAAAGTAAATTTTCAAAGTCTGGCTTTCTTGAGGTTCAAGAGTCAAGCTATATCTTTCCAAAGAAGGAATTATGCCTTGATAATAAGGAGGGAAAATCGATAGCGAGAAAGTGTCTGAAAAAGCTTGATTGTTCTTCACAGTTATTTCCGCGAATGCAGATTCCCCAGTATAAACTGTTAAAATTTTAGGGTTAATGTATAAGCCTACTCCTTCTTCAGCTAAACATCCATTTAAAACTAGAAGAGTGATAAAAGGCAAAACCAATAAAGCTTTGGTTTTCATTCCATCACTATTATTAAATTGAATTTTTAAATAATTAAATTCATTTTTTCATTTTTTTCGGAAGTTCTTCTTTCAGTTTTTTAAGAGCATCTTCCATTAAATTTCCAATTGGCTTAATTTCAACTTCTTTTCTTGCACCCGGCTGAAAAAGATAAGAAATGTCATATTTTTTACCATAAACATTATACCATGTTAAATTATCGAATGGAATTCTCTCTTTTCTCTCTTCTGCTTCTTCAATAAAACCAACAGCTATTATTGCAACTGGTCTTAAATTGTCTGGAAGATACAGAGCATCTTTAACCATTTCTTCATCAAATGATCCAATCCAAGCTGCTCCAAGACCTAAAGCATTAGCTGTCACAAGCATGAGCATAGTGGCAGCAGCAGTATCTTGAACAGAATAAAAGACTTCTCCCCTTTTTTGAAATCTCATTCCGGCCTTCTCCAAATCAGCACAAACAACTATACAGACAGGTGCTTCTTTTAATAAACGATGCTCTAAAGCAGCTTTGTATAGTTTATTTTTTCTTTCTTCATCTCTTACAACAATAAAATTCCATTCTTGCATCTCACCAGCAGAATGAGCATGAGTTGCCATGTAAAGCATTACACCAATTAGCTTATCATCTACAGGCTCTTTTTTAAATTTTAAAACAGATTTTCTATTCACAATCGCATCAAATATATTCATTCTTCTCTATTAGAAATTTCAATTTAAACAATTAAAGTCTTTTGGTTGACCCGCAGACAGGACAACACCACATTTCTTCTTTCTTACCATAATCAGAAATTAGAGTTACCTTAACCATTTTAACCTCTTCATGTGAATTTTTTAGACAGTTTTCACACAAACCAAAAGTCCAGCTCCTTCTAACCATAAAAGATAATTATAACAAGAACAACTATTAAATGTTGGTGAATATGGATTATTCAGTTCTAGCAGATTATTATGAAAAGTTGGAGAAGGTTTCAGCAAAATTAAAGAAGACGGAAATCTTAGCAGAGCTTTTTAAGAATGTAGAGACAGAAGAATTACCGAGAATAGTTTTGTTGGTTCAAGGTATAGTTTATCCAAAATTCACACAACTTGAGCTTGGAATAGCAACCCAGATGATGATAAGGGCAATTTCAAAAGCTTCTGGTTTCAACCCAGATGAAATTGAAAAAAGATTTGCAAGGCTTGGCGATCTTGGTCTTGTTGCAGAAGAATGTATAAAATCAAGAAAACAAGCAACCCTTTTAGCAAAAAAGCTTACAGTTAAATTTGTTTTCGAGAATTTGCGCAAACTTGCTACAATTACTGGCGAAGGTTCTCAAGAAAAAAAATTGAATTTAATAGTTGAACTGCTTGTGTCGGCAAAACCTAAAGAAGCAAGGTACATAGTGAGAACAATTTTAGGTGAGCTGAGAGTTGGTGTTGCTGAAGGTTTGATAAGAGACGCTATAGTCCATGCTTTTCTTTTAAAAGAAGGAATGAACAAAGAAGACATAGAAAAAGCGACAGAAGCTGTTGATTATGCTTGGAACATTCTTTCAGATTTTGGAGAAGTTGCAAGAATTGCTAAAGAAAGAGGAATAGAAGGTCTGAAGAAAGCAAAAATACAGATTGGGAAACCAATTCAAGTGATGCTTGGTGAAAAAGCAGAAAGTATAGAAGAAGTGATAAAAGAATTTGGAAAGATTGCTTGTGAATACAAATACGATGGTGCACGCTGCATTTCTGGTTTAACTCCCATTTACGTAAAAGATAAAGGACTTATTTCTGTAAGAGACGTTAAGGTAGGCGATTACGTTCTCACACATACAGGGAGATTTAAAAAGGTTGTTGCGAAAATGAAAAGGAAAAAAAGAAAAAAGGAAAGGGTCTTCAGAATATTAACCTATCTTGGAAACGAATTTAAAATTACAGAAGGACATGAAATTTTAGTTAATTTGAAAGGAAATCTAGTTTGGTTACCTGTTGAAAAAATTCCCAAAGATGTAGAAGTCGTATTTCCAATTTCAAAAATTGGTTCCGAAAGCGTTCCTGAAAGGATGGTTCTTACTACTTTAGATGGATATAGGAAAGAATTCAAATTAAATAAAAATTTCTTTAGGTTTTTAGGCTTTTGGGTCGGCGACGGATACACTAACACATACAACAGAAACTTTAGAATAGGCCTTCAGTTCAACAGAGAGAAAGAAAAGAAACTGTGTAATTTTTACAAAAATATTATCCGAAATGAATTTGGAATTAAAAACATTTCCACCTATAACTTTCCCGGAGCTATTGATGTTTATTGGACGGACAAACCTTTCATGTTTTGGCTTTCCCATAATTTTAGACATAAAAGAAAAGGGTGGAAAGGCAAAACTATTCCCGATTGGCTCTTCGGTTTAGATAAAGAGAGATTCTTAGAATTTCTGCAAGGTTTAATCGAAGCTGACGGAAATGTATCTAAAAATGGTACAACTTACATTGTAACAAAAGAGAAAACTTTGGCTATGAAAGTTCAGCTTCTTGCACTTAAACATGGAAAAATAATTGGGATAAAAAAATTCAGAGTAAAGGGCAAAAATTATTATAAACTAGTAATACCCAAAACGAATGCTTATGCAAGAATCGATGGGAATAAAGTTTTTGTTAAATTATTAAGAAAGGAAGAAATAAAATATCCTGATCCTCGCTCAGTGTTCTACAATTTACAAGTTGAAGACGACGAAAGTTATTGTACAACCATGCTTACTTTGCATAATTGTCAAATTCACAAGAAAGGGGAAAAAATTTGGATTTTTACAAGAAGGTTAGAAGAAATTACCCCACAATTTCCAGATTTAGTTGAAATTTGTAAGAAAGGAATTTTAGCTGAAGAATGTGTGGTAGAGGGAGAAGCTTTGGCTATAAATTTAAAGACAGGGTCACCTTTACCATTTCAAGTTCTTTCTCAAAGAATTCATAGAAAATATGAAATAGAGAAAATGATAAAAGAGATTCCTGTACAACTCAATCTTTTTGATATAGTTTATCTTGAAGGAAAAGAACTTTTTGATAAACCATTTATAGAAAGGAGAAAAATTCTTGAAAAAATAGTAAAGGTAATTCCTGGAAAATTACAGCTTACAAAACAAATAATAACTGATGATGTTAAAGTAGCGGAAAAATTCTATAAAGAAGCTCTAGAAGCTAAACAAGAAGGTTTGATGTTAAAAGTTTTATCTTCACCTTATGTGTTTGGCAGACATGTTGGAGGCTGGTATAAGATAAAACCGATAATGGAAACTTTAGATTTGGTTATAGTTGGAGCAACTTGGGGTGAGGGTGCAAGGGCAAAATGGCTAACAAGCTTCGAGCTTGCTTGTAGAGATCCAGACACAGGAAAATTCTTGAGATGTGGGATGATGAGTACAGGCTTAACAGAAGAAGAATATAAACAAATGACAGAAATGCTTAAACCTTTGATAATCGAAGAAAAAGGAAAAAATGTGAAGGTAAGACCAAAAATTGTGATTGAAGTAGGATATCAAGAAATCCAGAAATCTCCAAATTATGAATCAGGTTTTGCTTTAAGATTTCCGAGATTTATAAGAGATAGGAGTGCAGATAAGTCGCCAGAAGAAGCTGATACTATAGATAGAGTTAAAGCACTTTTTGAAAGTCAAGGAAGGGCAGGCTAATTTTCTACAATAAGATAAAATTTTGAATATGCATTGAAAAATGAAAGAAACTTTAAATTCTTTTTTACTCTACAGTAATATATAAAACCTTAAATATTAAATCACTTAATAGTTAAAGCAGAGGTAGTTTGATGTTGGCATCTACTAAAACAATGGAAGCCTTGCGAAGTATAGGTTTGAATTTATACGAAAGGAAACTTTGGGTAGCCCTTTTAGCGAGAGGCACAAGTACTGCAGGTGAACTTTCAACTATAGCTAATGTACCAAGGTCAAGAAGCTATGATGTTTTGCAAAGCCTTGCTGAAAAAGGTTTTGTTGTTGTTCAATCAGGAAAGCCTTTGAAATATGTGGCAATTCCTCCAGAAGAAGCTTTGGAAAAAGCGAAGGCAAAGATAGAAGAAGAACTTAAAGAAAGGATGGAAAGAATAGATGAACTCAAATCTAGTCCAGTGATGAAGGAGCTTAATGAAATTTTTTCTCATGGCTTAAAAGTTGTTTCACCAGAAGAGATGACTGGAGCTTTAAAGGGAAGATACACTTTACAACAACAACTTGCTTCAATGTTTAGAGATGCAAACAAACAAATAGCAATTGTTACCACGCCTGAAGGTTTGATAGAACTAACGACAAATCATTTAGATACTTTGAAAAAAGCTAAGGAGAATGGTGTAAGCATAAAGATAGCGACAAGCGGAAAAGAAAAAATTACTGATGCCATAAAGGCTTTGAGTGGTATAGCAGAGGTAAGAGTTTTGGATGAAAAAGATGTTGACCTTGCAGGAAGATTTTGTATAGTAGATGATAAGCAGTTTGTTCTTTCTCTCACAGATTCGAAAGTTCACTCAACACAAGATTTGGCACTTTGGAGCAAGAGTGAACATGCAGCAGGAAATGTCCTTTCACCTTTGTTCAAACTAGTTTGGCAACACTCAAAACCTGTAAGCTAAATCGATTTAGTACCCCAAGGCACAAAAATAACTCTTTTTGAAAGCTCTCTTGGTATGTAAAGTCGTCTGAAAGGCATATCAAAAGTTTTTTCTTTTATTTCATTTAAAAATTCTTTCAATGTGTATTCTTCTCTATATTCTTTTTTAAGAGAAGATTTTTCTCTTATCACTACTGGGAACTTTTCAGATTTTATTTCTTTATCTCCAATAACAATTATGTAAGGAATCCAACTTCTTTTAGCTTCAAAAACTTTTTTTGGAACTGTTAAATCTCTATCATCAATTCCAACTCTTATATTCTCTTTTTCTAGTTTTTCTGCAATTTCTTCACATTTTTTCATGTGTTTTTCGCAACTGACTGGAATTAATCTTACTTGTTCAGGGGAAAGCCAAACAGGGAACATGGGAGCCTTACCATCTTGTTCCATCCATGCTCCAGTTTCAAGGATTGCAGCCATTGCTCTTTCTATACTTCCAAAAGAAGAAGCATGAATTATATATGGAACAGGTACTTTTTTTCCATCCCTGTTAGTAAATCTTATGTTGAACCTTTCACCGTTTTTAATATCCCACTGAACTGTTGATATTTGTAAATTGTTGCCATCAGGAAAAATTGCTTGGTATTCATTCTTGAAGGCATAGTAATGTGACATCTCTTTCATGAGCTTGAAAAATGCAGGGACTTTGATTTTTTTGATTATTTCTATTAAAAATTCTTTATATTTTTCATAAAACTCTTCAACAATTTCAAATCCCAAGACCCAATGTTCTTTAGCTATAGTTTCATCCATCAATTTTGCAAACAAAATTGAAAGTTCTTCATAAACTTTTTTTGCCTGTTCTTCATCTGAACAAAAAGCATGTTGGTCTGTCATCCAAAAATTTCTCACTCTCATCAATCCAGCAACTTCACCTTTTTGTTCTTTTCTGAAGCAAATAGCTTCTTCGTAAACCTTTACTGGCATGTTCTTGTAAGTGAAGTTTAACTTTTGAACAAATGGAAAAGCTCCAGGATCACTTGCAAACCTTAAGACAAGTGGAACTTCTTCTTCAACTTTGTAATCTCTTTCATGGAATTCTCCTTGAAGTTTTTGTATTTCTGGCACATCAGTCCTGTAAAGCAAGGGGTTTTGCATCTTCATTGCCCCCCAAGGTATTGCAATTTTGTTTAAAGCATAATCCATGATTAAATCCTTCATCAACACACCATTTGGATACCATTTCATATTTCCAACATCACTTTCAGGACAATAATCAACAAGCTCCAATTTTCTCATGAGTTCTATATGCTTTGGTTGTTTCATTTTTAGTGGCTTTCCTTCCAATTCATTTCTTACAAAAATTTTCAAGTATTCATACCTTTTTTCTTTTTTAGAAAATACTTGACATTCTTTCCAGTTTTCTTTTGTAACTTCATATTCTTTTCCATCAACATCAATAATCATGAAGCGATGAAACTTATCTTTCTTAACTTCAGGCACCTTTTTTTCCTTTTTTTCACCAGGAACAAAAATTTTTGACTGTTCAGCTAGAGGATGTCCTTTAACAGCATTAGTTATCCTTTTGTTCCAACCAAAAGGTGCTCTATAAGTTTCTAATCCCAATTCTTTAGAATAAGTCTCCATAGTTTTTAAAACCTTTAAAGCATCATTTGGTTTTGCCGGTTTGTTGCTGAGATGAACAAAAGGGTAGATCAAAATTCTATTTATTTTCAATTTTTCCATGAACTCTTTTATTTCATCAATAGCTCTTTTAGCAACTTCTTCATCATCACCTTCTTCAACAGCAGTAAAAACTACCAAAACATCATTTAGCTTATAAATTTTCTTCTCAACATCTTCAGCTTGAGGAATTTCTTTTTTTATAGGTTCATATTCAATCCAATCTGAATGAGTTTGTAATATTCTCACAAAATCACCATAAATCTTTTTTCCTTTTCAAACCTATTAATTCTTTTAAAAAGAGGAGAAGATTTAAGCTTCTGTTTGGCACCCACCTTTCATTCTTATCTAAATAAATTAGATGAAATAAATTTAAATATTTGAATATAGCCCCGTCATCTAGCGGTCAAGGATGTCAGGCTCTGGACCTGAACACGCCAGTTCGAATCTGGCCGGGGCTACATAATCTCCTCAATTCCAAAAACCTTTTCACAATACCAACATCTAAGCTTAAGAGGATCTTTCTTTTCAACAACAAATTTACTTTTGGCCATTTCTTCAGAATTAGTTATACAGTTTTTATTTGGACAACTTGCCACATTTTCTATGACTTCAGGAAGTTCAACTTTTCTTTTTTCAGCAACTTCCCAATTTCTTATTATTGAAATAGTAGCATTTGGAGCAAAAAGCGCTATTTTATTTATTTCCTTTTCTCCTATCTCTTTATTTTCTACTTTAATCACATCTTTTCTTCCCAATTTCTTGCTGAAAGTGTTTATCAACAAAACAGTTCTTCCATCATGTTCATCAAGCTTCAAAATTTCAAAAATCTTTTTTCCTTTACCTGCTGGTATGTGATCAATAACAGTACCATTTTCTATATTTGTCACTATTCTTTGTTCACTCATTCACACACCAATGATAAAATTGCCATTCTAACAGGCAAGCCGAAATTGGCTTGTTCATAATATTTTGCAAATTTTGTTTCATCGATTTTTGAATCAATTTCAATTTCTTTTGGCAGGGGATGCAATATTATTAGATCTTCCTTTGCATTTTCCAAAAGATCCAAAGTTATCCTAAAATTCTTTTGAATTTTTTCTGCTTCAAAAACATCTAAAAAATTTTCTTTTTTTATTCCACAAACATACAAAACATCAGCTTCTTCAATTGCTGAAGCTATATTGTTTGTTTGAAAGATTTTAACACCAAATTTGTCTCTAACTTCTTCTATATTTTCCCAAGACATTTGTAATTCTGGTGGTGAGGCTAGTGTGATGTTTGCTTTGAAAATTCCTAGAGCATAAAACAGAGATTTCATCACAGCATTATATTTTAAGTCACCAACTAAGCTTACATTTAGATTTTCTATTTTACCTTTCAATTTTCTAATCGTGAACAAATCAATTAATGTTTGGGTAGGATGTTGATTTGAACCATCACCTGCATTGATCACAGGTTTTTTTGAAATTTCTGCAGCCAGCCTTGCAGAACCTTCTCTAGGATGTCTTAAGAGTATGACATCACAATAATTTTCAATCATCTTTATTTTATCCACCAAATTTTTTACTGTTGTGGAATATTCAATTTCTATCACACTTCCTCCAAGCTTTTGCATGGCAGCACTGAAAGAAAGTCTTGTTTTTGTACTTGGTTCAAAAAATAAGCTTGCCAAGATTTTGTTTTTCAAAGAATAAAGTGGTTCTTTTTTCTTCAGCTTATTTTCCATTTCTTCAGCTTTATCCAAAATGAGTTCTATCTCTTCTTTCTTTAAATCTCTTATTGAAATTATGCTTTTATTCTGTAAACTCAACATAATTCTCAATTCCATTTTTATGATAAAAATCTAATGCATCTGTTATTGCTTTAGCTTCTTGAAGGTTACTTACAACATGAACTTTGAATTCAACAGCTTTTCTCCTTATTTGATAATCATCATCCAAAACTTGGGTATTTATCACACCATTTGAAAATGGTATATTTATAACCATTTTAATGCTTTTGTTCATCAAATAGTCTAATATGTTTGGTCTTGGTTCACTAACTTTTCTTACAAAAATATTTTCTATTCCATATTTCTTCAGTTCTTCTGAAGTTTTTTCAGTAGCATAAATTTTCATATTTTTCCATACAAGCTTGTTTGCTATATCAATTATCTTACTCTTATCTTCACCTATTGAAATCAACACACCATCTCCAGGCTCTGGAAGATTTGTACCACTTGAGATTAAAGCTTTAACAAAAGCTTCTGTGAAAGTTTTACCAAAACCAGCAACTTCACCAGTTGACACCATTTCAACTCCAGTTACAGGGTCAACACCTTCCAATCTCATGAAAGAAAATTGTGGAGCTTTCACACCAAATATATTTGGCACATATTCACCATCTTTAATCCTTTTGCCAAGAATAGCATCAGCAGCAACTTGCATTAAGTTTATTCCTATTGTTTTGGAGACAAAAGGCATGCTCCTAGAAGCTCTCAAGTTGCACTCGATAACATAAACTTCACCATCTTTGACCAAATATTGAATGTTAAATGGGCCCTTTATCCTTAGAGACTTTGCTATTCTTCTTGTGTATTCCCTAATCCTGTTTTTTATAGCTTCACTTAAAGTAAGAGTTGGTATACTCATGATTGCATCCCCAGAATGTACACCAGCATTTTCTAAATGTTCTATTATTGCTCCGATCAAAACATTTTCACCATCAGAAACACAATCAACTTCAACTTCTCTAGCATTTGTCATGAATTTTGAAATCACAACAGGATACTCTCTTGAAACTTTAGCCGCTTTTGTCAAATATTCTTTCAATTGAGATTCGTTTGTGGCAACATTCATCGCAGAACCTGAAAGAACATAAGATGGTCTTATCAAAACAGGATACCCAATTTTTTCAGCAAGTTCTTTTGCTTTTTCTATATTTTCAACCTTTCCCCACTTTGGCTGTTTGATTCCAAGTTCATCTAAAAGCTTACTGAATTTAGACCTATCTTCTGCTCTATCTATGTCTTCAGCAGAAGTCCCGATTATTTTTACCCCATTCTTAGCAAGCTTAAGTGCTAAATTGTTTGGTATTTGTCCTCCAACACTAACAACAATTCCTTCTGGCTCTTCTTTTTCATAAATGTCTAAAACCCTTTCTAAGGTCAACTCTTCAAAATAAAGCTTATCCATTACATCAAAATCTGTTGAAACAGTTTCTGGGTTGCAGTTCACCATTATGCTTTCATTAAACCCTCTTTCTTTCAAAGCCCAAGCCATGTTAACACAGCACCAATCAAATTCTACACTTGAACCAATCCTGTAGCAGCCAGAACCAAGCACGATAACTTTTTTCTTCTTTTCAAGGCTTATGTCATCAAAATCACCATTGTATGTTAAGTAAAGGTAATTTGTAGCGGCAGGCCATTCTGCAGCCAAAGTATCTATTTGCTTAACCACTGGCAATATCCTAAAAGATTTTCTCAACTTTCTTATTTCATTTTCTTCTTTACCTTTCAACTTTGCAATTTTTTTGTCTGAAAAACCAAGTTTCTTTGCTTTTTTCAAAATTTCTTCGTTTAATTCTTTGTTTTTAATCTCTTTTTCAAAATCAACAATATTTCTGATTTTGTACAAGAACCAAAGATCTATTCCACTTAGATTGTAAATTTCTTCTTCACTTATGCCTAGCATAATTGCTTTTACTATGTAGAAAAGTCTTTGGTCAGTTGGATTTTCAATCTCTTTTTTCACTTTTTCAATATCATTTTCCAAATCTTCAACATCAGTGAGCTCTCTATCAATGTCAAGCATTCTTACAGCTTTTTGTAAAGCTTCTTCAAAACTTCTCCCTATCGCCATAACCTCACCAACAGATTTCATTTGTGTTCCAATTCTCCTAGAAGCGTTTTTGAATTTTTGTAAGTCCCATCTCGGAATTTTTACAACTATGTAGTCTAAAGCTGGCTCAAAAAAGGCTGTCGTCACATTTGTGACTTTGTTCAAAAGTTCAGGTAAAGTGTAACCTATTGCAAGTTTTGCCGCTATGTAAGCAATAGGATAGCCTGTAGCTTTTGATGCAAGGGCAGAACTTCTTGATAAACGTGAGTTCACTTCTATAATTTTAAACTCTTCACTCTTCGGATTAAGGGCGAACTGTATGTTGCACTCACCAATTATTCCAAGAGCACGAATTACCTTAAAACTTGCCATCCTGAGCAAATGATATTCTCTATTCGTTAAAGTTTGAGAAGGAGCTACAACAATGCTTTCACCTGTATGTATACCCATAGGGTCAAAATTCTCCATGTTGCAAACTATTAGACAATTGTCTTCACAATCTCTCATCACTTCATATTCCACTTCTTTCCATTTTCCTAAGTATTCTTCGATTAATACTTGTTTTATCCTACTGTGAACAAGACCTCTGGAAACAATTTCTTTCAATTCTTCTTCATTTCTTGCTACCCCAGAGCCTTGACCGCCTAAAGTGTAAGCTACTCTAACCATTACAGGATATCCTATTTCTTTAGCAACTTTCATCGCTTCTTCTATGCTATTAGCTTTTCCACTCCTTGGCACAGGCAAATTGTTTTTGATTAAAACATTCTTGAATTTTTCTCTATCATCTGCAAGCTCAATTGCTTCTATACCAGTACCCAAAACCTTTACATTGAATTTTTCCAAGATTCCTTTTTCATGCAACTCTACACCACAATTCAAAGCAGTTTGGCCACCAAAAGTCAAAAGGATTCCATCAGGTCTTTCTTTTTCTATAACTTTTTCAATAAATTCTGGGGTTATTGGTAAGAAGTAAACTTTATCAACAAATCTTTCATCAGTTTGAATTGTTGCCACATTTGGATTTACCAAAATTACTTTTATGCCTTCTTCTCTCAAAGCCTTAATTGCTTGAGCTCCAGAGTAATCAAATTCACCAGCTTCACCAATTTTTATCGCACCACTACCTAAAATCAAAACTTTTTTTATACTTTCATCTCTTGGCATTCTTGACCTCCTTCATGAACAAATCAAACAAGAATTCTGTTTCATATGGACCAGGAGAAGCCTCTGGATGGAATTGTGTGGCAAAAATTGGTTTGCTTTTATGTTTAATTCCTTCAACAGTTTTATCGTTAGCATTCAAAAACCAAATATTAAAATCAGTACCTTCTAAACTTTTTGGCTCAATTGCATAACCATGATTTTGGCTTGTTATGTAACATTTCCTTGTTAATAAATCAATAACTGGATGGTTCGAGCCCCTATGACCAAATTTAAGTTTATAAGTATCAGCAGAAGCAGCCAGAGCTAAAATTTGACACCCAAGACAAACTCCCATCATCGGCAATCCAACTTCAATCAAGTTTCTAGCAGTTTCAATAGTTTCTTCATATTTTTTTGGATTTCCAGGACCATTTGATATTACTATACCAGAAGGTTCAAACTCAAGGATTTTATCAACAGGATAATCAATAGGTACCCTTATCACATCACACTTTCTTTTTAACAAATTTCTTAATATACCAAATTTTACTCCACAATCAATCAAAACAATTTTTGTTGAATTCCCATTTTCATAAATTATTGGTTTTTCAATACTGACTTCTTTGGCTAAATTCCTTTCATTAGGATCTTCTATTTTTTTAACTTTTTCCTTTATTTCTTCCAAATCAATTTTTTCACCAACTTTAAGGATTCCAAGCATTACTCCCTTGACCCTTAGCTTTTTCGTAAGTTCTCTTGTATCTATTCCCTCAATCCCAGGAATTTTTTGTTCTTTCAGCCAATCATCTAAACTTTTTTGGTTTGACCAATGGCTTGGGTGTTTTGTTAAAGAATGAACAACATAACCATTAACCTGCACGCGTTGAGATTCAAAATGTAAAGGAATGCCAAATTCATCTGTTATAGAAAAAGGAGGGATACCATAATTTCCGATTAAGATCCAAGTCTGGACAAGGATTTGACCATGATAAGAAGGGTCAGTTAGAGACTCAGTATAACCAACCATGCTTGTATTAAAGACAATTTCACCAGAAACTTCGCAAGGATGACCAAAACCAGTACCTTTAAATATTGTTCCATCTTCTAGTGCTAAAACAGCTTCTGACAAAACCCAACCCAAAATTGGTTTAGCTAATTTAAAAAATTTTTTATACTCAAGAATATAAAAGAAAAAGAATTAAAGCTTTATTTACTTTTTCTGAATTTCTTTCACTTTTTCGCTTAAGAATTTTATCCTGTTTTGCAAGAATCTTGCTTGTTTAATAGTCCTTGCTGCAAATAAAGCCTGCTTAGCTTCGTAGAGCTGTTCTTCCCAAAATCTCAATTCTTCTTTATTTCCGTTCATATGTTACTATATAGTAGTACTAATATATAAACTTTACTATTTTAAAGTAGTAAATATTTTTCTATTGAATAGGAGTCAAAATTTAAGGTTTTCCTTTCATTCAAATTTATCTTTTTCATTCCACATTCTTTAAATATGGTAGATTATTCTAAGATTCTGAAAAATGTTTTGAAAAAAATCAAGCCTTCTCCTGAAGAGAGAAAAAAACTTAATTCTGTTATCAGAAAATGTCTGAAAGTTGCTAAAAAAGAGGCAAAGAAGTTTAAGGCAAAACCGATGATAGCAGGCAGCGTCACAAGAGACACTTGGCTTCCTGGTAAGAAAGAATTTGATGTTTTCATTTTATTTCCTCCTACCATGAACATTAAACAGCTAGAGAAAAAAGGACTTGAAGTGGGAAAGAGAATAATGAAAGAGCTTAAAGGAAGCTTTAGAATAGAATATGCTCAACATCCGTATGTTTCTGGAAATGTTGAGGGAATAGAAATAGATATAGTACCTTGCTTTAATGTTAACAGTACAGAAAATTTGAAGTCAGCTGTTGACAGAACTCCTTTTCACGTCAAATATTTACAAAAGAATTTACCTTTAAAGCTTTCGGATCAAGTAAGGCTTTTGAAGCAATTTTTGACAGCAAATAAGCTTTATGGAGCAGATGCTAAAACAGAAGGGTTTTCAGGCTATGTTTGTGAGCTTTTGACTATTAAGTACAAAAGTTTTTTGAATGTTTTGAAGCAAGCTTTGAATTGGAAACCGGGTGAAATAATAGACTTAGAAAAATTTTACAAGAAAGAAGATTTTTTCAAGTTAAGGAAAATGTTTTTCAAACAAGTTTTAATCTTGATTGACCCTACTGATAAGAATAGGAATACTGCAGCAGCCTTATCGGCAGAAAATTTCTTTAAGTTCAAAAAACTGGCAGAAGAATTTCTTAAAAATCCAAGAGAAGAAATGTTCTTTTTGAGAGAAGCCAAACCAATAACAGAAAAAGAATTGATAGAAAAGATTTTAGAAAGAAAGACTGAACTAATTTTGATAAAGTTTTCCCCTCCAGATGTTGTACCAGATGTGCTTTGGCCTCAGTTGAGAAGATTTGCTGAGAGACTTGAAAGCATCTTGGAAGAAACAAAATATGAATTTAAGGTTTTGAGAAGGGCATGCTATACAAACGAGAAAGATTTAGCTATTGTGCTACTTGAGATGGAAGTTTCAAGTTTACCAGCAGTTCAGAAAAAAGTTGGACCAGAAGTTTTTGATTTGGAAGATAGCAAGAGATTTTTAGAAAAATATAAAGGATTGGCCATAAATGGGCCTTTTATTGAAGGCAAGAATTGGGTTGTTGAGATTGACAGGAAGTTCAAGACAGCTAGAGAAAAGCTTTTTGATAGCTTAAGTGTTGACGTGAGTATTTTAAAAGCGAAAGGAATACCAAACAACATAGCAGAACAAATTGCAAAAGGCTTTGAGATGATTTCAGATGTTAACAGGATAATGGAGCTTGTTGCTAAAGATAGAGATTTTGGTGTTTTCTTAAGAGACTATTTTGAAAAAGGAAGTTTGGTGGTAGATTGATTCAAATAACTTTCTTGGGTACAGTCTCAGGAATTCCGAGCAAAGAGAGAAATCATCCAGCCATAGCTCTAGAATATTTTGGTGAAGAGAAAGACACTTTGCTTTTTGATTGTGGTGAAGGTACACAAAAGCAGCTCATGCTTTCAAACATAAGCTTCATGAAGATAAACAAGATTTTCATTTCACATTGGCATGCAGACCATTTTTCAGGTTTAATTCCTTTGATTCAAACTATGAGCTTAGAAAAAAGGAAAACTGAGCTTAAAATTTTTGGGCCAGAGGCTGAGAGGTTTGTTTCAAACATTTTAGATTTAGGATATTTTGGGTTAAGATTTCCAATTGAAGCAATAAATGTTCCTTTTGAAGGGAACAAGATTGAGCTTATAGATGAAACAAAGGAATATCAAATTTTTTCAATTCCAGTTTTACACACAATACCGGCAGTAGCTTACTGTTTTCAAGAAAAGCCTAGGTGGAACATAGACACAAAAAAGTTGAAAGAGCTCGGTCTTAAAAGTGGGGCTTGGCTCAAGAAATTGAAAAAATTTGGAAAATTTGAATACAAAGGAAAAGAGGTTAAAATAGAAGAGGTTGCAAACCTTAAGCCTGGATTAAAAGTTGTTTATTCAGGTGACACTAAGCCGTGTGAAAATATGGTTTTGATTTCAAAGGATGCTGATTTGTTGATTCATGATGGAACTTTTCTTGAAGAAGAAGAGGGTAAAGCTCATGCCGATGTCAAACAAGCAGCAAAAATTGCAAAAGAGGCAAATGTTAAACAGTTAATATTGACACACATAAGCAGAAGATACACTGATACAAAAGAGCTTGAAGAAGAAGCGAAGAAAATTTTTCCAAATACAAAAGTTGCTTTTGATTTCATGAAGATAAAGCTAAAGTAAATAATCTATCAATTGTTTAAAGAGCTTGTTCTTTGAGTAAGCTTCATCTAAAGCAATGTGTGCTAAGGCCGAAATGCTCCCATTCAAACCATCTGAAAGAAAACCTATGATTAAAGCAGAAGTTGGATCATGAAAGAAAATTCTGTGTTTTTTACCAAGAAACCTTACAGGATAGTCAATGATTTTATGAGTTCTCTCACAAGAATAACCTACTAAAATTTTAGAGAGTTTTTTGTGTTTATAGCGAGAAGGCATTTAATCACCTATTAGATTTATAAGTTCTTCAACGAAAGCAGGAAGAGCGCCACTTTTAATGAGATACAAGAAGGCAGCTCCGAAGTTCAAAAGAGATTTTAACTCTTCATTTTTTGGTTTAGGGCTCAAAGAACTTACTTGTTGTATGTAACCATTAACCTTTTTCAACATTCTTTCTTTATCTTCTGCCATGAGAAAAGGGTCTGAAGAAATTTCTTTCTTAAGCTTTTCGGCTTTCATCAAGTATTCAGAAGGGTCTTCCAAAATTGTTTTTAAATGTTCTTCGCCAGCTATTTCTATTTCTTTCAAAAGGTTTCTGTAGTTAATTAGTCTTAAAAGATAATCTGTCATGGCTATTCAAGAAAATTTTCAACAAATAAAAGTAATTTTTTGGCCTTCCTGTAATTTTCTATGAAATCTTCAAGTTCTGGATCTATTTTTTTCTCTTCTTTTGAATTGAGGTATTCTTCCACCTCTTCGCAAGCCTTTCTGTAGGCTTTCATCCCCCTCAAAAAACCATACACGAGGGGGATGATTTCTTTTTCATCCACTCTCTTTCACCCTGTATTTTTTAAGTTCTTCTTTAAGTTCTTTGAGAGTTGAAGTTAATTCATCTACAACTTTGTAAGCTTCTGGTTCAACTCCTAATTTTCTAATCTCGCTCACAATGTATTGTGCAGCAGTTTTTCCAAAAAGTTCTGCATCTTTTTGTTTTTCGATTTGTCTCTTTTCTTCTATTGGCTTTCTTGCATAATAGCCACCAGCAAAACCCAATATAAGCTCCAACAGATCTTTAGTTCCAATATCAATTTCACTCAGTTTTACCATTCATTCACCTCCCAAAGCTTTCCAAATTTTCTTGTGGAACACATAGCCGCTAACTTCACCAATAAAGGCAGCGGCAGAAGTGTAGAGCGCATACTCTTTCAAAATATCTGAAATAGGTGCTATTGGCAATCCATAAGCCAAGTTCATAATCTCTTTTCCTACTATGTAAGCTATAGAGCCACCTTCTGCAATCATGTAGCCTAAACCTGTTCCACTTGCTGTGCAGATGAGTGAACTCAATCCTTTCAAAAAACTTTTCTTCATTTCCTCACCTCGAAAAGCAATTTTTCCAGTTTTTCAATTTTGCTCATGAGAAGAAGCTGGGAAAAAGCCAAGTATTTAGATTTTGAACTCAATGAGTGAGTAAAAAAGAGAAAAAGTTTAAATTAACAGAAAAGATTAAATTTTAAAGATAGCGGGGTGGAGCAGCCACCGATGAAATTAACTTTCATCGGCTGCAATGGAGTGCTCGTCGATAAAAAGCGAAAGGCTCATAGCTGCTCTAGGAAACCCGAAAAGATTCAGATGAAGTTGAATCTTGGGGAAAGGTCGCTGGTTCAAATCCAGCCCCCGCTAAATCCTTATTTTTCTTCTAACAATCTTAAATTATGAAAATCTTTTTAACAGGATTAGCCGGTTCAGGAAAGTCAACAGTTCTGATTAAAACAATAGAGCTTCTCAAGAGCAAAGGACTAAAAGTTGGTGGTTTTGTTACACCAGAAATAAGAGAAAAAGGGAGAAGAAAAGGTTTTTATGTGAAAGATGTTTTTTCTGGAGCGATGGAAGTTTTTGCAAGCGTCGACTTTAAAATTGGTCCAAAGCTCGGGAAATATTGTATAGATACAACTGCTTTCGATAAAATTGCTTTGAAAGCAATAGATTTTGCTCTGGAGAATTGTGATGTAATAGCTGTGGATGAAATTGGCAAAATGGAATTTTTCAGTGAGAATTTCAAGAAGAAGCTAGGAGCTTTGATGCTTGCAGAAAAACCTTTAATCGCAGTTTTGCATAGAGATTTTGTTGATCAGTTCAAACAATCAGGTAAAGTTATTGAAGTTACAGAAGAAAACAGGGAAAAGCTTCCGGAAGAATTGGTTAAAATTATTTCTTGATTCTAATTATTTAATATGAGAAATCCTGTTGAAGTTGAAGCTATAGTTTTCAGGAGAAATGGAAACAAAATAGAGTTTTTACTTTTGAAAAGGAAGAAAGAGCTTGGTGGGTTTTGGCAACCTTTGACAGGTGGAAATGAAGATGAAGAAAGTTTAGTAGAAACTCTAAAAAGAGAGTTAAGAGAAGAGACTGGTATAGAGGAAATAAAAAGGGTAATAGAAAATGTTTATTGGTTTGAATGGGTCGATAATTCTAACAACATCATAAGAGAATATTGTTTTGGTGTTGAAGTTTCACCTTTTTGTGAAGTGAAGCTTTCAAGAGAGCATGAAGAT
>Ga0078972_1003028_pt1 | contig 52123 bp, 47 predicted proteins | sample YelNatPaOPGAMG01_FD_67568 | JGI IMG/M metagenome (GOLD analysis project Ga0078972, IMG submission 67568) | Hot spring thermophilic microbial communities from Obsidian Pool, Yellowstone National Park, USA - OP-RAMG-01 (SPADES assembly) (version 2) | ecosystem: Environmental > Aquatic > Thermal...
GCACAATGCCTCGGCGTAGAAATAAATGCCTATAACCCATATACGGAGGTATTCCTAAAATGTTTAATTTGACTTTTTATTTTTCATTTTTTATCATTTATACTTTACAGAACCATTATTTATAAACCGCCGTGAGCATTTCGCCTAACGGGCGTCGGGTTGGCGAAGTGCCCGACGAGAGTTTACTCTCGGAAGGGCATTTTGCCAACCCGAAGATGTGCGAAGTTGCTCCGCAACAAGCACATCGAGGGTAATATCCCGACGCCCGATGTTCAAAATTGCGGAGCAATTTTGAACATCTACTTATATACGAAATTTCGCATTATCTACGCTTTTTATTATTATACTACACCTGAAATTTTTTATCAAGCAAATGGAAAAGTCTTAATTGAAGAATAAAGTTTTAATACAGAGCTTAAATAATATAGACAATTTCGTGGTATGTCCCCAGCATAAAAGAAGTTGCCGAAGGCATTTTGGAGAAATCTTTGATTTCCCTTTTATCCGCTGTTATATGAAGTGGCGGTTTCATTTTGTTATTATTAACACCTTTGTTACTGCTGTATATGTTTTTCTTCCAAAAGTGAAAATAATCTCATCTTTCTTTGAGACCGATTCTTTATCAAAAAAATTGTCAATTTTCTGGAATACAAGAGTAAAATCTCTCTTTAACTCCCAGCTTCTTTCAGGATTATCTTTATCTAACAGGACAATGAATAATCGGTTATCGGCACCAAATCTCTGAGCACCTTGATTCTCGTACATCCATACTGCTAAATCAGAAGGATTTCTTACAGCATCAATTGGGTTATATTCACGTGGTAAATAGGTTACTTTTAAATCGAATGGTTGCCCATTAAAGAAAATATCAATTCCTTTTATGTTTTTAATAGTAGGAATTACTTTTGAGTGGGTGCTTATATGCTCCTCAATTAATACAGTTGTCCAGTGATTAAACCAAGTGCAGATCACATAATTTGTCACCTCATCATGAAGTTTTGCCTTAACATTATTTAATAAGTCTTCATATCGGACTATTCTTCTAACATATTCAGTTTGTATTTTCTGGTCTAACTGTCCTTGAACCACACCCCAGGAAAAGGTTTTGACTTTCAAGAGTTCTTTCTTCAAATCTTCATCAGGAATAACTGATCTTCGTTCTTGAATCCTCTCTGTGTATTTTTCCTTGATAAATTCATCAATTATTTTCTCATTCGGCTGACTTCTCAATATTCTTTTAATAATTTCGGTTGCTGTGCCCAAGTTGGAAATGTGTAAATTTTGAGCCAGTATTTTTAAATGTGGCAAGGGAATACAACCAAGTTTCAAATTCAAAACCTCTTTTTGACTGAATAATGGCATAAGTGTCTCCTCTTATTTTTTCTTAAAAAGCATGACATATTCATGCTTAAAAATATAAAATCCGCCAACTAATGCTCTATATCGCCAAAGCTCTTTTTGATTTCTTTTTCCTCTTGTCTCTTCAAAATTTTTTACAATTATACTTTTTAATAAATATCCTCTTTTTAATACTTCCTGCATACAGTAAAATCCTAAAGGTATCCACTCGCCCTTAGAATATTTATCACCAATAACTAAAGCAAAATATCTGCCCTTTTCTAAGTATGGTGTTGCATTATCCACAACCGCACCGAACATCTTTAGAAATTCTTCTGTATTTTTCGCGTTTGATAAGTCTTTTTCATCTTTTGAAAACTTAATAATATCGTGGTATGGAGGGTGCATAATGAGAAGTTGAACATAGTTTATACCATATTTATTTAGAATCTGTTTTATATCTATTGTTCTACTATCTCCAACAATTACTTCGCTAACTACATTATTCTTATTTTGTTCCCTTTCAATCAGTTTTTTTGCTTTCTGTGACACCTCTGGATTTAATTCTATTCCTATTCCATTTCTCCCTAATCTTCGGCATTCAATCAAAGTTGTTCCACTTCCAACAAAAGTATCTAAAACCCAATCTCCTTTTTTAGTATATCTTAGCATCATCTGATGAGGAATTTGAGGAATGAAATTTCCCCAATACCATCCCAAATGAGCACCTGAAGTATCCCTCTTATTTAAAATCCAAAGACTATCGGTAATAATATCATCATACTCTTTCCACCTGAGGAGATTTATGTCATTAATTTTGCTCGTTTTAACTTTTTGAACACCCTTTTCCAGTCTTTTTAAATAATATTTTGCTCTCTCAAGTGTTTGTGATTCTAAAATCTGGTTCAATTCAGAGGTAAGAACATCTCTACGTAATGAAATAGTATCTCCATTAGCCTCAATATTTAATATACCTTCTTGATCCTTTTTATGGTTAGTTATAATATCTTTCAAGGCAAGTATTCTATTTTTGATGAAGCTCAGGTCGTTTAGAGTAGTAACTTCAGATAAAACTTCAATAAATTTTTCTTTATTTAATATTAAGTGATTCATAAGTAAGTGGAATAGCCTCTAAATTTTTCTAATGCTGGCTCTCTGGTATAGTTCGTTTTCATATTTTTCATTCCTTCATTCATTTTGAAACCGCCATTTCATATAACTACTATACTAACTTTCGCATTATCTACATTTTTATTATTATACTACACATAAAAATTTTTCTCAATCAAATTAAAAAGGCTTAGTTAAAGTATCCAATAACTCAACTTATCTAACTTTCTTAATAGTTTTAAAAAAACTTCTTATAATCCTGATCATTCTATCACTGATTGTAGTGGGACAGTAATTTCTTTATTACTGAAAGGATATTAATATCCGGTTTTCCCGATAATTTCAATAGCTATGGCAACTTTTATAATTATCTATCCTGAAATATTATAGTCAAGAGGAAAGAATGGCTTATAAAATCATCCAGCCTGTGTGAAAACTCGCGATCTTTAAGTTTACTTACTGATACAAACTAAAAACTTTCACCTGTAATAAAACTTTATCGGCAATTTTAAACTGGTAAAAAGTAGATGTCAAAACCACCCCAGAAAAAAGCAAAACCTATACCAATATTTATAGCTATAATTGTCACCTAAAGTATCTAAAGGATTTTAACACAAATGAGAATAAATAAAAGTTTCCCGCTATTTTAGAAAGTTAGAATTTAAAAAACCCTCACCAATCCACCCGGTATCCGCAGCAAACACTTTCAATAAAATGAATTTTATTCACTAAAATTAATTGATAAAAGGGGGGAAACTCCCCCCTTTATTTTGCTATTTCTTTCTTCCAAATCCGAACATTTGTTGATAATACGAATTTGTATTATGAATATCACCATCATGTTTAGAAAGAATAAAACTTTTCCCATCTTCAGATATAACAACAGCTGCTCCGTTTGGTGAAACCATACAGTAGCCTTTTGTCCCTTCAAAATCGACATTTGTAATTATCAATGAATCAACTAGATTTGTTCCAGTTGTTCCAGCTTCATAAACATTCAGAGTGTTATTACTATTGGAAAGAATGAATATGCCCTTTAGTAACATGCTGGTATATGAAATTGAATTTTGTTGTCTTGATTGATCCATACCCAATACAACATATTCTCCAGCAGCCTCGTCATAAGTTATAGAATTTGTCCTTAACTTTAAACCCAAACAAAACCCATTACCAAGTCCAAAATCTCCTGCAAAAGTGGCTTCACCGGCAAATATTGGAAAATAAGTCACCCCACTATTATTTTCTATAACAGCCACAGGGCAGCCAATCTCATTTGAAAATATGATAGGTCCTGTTCCATCTATTTCCCCAGTATAAGTTGATATAACATGGTAATGTTTATAATTTGTTCCATTAAGCGAGACTGCATCCATATCGCCCCAGTTCAAACCATAAGTATAATCATTAGCTGTTGATCTGTGAATTTCCAGAATTCCATATAAACCATTCAGTTTAGAAATGTCATCCTGAGATTTGACAGTATGTGGAACCAGCATGGCAAAAGCCGGTATGTTCGTCCCGTTCTCCCTTATATAAAACTGTACCACAAGAAATTTGTCCGGGACTTCTAAAAAACTGGCCTCTTCATTAATGACAGGCACAGTAAATTTACATGTACCATCAGATTGTTCAGTATAGGTGGCTGACCAGGTATACTGCCTGGAAATGTTAGAAAAGATAAGCTGTGTGTTAGAGTGATCGATTCCGTACCACACAATATCACCTATTGATGCCGCTCCAATGTAAGATTTTAAATTTGGATTAACATTGGGATTGGAACTACTGGAATTTCCACCAGAAGCTGGTGCTTCTCCACATGAAAGTACAAGACTCAAAAAGAACAAACTCATCACAAAAAGAGATAGTTTCTTAAACATACTTTCCTCCTTTCTTAAAAAATTAAAGATAACACCTCATTACGAATTTTTCATTTTCTTCTTAAATAAGAAAACCAAAACAACAATGCCAGGAGATTATAAAAATTTACCCCCATAAAAAAATTAAAAAAGTACAAATATCCAGCAATGTACATTAGAAGTTGTATATTTATATACTTTAAAAATCAAAAGAAAATGAAAAATTTTTAAATTTTTTTTTACACTCCACCCACAAGAACATCCTTTATGAGTATATGAGGGCTTCCTGTAGAAACAGGCAGACCACTCTGCCCACCTTTACCGCATCCACCGAGTCCACCGTGATGAGTTAAATCGTTGCCAATGGCAACAATGTTATGAAGAGTTGTAAATACATTTCCAGAAAGGTTAACATCCCTTAAAAGTTCTACTTTTTTACCATTTTTTATTCTGTATGCATAACCCGAGGAAAAGGTAAACATCTCAAGATTTGTCATTCCACCCAGATAGTTTAATGCATAAATTCCATCCTCTATCATCTCAAGCATCTCTTCAAGACTTGAGCTTCCATTGTCAATATAAGTGTTTGTCATTCTCACAATGGGCTGGTAAAAAGGATTTAAAGCCCTTGCATTACCTGTAACTTCTTCACCCATAAGGCTTGCTGTTTCCATAGAATGAAGCCTTGAATTTAACTTACCATTCTTTATTAAATAATTTTTTCTTGCTTTTACTCCCTCATCATCATAGGGAGTATATCCTGCAAGATAAGGTATTGAACCATCATCTATAATATTTAAAAATTCAGGCCCAAATTGCCTTCCAATTTTCATTACCTTCTGCATCCTTGGATTTTCAGAAAGAAAATCCGCTTCAGAAAGATGCCCGAATGCCTCATGGGCAAAAACCCCTGCAAGTAGTGGATCAATAAGCACAAGATATTTTCCACTTTCAACTTTTTTAGCCTTTAGCAAATCTATTGCTCTCTTTTTTACTTCTTCTATTTTCTCTTCCTGATTTATCACAAGTTCCCATCCACCATACTGTCCAACTGATTCAAAAGCCTGCTGAACATTTGTGCCATCTTTTGCCATTGCACCATAGGAAATACCTGTAAATGTCTTATCCTGAAATATATTACTACCAAGAGAATTTATAAAATATTTTTTTACATTCCAGTCAGCATACGTTACCCTGCTTGAAGCAATACTTTCATCCTGGAGTAAAGAGTTATATTTTTTCACAAGCTCATTTTTTTCTTCTATGGTAATATCCAGAGGATTTATTTTAAATTCAGTTTTAATACTATCCACAACAGGACTTGCTTTTTTCAAACTTACTTTTTTTGTCAGAAATTTACTTGCAATTTTTGCGTTTTCAAGGGCTTCTTCTACAACAGTATCAATATTTTTTTCATTAAAACAGGAAAACCCCCACGCCCCGTTGTAAAAAACCCTCACATTTCCACTTGAAGTCTTTGAAGTTTGAACAAGCTCAACGCTTTGTTTTGTATGCACAATCCTTGTTGAACTCACTTCTTCATAATGAAATTCCACATAGTCAGCTGCCACATTTTTTATCTTTTCCAAAATATAATCAAACATATCAGTTCTCCTGTTATCCTATATACCAAACAACTTCTCAATTATTATATCCAAAAATCTTATACTTGCAACTTTTTTTAAAATTGCATTCATAATTCTTTTAGTAGACCAGAAAATTTCGACAATTTGGATTTTTTACTTTTATATTTTATAATTTAAAGGTTATGAAAATCCACTTAATTATTTATCTTATGCTAATGCCTCTTTTATCATACAGTTTCTCTAAAGAAGAACTTTTAGGTAAAATAGATCCAGAGAAGCATCCTGATTTTGTGAAATTTCATAGTTATGGAAAAATACATTACTTAAGAAAAGAAGTCTATCTTGCCTTAAGTAATATGATAGAAAAAGCAAAAGCCGATGGTGTGAATCTCTATGTAATTTCATCCTTCAGAAGTTTCAATACTCAAAAGTCTATCTGGGAAAGAAAATTAAACATTAACATAAAAACTTACAGGCAAAAAATTCAAGCAATAAAAAAAACTCTTGAGTATTCAGCTATGCCTGGCACATCAAGACATCACTGGGGAACAGATGTAGATCTTGTTTCTGTTAACCCGGAATTTTTTAAAAGTGCAAGTGGCAAAAAAGTATATTTATGGCTTAAAGAAAATGCTCCATTTTTTGGTTTTTTCCAGCCTTATGCAGTAAATTCCATAACTTATAAAGAAGAAAAGTGGCACTGGTCTTATAAAAAACTTGCAGACAGGTTTATGGAAGAATATGGAAAAAAAATTTCCTGTGATGATTTAACTGGTTTTTCAGGCTCTGAGTATGCAAAAAGTTTAAATATAATAGAACATTATGTGCTGTCTGTAAATGACAGATAATTACTCATCAAGCCTGAAAATTTCTTCTATATCCTGTATGCTCAATCTCTTTATAAAGTTTTCACCAAACTCAAGCACATCAGAAAAAATCTGTTTCTTTTTCAACTGAAGGTTTCTGATTTTTTCTTCAATTGTTCCCCTGGTAATTAATCTATAAGCAAAAACCACATTTTTCTGTCCCATTCTGTGAAGTCTGTCAATTGCCTGTTCTTCAACTGTGGGATTCCACCAAGGATCAACGATAATCACGCAATCAGCTCCTGTAATATTCAACCCTACTCCACCAGCCTTTATTGAAGCAAGAAGCACAGGAATATCATGAGAGTTAAAAAACTCTACAAGTCCAACCCTATCCTTTGTCCTTCCATCCATATAGAGATGTTCTATTTCTTCTTCGTAAAGCTTTAGCCTGATAATTTTCAGATACTCAACAAACTGGCTGTAGACAACTATCCTGTGTCCGCTATCAATACTTTCATAAATTAATTCGAGAAGTGCATTTGTTTTTGAAGAAATTTCTTCTTCTTTGATTAACTCTTCATTTATAATACCTGGATGAAGACAGATCTGTCTTAACCTCATCAGAGTAGAAAGAATCTCAATATAACTTCTTTCTATACCCTTTGACTGGACAACAGTAAGAAGCTTTTCTTTTGCTTTTTTAACGTAATCCAGATACAACAACTTCTGCTTTTCAGTGAGTTCGAGCCTTATTTCCTGTTCTATCTTCGGTGGAAGTTCTTTCAGCACGATATCTTTCGTTCTTCTTAGAATAAATGGCGAAATCAGTGTGTGTAAGAGTTTTAATGTTTCCTTTTTTGATTTTGAATCCGATTTTAATAAAGGATTTTCAATGTGTTTCTTAAACCACTGATAATTTCCAAGATAATCCGGCATAAGGAAATCAAATATTGTCCATAGCTCGGATGGATAATTTTCAAGTGGTGTTCCTGTTATTGCAACTCTGTGCTTTGAATGAATTTTTTTAAGACTCTGTGTTCTTTTAGCACTTTTGTTTTTAATATGCTGGGCTTCATCCAGTATGCAGTAAACAAATTCTATCTTTTCATACTCATCCTCATCCATAAGCAAAAGATTGTAAGATGTAATAAGAATATCAAAAAAACTGGCATTCTTTAAGATTTTCAGCCTTTTCTCCTTTTCTCCCTTCACAATGGTATAGTTAAATCTGCCGGGGAAAAATTTTTCAATTTCACATGCCCAGTTTTCCATAAGAGAAGAAGGACAGACAATAAGGCTTGGTCTTATTTTCTCTTTTATAAAATTTAAAAAATAAAGCACCTGTAATGTCTTACCAAGTCCCATTTCATCGGCAAGAATACCATTGTAATTGTATTTCTGAAGCGTAATTAACCACAGCACCCCAATTTTCTGATAATTTCTTAATAGCCTCTCCTGCATTATTTTTCTCAATACTTCATCCTCAAATTTTAAATTTTTAAGGTCATAAGCCCCTTTAAAAAATTTAATGTCTTTTTTCATTTCCTTTAACTCTGGTGGTAGAGAGAGTCTAACTTCATTTTCGAGTTCAAAGAAATAAGGTAAGTACTCTTTTGAGAAAAGATTTTTACCTTCTTTGTTTAAAAAATTTATTTTTTCAATAAAACTTAAAAACTTTTCTATTTCTTCAGCTGATAAACTTAGAAATTCACCGTTTTTAATCAGATATCCATTTTCAAGCAGGAAAAGCATCTCCTCATAGCTGAGTTCAAACTTACCCACCTGAAAGTTAAATTTTACTTCATACCAGTCTATATCCTTATGGTTAACCTCTAAGTTAACCTTTTTATCTTTCGTATCAGCAAGGTCTATCCTCTTGCCATTAACAAAGACAGTTTTATCTCCCTTCAACTTATTCAAAAATGCTGTAAACAATGTCTTTGTATCATTTGAATAAATTGTATTACCTTTTACTTCATTTAAGATGGAAAAGAAATTCAGCTTCACCTGTTTTGATAGCAAAATGATTTCTTCATAGAGTTTAGAGTTTTCAGGTATTACAAAAAGTTCATTTTCTGTTTCAACAACTATATCTTCATCGAATATGTTTTTTTTCCTCAATTCTTCCATGTTTAACGGAAGTTTTTTTTCATCTACCATAACAAAAGCAGAGAGTTTAAACTCATTCTGTGTTTTTATATCAATGTCAAAAACAAACTTACCCTCTTTTAAGATATTTACTAATGAAAATTCTACATACTTTTTTACTTCTTTTTTAAAATTCTCATCGTATAAAAACTTCGTCTTCAATTCTTCATTAAGTAAATAAAAGCCTTCCTCAAAAATTTCACTTATAACATCCACACCAAATACGGAAGATAGCTGGGCAATGGTTCTTTTTGGAAAATCTATTACAAAGTAAATTGAATTTGTAGGAAGTAAAAAAATATTGTCAAGGTTTTCCACAGTAAGTTTTTGAAGTTTATCCTTTATTACAAACTTTAACGGATAAAGAATATTTTTTAACCTGAAGCTTTCAAGCCTTTCCCCTGCTTTTATGTAAAATCCCTTTCGATTTAACATTGAAAATAGATATATATCCAGTGGAGTATAAAAAAGAAAGGTAACTTCCCTTTCACTTTTATTTACAATATTTCTCTGATTCTTCAGATAAAAAAGAATCTCCCTTTCCTCCGAAGAAAACATATTAATCAAATTATAAAATTCAAAGTCCAGAAGATTATCACTGTAATCAAGTAGATAAAGCAATTCTTTTCTAAAATCAAACATAGAAAGAAAAATTTTTGTTATCTTTCTGTTTGAAGCCTCAAAAGAGAGATAAAACTTCAAGTATTTCCCCCGTAATAAAAAATTCTATAACTGGTTTAGTACACTTGAAAGTGTCAGAATTTCTTCCTCTGTATTAAAGTATCCTATGCTTACCCTCAATGTACCGTAAGGGAAAGTACCAAGAAACTTATGGGCAAGAGGTGCACAATGCAAACCAGCCCTCGTAGCAATCCCAAATTCACTATCCAGAATATTGGCAAGATCGGCTGGCGAGTAATCACAATGTAAAATACTTACAATTGCTGGTGAACTATCCTCTTTTGAAGTTAAAATTTTTATCTTTTTATTTTCAAGGTTTTCAAGCAAAAGTTTTTTAAGCTTCAATTCTTTAGAATGTATTTTTTCAATACCAGTTTCTTCTATGAATTCTATACCAGCTTTAAGCCCAAAAACACCAAGTATATTTAATGTGCCAGCTTCAAGTCTATCAGGAAAATTATCAGGCTGATAGGGATTTTCAGACGAATGCCCGCTTCCCCCAACTCTGAAAGGCCTTATTTTTACCTCTGGATTTAAGATTAATAAACCAATTCCTGTTGGGCCATAGAGTGCTTTGTGTCCCGTTGTAACAAAAAAATCTATTGAAGCCTTCTTAATATCAACTGGTATAACACCAGCACTCTGTGAAGCGTCAACAAGAAAATATGCACTGGAATTTTCTTTTATACATCTACCAATAGCCTCTAAGTCCTGAGTGTATCCTGTTACATTTGAAGAATGATTTACAACGACAAGTTTAGTCCTTTTATCAAGTCTGGCTTTTAATTCACGAGTATCTATCTTTTCACCAGAAGGATTTAGATATTCCACTTCAATTCTTTTTGATTTTTTAAGATGATTCAAAGGTCTTAATACAGAATTATGCTCAAGAACAGTAGTAATAACCCTATCATTTTCTTCAATCACCCCATTTATAGCAATATTTAAGGCATCCGTCGCATTGTAGGTAAAAACAACACATTCCTCACTGTAACCATTAAAAAAGTTATTTATCTTCAATCGAATCTTTTGGACAAGTGCATGTGCTTCAAGAGAAAGCTTATAATTCCCTCTTTCTACATTTACACCGTATTTCTGATAGAGATCAATCATCTCTTTATAAACTTTTTCTGGTTTGGGAAAGGTAGTAGCAGAATTGTCAAGGTATATCATACAATATTTTTTTAATATTTTTAGTGAGGCATAGAAAGAATGTTATTCTTTCTATGCCTTCCACTGAAAAAATTTAATCTTCTCCTCTTCCTTTCACACCTTTTGTATCTGAAGTGACTGCCTTTTGAGGTTCTTTTGGTCTTAAACTTCTAACAGCAGCACCAGCTCTCCACATTTCTGAATTTCTCATCTCTGCAAGTTCAGCATTAAGCTTTTGCTGATAATCCGGTGCACCACAGTAGGAAATAACTCTTTTTGTTTCAATGCCTTTTTTCACTCTATTGTAAAGTTTTCTAAAAAGAGGTAAAACAGCTTTTTTAAATCGTGGCTTCCAGTCTAAAGCGCCTCTCTGTGCAGTAGCAGAACAGTTAGAAAACATCCAGTCCATACCATTTTCATCAATAAGTCTTATCAAGCTCTGAGTTAATTCTTCAACCGTTTCATTAAATGCCTCACTTGGAGAATGGCCATTTTCTCTCAGTACCTGATACTGAGCCTCCATAATACCTGCAAGAGCTCCCATAAGCACTCCTCTTTCTCCCGTAAGGTCACTGTATACTTCTTTCTCAAATGTTGTGGGGAACAAATATCCAGAACCAATGCCTATTCCAATTGCAAGACATCTTTCAAGGGCTTTTCCTGTATAATCCTGGAATACAGCATAGCTAGAATTTATTCCTGCCCCGGAAAGAAAATTTCTTCTTACAGATGTTCCAGATCCTTTTGGTGCAACCATTATCACATCAACATTTTCTGGAGGAATTACTCCTGTTTGATTTCTATAAACTATTGAAAATCCGTGAGAAAAATACAACGCATTTCCTGGCTTTAAATGTTGTTTTACCATAGGCCAGATCTGCATTTGTGCAGCATCTGAAACAAGCATCATTATTATTGTTCCTTTTTCTGCTGCTTCTTCTAATTCAAAAAGATCCTTTCCCGGTACCCAGCCGTCGTTTACAGCTCTATCCCAATCTTTTTGAAACCTTTTTGCCTGACCAATAATTACATTAAACCCATTATCTTTAAGATTCAAACCCTGAGCCGGTCCCTGAACACCATACCCCAGAATAGCAATCACTTCATCTTTTAGAACTTCTTTGGCTTTTGACAGAGGAAATTCATCTCTTGTCACAACCTCCTCAATAACGCCACCAAAGTCAATTTTTGCCATTTTAATCCTCCTAAAATATTATTTAAATAAAAACAGCTTATTTAAAATAAACCTTCAGGATATTATAATTTAATAAATAGCAAATAGCAAGATTTGAACTGTCTTTTTTAAATTTTACTTAAGCATTTCAGAAAGTTATAAACTTTTTGAAGTGCTTAAACCATCAGACATTTTCAAAGTAGGAAATTGCCTCATCCACACTTTCAACTGGCTTGAAAAATATATCCACCTTTGAAATATTAAGAATTTTCAAAATATTTGGCTGATGACAGATTAAACACACCTTGGTATTTTTTTTTGCAGCAAAACTTGAAATTCTTATAAGCAAACCAACTCCAGAAGAATCAATATACCTTAATCTTTCCATAAGTAATATATACTTGTAAATTCCCATTTTTATATATGCGTTGAGTTCCTTGCTTAAAAGTTCAAAACCCTCTGAAAATATTGAAAGTTCTCCGCTTAGCTCAATGATAGCAATATCATCTTTATAAAATGAAACCCTTACTCCTACTTTACATTCCAAGATAATCCCTCTTTTGCATTATTTATTACAAACTTATTTCCTTTCTCATATAAGTTAAATTTCCAGATTTATCATCCAGAGGTTTTATAAAAAACTCATCCATTATCTTCGCTATCATATACAAACCACGCTGACGCATTTGAAAAGGTCGTAAAGACTTTGGAGGATGTAACTCTTTTTTTATAGGTTTTCCAACATCCTTAATAAATATTTCTATAACTTTTTTATTATTTTCGGTGTCTGTTATCACTATCTGAATATCTATAGGCAATGAAAAATCCCATTTATAAGTATGCTGAATAATATTTAAAATGGCTTCATGTACACAAAAATGAATCTCATTTGGAATAATATCATTTCGCATAAGACTTTTTTCAAGAAGCGCAAGCAATTCCTTTTCAAAACTTATAATTTTTTCCTCATCTCCATTTATCAAAAACTTAAAAATCATAAAAACTCCCCAAAAAGAGATATATTATAACATTTTATTGATTGAAAAAAAACTTTTTTTTATAATTATTAAAAACATTTTTTTGAGGAACTTTATGGCAATAAAAAAATACATATTTGTAACAGGGGGAGTTTGTTCATCTCTTGGCAAAGGAATTACAGCTGCTTCGATTGGAGTTATCTTAAAAGGTGCTGGATACAAGGTAAATATGATGAAAATTGATCCATATATAAATGTGGATGCAGGCACAATGAGCCCCTATCAGCATGGTGAAGTATTCGTTACAGTTGATGGAGCAGAAACCGATCTCGATTTAGGAAACTATGAAAGATTTGTACAGATCGAAACCACAAAATTAAACAGTCTTACAACAGGGCAGGTCTATCAGTATGTTATCGATGCAGAAAGAAGGGGAGACTATCTTGGAAAAACTGTTCAGGTAATTCCCCACATCACTGATGAAATAAAAAGAAGAATAAGGCTTGTAGACGAAGGAAAAAATTCTGATGTTGTTATTGTAGAACTTGGTGGAACTGTTGGTGACATAGAAAGTTTACCCTTTATTGAAGCTGTAAGACAATTTACAATTGAACAGGGGAGGGCCAATGTAAAATTTGCACATTTAACCTTACTTCCGACAATAAAAGGTTCAGGAGAGATAAAAACAAAGCCAACCCAGCATTCAGTAAAAGAGCTTATGTCAATGGGAATCCAGCCAGATTTTCTTTTTTGCAGGACAGAAAATTTACTTCCTCAACAGGTGAAAGCCAAACTCGCCTTATTCTGTAATGTTGATGAAGATAGTATTTTTTCTGCCTATGATGTAAAACATAGTGTATATGAAGTTCCTTTAATCTTTCTTGAGCAGGGGGCTGACAGAATAATAATCGAAAAACTAGGACTGCCCTACAAAAAACCTGATCTGACAAAATGGAAAAAAGTTGTGGAAATAATCAAAACAGCCCAGGAAACTGTTACTATTGCTCTTGTAGGAAAATATGTAAACCTTGAAGATACATATAAAAGTGTGGATGCTGCATTAATTCATGGAGGTGTGGCAAACAAGTTAAAGGTTAAAATTAAAAAAATCGACTCGGAACATTATGAGACAGAAGAAGTTGAAGATGGGATACTTAAACGTTCTTCTATAGAGCATTTTGAAAATTACATTTTACAACAGCTTAATGAAAAGGAGAGAAACTTTTTAGAAAACCTCTATCAAAGAGACCCAGCAACAAATTGCTGCACTTTGATTGAAAATGTTTCAAAAGATGAAATTGATTACTTAAAGGAAATTTATCAAAAACTAAACTATCAGGGAATAATTAATAGTAAGGAGATAGACGGAATATTGATTCCCGGGGGTTTTGGAAATAGAGGCATTGAAGGAAAGATTAAAACAATAAATTTTGCAAGGAGAAATAAGATACCCATATTTGGTATATGCCTTGGAATGCAATGTATGGTTATAGAATTTGCAAGAAATAAATGTAACATTTCTAATGCGCATTCAAGAGAATTTGAGCCAACAACACCTCACCCGATAATAGAACTACTTTCAAATCTTAAAGGCATATCATACCTTGGTGGAACTATGAGAAAGGGGGCACAGAAAACTATAATAAAAAAGGATACATTGGCCTATGAAATCTATAAAAAAGAAGAAATTATGGAGAGACATCGTCACAGGTACGAAGTAAATCCTGAATATGTTGAAGAACTGAAAAAGCATGGGCTTGTGATAAGTGGAGTAAGTGAAAATGGTCTTGTGGAAATTATAGAAATTAAAGATCATCCCTGGTTCTTGGGATCACAATTTCACCCGGAATTTCAATCTTCACCAATAGATTCACATCCATTATTTACTTCATTTATAGCAGCAGCTTACAAGTATAAAACAGAAAAAAAAGGGGGAAAATAAAATGCAAATAATAGAAAAAGCAAAAGAAATGCAATATATCTGTGAAAAAATTCGTAATTCTTGCAAAAAAATTGGATTTGTTCCTACAATGGGGGCATTGCATGAAGGGCATCTTTCTCTTGTAAGGAAAGCAAGAGAAGAAAATGAAGTAGTTGTAGTAAGCATCTTTGTAAATCCAATACAATTTGGTCCAAACGAAGATTACAACAGATACCCGAGAACCTTCGAGAGTGACTGTGAAAAACTCAAAAAAGAAAGTGTGGACTATTTGTTCTTTCCATCTGTGGAGGAAATGTATCCGGCTGGATTTGAAACTTATGTAAGTTTGAGAAAGCTTCCCAACCACCTCTGTGGGCTTTCAAGGCCGGGGCATTTTGACGGTGTAGCAACAGTTGTAACCAAATTATTCAACATAGTAAAACCTCACAAAAGCTACTTTGGCCAGAAGGACTACCAGCAGGCAAAAATTATAGAAAGAATGGTCAGTGACTTAAACATTGATACAGAAGTCATTATGATGCCTATAGTAAGAGAAAGTGATGGTCTTGCAATGAGTTCGAGAAATTCTTATCTCAATCCTGAGGAAAGAAAAAAGGCAATCTGTCTTTATAAGTCCTTGCTAAAAGCAAAAGAAATGATAGAAGGTAAAGAAAAGTCTCCTGAAAAAATTAAAGAAGAAATGAAAAAACTAATACTTGAAATTGCTCCTGATGCAAAAATTGATTATATTTCAATAGTAAACCCACAAACACTTGATGATGTTAGTGAAATAAAAGATACTGTCGTTGTTGCTCTTGCAGTATTCATCGGTAGCACAAGACTTATAGACAACTTCATAATCACACAGGCAAATAAGGAGTAAAGCTTGGTAAATTTTCACACCCACAGTAACTTCTGCGATGGAAAAGAAGAACCCCGTCTATATGTAGAATCAGCAATAGAAAAGGGGTTTATAGCCTTAGGATTTTCAAGCCACGCACCAACTCCTTTTGAACTTGACTGGACACTGAGTAATGAAAAACTACCCTTTTACTTTGAAGAAATAAAAAAACTCAAAAAAGAATACAGCGGCAAAATCGAAATTTATCTCGGGCTTGAATTTGACTTTTTCAAAAAAGCACAGTATCAATCCATTTACTTCAATTATAAGGAAATGCTGGACTATAACCTTGCCTCTGTACATTTTCTTTCTGACAGAAAAAACGAAAAGTTTTACATAATTGATGGAAATATTGATAGTTACATCAATGCTCTTAATGAAGTTTTTAAGGGCGATGTTAAATCGTTTGTAAAGGAATATTACAATTTGATAAAAGAGATGATATTAACATATAAACCCGATATAATTGCACATATAGACCTGATAAAGAAAAACAATAAAGATGCTGTATTCTTCAAAGAAACAGAAGAATGGTATAGAGAAACAATCCTTGAAACACTTGATATAGTTTCTAAAAGCTCTTCTATACTTGAAGTTAACACAGGCGGGATTGCAAGGGGAAGTATTTCAGATTTCTATCCCTCAGAATGGCTTTTTAAAGAATGTTACAGAAGAAACATTCCGGTTATAATAAACTCAGACGCTCATGACCCGGGTAAGATTGATGCTCTTTTTACAGAAGCAAAAAAATCTCTTAAAAGGGCAGGGTTTTCTACGCAGAAAATACTTCTTAAAGGAAAATGGATTGAACTTGAAATATAATTAAATTTTACTTTAAGCTTTTTTCAGACAAGGATTCTATCCGTCCAATCAAAAAATTCAAAAAATTCTTGCCATTTCTAAAAAAATTGATTATACTAAAAATGGACGGACAAGTCCGTCCACTATCTTTATGGAGTAGTAAGTTTATGCTGGAAAAATTCAAAAATCTTAAAGAAATTGACATAAAAATACTTAAAGCAGCCAAAGAAGAATTTTTGAAAAACGGATTTCATCGGGCAAATATTGATAATATTGCCAGAAACTTAAGAATAGGGAAAGGCACAATCTACAGGCATTTCGGGAACAAACACATTCTTTTTTTATCCCTTGTGGTTCATACACTTCTTGAACAATGGAATAATTTAAAAGAATCAATAGAAGGCAAGGACTTTAAAACCACATTTGAAAAACTCATTGAACATTTTATTTCCTTTCATACTGAAACAAGCAGGATTTTTTCAAACCTTTTTTCTGAAGAAATATGGAAAGAATTTCAAAAGCAGCTTAAAAAAGATAAAAAATTAAACGAACTGATGTCATTTATTGTAAACTGTAGAGAAGAATCAATAGAATTGATAAAGAATTCACTTGATATGGCAAAAAAGGAAAACATTATTTCAACAGAAATAAATTCAAGAATTTTAGCCGAGATAATACTCATTACAATAAACCACTTTTTTATAACCTTTTATGTCAATCCTCCGGTAAAACTGAAAAAACAAAAGGAATATTCTATTGAAGAAGGCATAAAAGAACTCAAAGCTTTTATTTATCGTGGAGTAGGATATAAAGAAAATTAATGCTTATTAAACTTGATTTTAAAAGTAAATTTATTTATACTTTAAGTATAAAATAAGAGTATAACTAAGGGGGATATATGAAGTCAAGGCTAATTTTAATCCTTTTAGCCACTAAAACAATTTTTTTACTTTCCGTAGCTTTTACCCAGACAACAACTTTATCACTTTCAAACTGTATTGAGCTTGCCTTAAGAAACAATAATACTTTAGCTCAATATGAAAAAGATATAAAAATTGCAGAGGCTCAATACCTTCAGGCTCTTGGAGATCTTTATACACCATCAATTTCTGCATCCGGTAGTTATACCATTCTTGATCCGAAAACTGTAGATAACGGTAAAATAGTTACACCGGAGTACGGATATGTGGTTACAAATATGCCTGTATTACAGAATGGAATTCCAACAGGAAGTTATGTCCCAGTTCCTGTAATGATTCCGACGGGATTTCAGACAAATCAGCAAGTTTTTCAGGATAACTACAGTATGGGAATTTCAATAACAAAACCTCTTTTTACAGGGTTCAAGCTCTGGAATGCAACAAAGATAAAAAAATTAAACCTTGAACTTGCAAAGCAAAAGTATGAAGATAAAAAAAGAGAAATAGTTACTTCAATCTCTACATCCTTTTACAATCTCCTCCTTATCAGAGAAAACATAAAACTCTTAGAGGATCTTGATAAAAGTCTAAAAGAAAGATGGAACTATGCCCTATCAGCATACAATGCTGGAATTGTTTCTGAATATGATAAAATAAGAGCTGAAGTGTCATACAAAAACAATCAACCAAACCTGATAAAGATAAAGAATGCTTACGTCACAGCCAAGATAGCCTTCTGTAACCAGATTGGAATTACAAATTATGATGACATTGAATTCACAGGTAACCTTCTTGATTCGACAAACATTTCAGTTTCAATTTCGCTCGAAGAGGCTACTACACTCGCAATTTCAAACGATATTAACCTGAAAAATATCGATTATACAATAGAGAATTTAAAAATAACAAAGCAAATTACATCTGCAAACCGCTATCCTACAGTAACCGGGTTTTTCAACTACAAATACGACTATAAAAAAGAAAAGTCTTCTGACACGGACAGAAAGTGGGTTGATTCGTGGAGTGCTGGTATCCAGCTAACAATGCCAATAGATTCCTGGATTCCATTTACAAAGACATACCATGCTGAAAATGAAATTGATGAGAATATAAAAAAGCTTGAGCTTACCAGGCAACAGCTTATTGACAGCATAAGACTTCAGGTGAAGAATATTTTCCTTCAAATTGAACAATCAAAAGAATTGATTGTAAGTCAGTCTGAAAATGTAAGACTGGCAAAAGCTGGGCTTGATTTAGCAAACAAAAGATATCGAGCTGGTGCAGTATCTTCCCTTGAAGTTACTGATGCAGAAGTAAGCTACAATCAAGCACAACTAAATTACTTACAGGCTGTATATGAATACTTTTCAAATGAATTACAGCTAAAAAAGATCACAGGAAAATAAGCCCAACTTCACACATTTTTTCCTGACTTCATCCTGACTTCATCGGTAAAATTTTGTAATTTATTACCTCGCAAAAAGTTAACTTTTTTACAAGGCACTACACATACTTTTTGGTTTAGCATCTCTGGATTAGTTTATCTCGAAAGGAAGGCTTGATAAGGTTTTATTTACTACTTTGTATATCCTTCTTGCATTCTCTGTTGCAGCTTGAAGGAACTCTCTATCTTTTCCCGGTTTTCGTGTCCTTTAATATACTAATCTGAACATTAAGTAATTCATTCCTTATGACCTCGGGGGATAATTTTTTATAAAGCCCGCTTACCATAAACCCAAGAAGCCATCCTCGCCATAACAATGTTATACTTTACATAAGCCTTGATGAATTCAGCAAACCTTATGAAATGTTTTAATTCTTCTTCATCTTTTGCCATAGCAATCCGAGGAACAATAACTTGCCTTACCTTGCCATCCTTGCAAGTTTTTGTCCCGCGTTTTTGCCCATTTTACGATAAAGTGGAAAAATTCTTGATTTATAAGGGTTGCCCAAAAAATCAAACTTCTGGACAACCCTTATTTTTTGCTTTAATTTTTTACTTTTCCTGCTGCAGGAGTTTCATTATTTCCGGGGCCTGACCTGCACTTCCAAGAACATTTTTGTTTTTTGCTATATACATTTGTTTTAATGCTTCTCTTGCAGGTCCAAGATACTTTCTTGGGTCAAATTCTTCAGGTTTTGTTGCAAAGATTTCTCTTATTTTTGCTGTCATTACAAGTCTACCATCAGAATCAATATTTATCTTACATACAGCAGATCTTGCAGCTTCTCTTAACTGTTCTTCAGGAATACCTATAGCAGCTTTTAAGTTTCCACCATATTTGTTGATGGTCTCAACAGCATCCTGTGGTACAGAGGATGAACCATGCAGAACTATAGGGAAACCAGGGATTCTCTTTTCAATTTCATGAAGAATATCAAGTCTTATTTCTGGTTTTTGTCCTGGTTTGAATTTGTAGGCCCCATGCGAAGTACCAATTGCTATTGCAAGAGAATCTACGCCAGTCTTTGAAACGAAATCTTCTACTTCTTCAGGTCTTGTGTAAGTGTGATGCTCTGCCTTAACATCATCCTCAATTCCAGCTAAAACTCCAAGCTCACCTTCAACAGTTACATCAAATTGATGTGCATATTCCACAACCTTCCTTGTCAATGCTACATTTTCTTCGTAAGGAAGGTGGGAACCATCAATCATAACGGATGAGAAACCATACTCTATGCAGGATTTACATATTTCAAAATCTCCCCCGTGATCAAGATGTAATGCTACGGGAATTTCGCCAAGACCTTTCTCCTTTGCAACTCGCTTCATCATTTCAATTGCACCCTGAGCCATATAACGTAATAGAGTTTGATCTGCGTACTCTCTTGCACCCTTGGATACCTGCAAAATCACAGGCGATTGGGATTCGAGACAGGCCATAATTATTGCCTGCAGTTGTTCCATATTGTTAAAATTGTAAGCTGGAACAGCAAATCCTTTCTTCATTGCAACTTCAAACATCTTTCTGGTGTTTACAAAACCTAAGTCTCTGTAATTGATCATAATTTACCTCTCCTGTTTTAAAAAATTAAAACTAAATATCAAAAAGCCATTTAGAATTTTTGTAGAATATCATTTCTTCAACTGAATATCCTAAGTCAAGTGATTTTATTTTTTTAATCAAATCTTTTGCCCTCGACCACGGAAAATCACTACCAAAAAGTATATGGTAGGGGCTATGCCCGAAAATAATTTCCTTCATCTGCCAGTTTTCAACTTCAAGGCAGAAGGATGTATCAATGTAAATATTTTTTATACCGAGAATGTAATGTTCAACTTCGTCCCACATTTGATACCCACCTAAATGTGCAAGCACAATTTTAATTCCCTCAATTTTAGCCACTTCCGCAAACCTTCTGGGAGTTCCATGGACAGTTTTAAATGCAATGTCCTTTCCTGCGTGAAAAAAAATTAGAATGTTGTGTCTGACACATTCTTCATAAATTGTTACCATTTCTGGATCGTCAGGATAAAAATTCTGATATTCAGGATGTAACTTTACCCCTTTTACTCCATTTAAAACAAGGAATTCAATTTGATCTATAAGTTCATTTTTATTAAGGCCGGGGTGTAAAGCTCCTAAGGATAAAAAGTTTTTATACTTTTTATTCCATTCCACAATTCTTTTATTTATACCCATTACCTGTTTTGATTCTGTAGCAACAGGCAAATTTATAGAAAAAGAAACACCATCTTCTTTCATAAAATCAAGTAAGGAGTCTATCGTACCATTTCCATAATAAGGAATTTTCCCCTCATTTGAGAGAGTTTTCATGGCACTTTCAGCAATATTGTCAGGAAAAACATGGGTATGCACATCGATTATTGTCATCCGCACCTCTTCTTATTACATTTAAAAGTCTACTCTATCTTCCTGTCTTATGTATGTCCTTGGTACTCTTTTTGATACACCACAGGTTACTTCATAGGGAATGAGAGAACAAATTTTACCAAATTCTTCTACACTAATTCCCCCATTTCCAAAAATTATTACCTCATCACCTATTTCTATGTTAGAACTATTTTCTCCCAGCGAAACCATAGTATAATCCATACATACCCTACCCACTACAGGAAATTTTTTGTTTTTAATCACTACATATCCTCTGTTTGAATATAGAGTGGGAATTCCATCAGCATAACCCACAGGTAAAACAGCAATAAACTCTCTTTCATTTTTAATTCTGTAAGTTCTAAGATAGCTAACACTCTCTCCTTTTTTCATTTCTCTTATACTTATAACTTTTGTCTTCAGTGTCATAGAATTCCTTAAAGAGGGTATGGGAGTACTTGAATACCCATAAATTGCAAGTCCCGGTCTAATCATTGTGAAAGGAGTTTTAGTGGATTCTTCCAACGAAAAAATTGCGGCACTGTTGGCAATATGAAAATGCTTTATTTTTATGTCCAGTCTTTTTACCTCACTAATGAGATTTTTGAATTTTTCAAGCTGCTCTTTTGAGAATTCAATGTCAGTATCGGCTGCAGGAAAGTGAGTAAATATACCATCTATAATCATACCTGGAATACTTGAAATTTGTTCAATTTCGAGTAGGGCTCTTTCATATGGAATACCTAACCTACCCATTCCTGTGTCAATTTCTATATGTACTTTGGGAAATATTCCTCTGTATCTATATGCTTCAGCAAGATCTTTAGCGTAAGAAAGGTTTACAATGGTTGGATAGATGTTAAATTCCATAAGCTTACTGAATTCCTGAACTTCTACGGGCCCAAACAGGATTATGGGTATCGTAATACCATTCGTTCTTAATTCAATTCCTTCATCCAGTGTTGCCACTCCAAGATACTGAACACCAAGCCTTGTCAGTTCCTGGGCTATAATTATGGCTCCATGTCCGTAGGCATCAGCTTTCACAACGCCAACAATCTGAATTTCAGGGCTGCATTTTGACATAATTAGTTTTAAATTACTTCTTATTGCATCAATATTAATTTCCGCCCACGTTGGTCTGTGGGATTTTGATTGATACATTAACCCCTCACTTTAATATCTTTTAATAATTATAAACTAGAAATGGAAATAAATCAAAAATTGAATATTAATTTTTATAAATGGAAAGCCAGGAAATAAAGGATTAATCTTTTACAAAATAGAATTTTTTTGTAACTTCCTGTGTTTTTCCATCGAGTGTGGTCGCTTTTATATAAACCCAGTGACTGCCTGTTGAAAGAAACTTCTGTTCTATTTTTGAAATATCATAATCTAAAATTACCTCTCCATTTTTAATTAATACATCTTTTGCAATTGTATCAACCAGCTTGTCTTTGTTGAAAATCATTAAGGTTATATATGAAGGGTAGCCAAGCAAGAATTTTATGAGTAAACTCTGTTCATTGAAGAAGACTGTAACTGGCTCAATAATAATCTTATTTTCTGGAATAATCTCTATTTTTTTTCTTGTAATGCCAAATGAAATTACTTCTGCATTTGTATCAAAAAATTCTATTGAAAGATATATGAGTTTTCTGAAATTGTCCTTTAAGAAAACAAAGTCAGACCTTGTTAGTACTTTTTCACCAATGATTTCATTGTTGTTGTAGTCTATTATTCTTAACCTTACTCCTTTTGTATTGTTTCCTTTAAGGTTTATAAAAGCCCTGCCAAAGATATATTCATCACCCACATAGACGGGTTGAGTGTAGATCCAGCCGCCGGATGTAAAAGAAGAAAGAGAGCCATTGGTTACAATAACGTTTTCATAATCACCAAGTAAGTCCAGAGCAGAAGAGTGATTAAACTCAAACTTTAATACATTATTTCTTGACCATTCAAATCCGTAAAAATAACTCCATAGGATTAACAGAATAAAGATTTTGTTTTTCATCTTTTACTTTCCAGTTTTTCTATATATTTCCCGACCCATTCAAGGCTTTTTTCATAATCAGCTTCAAGATTTTCCTCCTCTTTTTTCTTCTTAAGCTGCTTCTGCTGTATTATGTATTTCTTCTCTATTTCTTTTTTATTGAATTTTTTCTCAAAATATGCATCAATTTCAAAAATCAAAAAGCTTACAATTAAAAGTAAAATGATCTTTAGAATGAGTATAAGAAAATTTCCCATATCTTTTCCGGGATAAACAATTCCAATAGCACCAATATAAATATTTGAAAATGTTACGGGGACTAAAAGTAAGTTGTACATTCCCTTATAAATTCTCTTCTTTTCCTTAACTATTTCATAATCTTTAATCCAGGACTGTGGAAATCTTTCGTTTTTGTATAGTTTATTTCCTAAAATATAACATGCCGGAAAACCGCTATCCCTGAGTTTTTGAGTTAAAACTTTTTCGTCAATAATACCGACCATTTGAATTTCAAAATCAATTGTTTTATCGTAATAATTCTCGAGAAAAACAATATCTTTTTCAATTGTTCTGATTTCTACTTCACTGGAAAGCTTGAAGAAATTTAAAGGATAGATTGTATTCCCATATTTAAATATAACATTCTGTGCCCTGTCGATTATTATAAAGTCTTTAAAGCCGGTTAATTTGCTTTCAGTAAAATAAGAATTAAACTCTTTGGGATTTTTTGATACGATATAAATGAAAAGATGTTCCACAAAGGTTTTATCTTCTTTTAGAGATATAAAAAATTTTAATCTCTCAACAAGGAATTCTTTGAGTGATTCTATTTCTTTTTCGACTTTCAGAGTTGTTTCATTTTCATCAAGATTTTTTATGAAAAAATCTTTTGTAATTTCAACGATATTTCCAGAAAATTCAAAGAATCGAATTTCCCTTATTTTTTTGTTGTCTTTCAGAAAATAATTAAATAATAAACCTGATATAATTATACAGAAAAGTGCAATTATCAGAGAAAATTTGAAGATTCTGTAAATTATTTTCATAATACTATCCCTCTTTTTTCAAGAATTGATAAGACAAGGTTTACACACTCCTCTAATTTTTTTTCTGATGTATCTATTTTAAAGTCAGCAATTTCTTCATAAAATGGCGTCCTTATCTCAAGAAGTTTTTCAATTTCTTCAGTTAAAGGGAGATTGGTAAGTGGGGGTCTATTTTTATCACTCTTTATTCTCTCAAATATGACATCTTTGTCAGCATAAAGATATATTACAAATCCTGTCTGTTTTATAAGCCTTCTATTTTCTTCTCTTATGATTATACCACCCCCTGTAGAAACAACAAGCCCGGACATACCCGCAATCTCTTTTAATACATCACTCTCTAATTTTCTGAAATATTCCTCTCCATAGAGAGAAAATATTTTTTCTATACTTTTGTTTTCTTTCTTCTCTATGAGAGCGTCCATATCGCAAAAATCCTTATTCAGTTTATGAGCAACCATACGTGCAATTGTTGTTTTGCCAGCTCCTCTAAATCCAATGAAGTAAAGATTCACTGAGATCTCCTGATTAAGTAAGGTGTAAGTATAAATAAATTTCCTATAAGTATGATGCCAATTATTATAAAAAGTATAAAATAAGTTCTAAACAGGATTTCCTTGCCATCTGCCTCTTTTTTTTCAACCGGTGTAGCTTTTTTTTCAACAAATTTAAAGACCATAGAGTCGTCTTTTATCTTGCCAAAATGCAAAAGTAGCTGTCTTGGGTCATTCTCTATTGTTTTAAGAAGAGAAAGCCTTTCCTTTAGGTCTTCAATTTCTATTTGAAGTTCAACTTTTTGTTTATTTAATGATGTAATTTCTTCTCTTTTTTTTATGTTTTCAATTATTCCTCCTTTCGAAATGAAGAAAGATACAATTATATAAATTCCAAGTATGTTAAACACTATAAGCCAGATATAGCGCATTAAAACTCCTTTTTTAAAGTATCGGCAAATAAAGGGGTTTTTTGAGCAGGAAACATAACTTAATGGAGAAAGAATAACATATAAGCTATTGTAGCTGAAAGGCAAATTATACAGAATGAGAGTATTGCAAGCAGAAAAAAGAGAACGTTTTTAGTATATTTCTTTGCAATGTAAGGAGTTGTAAAAATTTTTCTTTTTTCTTTAATTCTTGAAATAATTAAGAATAAAATTAGCCCCACAATCAAACCAAGGGAGAAAAGCACGTAAACATCTTTAAAAAAAGTTGCAAAAAGAAACAGAAAGAATCCAACTAATATTTCAGCTAACGCAAAGGCTATCATTAAAGTAATAAGCTTTAACCAGTTCATAAAATTTCCTCACTTCAGGTCTTTTAACAAAAAATAAAGAACATAGTTGGTAGTTTTTTCTCTTATACTTTCTCTTGTGCCTAAAAAATTCAATTTCTTGATATTTACATCATTTTTTCTACCAATTGCTACAAAAACAGTACCCACAGGTTTTTCCCTGCTACCGCCTTCAGGACCTGCTATTCCGGTAATAGATACCCTGTAGTCTGCCATCGGGAAAAGTTTTTTTAAGCCTTCATCCATAAATTTTGCCGTTTCGCTTGATACTGCACCGAATTTATCAAGTACATCCTCCGGGACACCTAAAAGACTTTTTTTTAACTCATTACTGTAACATACTATGCAGCCTAAAAAAATACGAGAAGAACCAGGAATATCTGTAATTTTTTTGGCAAGAAGTCCACCACTACAGGATTCAGCAAGGACAATAGTTTTGTCTAAACTTTCCATCTTTCTGACAAAGACTTCACTTAAAGAAGTAGAAAAATTTTCTGCAAAAATGAAAGGTATAAGAGAGTTAAGTTTGTTTTTTAAAATTTCGCTCATTATAGATGAAGCTTCTTTTTTATCTTTAGCAAAAATATCTATTCTGAAAGTAATTATTCCTTCGTCTGCTATTGTACCATAGGTGAATTCTCCTTTTAAATTTTCATCAAGTATTTTTCCTACTTCAGCTTCTGAAAGTCCAGTTGTTTTGTAAAAAAAGCTGTATTTGTTTTTTTCATAAGGAAATTTTTTTTGCCATTTCTTTATAAAATCTGGAAAATAAATTTCTATCATTGTTTTAAATTCGGACGGGACACCAGGCAGAAGGATATAATCTCTGTTTTCCTGCTCAATGTAAATGCCTGGGGCTGTTCCCACAGGATTTTTTAAGATTGTTGATCCTTCTAATTTTAACGCCTGTTTTTCATTTTCTTTCGTAATTTCTTTATTTCTGATTGCAAATTTTTGTTTTAACTCTTCAAGGGCTTCCTTATCAATTACAAGTTTTTTATTTAAAAATTTACTTACTGCCTCTCTGGTAAGATCATCGTTGGTAGGACCAAGCCCGCCGGAAGTTATAATTACATCACTATCGGTAGAGATAAATTCCAAAGCAGTTACTATATCGTTTAAGTTATCTCTCTGTATCAGGGCTCTATTTAGCTCAAACCCTTCTTTCATTAAATAACTGGATAAAAAGTGACTGTTTTTTTCAACCACATTTTCCAGTAATTCATTTCCAATTGCAAGAAGAGAAATTTTCATATCATCTCCACAAAAACATTTTAGTATTTTAAAATTAAAATTCAATAATTTCAAAAATTTGCTTTTTGAATGGAGGATTATTAAAATAATCGAAATACCAGAAACTTTCAAGGAGTTATAAAGGGAGTTATAAAGATATGAAGATGTATAAGAAATCTTCCAAGCTTGATAATGTTTGTTATGAAATTAGAGGACCTGTTCCGGAAAAGGCGCGTCAGCTTGAGGAGGAAGGATACAATATTATTAAGTTAAATACTGGCAATCCCCCTGCTTTTGGAATTTGTGCACCGGATGAAATTATACATGATGTTATACTTAATATAAGGGCATCAGAAGCATACACTGAGTCAAGAGGAATTTTCCCTGCAAGAAAGGCAATAATGCAGTATTATAAGTTGAAAGGTATAAATAATATAGAAATTGATGATATTTACATAGGTAATGGTGTAAGTGAACTTATAGTAATGGCAATGCAAGGGCTTCTGGATAATGGGGATGAAATTCTAATACCGGCACCTGATTATCCATTATGGACTGCAGCTGTAAGCCTTTCTGGTGGCAAGCCTGTGCACTATCTCTGTGATGAAAGTCAGGACTGGATACCTGATTTGAAGGATATAAGAAAAAAAGTCTCTTCTAAAACCAAGGGAATTGTTGTGATAAATCCTAACAATCCCACAGGGGCAGTTTATCCATTGGAAGTGCTCGAAGAGATTGTGAGGATTGCGGTAGAAAACCAGTTGATTATTTTTTCGGATGAAATATATGAAATGATAGTTTACGATGATGCAAAAGCAATTTCGATGGCAACACTTACAGATGAAGTGCTTGTTGTAACATTCAATGGTCTTTCAAAATCTCACAGAATTCCGGGTTTCAGGGTTGGATGGATGTTTCTGTCAGGAAATAAAGAAATGGCAAGCGATTATATTGAGGGGCTTAATATTCTCTCCACAATGAGACTCTGCAGTAATGTGCCAGCCCAGTATGCAATTCAAACAGCCCTTGGTGGGCCACAGGATATCAAGCAGCTTATTGCTCCAGGTGGAAGGCTTTATGAACAGAGAAATGTTGCCTATGAAGTTTTTAATTCTATTCCTGGTATCTCTTCTACAAAACCAAAGGGGGCACTGTATTTATTTCCAAAAATAGATGTGAAAAAGTACAACATTAAAGATGATCAAAAGTTTGTATATGATTTTTTGATTGCTAAAAAGGTTCTCCTTGTACAGGGGACAGGATTTAACTGGCCAAATCCGGATCACTTCAGAGTGGTATTTCTTCCAGATGTGGATGAAATCAAAGAAGTGGGGAATAGACTTAGAGATTTTCTTTCAGATTACAGGCAGCAGAATTGATTTTTGTCTTAACAAAAAAGTGAATGCTGGCCTTGCTATGGAAAGAAAATAGTGCTGGTAAAACCAGCACAACCGCTATCGCTAAAGTCGTCCCCGTGGAATGCAAAAGGTGCGAAAAACTCCCTTGCAAGAGGCGGAGTAAAAATCAGCAAAAACTTGACGTCCTGTCATCGGTAGAATAAATCACTCTAACAGATTTTATCAGCCCATCCTGAAATAGGGAGTAGTGCTGACAGCGTCAGCCCTACTGCTACCGTTAAAACCCCAGCTGTGGAGGGTAATTGGTTTTACAGCCAGTAGCTTTTCGCTTTTAAGTCTCGCTCAAGAGTAAAGCAAGAAAAATCTACCCTCGCCCATTCAACATTCTGTTTTGTGTGCTCGGGAGAAAATACATCCTGTATTTCTTTGCTAAAGTATAGGGTAAGATTTTTCTAAAAAAAATTTTTTTGACATTTTGGTCTGCAATGTTTAAAATTATTCGATTTTAAAGGAAAGATTATACTTATGAAACTGGATGATAAAAAGGTTAAAATACTCTTAAAAGAGTATTCAAAAGATGAGCAAAAGGCCAAAGAATTAAAGAATGAACTTTCCACATATATCTATTATTTTCCGAAATTAGCGTACAAAAGGGATTTTGACTTTTGTGGTGATTTTTATCTCTATGTAATTGAAAGAATTGAAAGTATTTTAAAAAATTTTCCTCCGGATGCAGATGTAAAATTTCAGACATGGTTTAATTATGTGCTGAAAAATCAATATCTTAATTTTTTAAGGTTTAACAGAGAAGAAAATTTTGTAAAACTTTCTTTTGACGATTATAAGGATGAAATTTTTATTGATTTCTTTGATGAGCCAGAGATGGAAGAAAAAAAGATTTTTAAGGTTTTTGAAAACATTGATGGAGTTGACAGGGCTATATTAAAGTTGTACTATATTCCAGAAATGCTTGAAACTACAGACCTGAAGCTTATAAGTAAATATTTTTCAATGAGTGTAAGTAATGTTCTTGAGTTACAGAGAAAAATTATAAACCACCAGAAGAGTGAATTTCAAAAAGTAAAGGAGCTTTCTTCTAAGGTGAAAGAAATTAACTCAATAATAGTTGAATTGAAGTATAAACTTTACAAAGACAGTTCCAGGCTGGATGAAAAAAATGAGATTATGCTTAAAATTGCACGACTTGAGGCAAAAAGGTTTAAGATTGTGAAAAAAATTGTTTCTTTAAACGATGGAGTTTTTCAGGCTTTTTCAACAATTTTTGACTCCAGAAAGAAAGCACAGTATAGATTAAAAATTGCAAGAGAAAAATTTAGATTTTATTTTCTAAAGCTGAAGAAAGAAGGTTTAATAGAGTAACAGTGGGGTGGGTTGTGTTTGGATGTGGTAAATTTGACGAGTTTAGAGTTTTTGCTTTCCTTGATGGCAAAAAGGATCTGGAAATTGAAAATCACATTATGGAATGTGATGAATGCCTTGGTGAGATTATTGATCTTAATAGAATAAATTCTACGATTGAAGGAAGCAATATAAGAAATTTGAAGGGAATAAATTTTATCATCTTAAGAAAAACGAAAGAAGATTTCGATTTTTTCACCACCTTAGGTTTTTCAAAATTGAAGGTGGCTGGTGTAAGAAAGCAAAATAACACAAAAAATAAGATCTGGATGGCAAGGGTAGGCAATATTGAAATTAGCATTTCTTCTCTTGAAACTGGATTTGAAATAAGTCTGGATACAGATAAACTTAAGAACTTTAAAGTAGAGTTAATCAGAAGAGGTGAAACTTTACCTGTTTTCTCTAAAACCGGTAGCTATGAAAAAGTAAGTATAAAAGGCATTGAAACTGGCAAATATGAACTGAAGATTAATGAGGAAGTGTTATTTCTAAGCATCCAGGGAAAAGAAGCTTTTAAAAGCTAATTTTATTCTGTTAAAGGTAAGGAAAAACTATGAAGATAGCGAAATTGCTTGAAAAAGGAAGAAGTATATCATTTGAATTTTTCCCACCAAAGACAGAGGAAGGGTATAAAGATTTTTTTGCCAATATAAAGCAATTGAAAAAAGTTGAACCAGATTTTGTTTCTGTGACATATGGAGCAGGTGGAAGCACAAAGGAAAAAACCCAAAACATCGTTATCAAGCTTGCACACGAAGAAGATATGAATGTTATGGCACATCTTACCTGTATTTCCCATACGAAAGAAGAAATAAAAACCATTCTCGAAAACTATAAAAATAACGGCATAGATAATATTCTTGCTTTAAGGGGAGACCCACCAAATGGTTGTAGCTACAGTGTGGTAAATGAATTGCCCCATGCAAGTGACCTTATAGAGTTTATAAGACTGAACTATGATCACTATTTTTCCATCGGAGGAGCTGTATTTCCTGAGAAACATCCAGATTCGATTGACTGGGATAGTGAGATGAAATTTTTAAAACTGAAGGTTAGCAAGGGTATGGAGTTTGGCATCACACAGTTATTTTTTGATAACAAATACTTTTATGAATTTTTAGACAGATGCGAGAAAACAAAAATTTACATCCCCATAATTCCTGGAATTATGCCAGTTACAAACTACAATCAAATTCAAAAGTTTACACAGATGTGTAAAGCAACAATCCCTTCCATTCTCGCCAGACAACTGGAAAAGTTTAAAGATAACCCTTCAGACATTGTAAAAATTGGCATTGAATATGGCATTCACCAGTGTGAAGATTTGCTTAAAAATGGTGTAAAGGGTTTGCATTTTTATACACTTAATAAATCTTTTTCTTCCCTATTGATTTACAGGGAGATTGAAAAATACTTTTAAATATGCTGGCCATATTTGTTATACTTTTCCATTAAAGGGGGGATTATGAAACATAAAAACTATGCCCTTGTCCTTGCAGGTGGTGGTGCAAAAGGAGCATATCAGATAGGAGCATGGAAGGCATTCAGAGAAACTAAAGTGAAATTCGATTGCATACTTGGTGTTTCTGTTGGCGCATTAAATGGAGCATTAATGGTGCAAAATCTTTTTCAAGAGGCCATAGATATATGGCAGAGCATGAGTATAGAAAAAATTATATACCTGCCTGATGGGGTTGCAGAGGATATAAAAAGTGGAAGACTTAATGTCTTTTCTCCCAGCTTTTTAAAAGTTATGTCCCATGTATGGAATGAGGTAAAAAGACACGGGGGCTTCGATAGTACTCCCCTCTATAACCTCATAGAAAAGTATGTGGATGAGAAGAAAATAAGAAAGGACAAAAAAGATTTCGGGCTTGTTACTTACAGGCTTACAGATTTTACACCACAGGTTTTATTTCTTGAGGATATTCCTTATGGAATGCTTTCAAAATTTTTGCTTGCGAGTGCCTCTCTTCCAGGTTTTAAACCCACAAAAATATTTGGTAAGGATTTTATTGACGGTGGGGTCTACAACAACATTCCTCTGAGGCTTGTAAAGGAGAGGGGATATAGAAGAGTTATAGTTGTGGACATCTCAGGCATAGGTATGACAGAAACTCCTGACTTTACAAATATGGAGGTAATATACATTAAAAACTCTATCGATTTCGGGGGCATCCTTGACTTCAGACCATCATTTATATCAAGTTTTATGGAACTTGGCTACCTAGATACTCTTAAAGTATTTCAGAAAGTTGATGGAATTTACTACTTCTATCATCCAGCAGAAAGGTTAATTTCAAGGATAGAAAAGCTATTTTACTCACTGGAGGTTCAGAGAAAGTTATTTGCTATTCTGACAGAAAGGAAAAGTAAGCAACTTACTTACAAAGATGCAGTAAGAAGTATTTTGCCTGAGAGACTTAAAAACTTTAAGTTTCTCTCTGTGGCAATAATTGAACAAAGTGCAAGGTATTTAAACCTTCCTATTGTAAAACTTTACAATCTTGAAGATTTGATACTTGAAACTTTCAATATACTAAAGAAAAAACTTGCAGAAAATCCATCTCTACTGGATTACAAGCCAAAAAATATATTTGAAGAAATTATCAACAACCAGCTTTTGCAGAACACTGTTATTCTTAAGATGTTTTATATCCTTACGTTAGAAGCCATAAAAAAGAAAGTTATAAAGCATAGGTAAAAATTTTTCGTAAGCTATTGACTTACTGAAGATTAAAAGTTAAAATAAAGCCGGAGTAAAGAAAAAGTTTTATTGGTTTCCTTCAACCCGCCTTCAAAAGCAAGATAATCCAGCAGTAGAAAGAAAAGTTGAAGGTTTCCTCTTTATGTAAGGAAGAATATGCTCTATTGGAAAATAATTAAGTTTTTTTCAAGATTAAACCTTATAAAAAGTTTTTTAAGTAAAGAAATTTAAAAAAGTGATTTTTTTCACTGTCTATTGTTTGAGTTATAAATTATAATAAAAATGAAATTTTTATCCTCTGGAGGAATATATGAAAAGGTTAACTTTGATTCTTTTAATTTTCGTCTTTTATGTGGGGTGTGCTTCTCAACCCTCGGCAAGTGGAGGAAACGGCGGAGGAAGTAGCAGCAGTAGTTCTTCGGGTGAGACATCTTCTACTCCAGGTAGCAGTTCATCCACTGGTATTGTTATCTCACAGACAGATGGAGCCGAAACTATTGAGACTATTCCCGACCTTAAACTTAAACTCAAAGATCTGCCTGATAGTTTGTCTGATGAATCTCTAAAACTTAAACTAAAAAGCGTAAAGGGATTAGTATTTGACAGTTCAGACTTTTTTAATTTTAAGTACATAATGTGGGTTGAGGTTGCAAGAGTTTTACAAAAGGAAAGTGTAGCACTTCAGGTTTTTACAAGCACAAAAGAGTATGCAAAAACTGTAAGTATGCCAGTGGGACAGACTACTACATTAGTGGCTTCAGGAGTTAATACCAACAAGGTATATGTAAAGACAGATGGCTCTGGAGGGCTTGAGTATTATTTTTCTGTAACAGGGGAAGGATATTTTGGAGACTATGGGACAAATCAATTTACATCAAAAATCTATATGCATGTTTATCCAACAAATGGCAAGGCAGCTGTTGAACTCATAAGTGAAGGAACAAGTGCAAATCCCGATATTCCAGAAAATTACATCTACTCATATTATAATGAAGTTACAAAAGAAAGGTTTGATGCATTGATATTTAAATTTCCTACAGGTGGGTATTCTGTAGGAAACTTCTGGAAAATTATTCCCGATAGTTCGATTGTTAAAATAATAATTATATCAGGAGACAATCCTACATATGTAGCATATGGAGATAATGACAAAGGGGCTATAACATATGCTGATCCAGATAGTGGTACAAACTATGAATATTACAATGGTGATGGTGCATTTATACTTCAGCAAAATTTTGCTTTTGGTAATGTGAACAATTTTTTTGCTCTTAAGTATATGAAATTAAAATCTGCTTATTCTAACTGGCAGTTTGTATATGAAACTGGTGATCCACGAGTATGGATTTTTGATCCTTGGGAATGGAATGGGACAAATATAGCATTGACAAATACACACTATTATTATCAATTCTGGATGGAAACAAATGGAAACAAGATTTTCGATGATGGAGAGATCAGTATTCCTATGTATAATGTGGAGTACTACATCTGGAATACAAATTACAATATGATTACTCCACAGCCAAATGGTTTACTTGTGACAGGAGACAGCACAAATTACTTTGATTTTACAGCATGGTCAGTAGTTGAAAGTGTTAAACCTTTAGTTGATACATTTTATAATGAAGTTAAGAATTTTGATGTCATAAACTTTGTTACTAACAAGACAATACCTTCTAAAGAATATTTCCCTACTTTTTAGTGTGAGTAATATTTGAGGTTACTTGCTTTGCAAAAGCTAGAAAAGCAGTGCTGACTTCTGTCAGCACTGCTTGCTATCGCTAAAAACCCCAGCTGTGAAGGTTAATGGGTTTTACAGCCAGTAGCTTTTCGCTTTTAAGTCTTACTCAAAGGTAAAGCACGAAAAATCTACCCTCACATATTCAACATCCTGTTTCATGTGTTCGGGACAAAATGCCTCCTGCATTTTTTAGCTTAAATATCGGGTAAGATTTTTCTGTAAGTAACAATCGCTTCGACATGCTGCGAAAAGCTGCTGGCTGTAAACCCTATTCAAGATAGTATACACAGCTGGGGATTAGTGGGAGATAAAAATAAAAAAAATTAAATGATAAAAGAAAAGCTTTAACCTTCATAAAAAGACTTTCGTAATCTATAGGTGAAGGATTCACCGTCCACAAGCACTGTTGATATTACCTTTGAGCGAAGCTGGATTTTATCAGTGGGTACCCAGCGATATTACTACAAAACCTTACTATAAAGCTGGGCTGATAAAATCCAGCGTAGCGACCATACTTCCGAAGACAGCAGGTCGAGTTTGCTTGCGGATAGATTACGAAAGCGATTCTTTCTTTGCTTACTTTCTTTCTCATCGGCAAGAAAGAAAGTAAGAATAGTTTTACAATTGTATGAAGTTGGGTATAACTCAAAAAGATACCCACACTTATCTGTTATTTATTAAATGAGAGGTTAATAACTTCCCACATAACCTCCAGGAAAATCGCTAAAAACCGGTGGTATTTGCAATGAAAAAGAATTTTTAAAGAAATCAGTGATAAAAAAACAATTAGCCCTATCGGGATTTGAACCCGAGTCGCCGCCGTGAGAGGGCGGTGTCCTGGACCAGGCTAGACGATAGGGCCAAGTGGCTGGGGCGGAAGGAATCGAACCCTCACAAGCAGATCCAGAGTCTGCTGTCCTACCTTTAGACGACGCCCCAAAATTTTATAGATTATTTTAATAAATTTTGTGCCTTGTGTCAAATAAATTAACCTTGTTTTAACTGGCAAATTTAACTATTCTATCTCTTTTCAATTTTTTTAAAGGCGTAGTAAACTATAGATTTTCTTTCTACATTTTTGACATATCCCGTTAAAGAAATTATAATTTAAACTTTATAATTCTATTTGAGGTTATAGATGGGAACTTTAAATGTGGTAACTTATGGCAATCCTGTTTTAAGACAGAAAGCAGAAGAAATTTCCAGAATAGATGAAGAAGTAATTAAGATTATTGAGGATATGAAAGAAACTCTCTATACTCAGAAAGGTGTGGGGCTTGCAGCCAATCAGGTTGGTATTCCTAAAAGAATATTGATTGTTGACCTGCCACAGGAAAAGGGAGCAAGAAGGATAATTCTTTTAAATCCAAAGATAATTTTTTATTCAAGGGATAAAAATTGTGCAGAGGAAGGGTGTCTCTCATTTCCTGAAGTATGGGGAAATGTTGAGAGGTCAAATAAAATAAGGGTTAAAGGGATTGTATTTTCAGGGAAAAAAGCTTTAAAGACAACAGTTATTGAAGCTGAGGATATGTTTGCAAGGGTATTGCAGCATGAAATAGATCATCTTGATGGTAAGTTGTTTATCGATTATTTTTCTAAAGAAGATATGGAAAAGAACAGAGAAAAGCTTGAAGCTATTTTGAATGCTAATAAAGAAAAACTCGGGAAAGTAGAGTTATGAAAATTGTTTTTTGGGGTAGTTCGGATTTTTCTATTCCCGCTCTTGAATTACTTCATCAGACCCATAAGGTCAGTGCAATAGTTACAAATCCTGATAGCCTGTGTGGAAGGGGAATGAAAGAAATAAAACCTACCTGCGTAAAAGTCTTCGGGGAAAAACATAATATAAAGGTTTTAACTCCGTGCAATCTTAATGATAGAAATTTTCAGAATGAATTATTTAATATAGAAGCCGATATATATGTGGTGGTTTCCTATGGTATGATAATTCCAGAGAATATTATCTATCACCCGAAATTTCACACTATAAATCTTCATGCTTCATTGCTTCCAAAGTATAGAGGGCCTTCACCTATTCAGTATGCTCTGTTGAACGGTGAGAAAATAACTGGAAATACTGTCCAGTTTATTACCAAAGAGCTTGATAAAGGTGATATAATATTGCAGGAGGAAATAGAAATTGAAACAAATGAGACTTATATAGAATTGTCTGAAAAGCTTGCGAAAAAAGGGGCATTGCTGGTTCTAAAAGCTATTGAATTAATAGAAACTGGTAAGGTAGAGAGAAAAAAGCAGGATGAAACTCTTGCATCTTATACAAAGATAATAACCAAAGAAGATGGTAAGGTGGATTTTATAAATATGGAGGGCACTGAGATTTTTAATAAATATAGAGCATTCAAACACTGGCCTGGTATATTTTCATATTATTCAAATTCCAGGGATATTACAGAGAATAAAGAAAAGATTTACTGTATTTTTACAGATATTGAATTATTGAAAAAAAATGGTGAAAGTGGTAAAATAATTATGGCTGGTAAGGAAGGACTTGTGGTCGCCTGTAAGACTGATGCAATAAAAATAAACAGGATAAAACCTCAGGGCAAGAAAGAAATGGATTATATTTCTTTCATAAATGGATACAGACCTGTGGTTGGAAATTATTTTTAAAGAGATTTTAAAATGATGTTTAAAGAAACTTTAAGGAATTTTAAGGTTGCTTTAATAAAGCTTGAAAGAAAATTAAAGGACTATTTCAGCGCTGAAGGTGCTGATATCTACACAAGACTTGTTAGAAGAATTTTTCTCGCATTTGTAGTTGCAGTCATTGCTGCGGGTTGTTCTATTACAATTGTTTTGCTTATAGCAAGAATAGCACATCCAATGACCAAAGTCCCAGATTTAAAGGAAATGGATGTCGTAAATGCAATAGTTGAACTTCAAAAGAGGGGTTTAAATGTACATATTGAACCCACCTTCAATACTAATTATGAAAAATTTACCGTAATCGGACAATTTCCTCCCAGGGGACTAACAGTCAGGAAGGGAAGAACGGTTTCATTGATTGTGAGTTTAGGTAAGGATGTATACAAAGTTCCAAATCTTGCAGGACTTTCAAGAAAAGAGGCTGAAGAATTACTTCTGAAAAACAATATCCCCTACACAATTACAGTAATTAAGGATAATAACTATCCACTGGATAAAGTAATAAGCCAGGACCCTCAACCAGGTATTGAGGTGGAAAGGAGTGTTAAAGTTAAATTACTTGTTAATTCAGAGCTTGAGTCCGGAAAATATAGAGTGGAAAATTTTGTTAATCGGCCTGTAGAAAATGCTGTTAGGAGTTTATTGCAGAGCGGTATTACACCTGTTTTGATAAAGCAGGTGGCAAGTTCAGTCGAAGAGGATGGAATAGTTCTGGGGCAGGAAATTCCTTCCGGTGAAGTAATTTCTTCTTCATCTGAAGTTAAGCTGTATGTAGGAGTTTATGGAGATAGTGAGGAAGAGATAAAAAAAGCAAATTACCATTATTTTAGTTATGTATTATCCGGGCTAATGCCGGGAGAAAGTAAGGATTTTAAGGTTTTAATTTCAGATGAAAAAGACAAATCAAAAGAAATACTCAGTGGAACATTGTCAGCAAACAATAACTTTTTGCTTACAGTTTTTAAGTCCTATGGTTCCACCAAGCTTTATCTTATTTTAGATAACTCTATAGTGAAGGAAGTTTCTTATGAGTAAGATTTATATAGCCCCTTCAATATTTGCAGCAGATTTTTATAATCTTTCTCGTGTGGTAAAAAAATTTGAAGAATTGAAAGTCGATGGTATACATTATGATATAATGGACAACCATTTTGTCCCAAATATCTCCTTTGGACCAAAAGTTATAGAGGATGTGGCTACAAGAACTGAAATTCCTGCATATGTTCATTTAATGATAGAATTAAATAAAAACCCTTTTCTGGGACTTAATCCATATTTAAAACCTTTTGTAAAATCTATCGTTTTACATATTGAAAATGAGAGAGAACTTCTTAATAAGTGCATTGGTTTTATCAAAAAAGCTAACAAAAAAGTAGGTTTATGTATAAAACCAGCTACTCCAATTAATTCCATAGAAGATTTTCTGGATGAAATTGATCTTATCCTTATTATGAGTGTTGAACCAGGCTTTTCAGGAAGAGAATTTCTGGCGGGCTCACTTAAGAAAATAGAAATGACAAGGGAACTCGTTGATGGAAGGAATATTTTAATTCAAGTTGATGGCGGAATTAACCGAAAAAACTACAGGGATGTTTTAAAAGCCGGGGCAAATTTTCTTGTTATTGGAAGCTCTTTTTACACAGATGATGTAGAAGAATGGATAACAGAAATAAGGAACTTCGAAGCAATTTTACAGTCAGCATAATAATTTTTTAAATTATTTATCTGTAAGTTATCAACAATTAGATTTTTCCAAAAAGTTGCGTTTTTAACTTCTTTAATAGCAATAAGAATGTACTTCCTTGATAAAGACATGGTTTTTTATTCGGGGGAAAATGCTAATTTAAGTGATTAATAATAAAGTATGGATAAAATGAAAAAAATTCTGTTTTCAGTTACATTTTTTCTTGTTTTATTTTCCTGCGCGAAAAATTCTTCAGTAACAATAAAAGAAGAAAACACTTCTTTTTTTGAATCTCCTTTTGAAGATATTCAAATTTTGTATTTGACACCATCTATAAAAAAAGGGGGAAGTGGGTTTATTTTAGTTAAATCTAATATTCCCCTTGAAATTTCAAATATATTTATTCTAGTGAATGAGAGTTATAAATGCCCTTTTTACAACTATAACAGTGAAAAAAAATTACTATCATTCTTCGGCTGGCCTGTGTATCAAAACGATCTAAGGCTTTCAGTTGTTTACAGAAAAGGTGAGAACTGGATTACAAACAAACTTGAGATAAAAAAAAGTTACATTGATTATGGAAAGGTAAAAATAGCCCTTTCGGATAAATTTGGTATTGAGAAACTCGAAGAGTTTAACATTGCAAAACTTCCAGCTGATCCTTTAAAAAGATATGAATTTATCTTAAAAGAACTCTCGGCAAAGAAAAGCTTTGATGCTATAAAGTATATCACTGAGAATAGAAGTAAGTTTAATGTATTCAAATTTTATCCTTACAATTCCTTTAAGGATTGTAAAGTTTCGTCACCCTACGGTTTAAAGAGAGATTTTTATTTAAAGAATAAAAATGTGAGAAGTTCTTATCATCTTGGTGTGGATTTTGTGAATGGGAAGAATTTTAGCATTTATTCAATTGCTGATGGAATAGTAGTTTTTTCCGGATATAATGGAGGTAATGGAAATTATATTTTAATTGACCACGGAGCTGGAATCTACTCAAGTTATTCACACTGTTCAAAACTTCTTGTGAAAGAAGGGAATTATGTAAAAAAAGGAGAGCTTATAGCTTTCTCCGGTAGCAGTGGTTATGTAACGGGAGATCATTTGCATTTTAGCATAATAATCAATGGTATATATGTAGATCCATCAGAATGGCTTGATGAAAACTGGGTAAAGGGAAATTTATCTCCGGTTTTTGATTTTGCTCCACTAGGTGATGATTAATTTGGGTAAAGTATTCAGAAAACTGGATGAAAACCTGGATTTATGTATTTTCTTGTGATTATAATTTTGTAATTGGGCTTACTTAAAAAATAACTTTTACTGGCAAAGCTACTGGATTTTTACAGAGGTAACTAAATTTCTTAAAAAAGCAACAGGTTATGGAGTTTTACTATGAAAGCTGTAATTCAAAGGGTTAAAAAAGCAAGTGTAAGTGTTGATGGGGTTTTGATAAATCAGATCGGGAAAGGGTTATTGATTTACCTTGGAATTGGCAGGGATAGTACGGAAAATGATATTGATTTGCTTGTTAGAAAGGTTTCAGAAATGAGAATTTATCCTGATGGGGATAAAGAAGGGGTTTTCTGCGTTAAAGATATTGGTGGAGAGATCCTTTTAGTTTCCCAGTTTACGCTTTACGCTGATATAAAAAAAGGCAGAAGACCTTCATTCACAGATGCTATGGAACCAGAGAAAGCAAAGTTGATTTATGAAAAGACATTAAAGAAATTTAATGACTCCGGTATAGTAACAAAAGGTGGTATTTTCGGGGCTATGATGGATATTGAAAGTGTTAACTGGGGACCATATACCATAATCCTTGAGATATTAAATTCAAGGGTTGTTTAGCACTTTAATGTATTTACCTACCGTCTCTTGCAGGCGTTTTCTAACGCCTGCAAGTCTGGTTGTTTAGCACTTTAATGTATTCACCTACCCCCCTTACCCCTTTTTCTTCAAATACTTTTATTGTATGAGTTCCAATGACAGCAATGTCTACTTTCCCTTTTAGAAAATCTATATCTTCTTTTTCTTTTATACCAAAACCTAAAGCAAGTGGTAAGTTTGTAAACTTTTTGCATCTTTCAATATATTCTATGATACTTTTTGTAAAGTCAGTTTTTGCTCCTGTTACACCTTTTCTTGCTACACAGTAGATGAAACCTTTAGCATATTTTGAGATTAACTTCATTCTTTCATCAGTAGAGGTAGGAGTAAAGATAAAAATTGGAGAAAGGTTATTTTTTTCCATATTTGAAAGGTATTCCTGCCCTTCCTCCGGTGTAATGTCCGGCACTATAGCTCCTTTTATTCCTGCTTTTGCCATATCAGTAGCAAACCGTTCTATTCCATACTTAAACGGAATGTTGTAATATGTCATAAAGAGAAATGGAATTTCAAACTCATCTGTAACTTTCTTTGCGAATTCAAAGCAATCTTTTACCTTTATTCCATTTTTTAAGGCAATATGATTTGCATAAAGAATCGTAGGTCCGTCGGCAATTGGTTCAGAAAATGGTATCTGTAACTCCATGAGGTCTACACCTGAACTAACCATTTCTTTTACTATTTCATAAGAAGTTTTTAAATCTGGATACCCTATTACGATATGGGTCATAAGTAAAATATCTTTAGTTTTCTTTTTAGTCTCTATGTATTCTTTTAGCATTGTATTCCTCCGCCTTTTTTATAATAAATTTTTCCCAGAGTTCATCACCTATTGCATCAGCAACAGTGAATATGTCTTTATCCCCTCTGCCAGACTGGTTAATTATGATAATATCATCCTTAGTTGTATTTTCTAATTCACGAAATGCACATGCAAAAGCATGTGCGGATTCAAGGGCTGGTATGATACCTTCTTTTTTAATAGCAAGTTTCAATGCCTCTACAACCTCTCTGTCTGTAGCATTTTCAAATCTTATCCTGCCTTTCTGTTTTAAATCCGCAAGGATTGGTGAAACACCAATGTAGTCAAGCCCTGCTGCTACACTGTGAGTTTCAAGCATCTGCCCATCTTCATCCTGCAGAAAATAAGTTTTATAACCCTGAGCAATTCCCACAGAGGCATGTGGGGATGAAAGCCTTGCAGCATGCTTTTTTGTTTCTATTCCGTATCCACCAGCTTCTACACCGACGAGTTCAACATTTTTATCTTCCAAGAAATGATAAAAAATACCCATTGCATTTGAGCCACCTCCTACACAGGCATAAATTCTTGAGGGAAGTCTGCCTTCTATTTTTAAAATTTGTTCTTTTGCCTCCTTGCTTATTATGGATTGAAAGTACGCTACCATTGATGGAAAGGGATGTGGACCACAAACAGTTCCAAGTACATAATGAGTTGTATCCATATTTGTTGCCCAGTCTCGTAAAGCTTCATTTATTGCATCTTTTAAGGTTTTGCTTCCGTCTTTTACAGGGACAACTTTTGCTCCAAGCTGTTGCATCCAGAATACATTTGGTCTCTGTCTTTCGACATCAACTTCTCCCATGTAAATTGTGCAATCAAAACCAAACTTTGCAGCCATTGTTGCTGTTGCTACTCCGTGCTGTCCTGCACCTGTTTCAGCAATTATTCTCTTTTTACCCATCCTTTTTACCAGAAGCCCTTGCCCAATTACATTGTTTAGCTTGTGGGATCCTGTATGATTCAGGTCTTCTCTTTTTATATAAATTTTTGCCCTTCCAAAGTATTTTGTAAGATTTTCAGCAAATGTAAGCGGAGTAGGCCTGCAGGAGTATGTACTCATTATGAGTTCAAAATCCTTCCAAAACGACGGGTCATTTTTAGCCTCATAGAAAGCCTTTATAAGCTGTTCTATAGTTGACATAAGGATTTCGGGGACGAAAATTCCTCCAAACTCACCGAAGTAACCTTCTTTTTCCATTCTAACCTCCTGAATTTAATTCAAAAATTTCCTGAAAGTAATCATAGTTAATTGTGTTTAAGTAAACTTCAGAATAAATTGCCTCTTGCTCCTTACCAAAGTAAAAGTGTCTTTTAACAAGTAAAATAGGACTTGTTTTCTGAACTTTAATAAGCCTGCATAAATTACTATCAGGCAAAATTGCTTTGAAGATCTGTTTTATTTTTGTAGGCTTCAGATAAAATTCTTTCTCCACTATTTCTGAAAGTGCAAGATTTTTTAAGTTGTATTTTTCCAGTCCCCTGAAAATTTCGCAATCCAGAAAAAACCTCTCAAATATTAAAGGCTTATCCTCTACAATGTCGAGCCTCGAAAAATAGTAGGCAAACCTTTCAAAAAAAGGATTATTCACTTCAGTTACAATCTTCTTTAAAACAAGCTTTTCTATTAATTCTTTTTCGAATTTTACGCCCTTTTGTTTAAAGGCTTCACTAACACCTGAAAAAGAAAAAAGAGAAATTTCATTTTTTCTGTAATCTCTTACAAATGTTCCAAGCCCCTTCTTTTTTGTTATTAAGCCTTTGTTTTTAAGATATTCTAATGCCTGCCTTACTGTGGGCCTTGCAATATTATACTCTTTTGAAAGTTGATTTTCGGATGGTAATTTTTCCCCTATTTTAAATTCCCTGGAGAGTATCCTTTGTTCAATTATATTTGCAAGCTGTAAATATAAAGGAAGAGGAGAATTATTGTTTATCATTTTTACTCCGTTACATATTATACATTATACTTGTAAAGTTGTCAATACAGGTAAAAAATAGTGGTTTTTTAAAAATCACACTTTCGGGTGATTGACATAAAATTTTAACAAACTATAATTAAGAGAGTAGAATTATATTAAAAATTAAAATGGGGAAGATAAAAACTTTTAAAAACCTTGAAAAGGAGGAGGTAAGTTATGAATTGGAAAGCTGTAAGAATTTTTCTTGCTACGGTATTGCTGAGTCTGGTTTTTGATTGTGCTGCAAAAAAAGGCGGTCAGGTTGAAGTTCTCCACTGGTGGACAAGTGGAGGAGAAGCTGCCTCTGTAAAAGTTCTCAAGGAACTTCTTGAAAAGGAAGGGTATGGATGGAAGGATTTTGCTGTTGCTGGTGGTGGTGGTGATACTGCTATGACAGTGTTAAAATCAAGAGCTGTTGCAGGAAACCCACCCGCTGCTGCACAGGTAAAGGGGCCACAGATTCAACTCTGGGCTGAACAGGGATTTCTTGAGAATATGGACGATGTAGCTCAGGCAGAGAAATGGGATGAACTGATACCAAAGGTAATTGCTGATATTATGAAATATCAGGGACATTATGTGGCAGTACCCGTTAATGTTCACAGAATCAACTGGATGTGGGTAAATCCTGAAGTGTTCAAGAAAGCTGGAGCTAAAATACCAAAAACCTGGGCAGAATTTGAAGATGCTGCGAAGAAAATTCAGGCAGCTGGTTTGATTCCTGTTGCATGGGGTGGTCAGCCATGGCAGGAAGCTACAGTTTTTGAAACTGTTGTTGCAGGAGTTGGTGGAACAGAATTCTATAAGAAAACTCTTGTAGAGGCAGATCCAGATGCAATTAACAGCCCTACAATGGTAAAATGTCTTGAAACATTAAAGATGATTACAAAGTATATTGATAAGGGAGCACCTGGTAGAGACTGGAACCTTGCTACTGCAATGGTCATAAAGGGTGAAGCTGGTATGCAGTTTATGGGTGACTGGGCAAAAGGTGAATTTACAGCAGCTGGGAAAAAGCCTGATGTTGATTATATAGCTGTTCCAGCCCCACAGACAGAAAAGCAATTTCTGTTCAATGTTGATAGTTTCATTATGTTTAAAGTAAAGAATCCAAAGGATAAAGAGGCACAGAAGGCAATGGCTCGCTTAATATTACAACCAAAATTCCAGGAAGTATTCAATGTCAACAAAGGTTCTATCCCAGTAAGACTTGGAATGCCTGAAGATCCATTTGACAGTGTTGCTCGCAAGTCAATGAAAGACTTTGTAAATAGTGCGAAGACTGGGGATCTAGTACCAAGTATGGCCCATGAGATGGCAGTAATGCCAGCCATAAGAGGCGCTATACTTGACTCTGTAACAAAATATCTTAACTCAGATATGAGTGCCAAGGATGCAGCCAAGGCTATGGCTGAAGCAGTAAAGGCAGCTAAGAAGTAATTTTATAGTATACGGGTTGTCCGGAAATTTATTTAATTCCGGGCAGCCCAAGTAAATATAGTTCGTCTTTATAATTTTCTGGAGGTTATCATGGCAGAGAATGCTTTCACAATTGTAAAGAAAAAGGAAAATGTCAGTGTAAAAAGAAAAAAGATAGTTGAAATAATCCCCAAGCTTTTACTTAGCCCTACATTTGTAGTTATGGTTGTTTTTATATATGGCTTTATCTTCTGGACTATTTATATCTCAATGACTGATTCAAAATTAATGCCAAACTACAGGTTTGTGGGTCTTGAACAGTATCTGATTTTGTTTAAAGAACCCCGCTGGTGGGTGGCAATTAAAAACCTTTTTATCTTCAGTTTTTTATTTGTGCTATTATGTGTAGTAATTGGTTTAATTCTTGCTATCCTGCTTGATCAGAAAATAAAGGGAGAGAATGTATTACTTACCATTTATCTTTCCCCAATGGCTGTTTCCCTTATTGTAACTGGTGTAGCATGGAAATGGATTTTGAACCCTGAACTCGGACTTGAAAGGTTTATGCAGCAACTTGGTTTTATTAATTTTAAGTTTCGATGGCTTGTTGATCCAAATATGGCAATTTATACGGTAGTCATAGCTGCTGTATGGCAGGCGACAGGTTATGCAATGGCACTCTTTCTTGCCGGTTTAAGGGCAATAGATAATTCTCTTATAGAAGCAGCAAAAGTGGATGGAGCAAATATGTTTCAAATATATACCAGAGTTATTATTCCATGCTTAAAGCCTGCATTTTTAAGCTGTGTTGTAATTCTTACACACATTGCAATTAAAACATTTGATCTTGTTATGGCTTTGACTAAAGGGGGACCTGGATATGCTACAGATGTCCCTGCAACATTTATGTATGCTTTTGCTTTTAACAGAGGAAGGCTTGCTTTAGGTGCTGCAAGTGCTGTCATAATGTTTATAGTTGTTATTTCTATTATCGTGCCATATCTTTATATTGCAAGGGAAAGGAGGTAGGAATGACTGAAAGAGATAAAAGATTTAGAGGCGATGAATGTGCCAGAACCGAAAGAATTTTTAATAGAATTCTATTGTATGCATTTTTGATAATAGTTGCTTTATACTTTATAATCCCTTTTTTCGTAATGTTTGTTACTTCAATAAAATCAATGGATGAAATCAGAACAAGTCATTTGCTTGCTTTGCCTAAAAAAATTACCTTTGAAGCATGGGTTAAGGCCTGGAGTACTGCAAACATTGGAGCTGGAAGTTCTGGTATGCAAAGATATTTTTTGAATTCAATTGTTATGGTTATTTTTTCTGTTGCTATTTCCACAATTATTGGAGCAATTAATGGATATATTCTTTCTAAATGGAGGTTTAAAGGTAGTGAGGTATTCTTCTCACTTTTGATGCTTGGATGCTTTATTCCATTTCAGATAATTTTGCTTCCAATGTCAAGAACCCTTGGAATTCTTGGAATGGGTCAGAGTATTCAGGGATTGATTTTTGTTCATGTGGTTTATGGAATACCCTTTACAACTTTGTTTTTCAGGAATTTTTATGCTGCATTTCCGGATGAACTTATAGAAGCTGCTAAAGTTGATGGTGCTGGATTCTTTAAGATATGGTGGGAGATTGTTTTGCCACTTTCCGGCCCTATTTTTGCTGTGACGGTTATCTGGCAGTTTACACAGATATGGAATGACTTTTTGTTTGGTGTCTGTTTTTCAGGTAGCGAAAGTCAACCTGTTACTGTGGCTTTGAATAACCTTGTAAATACAAGCACTGGGGTGAAAGAATATAATGTTGATATGGCAGCAGCCCTAATAGCAGGGCTTCCAACACTTGTGGTATACTTTTTATCCGGAAAATATTTTGTGAAGGGATTAACAGCAGGAGCACTTGCTGGCACATAATTACTTTAAAAAACAGTTTCTTGTGAAGAAATTTTTCTTTTTCAACAAAAAGTAATCCTTAAATTTGTTTGATAAATGCCAGGCTTTTCTCTACCCTGTGAGGGGGTTATTTTAGTTGATTTTTACACAGTCTCAATATAAATTTAATATGCATTATTGGATATTTAAATAATATTTGAGTTATCAAGTTGATTTGACAAATTTTATTTTTAAAGTTATAATTTAAGATGGGTAAACTTTTGAATGTTGATTTCCGATTATATTGTATTAAATTAGAAACAGTGTAAAAACTCAAATTTTATGTTTTTTTATCCTGATTTTATTTTAAGTATGTGCCTTTTTGATAATGAATGATGATTTTTTCTACTTTGGCTGGGAAAGTGAGATTTTTCACATAGTCCTTAAATTAACCCTTAATGGAGGTTTTTATTGTTATGACTGTGAAAAACGTGTATCACTATGAGCCTGTGGGATGGAAAAATGAGAATACTTTAATAGTCAGGCTTGATGATGGGAAAGAAATTTTTGTTAAACAGCTTGCAAAGGTAGATGATAATCATATTCTTTTTAATACCCACGGCATGTATTACAAAGAGTTCCCATCAGATTTTATGAAAGTTAGGGCCTATACTTCTTATATAATTCAGTATGCCCCCGAACTTTATAAGGAAATAAATTTGCTGGAACAGCAGATTAGCGAGCTGGTGAAAAATGGTATAGAGCATGGAAATAAAATGGACCCTAACAAGAAAATAAGGATATGGTTTGATTTCAATAAGAGAGCTAAAATCATTGTGGAAGATGAAGGGAAAGGAATTTCAATTATGGATGAATGGAACAAGTTTGCCTTGAATAGAACAATATGCCTTGTTAAGCAGGATTTTGAACATTTTGCTGATTATGTTGCCTGGGTTGGACCTGATTCAAATGAAATGGACGGAGGAAATGCCCTCTTTGCTGCCCTTGAGTACTGGAATGGTGGTTTTCTCTTCAATAAAAAGGGTAATAAGTGTGTTGCAGTTCGTTATTTCCCTGATAATGCAGAGTATAAGAATTATATTTAGTTTTAGTTAGGTTGCAACTCTTAAGTTTTATTTTATTAAATTTATTAAAACTGGCAGAGTGTGTTAAATCTCGAAATTTATAGGTCTTATCCTGAAAGTAGTTTAAGGATTTGCTTCCGTGATAAAAAGTTTTGTTTTCCTCACTCTGTTGGAAACGTTATTAAGGAACTGCCTTTAGATTTTATTAGAGGTTGGTTTTTTATAAAAAAGAGGTGTCTTATAGTTTCTTTAATAGTAATGTATTAGAAGATGTTATTTTAAAAGTTTATGTAACATAAAAATCAATGGTTAAGATGAGCCCCCCTTAGACAAAAGGTTTTAGGTTTTAATATTTCTAACGAAAAGTAATTTATGTTTCGGTGAGAAAAAATACTTCTTTAAATTTTACAAATCAATTGAGTTTGTTCCATCTGGAATTAATTAAGGTCATTCTATACGATGTTTGAAGGTTTTAAAAAGGTTAACCACATATCAGATAAAGTCTGATTAATTATTCTTTAATACCTTATATTAACTTCGATAGAATAATAAAGACTATTTAAATTTATAACATTTAATCCTGTTAAATCTTCTTTAGAATATCTTACATTAAAGACAAGATTCACATTTTGATATAAGTTTCTCTGATATGAAAATAAAATGAGCAGGGCTTCATTCTCAAGATTATCAATAAATGAAAAAACATGTGTATCTATAAGGTTCGGGGTAAAAATAAGTTGGGCCATTAGATACTGTTTAGAAACAAAAGGGTATACTAATTCTACAAAAGTGCACTTATTTATATCAAAAGAATTATAGTAGTATTCCATTCTTACAATAAACTTTTCAAGAAATGAATAATCAAAACCAAACATTAAATTCCAGAATCTCATTTCCTCTTCTCTAAGAAAATGATAAACAAATTCCCCATATACCCCGGCAATTATATCCCCTTTGAATGAAAATCCATAAGAGGCAAAATTGTATTTCCCCCGATAATATCCAACTATAGAGAAATCCCACCCGAAAATGTTAAAACCAGTTCTTAAGGCACAATCGGAATTAGTCCATTCACTTCTGGGTAGCCCTGTGGATTCAAAATAACCCACCTCTCCCAGGGGAATTTTCACCCTCAGGCAATCTACCCCGAGCCTTGTAAAATAAACATCGGTAAAATCTATCTTAGAAAATGGATCCAGTGGAGAAAAAACCATTCCCTCTCCAAACTTTATTAGCTGGCGTCCAACGTAAAGATCAAAAATTTCTGGCTTAATAACTAAATAAATCTTACGAATGTCAATGGTAAGCAAAGTTTCTTCACCTATTTTTAAAAAGTTAGACTGGATGATATAATCTTTTGTATAAATTCCAGAAAGTATACTAAAATCAGCACTCCCTTCAAACTTTGCAAATCCATTATCAGTACTGCTAAAATTAAACCTTAATGTTGATCTTCCCGCATAGTATGTCTTACTTAAAGCAGTTTTTTCGAATGTATGAAAAACTCCTGCCCCGGATTGAAAATACCCAAAAATATCAAGCTTATCCTGCTGGGAATACGAATAGCAAAAAAGAGATATGATTAAAAATAAAGTTAATGTTTTACTCCATTTTTTTATCATAGATCAGCCTCTTTTAAGTTTATATTATAAACTAATTTATTATAAAAACTTTGTAATCTTCTGTCAAGATTGTTTTTAATAAATAAATCTATTTCCTGTTGAAAATTACTTTTAAATAAGTTATAATGAACAAAAAATTTTTTGATGGAGGAACTTATGATCCAATGGCCAAAAACTAACGATGTATTAGGAACAGTAAACAGAGGAAATCCAGCGGAGTCTGGATTATGTACCCTTTGTAGAGCAGACTGCCAGGGAAAATGTGAAACATTTATGGCAAGTCTAAAAGGTAGAAAGATGCTTTACCCTAGGGACTTTGGTTTTGTAACTGCTGGTAGTGCAAACACAACCCATATTGGTGTATCTTACAACTCATTAAGAATTCAGGGTTACAACTATGGAGCTTATGGAGTGCCAAAAGGATTATCTAACTCTCCAGATGACTGTATATTTCCAAATGTTAACATTGAAACAGAATTTGGAACAGAAGTTAAAACCAAAGCAAGAATTCCTATAATGACAGGTGCTCTTGGATCAACATTTATTGCCGCAAAATACTGGGAGTCATTTGCTGTTGGTGCAGCTTTAGTCGGTATTCCAATAGTTGTTGGTGAAAATGTTGTTGGAATTGACAAGCAAGCAATAATTGAAAATGGTAAAATCAAAAAAGCCCCAGAACTTGAGAGAAGAATTGAAACTTTCTTAAGATATTATGATGGTTATGGTGCAATAATTGTACAGATGAATGTTGAAGATACTAGAAATGGTGTTGCAGAATATGTTATCGAAAAATATGGTGACAAAGTAATGATTGAATTAAAATGGGGGCAGGGGGCAAAAGACATCGGTGGTGAAATTCAGGTTAATGACCTGGAATATGCAATTTTCTTAAAGAAAAGAGGGTATGTTGTTGATCCTGACCCAACAAAACCTGAAGTCCAACAGGCTTTCAAGAGTGGAGCAATCAAGTCATTTGCAAGACACAGTAGACTTGGCTATACAGATCTATCTTCTCCTGAAGCTGTACAAGAAGCCTTCATGAAGAGTGTGGAGCACTTAAGAAAGATAGGTTACAAGAGAATTTCTTTAAAAACAGGTTCTTATGGAATGGAAGCCCTGGCAATGGCTATAAAGTTTGCAACTGATGCAAAACTTGATCTCCTTACAATAGATGGTTCTGGTGGTGGTACTGGAATGAGCCCATGGAATATGATGGAAACATGGGGAGTGCCTTCTATACTTCTCCACAGCAAAGCTTATGAGTATGCAACAATCCTTGCAGCAAAAGGTAAAAAAGTTGTTGACATGGCATTCGCTGGTGGATTTGCAAGAGAGGATCATATATTTAAAGCACTTGCGCTTGGTGCTCCTTATACAAAGATTATCTGTATGGGAAGAGCATTAATGATTCCAGGATTTGTTGGAACAAATGTTCAGGGAGCATTAAATCCGGATATAAGAGAAAAGATAAATGGTAACTGGGATAAACTTCCACCTTCTGTTGCAGAGCTTGGATCATCTCCTGAAGAAATCTTTGCCGGATACTATGATGTTCAGAAAAAAGTCGGTGCAAGTGAAATGAAGAACATCCCATTAGGTGCAATAGCGATCTGGACACTTGCTGATAAACTTGCGGCTGGTTTACAGCAACTTATGGCAGGTGCTAGAAAATTCAGCCTGAAAGAAATTTCAAGAAATGATTTAGCCTCGGCTAACAGAGAAACAGAAAGAGAAACAAAGATTCCATTTATTACTGATGTTCTTGATGAAAGTGCAAAGAAAATTTTAAATTCTTAAAACAAAATTTAGCCTGCCTGGAACTATCCGGGCGGGCTAAAATAATTAAACTTTTTATCTCTCCAGATACCTTCTTGTAAAATAGCTCTTCGGTATCTCCACATCAAAGCTTGCTTCTTCTATAATTACAACTGTCTTTGTGTCAGTCTTAAGTTTGTCTGAAACAACGCTTCTTGTAGCATAAGCTCTATTGTTGTAAAATTTTATCTCACTTGACTCAAAAAGCTTAAGCAATTTGCCACTGATTGCATATCTTTCCTCTCTTAAGGGTACAAAATATTCCTTATCAACCCACATCTTTCTTTTGTAATAGCTTACCTCTTTTACCTTTGCACTTAACACTACCACATAGCATTCTCTATCACTAATTTTTTCTTCACCTTCAAGTTGAATATTGTACTTTTCATAAACTTCATCTGATTCAAGTGCATCCTCATACGAAATATCACTTCCCATCATCCCCTGTTTAAGCAAATGTCCTGAAATGAGAAATGTGTTGTTTTCTTCTGCATCATATACCCACATCTGTTTACCTATCTTGAGATATCGGGTGTGGTTATCCTCTTTGTTTAAAAATTCTACATATGCATTTTTGCTGCCTTCCGTCCAGGATTTAAGCCTTTTAACCCTTACAGGCTGGTTTGGCAAGTAAATTTCCATCCTCATTGTCATTACTGCCGTCTTAAAGTTTAAATTGCCATCCACCTTTCTTAAAATTTCTTCTCCTGTGATGGAAAAAATGCCTCCATAGAAAAGTGTCAATAATATTAAATACTTCCACATATATCCTCCTGAATTTTATTTTCATATCTTTCGACAAATTCACAAAGGCAACATTCGCTTGGGCGACATTGGCAAATGTCGCCTAAACTCATCTCTATTCTTTCAGGCGACGATTCGAATCGTCGCCTATGGAACGAATAAAACCATTTCCATTGATTAAATCATTATAATCTCGTGAAAAGTTTCTTTTTAATGAACCCATTATCTCCGAATAATTATACCTTTCCCCCGGAGTTATCAACAAATGAATGTGTTCTGGATTTATTTTATAAGCTTCGATTTGAAAATTTTTCAATTTCTGGCAAAAATTTAATTCTTCGATAAATAATTCACAAAAAATATCTTCTTCAAAATATGGATAACGTTTATATGTACTCGTTGTAATAAAAACACTACAATTAGGCTCATAATAACGCTTCGGTGAATTTTTATCTAATTCCATATTTTGTTCTCAATTTTTGCCTTTTTATCAACACATAACAAGACATTATAAAATTGCTTTCTTTACAATTTCATTT
>Ga0078972_1003029_pt1 | contig 52120 bp, 33 predicted proteins | sample YelNatPaOPGAMG01_FD_67568 | JGI IMG/M metagenome (GOLD analysis project Ga0078972, IMG submission 67568) | Hot spring thermophilic microbial communities from Obsidian Pool, Yellowstone National Park, USA - OP-RAMG-01 (SPADES assembly) (version 2) | ecosystem: Environmental > Aquatic > Thermal...
GAAGAAACGCCCTGACTGATAGCTGAAGATGCTGCCCCACACCCCGTCCAGACAGACCGGGATGATGGGGGCGTCCAGCCCTTCCATGATCCGCTCCAATTCGCGTCGAAAGGGCAGCATCACCCCGATCCGGGAAATAGTTTTCTCGGCGAAAAGGCCCACCAATTCCCCGGCAGCGATCGCATCGTGGGCTTGGCGCAGCGCGCGCACGAGCTCGCGTGGCTGCGAATTTGGCGGCAGGGGAATGACGTGCAGCCGGCGCAGCCAGGGCTTCAGCCACCAGGCTGCGCAGATGTGCTGAGGCAGCACGAACCTGACGAACCGCTTGGTGCTGGCCAGGATGAGCAGCAGGTCCACGAAGGAAAGGTGGTTGCTCACCAGTAGCGCGCCGCCCTTGGCAGGGACGTTGTCAGGACCCAGCACGGTAACGCGGTAGAACGCGCGGATGAGATACCACAGGAAGGTCCGCAGCAGCATTGGTTTCATAATCAAACAGGCTGTTCTGGGTCGATCGCCTCGGCGGGTACCTGCCACCGGGCAGCTTCGATCTCGGCGATTAACTCACGGCGCAGCGCCAGCAGCCGCCGCGCGGCCAACGGCGCATGCAAGAGCACCCACATGCACCGCACACTGGCTATGAACCTGCGCGCTTGGCGAATATAGTGATGCGCACCAAGGCTGGCCACCGGCAGTGACAGGCCATACCACAGGCTGGCAGGCCAGCCGAACAGGGCATGGAAAACTGCGATGCACGCTCCGTAAAACGCGCTGAAGCTAACCAGACCCGTGAGAATGGCAGTGGTGGAAACGTGGGTTTTGTTGTTGCCCGAAAGCCGGGCAAACCGTTTGATCGCCCGGTCAATCACCCGGATGGGCAGCCAACCATGCAGCCAGCCGAACGCGGCGATCGGGAACAGCGCCACGCCCAGGATCGCCCAGCCAAGGCTCCGCCAGAGGAGACGCGTTCTGTGCGGGAAATGAACCAGCTCCTCGTCGGTCAGATGCAGGCGTTGCAGCCAGTGTTCATAGTGATCGAGCTTTCTCGCAAAGGTCACGGCGCGGTCCGGCTGATGTTCACAGACGAAATCCACCGCGTGCCCGATCGCCTGCGTTAGCATCAACTCGCCGGCTTGGGGCGGGAGCGGTTCGTGGATGACCCGGTTGCCCACGCGCAGGCGGTCGAGGTAAAGGCCTTTGACGGCTTGCACGAGACGGGCGCGTTCGAGCTTGGGCAGGTGGAGCATCAGCGCTTCGATCCGCCGCTCAATCTCGCCGGTCAGCCGCTGAATACAGTCCCGCTTCTGCCCAGGATAGCCGGCCAGGTGCTCAGCGACCCGGATCGGCTCGCCGAAGTTGACAAGCACGTCGCTCCGGTAGCGCTCCTTGGCCGAGAACGTCAGGCCGACCGGCACGATGAGCAAACCTAATTTGCCGCCGTGGCGATGCTCCAGTTCCAAAGCCATGCGGGCCGCGCCGGTCTTGACCGTTTTGAGCTGGGGGTCGTCATGCGTGATGCCCTCGGGAAAAATGCCGATGGCCTCGCCCTGTTCGAGCACGCGGAAGCAGGCCTCGAACGTCTCCAGCACCGCGCGCATGGCGCGGGGATCGTCTTTGACGCGGTTGACCGGAATGACGCCGCAGCGGGTCAGCAGCCACCGCACCAGCGGCCACCGGAACAGTTGGACGGTGGCGACGAAGTTGACCTTGCGCGGCACCGAGGTGCCGATGACAAACGCGTCCGTAATCGAATTGGGATGGTTGGATGTGAAGATTACCGGTCCGGTGCGAGGAACGCGCTCCCGGTGAAAGCGCTCAATCCGCGCAAAATAGAACCCCATGGCCGCCCCCAACAGCCACCGGCCAAGGCGGTAGGAAATGGGCATCAAGGCCTGCATGAGGTTCCACCTTGCAGCTTACCCTGCCTCCAGCCTGGCTTTCAAGCCCAAATCCTCCACAAAACGGGCTTCCGGCCGATAGCGCTCCCCGGGAACGTGCAGTTTTGTGAGCACGATCTCCCGAACTTGTTGGCGGATCTGCTCGCAGGTCCAGGTCATCCCGGTGGAGGTCACGACAAACGGCACAAGGTCGGCCACGGTCCGAACATTGTGGGGCAAGGCGTACCGAAATCGTCGCGACAGGCGCGCCAGCAGGACCCAAGTGAGGATCACCAGGGGAAAGACGATCAAATACCTCAACCCGGTGGCAACACTCAGGACAAAACCCAGCGTGTTGCTCCACCGAAACGTCCAATCCGCCGGTAGCGGAAGGCCCGCGACCAGAGCCGCCCCGGCCAGCAGGGGTAACCCATGGACCGGCAGGCTCATCCACGCCGGCCTGACCAACAGCGGCCACTGCCGTGCCCTCACCGCATCGCGCAGTTGCGCCCATGTCGAGCCTGCCTTCCACCAGGGAATCAGCCTGCCCAGGGCTGTCGCCGGCGTGACACGGCCCCGTGGCAGACGCAACGTGCGCATCAGCGCGCTTCGGAGCAGGTAAAACGCCCGCTGGCTGTGACGCGACGGCTGGGCTGTTACCTGATCGTCAAGGGCGCTGGCAAGGGCGTCGGCAAGCTCGGCAGGGGTCGCAACCGTCGCTAGCGTCTCCCGGTGCGGGGCGTCAATGCCGAGAAGTGGTTTGCCGCCGTAATAGCACCTGCCAAACGGGACCACATTCGTCGAGCGCAGCCCCAGGACCTGCTCGTTTTCCACAAACACCCCCGTCACGTCGCCATGGTTCGACGGCACGCCAAAGTGATAATCGAACCCGAGGTCCTGCGGACCGGGCCTGAGTTTCGCCGTGTAGTCCACCGGCTTGGCCGCGCCGTAGCCCAGATGCCATTTGCCGATGGCGTTCGTGGCGTAACAGTGGCGCTTGAGCAGCGATGCCACGGTGAGCCGGTTGGTCTCGATCCAGAGCGGATCGCGCACGCCCAGGACCTCGTGCTTCAGCGCCGTGCGCCAGCAATAGCGCCCGGTGAGCACCGCGTAGCGCGTGGGCGAGCAGACCGACGATGGCGTGTTGGCGTCGGTGAAACGCCGCCCCTCGCGCGCCAACCGGTCCATGTGCGGCGTGCGGACCAGGCTGGTGCGGGCGTGATAGCAGTTCACGCTGCCCACGCCGAGGTCGTCAGCGACAATGTTGGGCGGGCCACCCGCAAGCGGTGCTGACCAACCCAACGATGCCGCGCCGAAAACCAAGACAAGCCCCAGGCATAGCGTCGCCGCGGCACTACCCGGGTGAGGATGGGTTAGCGACCCGGCCAACCCAACGGGCTTCCTCAGCAAGCGCACCACCGTGCCGGCCGGGGCGACTCGAGGCTCGACGGCGTCACGAGACAACAGCACCTCTTCCGGTACGCTCCCGGGCGCGCACTCGAATGGGATGAGAGACCGGCAGTTCATGGCGCCGATCATCATGAAAAGGCCGGCCTGCTTCAATACCTCATTGGCGCTCCCAGCGAACCGGGGCGCATCTTGATGGAACCACCGTCGCACAGACTGGCAGTCTGCGGTATCGCGGATTGCCAATCCGCAGCCGCGCGAAGAATCCGCCGCCTGCCGACTCCCAGTCGGCGATACAGCAGGCTGCCAACCTGTGCTACCGGAGCCCGGGGCCAGCAGCGTGGTGGTCCCATCAAGATGTCCCCGCGGTCAGGTCCATGGGCAGATTTGGAGTGTAACCCACAAGCCACTGCTTTAGAATTACGAAAGGAACGATGAACAACTCAAGGCCTGCCATGCTTCGGTCCAGACGCCTGCGTCTTGTTACTCTTCTTGCATGTTCGACCTTTTTGATGGGCGCGTCCTGGCTTGCGAATGCTGGCGATCGCTGGGATGGGAGCCAGCGCGCGCCGGTCGTAGCTTGGCGCGCCGAGATCGGTGCCGGTTTTGCCAGCGTGGCGGTTCAGGACGGCACGGTCTTTGCCTTCGGCAATGTCGCCGACGAGGACCGTATCACGGCGCTGGACATCGAGACCGGCAAGGTGCGCTGGCAATATTGCTATCCGTGCCGGGCGCTTGGCATAGCCAAACCGGACGAACGGGGTCCGCGCGCCAGCCCGTTGGTCCACGCCGGCGCGCGGTCTATACCCTCAGCCGCGACGGCCGGATGTTGTGTCTGGACGTCGCCACAGGTGCTTTACGGTGGCAGTTGGATGTGCCGAGCGCGGTGGGCTAGAAACCGCCCTATTGGGGTTTCAGCGGTTCGCCCCTTGTGTGGGATGACCGACTGATCTGGTCAGTGGGGGATCGCGGTCTGGCTGTCCGCGCCGCTTCCGGCTATGGCATCCGCCTGGTGGAATTGGATGGCCCGGGAATGGTGGCGTGGGACAACTCAAACCTGCGGAGCCACTTTTCCAATCTCGCGCTGGTTGGCGAACACTTGTACGGCATTCACAGCGATCAACAGGACGGCGCAAGGTGCGAGTTGCGTTGCATGCGCCTGAGTGACGGCCAGGCCCTGTCGGGCGAACGACTTGGTTTTGGCAACCTGACGTTGGTGGAAGAACGTCTCCTTTTCCTCACAGCATGGGAAGCAGGGTTGCCCGGGGGATGTCTGGCCACTGGCGCGGCGGTTGCGGATATCGTGGTTTTTGCCTCAGTGGCAGGCGATGTTTGCGGCTATCATGTCGAGGATGGACGCACCCTGTGGAGAGTGACCACTGGCCGAGCCATCACCGGCGCCCCGTGCTTGGTCGGCGAGCATGTGTATGTGGCTAACCACGGCGGCGTTGTGACCTCGATTGACGTGCGGTCAGGGCGGTTGCTGTCGAAGTCAGCACGTTTGGGCGCAGCAGTACAAGGCAGTTTGGCGGCGACGAGCGATGCGGTTTACGCGGTAGCCGAGGACTTGAAAGTGTATGCACTCGACGCCGATACCGGACAGATTGTTGCCACCCGCCAAATCCATGGGCAAAGCTTTCGGTTGCAGTGGCCGGTGATCCACGCGGGCAAGCTGTGGGTGCGCACCGCCCCGGTTTGGTGCGTGGGCAGCGAATACGTGAATGACACCCTGTTGGCCACTGCCACCAGCCTCGAAGACGAAGAAGCGAAGTTTCTAACATGGCTAGAGGGCAAGGCCGTGTTTGGCCCACATTCGTCGAAGAACGATTGGAAGAGCTTTTTCGCCTTGAACCTCCCTGACCTCGAAGAGCCATTTACCATTCCGTGCGGTCCATCGGAAGGGTGTGGTCAACCGCCAAATCCACCTGTGGTAACATCGCAGGGTGAACTGTTGGCTTGGTGGCCCACGCGGTATCCGGCTTTGATTGAGCGTGGCGGAGTCTTTGGCACGCGTTACTCCATTGACCTTGCCGCTGTAGATGCCGCGACTGGCCGGCGCAAACCGCTCGACGCCGGTCCACCTGCCCACGTTTGGCCGCTCGAGACCGATAACCTCTACGCGCTCACCACTGGCGGGCGCTTCTGTTACTGGCGCCAACGATTCCGCGGTACCTATGCGTTCGACCTACAAGCCCGCCGCCATCACCAAGTGCAGGTCGAGGTGCGCGACCGCGATGGCGGGGTGTGGAACGCGCCGATCATGTATGTGGATCGCCGCGAGGACGCTCTGCCTCGCACCCCATCAACTCCCACGGCCGGACGGATCGGAGCCACCGTGGCTAACGGGCGGCTGTATCTGAGCGAGAACTATGGGGTTCTGGCCATCGAACATGCCGGAGGCAACGCGCCATGATACAGCACTCACAAAAAGTCACTCAGCGCAGCGCAGTTGCAACTGAACGATCGCGGCGAGATAATTGCGTTCGTTCCAAGCCTGACACTCCGTCGCGCCGCGCTGAACAGGGCGACTGCGTCGCCCACGGGGGGGAGATGCAAGTGGGATCAGGATGCGAACAGTTCGAAGGCAACAGTCTAAATCGACCTGCTAATCTGCGATTTCCACGCAGATTATCCAATATTATACTCCAAGAGCCGCACTGTCGTGACTGCACTACTACCGGCCAAGAAGCTTATACTGACAAATTGAGGAAATTGGCAGCCCGAAAATCTTCGCAAATATGATCGATTCTTCAGTATAACCATGTGGAAGACATACTCTTGTGAAAGCGATTAGCTCATCGGCCCGGCGGCTTGGAACTTTGTGGGCGACTGTGGCTGCGTCGGCTTTGCTCGCTGTCTCTACGCCGGCGTTGGACGTGGACCGCTACGCCTGGGAATTTCCCGTGCCAAGTGGAATCCCGGAGGCCCCTACGGCCGCGCTCCGTGCAGAACTGATGCACCAGGTTGAGGATGTGCTCGAAGCAGGTTTTCTTACTGGCTGGACGTACGTCGGCAAGACGCAAAATGAACACGTCCGGTTCTGAGCCGACCGCAAATCTCATTTGAGAACCTGATGCTCACGGGTATAATGTTCGCATGACAGTAGTTGCTGGACAAAACGTATGCGCATCAGCCGAACGGTATCTCACTCGCCTGCAAGCAACAACCGGTCAGTCCGGCACCATGTACGTCCGAACTGCTCGACGAGGCTCGTCCACAACAGAATACGTGAACGGCCAGCCGGATCACAACCAATCAACCTGAATCTGCCGAGCTCGCAAAGTTGGCGGTTGGCATGCCGTAAACCTGCCGCCCCGCGCAATGCACAATCCAGGGTTTGATCCAAACTCCGCAGCCACACCAAACACAAACAACCGCCGGTTGCGTAATAGCCCTGAAGTGCGATGCTCCGACTCAACTCGACAGCGCGCCGACGATTCGGCGCCGCTTTCCATTCGAACGCCAACAGGTCCGCAACCGCCCGCCGGCTTGTTTGAGCGCATGAGGCATCTGTTTCTCCAATACCCACTCTTGCACTTCCTTCTGCTGGACTTGCGCTGGACAGCAGTGGTGCTCGTCATTGTTGTTTTTGGCGGACTAACAATCCTGTCGATGCAAAAGATTTGGGTCAGAACACCGCCCGGCTTCCGCCCGGTCGTCCGGGTCAGCACCCTGGATCTGGCCCAGGCATGGTCTCTTCGCCGAACCGCCGAGCACGCCGAAAAAACCGGAGACAAGCAATCAGCGCTCGAAGCATTGATTGGTGCGGTTGCCCAAGACAGCGCCAATGTTTCGCTGTTACGCAGTTGTCTCCATGCTGCAGCTCGAAATGAAAACCTCGAGGGCCAAAGCGCCGCCAGAATTCTGGCGCAAATCCCATGGCTCTTGCGCCTGACACAAACAAACGAAACCGATCTCCACATCGCAACCCAATTGCTAAGAAAATACCACCGATGGGTCGAAATCGAGGAATTGCTTCGGCCCCGGCTGGAACACTTGAACCCCGAAGAACAAATCGACTACGTCGCCGCATTGTTTTGGTTGGGGAAAATCGACGATTTCGCCCGGGCATGGGAAAAGTTGCCATACTCACTTCAAGACGATCCGGCGTTGCGCATCTGCCACTTCGCATACATGGCCGCATGGGGTCCACCTGAAAAGGCCGCCGAAGGACGACGTCTTTTGACTGCTGCTCTGGATGATCCCGTGCACGCCACACTCGCACACAGAGCGAATTTGATTGTCAGCGCGGCATTGTTGGACCCAGCAGGCTATGAAAAGTCACTGCGCAGACTCGAAGAATCCAGGGCCGCGCGAATCGCTGATGCAAAAGGTTACTGGAGATTGCTCGCCAACACCGGACGTAAAGAAGAAGCGCGGCTCCTCGCCGAGAATTATCTCTTCCCACCAACAACCCCATGGGAGGTTCTCGACCAAGCTTCCGCATACATTGACCTTGGCATGGATGATTTCGCCTGCCGCTTCATGCGGCGTTATGTGCCGGAGTTCGGGTGTTCACCTGCTGGCTGGTCAGTTTCCATGTGGATCACCTACGGGGAATTGCTGACCGAATTGAGACGCTGGGATGAGCTTCTCGACATGACGCTAATGGTCCGGCGTATTCCTGAAGCGTTACTGGTATTACGCGGTTACATCAGTTTCCTCGAAGGTCGGGCGTTGCTTGCCCAAGGTGCCGCAGAACCGGCAGCCCGATGCTTTGAGTACGCTTCCCATCAGGATTTCCCAACGCCAGAAATCGCCCTCAAAGTGGGTATCACTCTGCTTCAACTTGGTTACCCCGAACACGCGAGGGCGATCCTGATCAAACTCGAGGACGAATTGGCCAATGACGTGCGCCTTTGGCAGGCCTTGCTCGAAGTCACAGTGATGTTAAGAAACGACAGCGTCGAGTTCTACAAGGCTGCTCAGCACGCTTACAAACTCGCACCCAACGACGCCACCTGCATTAACAACTATGCCGCCGCACTCTTGATCAACCGCTGGCAACCAGACGAGGCAATCAACCTGACTCGCGACCTGCTCGCACGCGAGCCAAAGCTTCTGCAAGCCCGCATAAACCATGCGTTCAGCCTCGCACAAACCCGACGTTTCCACGAAGCCCGCCATGTTCTCGCAACCATTGATCCCTCCGGGCTGTGTGAACCCGACCGAACTTCATATTATCTTGCTTCGGCGGAGATCAATTCCGGCCTTTCGCTCCATGACGAAGCAATAGCCGATATCCGGATGATAGACCGGAAACACCTTTTTCCAAACCAACGCGAGTGGCTGGAAAAACTACAAAAACAGCTCAAGCAGCAACCTGCCCAGCGCGGTTCTGCAGCAACCGAATGATCGAGGCGTAACAATTGTGCTGGTTGCAGGAATACCGCTATGCCGCACCGCGCTGAACAGAACGACTTCGTCGCTCACGAGGCAGATGCGACTGAGATCACCGGACGAACAGTGCGAAGGCAAGAGTTCCGAACCGAACCCTGATCTGCGATTTCCGCGCAGATTTTCCTGCATGGTATTGCGATCCGGAATCTCTGGAACTGCCAAACCCGCGCGTGCGCAACCAAAACCTCGGTTCTCGACTTCTCGCGAACAATCTCCGCGTTCAACTATCTGGTACCGACCCGGTAGAAACGCAAAGGCAACACTCCGGCACTGCTGTCTTCGATCGTCGAGGTCGGACCACTCAAAACCCAATTGGTCAGGTTAATCCATCCACTCAAAGGCAAGGTTATGTCAGACGAAACCCAGATGGAATGGTATTGCCCAATCACCCCGGAAATGGAAATGAGCATGGTCCCACGGTCGCCACTTCGCATCTCGATGGCAGGGGGAGACACAAGGGCGCCGGCATAACGCATCGCTGGGTCCCCGATGATTCCGTAAATTCCCGAAGGCGTCAGCCGCGTGCCCGTGGCATTGTAGCGCACCATTGCTTCCAAAAGGTAGTCTCCCAATCGCCATCGGTGACCGTCATGAAAGCTTCGTACCAACTCGAAATTCAATGAAACGGCTTCCTCGTTGTAGGATAACCCCGTCGGCGAAACAACCGCAACAGCTCCGCCCGACGGTTCGGTCAAAAGACGTTCACCAAGACAATCGTACCCCGGCACGGAAAACTGGCCGACCAAACACGTCATTGCGATTACAACCGGCAATCGTGCATCGTTCGCCAGGGCCGGCACGTCAGAAGTCGTCAGGTATCCCGAGCCCCCGAGCCTGTCGATCGCACCATGACCAATGTAACATAGCAAATCAATCCCTTGTCTGAGATCATTCAACACTTCGTTGCGGACGTCGCTTTCCGGTCCCGGATATGCAATGCGATTCAAATAGTCGTCGGGCAATTCGGTTGCAACGGTCTGAATGTTCTTCACAAAATCGCCTGCCTGATCCGGCGCGTCTGCAACCAGCAGCGCTACCGGCGCCGAAACTATCCCCCCCGACTCATATGCAATAATCTTCTTCACCATCGTTGCCACGTCGGCAGCGGAACGCGCCGGAAGCCTGCCCACGGCAACCTCGGGCGCGGCATTTCCCTCGATATCGCCAAATGCAGTGTCAGATGCAAACAGGCCCGACAAGGTCGGTATCATCAGCGGCGGCATTTTGTTGTCGCCATGGCCAAAAATATTCCGGTAGTCATAGGTCCCGTTCCCAACCAGCAACAGATACCGGGGTGCTTTCTCCCAATTGGCCCGCGCGTACCTGAGAAAATGCCTGATCGCCTCCGGCTCCCGTACCCCGTGATTGAACTCATCGTAGATCGACTCGACTGGAATCGCCTTGACTTCGAAACCCTGCTGACGTCTGTGGTCCGCCAATGGCAAGGCCGCTGTAAGAAATTCCTCAGGCCCGATCATTACCATGTCAGCCCGGTTCGTAGGTGACAAAAGGTTTGTTACCGGCCGCAGTTGAACGACCGGGGCTGACAAACCTCCCGTTCCTGCAAAGGCAGCATACCTGTGCTGTCCGGACGCGGGCACAAAGCTGACGTTGTATTTGCCGTCCTCGATGTCCACGGTTGTGTTGACAACCATTCTCGGAACAGCCGGCTCGCTCACGTCAAACACCAGAATATCCGGGCTTGAAAAGCCGCGAACAGTTGCCACATCAGGGCTGCCAGTCGAAAACTCGGCTGCATTGTTAACAGCCTCGAGGCGCTTCGCGTAATGCACACCAAAACCGTCCACGTAAACATGGCTCGTTGAGGTTCCCTCGGCCTTGAGCGTCAACCAATTCGTGCCATCCACCAGACACGATTCCTGTACATTCGCCGACAATTCAGCCCATTCTTTGCCGCGCCAGGTCACGCGCCATTCCTGCTGCGTGCATCCGTTCACACCAAGATAGACCAAATGATCGGCACTGGTGCCGCCTTTCAGTCGAACCCGGATTTGCACCGGTTGCCCAACTCGTGCCAAACCATCAACCGCAAACGGCAGTGTAACCTTGCCGAGCAACGGATGTGCTGCGACCAGCCGCTCCCAAAACCAATAGTCCTCGTCCGGGTCTGTCGCCAACTCGTATCGCACCATGCGGTCCATCTCGAAGTCAACCGAGGCGAGATAGAACCCTGCACCGGAAGGTGCTGGCCCGCCACCACTCACGATGGGCATCGCAAGATTTGTTCCCGCCACAAGCCAATAAATATTCTCCTCAGTGTAATTGTTGCGAAGTCGCTCGGCACAGAACACAAGGTCTTCACCAGTCGGTGCCGGAACATAACCCACCTGCTTGCCACGATTCAAAAGGGCGTAATGTCCGTTTCGAATGGAGTCTTGTATGAGTGAGATTGGCTGACCCGTCAACTGAGCCAATACACGACTCGAGGCACAATGTAACCCGGCCTCCCTTGTGATGAGGCATACACGTGAACTCTGGCCGAATTCAGATTGATTGGTGATGTTACCTTTCGCAGTGACTATCGACGTCGGGAGTTCGCAGTGTGCCCGTGTCAACCGCGGAATAACAGGCAACTCGGCATGGAATTCCCCGGACCCGACCTTTATCCCGCATCGTATCTCCTCGTGGGGGTTGAGGTCATTGTCCCACGCCACGATCTTGCAATTACAAATGCCATCCCCGGGAATTCCCGGGACAGTCAGCATGTAGGTCTGCCCGTATTCAGTCTGGGCAGCCGGGATAATATCCTCGTTGAGGCGATGCCATGGCGCACCGGCCACAGCATGGTAAACGTCGAACCCGATCAGGCCAACCTCGTTCACAGTCCGCCACCGGACAGTCAGACAGGTATCCTTGCTATGTACACTGACATCCGCCAGCCACGTGCCAATGGGCCTTGAGAACACCTCAGCGGCAAACCCGGAGTAAGCGGCCAGGGCACACAAGGTCAACACTCGCGGCAGAGAAACCAGCATCGGGAGGTTGGTCAAATGCCGTGTCAACCGTCCGCTGATCGTCGTGCCAAACATCCGCCCCAGAATAAGGCTGGCACACCAAATCCGCAACAGCGGCAAGGCGCACTGCGTCTCCCAAATACGCGCGTGGATTGTATTACCTCGCCCTTTGGGTTTCTCGTTTGGACCGCCGGTACACCCCGTAAAACAAAAGCCCCGCACAAGCCATCACTCCCCATTCCTCGGGCTCCGGTATCGGCGTTATCTGGGCGTAGGCCGCACCAAACTCCTTGCCGGGATTTAATGTGCTTGTCAATACGAACCCAACACGATCTGCAGGCCCAAACACGCTCCCTGTCATGTACCTCCCCTCACCGGTCAACGTTCCCAAACCTTGGCTCGCCCAATCATTCCCGGTCCAATATAATCGATATACGCTCAAACTCGCTGATGTGGCCTGATTCTGCACGACCCGATAGTTGAATACCAAATACCCGGACTGACCCAACGCCGCGTTCTCCCGCATCTGAACCGTCGTCAGCGACTCCCCGGACACCCCAACTGCACCTCCAATCGTCAACGTCCCGGCCGACTCGACACCGTCAAACCAGTAGTTCCCGCTTGGATTGTATGCCACCAACTCCCAGTTCCCGGGCGCTGTTGGTCCTGTAAAACTGGTCATCACTGACTGGCAATGGCCAACCAGAACTACTCCCATCACCATTGCCACCGCTGCTGCCAAACTCAGCTTCATCTGTCGCATACACATATTACCGCCAAAATCTCCGTCTTATTCGCTCGTCCAAACAAATCCATCCTGAGATTCGTTCGAAGCACACGGACAGATCAATCAGTACCGGCACTCCGTACACGGAAGAAACATGTGTCATCATCAACGGCTACTTGGGCACGCCTCTGGCCGCCATCGAACACCCCAACCTGCCGCCACTCACTACCATCTCCAAAACCTGCACGCTTCTCCAACACGTACGGTCCAACGCCTCCAGACCACACAATCTCCGCTGTGCGTCCCTTGATGCTTATCCGATCAATCCGGACCTTGCCGCCGGCACCCCCAGAAGTCTCGAACCTGACTTCATACTCACCCACTACACGTTCTGTACCATCGCTCTGCACCTCGACCAACCTATATCTGTAAGGCCCGGGCGGCACCGCACCTTCGTCCACCACCCTGTATTTTCCACCGGTAAGCGAGTTCTCCGCCAAAACTGGCTCGCTGTTGACCAGTACCCAGCCAGCACCTGCAATCTCACGATACAAATCATACCAAACTGTTCCAACCTCGGATGTTGTCCGCCATACTACCTCAGCAACACCGCTCGTGTCCTCCAACCATATCTTGTCCAAAATCGCCAGAGTTTGCGGGATCGCTCGGAACCCGAAATCATACCAGTCAGCTTCAACCCCGCGCATCACTGCCGCCTCGACACCGGCAGGATTGTCGCTGTCTGTCTCCTCACCAGCAGCAGGATTATCAACAAGGGTCGGTATCAAACCCGCCAGACTTTCCTGTCCGATGTTCACGCTTACCGTAAATTTCGGTTCTCCGGCGCCGATACCATTGTAATCCTCATCCAACAACAGATTCCCAAACCAGTAATACCCGGTTGCGTCGGTCTTTGTCACCAAGACCGTTACAGTGCCATCTTCATACTCGATTCGCAGCGTCACAACCACGCCGGGAATGCCGGGCTCGCCAGCATCTTGGACCCCGTCAGCGTCCGAGTCATTCCAAACCCGGTTGCCCAAACCAGCCGGTTCGATGAAATAACCAAAATCAGCAGTCGTGTTGCTCGGCGCCAATGGTGTAAGCTCAACCGCATACGGATCGCTCTGGCTGTTGTTGTCGCTGCCAGGCGTGCCCAGCGAATGCCACCAGCCATCGAGCACTCCGGCTGTATCGGTCACAACAACCACGTACTGCGCATTGCCACCGCCGTCATCAGTCGGCAGACCACCAAACTGGTAACTGCCGTCCGAGGTTGTCACTGTGCTCCCAACCCTCGGTTCACCCGGATCAATCACGCCGTTCCCGTTGAGGTCCCAGTACAAATCGAGCGTCACGCCGCCAATGACAGACTCACTGGCGTCACGCAAGCCATCCGCATCCCGATCTGCCCACACAAGGTTGCCTATGGTTCCGGTTCCACGATAGCCAAAATCCTGAAGCAAATTAATCTCACCGGTGGCAATGGTTACCGTTGATTGATTTGGCGTGCTCACACCATCAGCGTCGTAGGTCTGTGTCATACCAGCCGGCGGGATAACCACAACTGTCCCGGTACCGGCCGGCAGACCGCCGAAGTAGTAATAACCGTTTTCGTCCGTGTAGGTTACACCAATGAAAAGTTGGTTAGGCCCGTAAAGCTCCACACGCACACCTTCGAGTCCGGGCTCGCCAGCGTCCTGGACACCGTCACCGTCAATGTCCAACCAGACGCGATCACCGATCAAACCTGCGGTTGCGGTTTGGCCCAAGGGCCTGTAGCCGAAGTCTTGGTCGGTGTTATTGACCGGAACGGCGTTGATCCCTGTGCTGTCCAGATCGACCGCACTAATGTGCGGCGTGCCGAGGCCGTCGCTGTCGTATGTCTGTGCTTTGCCGGCCAGCACGTTGTCGGTGTCGTTGACCCACACAAGGTACTTGCCGTCGGGCAAACCAGCGAACAGATAACCGCCACTGGCATCGGTCACTGTCGTGCCAATAATCGGTTCGCCCATGTCCCATGCGCCGTTGCTGTTGAGGTCGGCCACCAGCGCTACTGTTACTCCGGGGATACCATATTCGGTGCCGTCCTGCGCGCCGTCAGCGTCGGCATCCAACCAGACGTAATTGCCCACGCTGTTGTTCTGCGACGCCGGCGGTTGATAACCAAAGTCCGCGTTCAGGAACACGTCGCCCGGACACAGCACAACAGGCGCCGTTGTCTGGTTGTCGTTGTTGGTGCCGGTGGCGCCGAAGTGATCCGGGTCGCCGGTCTGCATGAAGCCGACTGGCGGAACCACCTGCACAACATAGGCGCCGACCGCCAACCCAGTGAAAATGTACTGCCCAGCCGCGTCTGTGGTCGTGCTCGCGGCCAATACATCGTCTGCTGTGCCGAAAATGCCATCAGGTCCAGCGGTGTACAAATTCACGGTCACACCCGCCAACCCGACCTCGTTGGGGTCTTGGAACCCGTCGCCGTCGGCATCAATCCATACCCGATCACCCAACGCCGCCGTGCCGGTGTTCCCGTTGACATCGGCGGCTGGGTTGTAATTGTATCCGAAGTCGGCGGTTAGATTCTCGCCACTGTCACCCACGTTGACCTGATAACCAGTGAGCGAGGTGTTGGGAATGGACGTGGTGCCGTGGTCTTGGTTGCCGAAGTCAGCCCCGGGCAAGGTGCTGGGCGGGGTCTGGGTCATGCCGGCGAATGGGAGGGTGTAAGATTGGCCGCCAGTGCCGTCGAGCACATCGACGTAGTAAGTGCCGGGTCGCAAGCCAGTGAACAGGTAACCGCCGTTGAGGTCGGTGAGTGTGGTGGTGACCAGGTTGCCGTTAGCGTCGTAGAGGTTGACCTGAACATTCGGGATGCCGGGCTCTCCGGCGTCCTGATAACCGTCGGAGTTCTCATCCAGCCAGACACGATTGCCAATCGAGGCAGGCCTGAGTTCGCCGAAGTTGTGGTCTTGGCCCATAGTGGAAGGCGTGCCGGTCGGGATGGTAATGGCACTAATGGTCTGGCTGCCGGGCGTGTTATCGACCGTGCCGGTCCATGGTGTGCCGCTGGTTTCCTTGCCATCGAGCCAGCCGGCTGGTTGTGTCTCTGTGATTGTGTAGGTGCCGGCGCGCAAGCCGGTGAACTCGTAGTAACCGTCTGGCCCTGTGACTGTGGAGTGGCTGACCGGATTGCCGAGGTGATCGGTACCGGTCAAAGTAATCGTGACGCCGCCGATTGGGCTTTCAGCGGTTTCCTTGAGGCCGTTGTTGTTGGGATCGTGATAGACATACCCGCTGAGCCCGTGGCTATAAATTGTTACGTTATCGTTGGCGTTCACGGGCGGCTCGTTGCGTTCCCCCGGAACCGTACCTTCCAATGTTGTGGCCTGTGCAACCGTAGCAGTGTTGTTGACGGCCTCGCCCGGAGAAACGGTGGTCGTCAGATTCACTTTGAACTTGAACACATAAGGGCCACCAACGGCGAGATTGCCGCCGGTGTACGTTATCAAGCCGGTGCCGGTGTTGACCGATGGCGTAAACCCGATCGGGTAGTCAGTTCCAGCCACACCGAAGTTCACTGTGTTAGGATCGAACTTCGCAGTGTTCAAGGGGTCCTCGACGATCACGTCGTAGGCGGTGAGGAGACCGGTATTGTTGACCGCCAACTCGATGTCGATGGTATCACCGGCATCGGCCCCGGTCTGAACGATGTTCTTGGCAATGGTCATGTGTGGCTCAACCACCGGTGTGTTGACCGCCGGAGTTGTGTACGGATCCAAGCCGTCGCCGGAAATCTCAAAAGTAGCGTTGTTCTGAAGCACTGTCTGATCCGGCAGGAATCCCTTGTTGCCGGTCTCATCGAGCACGCGCACAGTCAACAGAATGAGGAACGCGTTATCATCCGGATCATTGTTTGGAGCAACAGTGATTGCGCCGAAGGTCAATGTGATATCATCGCCGCTAGCACCTCCGCCGTTGGTGTCTGGGGTTGGGACGTTGCCGGTGAAGTCCTTTGTCAACAGGCCGCCGCTCTGCGCATGGTTGAATATGAGCATGTATGACTCGTATTTCATTCCGGCCGGAATATGGTCGGTTACCGTCAAATCCGGTGTGGTTCCCTCGGGCAAGGTCACTTTCAGTGCGTAGGTCACAAGCTCACCAATCGTGACATTCGGATCGCTTGTTTCAGTTTGATCCGTGTTGAACAAAGTCTTGGCGAAGATGGCATCCCTGCCGGTGCTGGTGACGACCGATTTGGCTGCGTAATCGTCCAGTGCGCCGCCGGGGCCATCGGCACCGGTGCGTTCGTCGGGACTGCTGCCCTGCATGCTGGTCCACGTGAGGCTGGCGGTGTTCGGGATGCTTTGGCTGGGGGCAATCGAGTTGGCCACCGTACCCTTGACCTTGAGCGTGATGCTGGCGTTGGGCGGGACGTTGAGCGTGAACGATGGTTTCACCTGAAGTGTGCCTGCACTGATCTCGAAATCGTTCACCGTTGGCGCCGTAACATCGGCGTAATACGCCCAGTTAACCGGGTCAGTATTCACGTTGTTAACGGTGGAGATCAACTCGAACACCTGGCCGGCGTGGGTGTTTCCCCCGGCGACATGCACGTGGTAGCCGGTGAGCATTTCGGTGTTCTCGTCGAAGTCGGTCCAGCGTTCCCAATCGCCTGTGGCCGCATGGACCACAAGGTAGATGCCGTTCTGTTCAGGTGCAGTTTGGTCCTTCACAAGGACAAGATCGTTGTCCGCGAGTGTGACCGACGTGTCGAGTGTTGTCGGCGCACCGCTGAAGGAGCCTTTGTTCTGCGATCCGCCGGTTGGGTTGAAGGTGGCGCCGAGGTCTGCGGTGGTAGCGCCCACCACGGTGGCGTCGTAGAAACCGGTTGCTGAGAAGTCGCCGACACCCGTGAGAATGACGGGGCTCTGGATGATAGCCGGGATGGCATCGAGCAGAGACACATTGTAGGCCGCCTGGGAACCGCTGTTGCTGATCGTGAACGTGTAGGTCACATCGTCGCCGGCATCGACCAGCGCGGCGTCCACTTGCTTGTCTATGGTGAGATTGGGCTCGACCACAGTGACCACCGGATCATTGGCAGGATTGTTGTCTGGAACAATGCGGTCCGGGATGGCCGGGTCGTCGAAACGGACCGTGGCTGTGTTGGCCCGGGTGACGCCCTCCTGATTGCCAGGAATGTTGAGAACCGTTGCAGTGACCCGGACCACGAACGAGTTGTTGTCCGAATCGCCATCGGCAGTTGCCGTACAATCGCCGAACGAGAACGACACCGTTTCCGGGCCGGCTACTGGCAAGGGTGGCGCCACGGTAGGCGGGTTTAGAGTGAATGAACCAGCGAAGTTCTTGACCAGTCGAGCACTGCCGCTGGTGGTTGTGATGACCGAGTAACTGTCCAAGCGCAGACCGGCAGGAAGGACGTCGTTGAGCACGACATCGGGTGTTGTGCCTTCGGGCAGGGTGACAAGGATGTCATAGGTAACTTGCTCGCCGATGGCGACATTCGCGCCGGTGGTGGAGGCGAGACTGGTGTCGTCCGGGCTTAGGCTGCCGTCCTTGAATGATTTGTCAACGGTAACGGAGTTCAGCGTGGTGATGGCCGTCGAAGCCACGCTGTAGTTGTTGCGCTGAGTGGTCCGGTAGTTCACTGCGGTGTTGTCCGTCGGCGAAGGCACACCGTCGCCGTTGCGTTCACCGTACTGGCCGCCAGAATTGTCCACGGAGCCACTGGTGGTCGGATCGGTGCCTGTGGGGTTGGTTGCCGTGCCTTTGGACCCCGGCAAGCTTGTGAAGGCGAGCTTCGCCGTATTGACTAACTCCGTGCTGGCCGCGCTGGTGTTTACGACCACCCCGTTGACCACGACGGTGACATCCTTGACCGAGCCTGCGATCTTGGATTCCGGCGCAAGGGCGTCCAGGTTGACAGTGATTGTTCCACTCGAACCGACGGAAGGCACGGTGACGGACCCGCCCGTGAATAAACCGCTCGCCGTGAATGTCTGGCCGGCCGGCACATCGGGCGTGGTGATTGTGAGGCTCTGGAACAGAACTCCCGATGGCAACGGATCGGTCAAAACGATGTCAAAGGCGGTAACAGGATCAACAGGGGTCCAAGTCTGGCTGCTGCCCAGGCTCCCAGCGGACATGGCGAAGGTCCTTCCACCGTTGAGTGTGCCGCCGACGACAAACACCTGGAAGCCGATAACAACCTCACCGGATGCGTCATAGTCTGTGGCACGCGCCAGAGACATCGTGCTTCCGTCGATCACCGTTACCCGGTAGATACCGTTCTGGGAACCGGTTGTTTGGTTCTTGAGCAGGACCCGGTCGCCCTCGTTCAAGGTCACACCATCAACCGTTCGCGAAGTGCTGCTGAGATTCGATATGTTGGCTGTGCTGGCCGCAGCGACTGCGGGGTTTGCGGCGACCTCGGAAAAGTTCACCGGGTCTGTGTTGATTGTGGTCACCGACGCATCGAGGGCGAACGTCTTGCCACCATTGACAGTTCCAGACTCAACGTAAGCCCTGTAGCCAAGGTTCATTTCAGCCGCAGTGTCGAAGTCTGTCGCACGGTCCCAAACGCCATTGACGGCGTCCACAACCTTGTAGATGCCGTTTTGGCTGGCAGTGCTTTGATTCTTGACCAGCACGCGATCGCCGTCGGCCAATGCAACTCCGTCAATACTACCGGGAGCGCCTGTGAACCGACCGGTGCCGCCGGTGCCGCCTGCAGAGTTGAAAGAGGCCCCAATGTCGGTAGTTGTTGCCACGCGGACATGCGGCGCGTACTGGGCGGGATGCGCCGAGTTGTTAGAGAACTTGATCTGGTATGTGATGGGGTCGCCGGCATCCAACGGGATCGTGGTGATGGTTTTGCTCAGGTTGTTGATCTGCGGCTCGACGATCACCACGGCCTGGAAGTCGTTGGCAGTCGAGGTTGAGCCGACCTGGGTGTTGTCCGTGCTCGAGTTGATGCGGGTCTGGAAGGTGTTGGAAAGCCCCACGCCGGCCTGCTGTGCGCTGCCGTTGCCTGCCGTGGCATCACGGTCGTTGGTAACAAGGGCATTGAACTCGATGACGACGTACTCGGCGTCCGCGTCGTTGTCGCTGTTGACCAAGGTGCCGAGCCGGAACCAGACATCGGTGCCGTCAGTGTAGGTGTCGGCGTCCGAGGTCCGGCTGTTCGAAACATTGGCATCGAAGGGGGTGCCTTCTCCTATTGTCAGCCCATTTGCGCCCCCAACGGCAAGGCTGAACGAGGACACATCGTCGCCACTCCCCGTGAGGTTCAGACCGGTGCCGGAAAGGCCGGGAACCGCCGCTCCGCCAGAGCCAGCGCCAGAAGAAGCGATGCCAGCGCCATTGGCCACGAACGCCACACGCACGCTGCTGTCATTGATGAAGCGCAGACCGGGCGGGAGAATCTCGGAAATGGCAAAATCCGGCAGTGTGCCCTCCGGAATTTGAGCCGTCAGCCGGTACCTAACGATCTCGCCCGGTGCAGCCAGAGTGCGCATGGCGTAGATGCGATCAATGTCCATGTGCATGGCGCTTGTGCCGCCGTCGCCGCGCAACTCGAGTTTGACGATTCGAGCAAGGTCCAAGCCGGTGGTGGATCCGGGCGTCACAACCGCCGTAGGTGACAACAGGCTGGCAGAGACCGACTGCGAGAATCCCGGAAGACCGGCCGTGGGCGAGGTGGCAAGCGCCAACCGGAAAACCGTGCCATCCGCATCGGTCAGTTGAATCCAGAGCGGCGTGGCTGCATTGCCGGTGTTGGCGCGCAGCATGGCGCCGATGGTCGCGTATCCACGCAAATCCAGGTAGTTGGGTGCACTATAGTTAAAGAAACCCCCACCGCGTTCAGTCGCCGTGCCACCAATGCGGATGAACTGGGGGAAGAGCGTGGTGTTGCCGGGGGTCTGCCAGGTGTTAACGCCGCCGGTGAAATCGCTGCCAGGTGTCCAACCATCAAAGCCGGTGTTGGTAAAATCAACCAACACGCGGGTTTCTGCCGTGTGGGATTCGGACGTCGCCACTATCTCCTTGTAAAGCATCGGCACGGCGGCGTTGAGAACGCCCGTGCTCGTCGAGTTCTGCGCTGCATAGTTGTTGAGAACATCCGTGTCCGAACCGACTCCGCCCGCCCCCGTGCGTTCGGTGCTGCTCGAGTTGTTGCCCGTGCGCGGTGAGGTGAAGTCGCCGTCCAAGCTGGTCCAGGTGACAGTGGCCTGGTTGTTGATCGCCTCGCCGGGCAAGACGGACAGGTCGATCGTGGCGCGAACAACCACTTCGATGCTGCCGCCGACAGCAAGATCAATATCAGTCGGCACGAAGTTCAGTGTCTGGCCCGTGAACGAAAAGTCGCTGGTTGTCAGTGTTTGCGGCGTTCCTCCGACTGACGTTCCGGTGGACGTTGCCGAATAGACCGTTAGCGATGTCAGCTTTGACGAGAACGTGTCGCCGAAACCGAGATCGAACGCTGCGGGACCGCCTGTATGCGTGATGGTGACCTTGTAGTAAACCGTGTCGCCTGCGTCCTTACCTGATAGCGTGTTCGCATAACTGCCGGGCACGCCGCCGTTGTCAGGTGCGATCTGCTTGGTCAGGCTCAGTGCGGGCTCGACGATCTCGATTGCCTGGGCAGGTGAACTGTCCAGCGATGGACCGCTAGTGTATGAAAACTGAGCCGTGTTATCGAGCGTAACACCAGCCTGGTTACCAGGGGGACTTGGCAAGGTGTTTTGGTTCAGGACTATTGCTTCGAAAACCAGCGTGACGGAGTCCCCGCCAGAGTTTCCGGTATTGGAGTTCAGAATGTCGCCTATGGTAAACCGCACTTGGCGGGCTGTACCCGGATCAAGAATGGTGACAATCGGCGGATTGTGTTGCACATTGATGCCGGTGGACGGTGTCATGGTAAGCAGTTGGACGAAAGCCAGCCCTTGGTCCAGCGTATCTACAATTTGGGCACCCGGCGTGAGACCTTCCGGCACCGTCACAGTGAGCGTGTAGGTCACCTTCTCCCCGATAACGGCTTGGAACTGGCCGTTGCCCGTGCTGGTGATCTCGGTCCCGGTCACGCTCTTGACGAAGGCCGGTGGCGGCGTTTGTACATGGGCATCGTCAGTCAGACCACCGGGGATGTGATTTGGCCCGCCATCGGCACCAGCGTACCTGGTGAGCGTGGCCGTGTTGTTGATGACCGAGTTTGCAGGAACATCAGCCACAAGGGTCAGGTCATAAGACACGATCACCACATTGGAACCGTCCATGGTGGGGTCGCCGTTGTTATTTCGCCCTCGGTTCAATGCCCCCGTCCCCGGCTCTGTGCCAGAATAGTTGTCAACCAATTCGACCGTGAAGACCTTCGTTCCGTTGTCCCAGGTCACCAGGTAATCAATACCCGCTGTCAGCACAGTGCCGTTGCCGCGTTGGACGATGAGGTTAACTCCGCTGGCAAAAGCCGATGCATCCGCAAAATCACGAACGTACACGTCGGGAATCGTGTCGGTCATGGTCACGTCGTAGGCATCGGACCGACCTGAATTAAACAGAACGACGCCGTACCTGACGCGATCATTTGCATCGGGCAGAGGATTGGTGGTGAGGTCAGCAGCACCAACTGCCTCGGCCTGTTCTGCGGTGGTGAGGGTCTGCGACGGGGCCAGTGCAGTGCTGCTGCCTGGAGCAGCGAACTCGACTCCGCCAAGCGTCCGCCCTCCGCCCTGGTCGCTGGCGATGACACCCTTATAAATGGTAACGACAGGTTCTTGGAGATAGAAAGGCGTGATTGAGTCAGTGTTGCTGATCGTAGTGCCGGTGTCACGCTCCTGCGACCTTGCCTGGTTCATCAGCAGGAGATTGTCCGCGAAAGGCCGGTCGTTGACAGTGAGTGTGAACAGAAGGTCAACTTTGCGGGAAACGTTGCTGGTATCGTCGTAAGTGCCGAAATCCCAGAAGATCGTGTTGTTGCCGCTGGAATTGTTGATGGTAACGGTCGGGTCGGCAAATGCGGGTGTCAAATCTGACCCTTCGTGGAATGTATCCGTCGGTCCGTACTTCCACTGGCCTGAAGGTGGCACCGAGCCAGCGCTGCTGTCTTTGCTCCATGCCGGGCCGGAGCTGCCATCGGCGTCCGGATCGCCCACATCCAGAATCGGCAATGGAACGAAATCGGACAGCTTGAATACTTCGACGTCGCCGGTGACCAATGGCATTTCGAGCCGGAAAGTGATGGTGTCACCCGGGCGCACGCTCAGAGGGTTCGGCAAGCTGGTGCTGCCGTTGATGGCGTAAATGCTCTTGGCCAGTTGAGGGGAGGCGGTCGCAAGGCTCGCGCCGGTGTCGTCGGTTTCCGAAGTGCCGAGGGTGGAAAGGTCTGCGGGCGCCAGCAATTCGCCATATATCTCGGCGCTGTTATCCAAACCATCGCGCGGGTTAAGACTGGGGTTGCCGCTGGGAAAGTTATCGGAATACCTGTCCTGCACAACGGTGTGGAACTTGATGGTGCCCACCGTACCGCTGTGTGGCAGTGGGGGATTATTCTGGAGATTGTCGTCCGGCTCAAGACCTGTGACGTCGCTGTGAATGCCGCCGCCCACAAGGTTCGGGTTGGTGCCGCGAGTGACGAGCTCGTCTGAGATTCTGAACTGGATTGCTGTCGTGCCGTCCAAGGGCCAATTTTGAAGGTGCGTGGCAGCCGGGGGATCTGAGTAGTTCGGAGTCACGGTGTAATTGCCAGGGTTCATCGCAAGCGCTGGCAACGTCGTGTCATGTTCGGTCACTGTCATGGTGGGGGTGAACGTTGTGTCCCAACGCTGGCCGTCTGAAATCACGTCGTCAATCCGCACCTGAGTGAAGGCGAAATAGTCAGAAACCTGAAACTCGAGCGTGTATTCCAAGGTGTCACCCGGGCTCAGACCGGATGGCGGGACGTCGTTGACGATCGCAACTCTCTTTTGCACGGCAATCGACTGCGCTTCGAGCTGGTGCTCGCAGTCTTCGTCGGGGGTAACAATCTGGTTTGGCCATTCGCCCGACACAGTGGCTTCTGCGGCGACGCGGGTTTGTGAATCGCGCGGGTCCATCGGCGTCCAATCGCCATACGCGTGTGCCTGGTTGCACAACATCCTGTCGTCACCAGTAACAGCGTCAAGGACTGGATCGCCGTTGCTGTCGATGCGCGGCACGAAGAATTCATATTCGAGCACCACGTCCGCCTCAGATGATGTTCCCACAACAGTGCCGAAGTTGTAGTCCAATGTCCCACCCGGAGTTGAGGTCGAAGGAACAGTCACCGGCGTTATTGAACCTGAGCCTGATGCGCGAGTGGCTGTGATTACCCCGGTGAACTGCTCGGTGTTGGGTATCAAATCAACAACGTGCAAATTCTCCATGGTTTGCCCCTCGGCCACATCCACCGTCAAACGATAACGGCGTGGGAAGTTCGGCCCGGTCGCTGTTTCGTTCTCGGGACCAATATAGGTTTTCCTCAGGCGCAAGTTCGTGAGGACCGGGTATGGATCACTGTCTGCCCGCTCACCGAAAACTGTCGGATCGATCGTCGGGTTATCCAATGGGTCATTCCCAAACATGAATCCGCCGCGCACTGAAATGGCCAAAGTCGAGCCAACGTCAGCCAGACTGCTCACAGTGGCCGTGAGTTCGGCAACCGCAACAGGTTGCTCCGGAGTAAAACTCCCAAACGGCAGTTGAACCACAAGCAGCTTGTCGCCGTTTTGAAACCGACCGACCGGGCCAAAATCGGTCGTCTTCACATACACGTAATTACCAGAGTTGTCCTTCGCAAAAGGATGCCGAATACCGAGGCCGCCGTTTGCGTTGTCATCAAATGTAAGTTCGTGCACGTACGAAGCCGGCAGTGTGTTTCCGAGATAACTCACGCTCGTTGACACAACCAAGCCATCGTAAGGCTCCGAAACCGCACCGTCCGGGCCGGTGGCATCGTACGCAATATCGATAAATGGCCCGTAACCGGTAGTGTCATCCGAGGTGTTATCGAAGCTAACAGTAAATGTGAAACTCTGCCCCAGAAGCACCGACGGCTGGACATTGAGCGCAACAGCCGGTACCGCATCACCGCCCCATCCAACCAACGTCGCAAGTCCGAAAGCGCTCGCCATTGCGAGCAACAGTGCCGAAAACCGATTCGTCACAAACAACCTCATAGGTCCGTTTACCATGGTTTTCCGATTCTTTCTCGACTCAAACCACCAAACACAACCGCGGCAAACCAATCAAATCAAGAAAACGAAAAGCTACGTGATTCAGCAGGGCTCACCATACATCGTCCACTATTGAACGCCAGTCTCGCCATCGCAGTCGAGAAGACCATCCAACTGCTTGACACACAGTGCCCCGCGGCCGCCGCCAAGTGATCCCGGTGAGTTAAGGGCGTTCACCGCAAGCTCAGCATTCTGCCGCGACCCTGTACCCGCGGGTAATCGGTGATTTCCTCGCGGTCTTCCAAAAAGCTGTAAAATCAGCAGCCCGAATTCTAGTAGGTTAGAGGCACGAGTCAAATCCTTTGTCCAAACCCGGGACAGGGTGTCGAAATCGATTTACAGGTCTTTCACGACCCTTTCTGCGCGCGACTACGGGCAAATATTGTCAATTTTCGCATTCCCCAAGGTGATTGAGCCGGATAGCGTGGCAGTCCAAACTGTAAGCGGGTAAGCGACACCACATCTGAAAAACGAGCAGACGCTCATTGATACCACAACCGATGCACCTGCTGTGGCGGAAGCCACCAGACGGAGCATGGCCACCCGCGGTGTGGCGTATCTTGACGTTCCCATTTGCGGCAACAGCGCGGAATTGCGACGCGGCGGCGTGCTGGTGGTTGCGGGCGGGCCGGCAGCCGCTTACGACTTCATGGGCGCGGATCGTTTTCTGTATGCCAGTGACCGCCCTCGGGTAAATCCAAGGGACATTCTCGACGGCTTGCGAAGTATGCTGTTGCCCGCAGATGAGGAGACCAAGGTCCTTGGCGGCAACGCCAGTAAGCTTTTCGCCCGATAGTATTATGTCCGAGAATCTGTGCGGCGATCGCAAATCAGTGGATCCTTCAGGACCTTCGTCTCGAGGGATTCATCTGGTCATCCAAACTCATCGAGGCCGAGTACGACGAAGTCGCCTACGGGAGAGATGGGAGTGATATCAGGCGACGAACAGTTCCCAGCCAAAAGTCGCGAACCACCAGCTAATTTCCGATTTCCGCTCAGATTATACCATGAATACTCCAAAGGCCGCGCTGTGGTGACCGCACTACTCCCTGCCAGAGAACCAGACGGTGTTTGGCCTTCCGGGGTTTGCACTGTTGGTGAACTTTGGTCGCTGCCGTCGTCTCGAGTACGGGCGCATGGTCAGCACCAGAAAAAGAGCCTGCAGCGCACGCCCGTCACGAAGGAATGGACCGCCGGGAATAACCTCGGAGAATCTGCGGCGGCCTGCATTTTCTGCGGGCTGGGTGCTGGTAATGGGCGCGGCTCAGTTGTTGGCGGAGGCGGGTTTGGTTTGGAAATCGAGTTCGCCGTGGGCGCGGCCTGCTTTGACGTACAACCGGTATGTCACACCCGGCTTGAGTGGTTGTGGACGGGCCTTGTCTGAGGGGGATTGCATGCCGCGGATTGGCTGGCCGTATGCGAAACCTTTGATGGGCGGGGAACTTGATTTGCTTATCAAGTGCCACAACGGCGCCGCGTCTTTGTTCGTTGCCAGAGCATCTACGGAGACAACCTTGATTTCGGTGAGCCGGTAACGATCTTCGAGTGTGAATGTGACCGGCAGCGAAGCCGGGGTGGTTCTGCCGTATGGGACAGGTCGGTCCAGCTTGAGGATTTGAATAGTAGGGGCGCTGAGCCAGTCTGTGAAATAGTAGATGTAGATGCTGCCCAGAAGAGCGGCAAGCAGAACCAGAATCCACGCTTTTCGCGTCATAGCAGATAAAAAGAAAGACGGCCGGCGCAGCGTCGTATTCATTGAAGGTCGGTGCAGGTGCATACTTCGGTCTGCAAACAGGAGTGGTGAAAATGAAGAGATTTCACCGAAAATCTCGGGTTGCTGGATTTACGCTCATCGAGCTGTTGGTTGTGATTGCGATCATAGCCATTCTGGCCGGAATGCTGCTGCCTGCTTTGAGCCGCGCAAAGGAAGCCGGCCGACGTATTGCCTGCTGCAACAACATGCGGCAGTTGGCACTTTCAGCGACGATGTACGCCGACGAGAACAACGAGTTTTACCCCGAACGGACCCTTGGTCCGCGCTGGCCGCAACGGTTGTGGCCGATCTACCGGGATTTGCATTTGTTGAGGTGCCCGAGTGACGGCCCAGCGGTTCCGCACACGGGCACGTCCGGGACAAACGGGTTCCCCGCGGATGCTTCGCCCCGCAGCTACATCATCAACGGTTGGAATGACGGGTTCAAGGAACAACTCGAAGCCGAATTGGGCCGGTCGGTCCCGAACAACGAGTTGATGGGGCTTATTGCAGGACGCGCGATGCGCCAGACCGCGATTCAGGAACCATCCGAGACCGTTTTGTTAGGTGAGAAGGACAATCCATCGCCGCATTACTACATGGATTTTCTCGAGGGCGTGGGCAACGATGTCACGGAAGTTGATCAGTCGAAACACTCGAATCCGGTCAGGAACTCGAGGGGCGGCGGATCAAACCATGCTTTTGTTGATGGGAGCGCAAGGTTTGTCAGATTCGGGAAAGCGTTTATCCCTGTTAACCTGTGGGCGACGACGGCGAAATGGCGGAATACCGTGATCGAGTTCTGAAAATGGCTCAGCGCGGCGCAGCCGCAGCCGAAGGATCGCGGCGAGATAAATGCGTTCGTTCCAAGCTGGGCGCTGTGTCGCGCCGCGCTGAAAGGGGCGACTTCGTCGCCAATGGGGGCGCCGATGCAAAAGTCGGATCAGCGGCCGAACAATTCGAAGCCAAAGGTCACAAAGAATCTGCTGATCTGCAGTTTCAGCGCAGATCATCCAGTATTATGCTCCAAAGGCCGCACTCTGGTGACAAGTTGAGCAAACTCGAAGCCTGAAAATCTTCGCAAGTATGATCGATTTCTTAATATAGTAATACAGAGAATTGCGATGTTGGCACGGGCAAGACTGTGTTTGGTGGGTCGTGGTGTGCTTTGGTGTTTGATCGTGGGCGGGTTCTTTTTGCCGGCGATTGGACAGGAGCGAGACTTGTCCGCGCGTTCGGTCGAGTCGGCGAAATCCTTTCGTGTGATGACGTACAACATTCATCATGGCGAAGGCGTGGACGGGCGGATTGACCTCGAGCGCATAGCCGATGTTATCAAGAAAGAGCGTGCTGATCTTGTTGCTTTGCAGGAGGTTGACAAAGGCGTCGCCAGAACCGCCCGGAGGGATTTTCCGGCTGAACTGGCCGTGTTGACCGGCATGACGTGCGTTTTCAGCAACAATTACCACTACCAGGGCGGCGAATACGGAAACGCGATCCTCAGCAGGTTCCCCGTCGTTACATGGACAAACACGCATTTGCAGATGATTCGGAACGGCGAGCAGCGAGGCATACTTCAAACGACCGTTTCAGTGCTCGGCAACCAGCTCGTGTTCATGGCAACGCACATTGATTATCGCCGTGAAGATGATGAGAGGATCATGAATGTTGCCGAGTTCAAGAGAATAGTGAAGCGATATTCCGGGTTGCCGGTGATCGTTTGCGGGGATTTCAATGACACGCCGGGCAGCCGGACTTACGCCAACATGGCTGAAGAATTTGTGGACGTGTGGGTAAAGGTGGGCGACGGCCCGGGCTACACCATCACAAGCACGAATCCGACAAAACGGATCGATTACATTTGGCTGCATAAAGAACAGCGCTCGATCGAGCCTTTGCGGGCATGGGTGATCAAGACGCCCGCCTCAGATCATTTGCCGCTGGTGGCCGAATTCGAGTGGAAACAGAACAGATGAAGTGACACGTCGTTTTGCGCGTTGCACAAAGTGGGGGGGGTGTGACGTACCCCGCCTTTCATGAAACCTTGACATGGCAGGGGGACGCTCCGCGCGGGCTAACGGGGAAGGGCGCGCAGATTGCAGAGTGCGACGCAGCCGCAACCGAATGAAAGTGCTCCGCCTGAAGGCGGTACTCTGACGCGGCGTGGACCTGGTTTACGCGGAAATGTTGGAAGTTTCTGCCCAGATTCCGGCGCGCCCTGCCGTTGTTACTTCGGGGGAATCGGCAAACCGAATTCCTTCAGGTTCAGGTCGCAGGATGCCAGTACCGGTCTGTCGGCCAGTCCGGACCGTAACATTGCCTGTTCGTCTTCGGCGGTGGAGAGCGGCAGAGGGATTTGGCCGCCCTGAACTGCGCTGCGTTGCAACGCGAGCATTATTTCCGCTCCGAGACAGGCGTAATCGAAGGCGCATGGATGAACATTTTGATCATTGTCGAGCCAGTTTGCCATGTCCTGGATGTACGGTGGCATGTCGAGATCGTAGTTCATGGCGCCGGGGCCTGATTGGAAGCCGCCGGATTTTGTGACTGCGCGCCAGCCGCCGTTGGTGAGCAATTCGGCGAAACCTTCGGTGCCCTGGGCGCCGATGCGGTTCTTGCCCCACCATTTGGCGACTTCGGGTTGATCGGGCGCGCCTGCGCCACACTCGTAAATTCCGCGGACGCCGTTTGCGAACTGGACAAAGCCTGCGATGTAGTCCGGAGAAGGGTGGTTGTCGGTGAGCTTGGATTTGCCTGCTGCTTGAGCCATGACCCATTGGGCCGGTGCGTAGTTGTTGAACCAGCAGGTGTAGTCTATCAGGTGCGAGAGCATATGCGTCATCCAGCCCGTGGCGGTGCCATAGACGGTATGCACTCTGCCGAGTGCGCCACTGGCGATGATTTCCCTGGTTTTCCGATAATGCTCACCGTATCTGTGCTGGTGGCTGACGACGGCCTTGACGCCGCTTTGCTTGATGAGATCGCGGATTCGGAAGAGTTCTTTGCTTGTGAGGGCGACGGGTTTTTCGAATGCAATGAGTTTTGCGCCGCAGTCGATGCCGGCTTTGATGAAATCGGTGCGCAGGTGCGGCATTGTGCAGAAGCAGAACACGTCCGGTTTGATGTCCTTCGCGAGCACAGCGGCGTCGGTGCCTGTTTTTGGCCGACCGAGTTTGGCGGCTGCCGTCTCGAGGCGGGCGGTGTCGATATCGCAAATGCCGGTTACTGTGAAACGGGGGTTTGCGTTGAACGCGAGTGCGTGGTGCATGCCGCGTTTTCCCATTCCTACGACGAGAACTGAATATGTTTTCATTTTTTTGAGCGTTTGCCGGGTTTTGTTGCGCCGGATTTCGAGCTTTGAGCTGTTGTCAGTCTTGGTGTTGGCCCGGAGCGCAAACTGTCGGCAACCTGGCATTTTGCGTCAATTGTTATGAGAGCCAAAACGGTTGTCGATCAAAACCTGGATAAAAAACAGTTTGCCATGACCGATCTGCGTGGCTAAATCTGCGCATGCGCATATTGGGAATAGTGCCGGCACGATACGCGTCCACGCGGTTTCCGGGAAAACCGCTTGCGATGATTGCGGGGAAACCGCTGATCCGACGTGTTGTTGAGCGGTGCCGTTTGGCGCGGTCATTGGCTGACGTAATAGTTGCCACGGACGACGAGCGGATAGCCGCCGTGGCGGCTCCGTTCTGCAAGGTCGAGATGACCCGTCCCGATCATCAGAGCGGGACCGACAGAATCGCAGAGGTTGTTGAACGGACATCTTGCGATGCGGCGGTGAATATCCAGGGGGATGAACCGTTGATTGAGCCTTCGGTTATTGATGCTGTGGCGGATGCTCTTGGCACTGCCGAGATTTCAACTGCAGCGGTAGCGATCAGAGACCCGACCGATTACGGCAATCCGAACGTGGTGAAGGTTGTGGTGGATGTTTTTGGACACGCACTTTATTTCTCCAGACGGACAATACCGTACTTGAGGGAGATGGCGGACAAGCCATTTGTCGATCAACTGGCTGCTTTTCCATTTCTGAAGCACGTTGGGATTTACGGATACAGGCGAAGGACGTTGATGCGGTTTGTGCAATTGCCGGTATCGTCACTCGAACGCGCCGAGCGCCTTGAACAATTGCGCGCGCTCGAGAACGGGATACCCATCACTGTGGTGCAAGTCGCATACGACAGTGTGGGCATCGACGTGCCAACCGATGTAGCGCGAATCGAACGCATCCTTGCCGAGATGGGTGAGTAAAAACTGCGCTCAACGAACGATCTTCATTGTGAAGAACAGGGTGGTCGGGAAAACGTCAAAATGAAGTACATATTTGTAACCGGCGGAGTTGTGAGTTCCCTTGGGAAGGGGCTGACTGCGGCCTCGCTTGGGACGCTTCTGGAAAACAGGGGGCTCAAGGTCACGCTTCAGAAGTTCGATCCCTATCTCAACGTGGACCCGGGAACGATGAGCCCGTTTCAACACGGCGAGGTTTATGTGCTGGATGACGGCGCTGAAACCGACCTTGACCTTGGCCATTACGAGCGCTTCACCAACACAAAGCTGACCCGCAAACACAATCTGACAAGCGGCCAGGTTTATGCACGCGTTCTCGAACGCGAACGACGCGGGGATTACCTCGGCAAAACCGTCCAGGTGATTCCACATGTCACCGACGAGATCAAATTGCGGATACGCGAGATAAGTGAACTGACCCAATGCGACGTTGTGATCACCGAGATTGGCGGAACAACCGGCGACATCGAGGGGTTGCCGTTTCTCGAGGCAATACGTGAATTTGCACTCGAAGTCGGGTTCAGCAACGCAATCTTCATTCACGTGACGCTTGTTCCGTTCCTGAAGGCTGCTGGCGAGCTCAAGACGAAGCCGACCCAGCAATCGGTGGCCAAGCTGCGCGAAATTGGAATAACGCCGCACATACTTGTTTGCAGGTCAGACCGCCCGATCAGCAAGGAATTGCGCCAGAAAATCTCCCTGTTTTGCAACGTGCCCTATGAGGCGGTGATCGAGGAGAAAGACGTTGACCACAGCATTTACGAGGTTCCATTGATGCTTCAGCGCGAGCGGATGGACGACCTTGTGTGCAAGCTTTTGCGGCTGGACGTTCCGCCAGCGAACATGACCCATTGGCAGGACGTTTTGAGAAAACTGATCGCTCCGCAACATCGCGTTCGGATTGGTGTTGTCGGCAAGTACATCGGCTTGCCGGACGCTTACAAGTCCGTGTACGAAGCAATCAGCCACGGCGGCGTGGCAAACGATTGCGGCGTTGAAATCGAAAGGATCGAAGCCGAACAAATCGAGAAGGAAGGCCCGGAAAAGCTGCTCAAGGGGCTGGGGGGAATCCTCGTGCCGGGCGGGTTTGGAGAGCGCGGTGTTGAAGGGAAGATCATGGCAGCCCGGTATGCAAGGGAGAACAAGGTGCCATACCTCGGGCTCTGCCTTGGAATGCAGGTTGCCACGGTCGAGTTCGCCCGAAACGTCCTTGGGCTCAAAGGCGCGCATTCGACCGAGTTCAACAAAGAGACTCCGCATCCGGTCATAGCAATGCTCGAAGAACAGAAGGGCATCAAGAATCTCGGTGGTACCATGCGGCTGGGTGCCCAGCCGGTTCAGTTCAAAATGGGAAGTCGAGCGGCGCGACTGTACGGAGCGTTTATGGCCAGCGAACGGCACCGGCACAGGTACGAATTCAACAATGCTTACCGGGAACAATTCGAGAAAGCCGGGTTCATTTGCAGCGGTACCTCGCCCAACGGCGAGCTGGTCGAGTTGATCGAGTTACGGGATCATCCCTTCTTTGTTGGTTGCCAGTTTCACCCCGAGTTTCAAAGCAAGCCGAACGCGCCGCATCCGCTGTTTCGCGGGTTCATTGCCGCCGTTTTCCAGCATCAGCACATGAAAGCGTGATCTCGGGCTCGATGTCTGGTCCGGCCCGTTGATCCTTGCGAGTCGGGCGTCGAGTGCTCCAACCATTGAGTTGTCCGTTGTCCCCAGTTTGTGACCAGCGGTAATTGGATTTCGCTATTAGTAGATGTCTCCGGAGATTTCGGGTTGAAACTGCAAATGAGCGCCTGTGACTTTGTTGGAGCCACGCCATGTGGCTGATCTACTATGGGCCTCACCCGCCACCGCCACCGCAGTTTGCGTCGGTGAAAAACCTTTGCACCTCGGGAAAAAACAAAACAAATGCCACGCTGACGATCAGCCCGATTGAACTGAACGCCCTTGCGGCGGTTACGTAGCGTTGTGCGGGGTTAACCCAGCCGGATTTCGTGACCTTGGTACGACTGGCGCAAACAAACGCGCTGACCGCGAATGGCAAGCCGAGCACGGGAACAAGCGCAAAAAGGCTGTAAACAAAAGCCCGCACTGAATGCGCGAGAACATGAACCTTCGCAATGGATTGGACTGCTGGCTCGGTCTGGTCAATTCGCGTGGGCATCTTGCAGCTCATTTTCAACAATTGGACAGATGCTGTTCCTGACCGTCACGCTGTGCGAGACCAAAAGTGCGGTGTGATCCATGGTGCCATATTGGAAAATCCGCACCGAAATCGCAGATCAGCGGTTTGTTCGAGACCTTTGCTGTCAAACTGTTCATCCAGCCACGCCGACATCACTGCCCCCCGCGGGCGACGAGATCGCGTAACCGTGCACGCCCGGTCAAGGTGAAAAAACTCGATTTTGGAGGGCGCATGGCGTTCATTCTGAGGCGGTTTCCGATTTTGTGGCTTCGGGTTTGGCGTCACCGGGCTCGCCGGTGATTTCAACGTCGGGGAAATACTTTTTCGCACAGGTTGGGCAAAGCCCGTGCGTGAATTTGGCGTCGGATCTGCTGCTGATATACTGTTCGACCTGGATCCAATACCCTTGGTCGTCACGAATCTTCTTGCAACCTGCGCAGATTGGGATGAACCCCCTCAGTGTTTTTATTTCTGACATTGCTTTACGCAGTTCATCGATCAACCTCTCACGTTCTGTTTCCGCCTGTTTGCGTGCGGTGATGTCCTGCCCGGACAAAATGATGCAATACTGTTTGGTGGCAGGGTTAACGCAGCGGGCCATATTCCACAACACGACCATGCGCGCGCCACGAACGTTGTGGACTTCGGCTTCGAGTCCTCTGACGGGCGTATTGGTGGTCAGAGTAAGGTTGATATCTGATGAAAAAGCGCCCCAGAGACTTTCGGGGATGCAAAGTCTCATGAAGTCCAGCCCCAGCACGTCTTCTCTTTTCCACCCAAGAACACTCTCTGCAGTGGGATTGAATTCGATTATGCGGCGATTCGCGTCGAGGGCCACTATTACACTTGGCACAGTATCCATGAGTGTGCGAAGTCTTGTTTCGTTCTCAGCCCGTTCGGTGTACAATTCTGCGTTCTTGAGGGCTACTGAGCCGTTGAGTGCCAGCCCGAGAAGCAAGGTCTCGTCGTTCTTGGTGTAAGCTTTTGGTCGGGTGGATTCGACTATGATTGCACCCTGCAACTGGCCGCCGATTTGCAGCGGTGCTGCGAGGACCGATCTGGCTTGGGGGTGAAAAGAAACAATATTATCCCTCCCGGGAGAAACGCTGAGGTCGTCCAATCGTACCATGTGGTCCGACAGAGCAACCCACTGGGCGATGTGTGAACCTTCAGGCAACTGTGTTGGAGAGTCGAGCTTTGGGACGGGGATTGGCTCTTTGATGTCAGACGATTTGCCGTCGATCAGACATGCGACCACGGTTAAAGAATCGTTTTCGCGGAGAACGACTGCGGTGGCTGCAGCACGCAGAAGGGCCGAGGTTTCCTTCACGATGCGGTTGAGGCATTCCTTGAGGTCCAATGTGAGGATGCCTCTGGTGGTTTCGATGAGGGCGTTTTGGGCTGCGATTGTTTGTTCGAGCTCATTTTCGCGCAACACGCGTTCCGTTACGTCGTCGATGAGCGTTAATGTGCCAACGACTTCGTCGTGGCGGACCAATGGGAGGACAGCGGCTTTTTGGCACATGTATTTGTCCGCCGGGGTGGATTCTTCATGCTGGCGGAGTTGTCTGGGGAGTTGGATCAGGTATTTATGGAGTCGCTGCGCAAGGATTGTTGGCTGTCCGGCGAGTGCGAATTCGTAGAGCTTATCCAAATGGTGTTCTGGAATGTATGGAAAAACATCAAACAATGGGCGGCCAATGACTTCGGCAGGGGAAAGGCCCGAGTGCTGAACCATCCATTTGTTCCAGAAACGGATCACCAGTGACCTGTCTGTGGCGATCAAGCCGAAAACTTCGAGGTCATCCAATTCCCATGCGGTGGCGGACTGGTGTGTTGAGGTTTGGTAATCTGGCGAATACTTAGGCATACGGAACCAACCTCATGAAATGTGAAAAGAAGGAAGTACTCATTTGGACTCATCGAACCCGGCTATGGGCTCTTTGTACAATTGCGCGACGGCCTCGAGCAGGCGGTCGAGTGAAGAGACACCCAGCACGATGATGATGTGACCTTGGATTGTGCTGTTGCAGAGCTGGAACACCGTTTTCAGGACCAGCGCATAGTGTAATTCTTCGGAATCCACGGTCAATGTCTGCAACATCGTGTCCATGGCGTCAAATTCCACATGCGGAACAGAGAATGATACCCGCACATTGAGCATGTTGCCAAACACGCCGAGGCAGGCACTGAGTAGAATGTTTCCCACTTCAGCAAGCACTTCGCGGGATGACTCATCGAGACGGTCGTCCGGCTTGACTGGTAGGTTTGAAACAAGGTTCACCAACCGTACCGCTCCCTCAGGATGCAGGAGCAGTACGGCATCACCGGAAATCGTACCCTTGAACACCTGGTGAACAGTCGCGAAAGATGAGCAAGCAAGGCTTTCGAGGAGACGGGTCAGCTCGTGCATCTGGTGAATTGAGACTTCGGGTACGCCAAGCACGATCCGATTGCCGGTGAGTTCCGACAGGGAAGCAGCGGCGCGTGAAAAGCCGATGTTGACGAGCTCGGTTAGCGTGTCTTTTTGGTCTGGTGTCAGTTGCATGGTGGCTGATCCCCCAAAGCAGACTTGACGGTTGCGAGGATTTCCTGCGGTTGAAACGGTTTACTGACAAAACCGACTGCGCCAGCGGCATGGGCTTCAGCTCTGACTGCGGTTTGGATATCTGCGGTGGCAATGATAACGCGCGCGGCGGGGTCCATGCCCTTGATTTTGCGGAGGACGTCGAACCCATGCATGTCTTTCATAGTGAGGTCCAGCAACACGAGGTCGGGTTTCAGCAGGGTGTACTGTTCGATTGCGCTGAGTCCGTCTGCAGCTTCGTGCACGGTGTGACCTGCCGGTTCGAGAATGGCGCGCATAGTGCGCCGCGAGAAGTTGGAATCATCGACAATCAGGATGTTTGCCATAGGAAATCTCCGGTGAACGAAATTTTTCGCCATCGTTCTGCTCTAATGTGACTCTCAGTTGCGATGCCACGACTTGTGCCGATTACAAATGACTTATTGAAGCTATGATTTTTCTCCCATTGTTTCCAGAAAAATTGTTGGCGCCATTTGGTGGAGTGCAACCGAACGGTCACTCAATCCGGCTTCCACCACGCTTCGCGGCATGCCATAAACGACACAACTCTCTTCGGCCTCGGTGATGATGCGCCCGCCTTTGCTTTTGATGGCGGCAGCGCCGGCAAGGCCATCGTTGCCCATGCCGGTCATGATGATACCCAGCACGCGCGGGCCGTATGTTTCGGCGGCCGACCTGAACAGTACGTCCACCGACGGTCTGTGTGGCAGATCAAGAGGCACTGTGTCAAGATGAGCGAGAACCCGGCCATCGGGTTGCCGTGCCAGTGTGAGGTGCTTGCCTGCGCATGCCAATAGTGCAAGGCCGGGACGAAGTTCTTCGCCTTCCCAGGCTTCGTGTACCTCGATTGCTGCCTCTTCATTGAGGCGTTTGGCATAAAGTTCCGTGTAGCCAACCGGCATGTGAAGGACAATGGCAATTGGCACCGGGAAATCTGCAGGTAACTGTGGGATGAGGTACTTCAAAGCCTGTGGGCCACCGGTTGACACGCCCAGCACTATGATGTCGATTTTCGGAGAAGCTGGGACAGGCGCAGCAAGTTGGTTGGGTCGGGGACCATCGGGGAGAACGAGTTTGGGGAGTCGCGCTTCGGCTGCGGCCTTGACCTTTCGTACAAGGTCAGAAGCGATTTCAAAGACTTTCTCGGTGGCAAGTGCGGTTGGTTTCTGAACGAACTCAACGGCGCCGGCGTCGAGCGCTGAGAGTGCGAGCTGACTGGATTCACTTGCAATGCTTACGACGACCACAGGGATGGGGCGACGGGCCATTTGTTTGCGGAGGAAACCTACGCCGTCGAGCCGGGGCATCATCAGGTCCAAAGTGACGACGTCGGGATCGAGTTTCTCGACCTGTTCGAGGGCCTCTTCTCCGTCGCAGGCGGTGCCCACTACCTGGATAAAAGGGCTGCGGGAGAGCATCTGTGAAACGACTTTTCTGATGTACGCCGAGTCGTCAACAACAAGAACACGAATGATCCGGTCCATAACCTTGTTAGCATTTAGTGTACACAAAGGCGTCGCCAAGCTCAAGCAATCGGAAAGAGTCTGTAAATCTCAACAGGGATTCGGACACGCCAACAAAAAGGTATCCGGGCGGCGACATTCGAGCATGGAACACATTAAGAACCTTCCGAATCGCTTGCGGCGAGAAGTAAATGAACACGTTTCGACAGAAAATTGCATGGGCGGTGGCGAGGTTTTCGACTTCCGGGTCAAGCAGATTGGCGGTGGCGAACTTTACCCGTGCGAGGAGGTCTGGTGACACCTGCCATAAATCGCCGTGTTTGGTGAAGTATTTTTCCCTGAGCTCCGGGGGAAGTGCTCGAAGGGAACGTTCGCGGTAGCTGCCGGTTTTGGCACGAGCGACGAGTGCGGGGCTGGCGTCACTGGCATAAACCTGAATGGGAGCTCGCTCGAGCCAGCCGGATTCGTTGAGCATGATGAGTATGGAGAGGGGTTCTTCGCCGGTACAGCAGGCTGCACTCCAGATTTTGAACGTGGTGGCGGGGGAGTTTTTGAAGTGTTCCGGGACCACGTGATCAACAAGTGCTCTTATTTGATCAACCTCCCTCCAGAAATACGTTTCCGGGACGGCGAGGGCGTCCATGACCTTCGGCCACTCGTCTTTGGCGGCAGGGTCGTATTTGAGCAGGTAGTAATAATCCATGAACGAGCTAAACCCGCACTCGATTACGCGGGTTGACAATTTGTCAGCCAAAATATCGCGCTTGTCGTCGTCGAACATGATCCCGGTTCGTTCGTGTATCAGATCGCGCAGAAGGGCAAAAGCGTGTATTGAAAGCCCGAGTGTGTCTGTGCAGGATGTAATGCTGCATCCCAAACGGTCTGATGACAGGGGTGGCACTGCGGAGCTGCATTCTGGCCGGGGCGGCGAATGCCGGGTCTGTGACCTATTCTGCAGTGGCCGAGGGATCATGGCATGACAAGTGGATATTGACCTTGGTTGTTCACAGGCGGTTCTTGAATGCGTTTTGGGCGGCGTGTTTCACGAGGGGTCAGGGTCTGTTGCTGCGATTCTGGCAAGTTTTCGACCGGCTTCCTGGCTCTGCAGTGCTGCAAGGGTGTTCACTGCCTCGAGGCGAACGGTGCGGTCGGGGTCGTCGAGGGCATGGGATATTCTTCGCGAGGCGCGGGGACATTTCATGCGTGCGAGTGCAGACACAATTGCGATTCTAACTGCAGGTTGAGGATGGGTTAATCCTTCAGCGATCAGATCGACGGCATTTTCGCCTGTTTTGGCCAGCAGGTTGACGATGGTGTCGCGCCGAGAATCATCCGTGCAAAGGGAAATCAAGGTTCTGATTGAATCAGGAGTTGCATGGCTGGCGAGGGCTTCCAGGGCGGCGTGAATGACCTCGGGGTTGTCATCGGTTTCCGCGACCGACTTGAGGGCGGCGACCGCATTTGTGCAAGGGTGTTTGCCGAGGGCGTGGGCCGCCTTGAGGCGTTTGGCGTCGTCACCGGACTTCAGCGCGGCCAGCAAGGGCGTCAATGCATCCGGGTGGTCGAGCTCGCCAAGAGCCTCGATTGCCGCCGTGGCGATGTCCATGTTGTCTGAGCGTGTTGCAGAAGCGAGGACGGCGACAGCACGAGGACCGCCGATTTGGCTGAGCGCTTTCAGGGCGCTAACCCGGACGTGCGGGGCCGGGTCCGAGGCTGCGAGGCCGGCCAATGGTTCGAGGCATTCTGGGGCTGCGATCTTACCAAGGGTTTGAGCTGCGTAATAGCGGACCCACACATCCGGGTCATTAAGGGTGGGCAGGAGCGCGACAACAGCCTGCCCATGAGGCAGGTGTGCGAAACCTTTTACTGCTGCGGCACGGAGGTGCGGTTTACCTTGCGCCAAAACGGACAACAGGGTGTCAGCTACTCGAGGGTCGTCGAGGTACGCGATCGCTTTGACTGCGGCGTGTTGGACATTTTCGTCGGGGTCTTGGCAGAGCTCGAAGAGGCGGTTTGCGCAGCTCTGGTAGCCGAAATAACCCGCTATATGCGTCGCCGACTCGCGTTTGAGGGGGTTTGGGTCGTACAAGAGCGCTGAGACACGGTTTTCGAGGTCCGGGTGTCCGAGGGAGTTGATTGCGCCTATGGCGGCCATGCGGACGGTTACGTCTGGGTGTGCGAGAAGCTCCAGCAAGCCATCCAGAGCACGGTGATCACCGATGCGTGCCAGTGCGCTGGCGATGGCAACAAGGAGTTCTTGTTGTGAATCCAGCATTTTGAGCAACTCTGGTACGGCACGTGTGTCACCGATGCGGCCAAGAGCAACGATTGCGGCATGCTGAAGGTCTGCGTCGGCCGACCGCAACTGTTCGAGCAGCAGGTCTGTCACTTTCGGTCCGTGTCGTACGAGGGCTTCTACGACCTCATGTCTGACGCGCGGCTCGGCCAGCAGCGAGGCCAACTTGCGTCCGACACTTTGCGATTCGAGCCAGCCGAGGATACGTACAATACCCGGTATTTCTTCCGGATCGCCCTGCTCGGTTGCTGCGAGCAGGCGCTTGATGCCTTCGTCGGAGATCGCCTTGCGACATAGATCGGCGATGTATTGCCCTTCCTGGTACACGGTGTCGTAGCGGTCGTGAATTGCCAAGATGGCATGGACGATTGGCGAGATTTGCGAGGTTGGTCTGCAGAGCAAAGCGACGAGCGGTTCAATCGCACGCGCGTCTCCAATTTCCCCGAGGGCTTCGGCGGTGGGGGTACAAAGCACTTCATCTTCAAGCAACGGCACAAGGCGAGATGCAACCGAGGCATCGCCTATGCACTTGATGGCGTCGATTGCCGGGTAAGCAAGAAAGAAATCGCGATTTTCGGCGATTTTCAGAAGTTCTTCTGTTGCCTCACCTGCACGGAGGCGACCGAGAGCCTCTATTGCGTGGTACCGAACGTTGGGGTTGGGGTCCTGCAGTGCATGCATGAGGGCAGGTACTGCGGCCTTGTTGTTCAAGAGGCCGAGAGCGAGGGCGGCGTATGTGCGGGTGGCCGGCTCCGGGTCGGTCAACAATTCTATCAGTGGGGTTAAAACGTCAAGGTTCGAGGCGGCAAGCACGCTCAGTGCTGCGTTAAGGAATCCGGGGTCGCGGTTTCGTTCGCGGAGTCCGCGCAGGAGATCGGTGACGACACCGTTATCGTGGTGTTTTACGAGGGCATCGACAGCAGCTCGGCGGACACGCCAACTTGGATCTGAGATTGCCTTGAGCAAGGCGGGAAGGGCTCCCTTGTAGGTGGGGTTGAGTTCCCTTGCAGCCGCGACCCGGATCGATTCGTTCTCACTGGACAACTGCTCGGCAAGGTCCAATTGATGTTCGCACTGTTCGGTGACATCTTCGATGGTGATGATTGTACCGACGATTTGATCTGCCTTGCGTATCGGCGCGATGTGGGTCTTTTGTTGCATTTGGGAAAATCGCTTGGTTGCGCGCGTCGGGTGGCATGGGATGAAACAGTCGCATGCACCAGGTGTCAAAACCACCTCTTTTCCCTCATTAAGCACCCGATGCAGATGTGGGAGCAAACCGCCCGGGTCCGTTTTGGAAAAAACCTCATCGAGTCTGCGTCCCACGACGCGGTCGGCTCCGAGCCCGGTGGCCCTGGAGAGCCAATCATCCCAAGAGAGCACGCGCAACGATTCGTCCGTGGTCAGGACACCGCAGTTATCGAGTCTCTGACTGGGATTGCTCATGGGTGCAACCATTGTATTACTATATGGAGAAATCGATTATTTTTGCGAAGATTTTCAGACTGCGAGTTTGCTCAATTTGCCACCAGAGTGCGGCCTTTGGAGTCGAGTATAATACTGGGTAATCTGCGCGGAAATTGCAGAGCAGCGCGTGCTTCGAGACTTTTGCCTTCGAACTTTTCGGCCACTGATCCCAGTCGCATCTGCACCCCCGTTGGCGACGAAGTCGCCCCTTTCAGCGCGGCGCGGCGGAGTGCCAAGCCTGGAACGAACGCATTTATCTCGCCGCGGTCCTTTGGTTTCGGCTGCGCCGCGCTGAGCCATGTTCCGGATTGGAATGGAATTCAATGCTGTGCCGTGCATCATACTCGATCATGGAAAATCCCGGCAGAAATCGCAGATCAGCGGATCGTTTGGTTTCTGCTGCGCCGCGCCAAGGCACTGGTTGTTATATTCGGAAGGTGCGCTGGTGGCACTTATTCCGCTGCCTCCCAGAGGGGCGGGGCGGCTGTCTGATGGGCATGTGTTGTGACCGTCGGCTGTGGTCATACCGGTTTATGCTGTCCGGTGTGCGAGCTGCTCGAAGATTTCGGTGAGCTCGCGTGCATTTTCGTTCAGAACCGTTGCAGTTGACCGCAGTTGTTTGATGTTCGGGTTGGCTTGCTGTGCGGCGCGCAGGACTTCAGCGAGGCTGTTTGCAACATGTGTGGTGTGAGCGATGTGATTGCGGGTGGCTCGGGCGATCAGTCCGACGTGGTTCGAAATGCCTGCAACGGCAGTGGAAATTTCCTTGGCTGCGCGGGCCTGTTCTGCCATTGCTCTGGCGGTTTGATCGGACTGTTTGCGCATGTCTTCGACGGCTTTGCTGATTTCGCTTGCTGCGGAGGCCTGCTCGCCAACGGCTTTGGATATGTTGCCGATTCCCTGCGTCAAACTTTGCGCTTCGTGAGCGATCTGGTCGTTGGCGGTGCTTTGTTCAGCCAGAGCGCGGTTTATGTTGGCAATACCTTTCCGGATACTTTCGACCACCTGGACGACCTGAGTAACAGCTTGTGACTGTTCACCTGTGGCCTTGCGGACCGCCCCTGCCTGAGTTGTTGTGTTTTGCGCGGCTTTGATTATTTCACGTGCGGCGTGGCCCTGTTCATTCATTGCAAGGGCAACTTGCTGAGTAATTTTACGCAACTGGGCTACGGCCTGCACAACGGATTGGGCTGACTTGGTCTGTTCGGCGGTGGCAGTGGCGACCTGTTTTGCTTCGGCGGCGGTTGCATTGGTTGCTTTTACGAGCTCCTGCCCGGCCTGTAGTTGCTCTTCGGCGGCCTTGCTGATTTGGGTCACAAGTCCGGCTGTGTCTTGAATGCCTGCGAGAATCTTTTTGAGTGCAGCGGAACCGCTTTCAGCAAACTTGCTGCTTTCTTCTGCGACGCGCAGGCTGGAATCAGAAGCAGTGACCGCTTCTTGAGCGACCGCCTGGAGAGCCTTGATTATTGCGGCAATGTCGGCGGTGGCTTTTGCCGAGCGGTCTGCGAGATTTCTGATTTCTTCGGCGACGACGGCAAAGCCGCGACCGGCCTCACCGGCACGTGCGGCTTCAATGGATGCATTCAGTGAGAGAAGGTTGGTACGCTCAGCCAGAAGGGTTATGGTATCCACGATTCCGCCTATTTCTGAGGAGCGTTTGCCGACCTCGCGTACGACATTGGCAACCTGACCCATCGAATCGCGCACGCGAGACAGACCATGGATTGCTTTTTCGAGTACTTCGCCGCCCTGGTCGGCTTCGCGTGCGGCGCGTTTTGTAATTTCGTCGGCCTGTCTTGTGACACTTGCGATTGATCTGATTGACCGGTCCATCTGCATTGTGCTGGTTGCCGACGATGATGCCAGTTGGGCGATTCTGTCGCCGTTTTGTGCGACAGCAGTGACCGAACGCGCGATTTGCTCGATTGCTGTTGAGACCTGATCGACATGTGCATTGAGATTTTCAACGCTTGCCGCGACTTCCTCTATCGAGGCAGCCATCTCGTTGACGGCTGAGGTTGTTTGTTCTGCTGCGCCGGCGAGCTGTGCTGCGTTGTCCGCCACGCCCTTTATTGAATGGGCAAGTTCCTCGATCGATGCCGCGCTTTGATTGGCTGAAACGGCAAGTTCGGCTGTTTCATGGCTTACGTTCTTGATGGAAGCGGCCATTTCAGTCATGGAACTGGTTACTGCGGCGGCCGAGGAGGCCATTTCGTTGCTGAATTTCGCCACAGAATTGATCGACCTGGTTGTTTCCTCGATGGAGGCACCTGCTTCTGCTATCGAGTTTGCAAGTGAAACGGCGTTGGCAGTTACCTGTTCTATCGAGGCAGCCATTTCATTGGCTGACGAAGTCAGTTCCTCGGTTGGCGTGGTGAGGGCCTCGATGTGCGTCATTGTCTCCTTGAGCGAAGCCTGCATTTCATTTGATTCGCTCGAGGCGGTTTCCAGTGACCGGACCTGCGCGTCGATGCCGGAGTCAAGAACCTCGGCGAGGCGGCTGGTTTCTTCAGCACTTGTTTTGAGCTGAACGGCTTTGTTGTGTCCCCGTGTCAGGAGGTTGTCGAGCTGACCGGTTTTGGTGTTTTTGATTGAGTTTCGGGTTTTCATAGTCGAAAAGACTTGGTGGTTGGGGTTAGTTGCCGTGGGCGGTTTGTTCCCTGGGCGACGGGCCCGGTGTTTCGAGGATTGCGCCCACGTCGAGAATCAGAACGGGTCTTTGGTTCAAGATGGCAAAACCCTGCAAATACCGTTTGCTGGACTCGCTTATGGCCTCCGGTGGCGGCTGGAAAGACTCGGGCGGAATTCTTACAAACTCGCGGCATGTATCCACGGCAAGTCCGACCATGCGATCCTTGTGCCGGACAACGAGCAATCTTGTCTGGAGATTGTACGGGACCTTTGGCAGGCCAAATTTGAGGCGCAAATTGAGAACCGGGATGACCTGGCCGCGCAGGAAAACAACACCCTCGACGTAAGGCGGCGTGCTCGGAACGGGGGTGACGTGTTCGATCATTTCCATTTGTTGCACATCCCGACTTCTGATTGCGTACGTCGTGCTGGCAATCTGAAACAGGACAAATGGTTCGGCGACATTCATGGATGCAACGTCTGACATATGCTCTCAAGCTTGTTTTTGGTTGTCGAAGTTGGTTGGGACAGTGCAGAGAGAATCGGTGGTGCGATTGGAGGCGTGCTCTTGCTGAGTGCGCACCAATTCGGCCACGTCGAGAATCAAGATCGCTCTGCCGTCGCCGAGTTGGGTTGCGCCTGCCACCCCGGGCACGCAGACCAGTGGATCAGCAAGGGAGTGCACCACGATCTCGCGCTGTCCCAGTATCCGGTCTGCGATCAGCCCGACCGTTACTCCGCCACTCGCCACGATGAGGATGTGAACGGAGTCAGTTTCAGGTGCGTGCCATCCGAACAGCCGTGACAGGCGAAGCAAGGGGATGAGGGTATCACGGTGTGGCAAGAGTTCGCTTTCCTGCAAGCTCATGATGGATGACAGGTCCGTCTTGATGACTTCGCGCACGGACGCCTGCGGGATGGCCAGTGTTTGGCCGGCAACTGTCACAATCAGGACGTCTGTTATCAGCAAGGTGATTGGCAGTTCGATTGTAAAGCGGGTTCCGCGGCCCGGTTCGGTATGCAGTGAAAGTCTTCCGCCCAGCTCACGGACGGTGTTGAGCACGACGTTCATTCCCACGCCCCTGCCGGCGGCCATGTCGGCTTCCTCTCGCGTGGAGAAACCCGGGGCGCACAATATGGACAATAACGATGACTCATCGACGTTGGTTTTGTTGTCGATAAGCCCCATTGCTCTGGCCCGGGCGGTGACTTTGTCAATCCTGATGCCGTGCCCATCGTCTTCGATTTCGATAACAACTGTGTCACCCGCTGTGGCGGCCGATAGGCGGAGCTTGCCTTCGGCGGCTTTACCGGCAGCAGCCCGTTCTTCCGGGGATTCGATGCCGTGGCTGACGGCGTTTCGAACGAGATGCAGCAAGGGTTCCATCATTTTCTCGACGACGAGCTTGTCTATTTCGGTGTGTTGACCGGAGATTTCGACCTTGACGCGTTTGCCCGTTTCGCGCATCAGGTCCCGGACAACGAACCGCATTCGTTCAAAGGCTTCGCCGACCGGCACAAGGCGTGTGCGAGTGATTGCTTCTCTGAGGTCACGCAACTGGCGGTCGATGGTGAGGCTGGCTTCGTGCAAGGCGTACCATGCCGGTCCGGGCACGACCTTTTCAATTTCCTTCAATCGTTCAGAGAGTCTCCCTTTTGTGGTCAACAGCTCACCGGCAAGTCGCATCAGATTGTCCAGACGCGCGAGATCGACTCGGACGATAATTGCCTGGGCGGCTGGTCTCGAGCGGGTCAGGTGATCCTCGGGTCCGGGCGGGTTTGTCGGGGGTGAAGCGGTCGCCGTTTCAGGTGGCGGGGCTGACGTCTGTGGCGGTGGTTGTGTCGGCTCGGCTTTGGTCAGAAGGACCTGGCATTTCAGGCCGTTTGACTCGAGGGCTGCGAAGGCGTCGGCACCGGCGGCTGAAGCGACGGTGAACTCGAATGCGACTCCTTTGCCTTCGGTTCGGGGAGTGGCGCTGAGGATGCGCCCGAGGCTGGACAATAGCGATCGGACCTTATCGACAGTCAGGCCGCGCTCGGCCAATTCCCTCGATGGAACGTAAGTTACAAGCCAACGTGATTCGCAGGGTTGGGTTTGGTCTGTACCGGGCTGTTGTGGTTGGAGTGTCGAAGTTTGCGCGCCGGTTGGGGATGGCTGGGGGGATTGCGGAGCGGGCATGAGCGCGGCCAATTTGCTCATTGTTTCGGACACGTCCGGTCCGGGGCTGCCACTTTTGTTTGCGGCTATTATCTGTTCGAGTTGCTGTACGCCGGTTTCGATACCCGCAACAACAGATGGCGAGAACTCGATACGACCGTCGCGCAGTGCTCCGAGGAGCGCTTCGAGTTGATGAGCAACTTTCTCTGCTGGCACAAGGCTGACCATTCCCGACAAGCCTTTAATCGTATGAAAATTACGGAACAACTCATCGAGGAGCTTGCGGTCGGGTTTGCCCTGTCCGGTTATGCGGTCGAGTTCTATCAGCGCGCGTCGGGCCGAGCGCAGATGCTCATCGCAATCGGCGTAATAATCGTCGATGAACTTTGCGAAGAACTCACGCGCATCAATGTTGGTGTCAGGGTCCATGGCCTAACTGAGTTTGAGGAGTTGACGTGCACAATTGAGGAGCTGAGAGGGCTGGAAGGGTTTGGTCAGGTAAGCCGAGGCACCGAGGGAATTTGCCGTGGCTTTGCTCAGTTCATCGCCGCGGGTTGTCAGGACGATTGTTGGAAGGTCCTTGTAAGCCTGGTGTTGGCGCAGGAACTGCAATACCTCGAATCCGTGCATGTCGGGCATGTTCAGGTCAAGTACGATCAGATTGACTTGTGCGAGGGCGAGCTTTTCGATTACTTCCAATCCGCTTGCGGCCTGCTCAAAGGTTACCTCTGGGAGGGATTGCAACACGGCCATGACCATTCGCCGCATTGTGGGCGAGTCATCAGCGACCATGATTCGGACAGGTTTTGGTGACGGTGTCTGCTGGTTTTGTGCGGGGTTACCGGCTGCCACTTTTCTGACGATGTCGGCGACGAGGTTGAACTGGGTCGATTTATCAAGGAAGTAATCTGCACCTGCAGCGAGGCAACTGGCGCGGTATGCTGGTTCCGGGTAGTTGGTTAACACGATGACAACAGGGTGCGGGTCAACGTTCTTGATTGCTTCGAGCACAGCGAGGCCACCGCCCCCCGGCATTCTGAAGTCGAGCACGACGACATCCGGGTGATGTTCCATGATGGCGGAGGTTGTTTGGGGGGCGTCTTCGGTTTGAGCGACGATCTCGACGCCTTGAATTTCGTCCAGAAGATCTGCGACTCCCCGGCGAACGACCGGTGCGTCGTCAGCCAACAATACGCGGACCGATCTTGATATTGATTCAGATTCCGATCTTGCACACATCAACACAATAATGAGTGTGAGGGAACGGTTTGTCTGTAATCCAGCGGTCTTAAAAATGGTTCAGACTTTGTCCTACAAACATGGCGGGAGCGGGCGAGAGCCGGTTTGCGGTGGAAGGAGTCCAATTCGGTTGTGACTGTGCCGGGCTTCAGGGCCCCCGCACCACATTAAAGGAGGGTGGAAACACGCGACAGTGTGTCGGCATCCGCCTCGGCGAAATCCCCCAACTGACAGACCCACGCATTAACTTTGGAGAATCAAGATTCTTGGCTCTGGGCGCGGGTTTTCAATACCCGGAAATCTCACCTGATTGAACGTATTTATGCTCCTTGGGCGTTGCCCGGTGAGAGATCCGGGTTGGGGGATCACTCGCCCAACCCGTGGAGCTGGCCGTAGCGAACAAGGTCTGCTGTGGATTTCAGGTTGAGCTTGGTCAGAAGTCGCGCGCGGTAGGTACTGACGGTTTTTATGCTCAAAGAAAGTTCGAGTGCGACCTGCTTTATTGTTCTGCCGGAGGCGAGCAACGAGAGGACCTGGAATTCACGGTCGGAAAGGGTTTCATGGGGTGGCGTGGTTGAACCCGGGGCAATGCGTGTTGCCAAAACGTCTCCCAATTGAGACGGCACGTACAATCCGCCGTCGATTATTTTCTTCACGGCGGCGATCAATTCGTCGGGCGCATTTTCCTTGGTGATGTAACCGGCTGCACCGGCTTTCATGGCGCGGAGTCCGTACTGTTCGATTGGTTGTACAGTGAGAACCAGGACGGGCAGTTTTGGTTGTGTGGCCCGGACCTCACGGAGCACCTCAAACCCGCCTCGCCCCGGCATCTTCAGGTCAAGGAGCAGGATGTCCCAGTGTTGCTGTCGAATGGCGTCGATGGTTTCAGCGGCATTGGTGGCTTCGCCCACGACAAGCTGCTGGAAATGGTCTTGGAGGATTTCTCTGAGGCCGCGGCGTACCACGGCGTGATCATCGGCGATAAGAACTCTCATTTTTGTTGAAAGAATGTGCGATGCCTTCAACTGTGGGGCCGGTGAGCAAGGGGGATGCGGAGCTGCACCATGGTACCCTGTCCCGGCGCGGTCTGGATTGTCAGAACGCCTTCACAGGCCCGGGCTCTTTCTCGCATGCCCAATATTCCGAGTGCTTCCCTGCCAGCCAGCGCAGTTTGATCAAAGCCCCTGCCGTTGTCCCGGACCTCGAGCTGGAGATGTTTGTCCGATTCGGCCAGTGTGACGCGGACGTGGCTTGCATTTGCATGACGTGCGATGTTGGTCATGATCTCTTGAAAAATTCGGAAAACGGCTGTTGTGCATGTCGGGTCCAGGGCGGGTTCCGCAGCCGGCAATGAAAGTTCCACCGGGACGTTTGTCCGCTTTTTGAATTCGTCGGCTTGCCAATTGATTGCCGCCAGCAGTCCGAGATCATCGAGTATGGCGGGTCTGAGCTCGGTGCAAATTCTTCTGGTGATCGCAACTGTACCATCTATGCATTTCAGCATCAGTTCGAGTCGGGCGCGCATTTCTGAGACCACAGGCGCTTGCGGGAGTTTGTCAAGGCGCCGCTGCAACCATGCAACGTCGAGTTTGAGCCCGGTCAGTGCCTGGCCGAGTTCATCGTGCAGTTCGCGGGCGATTCGAGCGCTTTCTTCTTCTCGCAACCGGACCAGTTGTTTGGACAAGGCGTTGGAACCTGCGGGGGGTGCATGGAACTCGCCGGTGATTCCACCATTGGGCTGTGCTGGGCCGCGAATGTCCGGCCTTGTGCAGCGGCGAGATACTTTGCCCAGAACCTCCCGGATCATGTCCGGGAGTTTGGTCCAGTACTGTTCGCCGACCAATGCGAAGCCTGATGCGCCCTGTTGCAATGCTTCGGCCAGCGCCGGTGCATGCCCGGCTTTTAGCGCGACGATCACCGGCACATCCGGGAAACACGATCGAAGCGTGTCGATCAGTCTTACGGATGGCATGCAGGGATGCTCGATGGCACAGAGCACCATGCGTTGAGTTTGTTCTGCGGACGCGTCGGTGAGGTCGAGAAGGAGTTGTTCGAGTGTTGGCGGAGAGGTGACGCTGAACTCGGGGGCGGTTAAAACTTCGGCAGCCCGCGCAACGTCCTCACCGTTTGCGGTGAAATAAAACACCCGCACCATAAACAAGATCGAATCAGATACGCGGCCAGTTTAGAGCGAACAAGAGCCGCTGTCCACAAAGCTGTGAACTGCATTTTGGAGAATCTGCGCAGAAATCGCAGATCAACGGATCCTTCGAGACCTCTGCCGGCGCACCGTTTGCTCCCCATGCCAACATCATCTCCTCAGCGCGGCGCAGCCGCAACCAAACGCCCGAGGCGTAACCATTGCGCCTGTTGTAGGAATGGCGCTGTGTCGCGCCGCGCTGCGTTTGATTTTGGTTCAAACAATGAGACGGCGCCGGGCGTTTATTTGCGTGATTTGTGCAGAAGGCTTGCCGAACAGCGGGTTTCGGGGCATGCTGTGCGCGTGGAAACAGTCGGTGCCTTGCTGGTAATAGGGGTTGTTCTGCTGCTCTTGGAGACCGTGTTGCCGGGGATGGTCGCCGGGGTGGTTGGGTTTTTGTGCATAGTTGGGGGCGTGGTTCTTGCGTACACGCGGTTTGGTGCTTCTGTGGGGAACCGTGTGTTGTTCGGCGTGATTCTCGGGTTGGTGGTGATGGCGGTGTTGTGGATTCGGTTTTTCCCGCGGAGCCGGTTCGGTCAGATGCTCGTGACGCGACAGACGGTCGGCGAGCTCGGTGTGGAGAAACCGGAACTGTTGAATCAGACAGGAAAAGCCTTGACGGCTTTGCGTCCGTCGGGCACGGCAATTATTAACGGACGACGTGTTGACGTGGTGACCGAGGGACCGTGGATAGAAAGCGGCGCCCAGGTCAAGGTTGTGGCGGTGGAAGGCATGCGCGTGGTGGTTCGAAAGGTATGATCTGTTCGGTGCCACCAGCGTTTTGAAAATGAGTGATTGACCATGAATGCTATGAACTCGATGTTGGCGGAAATCCCGGGAATGTTCTGGACAGCGTTCTGGGTGATACTGGCCGTGGTTGGGCTTGTATTGCTGATTCTGCTGTTCAATTTCTTCGGTATCTGGATACGCGCGTGGGTATCGGGCGCATATGTTGGACTGATTGAGTTGGCGGCGATGCGGCTTCGGGGTGTTCCCGTGGGACTGGTGGTGGACAATTACATAAACGCGCGAAAGTCCGGTCTGGAGATCACGGTTGACCAGCTTAACGTGCATTTTCTTGCGGGTGGTGATGTTCAGATGGTCGTAAGGGCGCTGATCGCGGCGCAAAAAGCGAGTATTCATCTGAACTTTGACAGGGCATGCGCGATCGACCTTGCCACCAAGGGCACGGGCAAAACCGTGCTTGATGCCGTGAAAACTTCGGTTAACCCGCGGGTGATCGACTGTCCGAACCCGGCTTCGGGGAAATCGACAATCGATGGCGTTGCCAAGGACGGCATCGTTGTCAGGGCGCGCGCACGAGTAACCGTGCGCACGAACCTTGATCGGTTTGTGGGCGGCGCGACCGAAGAGACAATCATTGCGCGCGTGGGCGAGGGGATAGTCACCACCATAGGTTCTTCCGAGAGTTACAAGGATGTTCTCGAACAGCCGGACAGGATTTCAAAGACCGTCCTTGACAAGGCTCTTGATGCCAACACGGCGTTCGAGATTCTTTCGATCGACATCGCCGACGTTGACATTGGCGAAAACGTTGGTGCAAAACTCCAGGCCGAACAGGCGGAAGCAAAAAAGCTGGTCGCTCAAGCCGAGGCCGAAATGCGCCGCGCAGCCGCTGTCGCTCTCGAACAGGAAATGGTTGCTCGAACACAGGAAATGCGCGCGCGCGTTGTGGAAGCCGAGGCGCAGATACCGCTTGCCATTGCAGACGCTCTTCGCAGCGGGAATCTCGGCGTGATGGATTACTACAGATTGAGAAACATCCAGGCCGATACGACGATGCGCGAAAGCATCGCCGGCGGTTCGGCACCGCAACCCGGCGCGGGACAGAAAACATCCGGATCATAACAGCACAGACGAATCATCAGGATGACCTCGCTGACGATAATCGCATCCATAGAAGGCCTGCTGGTTTTCGTCGTCATCGTGTTGTTGTCGGCACTTTCGAATTGGCTGAAGCAGAGGAAAGAACTGGAACAACAACGGCGACGAAACCTGCCGGGCCCTTCCATGGTGACCAAACAGTCGCCGCAAGCGCAGGCGCCGCCCACGGGCCAACCGACACATCCGGCGCCGCCACCGAAGCTCGACTGGGAAGAACAATTAAGGCGGTTGCTCGAAGGCGATATCGGCGCACCCGAACCTGAAGTTGTTCCCGAGCCAACGCCGACAAGTGCGGAGCCTCCGCCAAAGAAAGCGGTTCCGCCGCCTTTGATCGCTCAAACCGGGCCGATGAAGCCAGAGGAACATGTTCAGCGGCCACAAGCCGTGTCGGGTGCTCCGGCTCGTCAGCCAGAGGCCGCGCCGGCGCCGATGTCACCCGCTCCATCCCCGCATCCCCAATCCGAACAGTCTTACACAGGCACCAGCGTGTCCAGCGAGCTTGCAAAGCTTGAAGCGTCGGCGGCGGCCTACAAGCGCGCTGCTGAACTTGCCGCGCAAACTGCGGCCAAACTCGAGGAGATCGCGCGGCTGCGGGGTGTCGGTGGATATGAGCGCTCGCGAGTGCCGACGGGCGGTGTATCTCCAGAAGTGCTGCAGGTTCGGGAGATGCTTGGCAACCCGCGCAGCGCCAGCCAGGCGCTCATAGCTGCCGTGATTCTTGGTCCGCCAAGAGCTCTCAAGGAGACCCCGGGCGAGCTGTGGGCCTTGCCTTGACGTGGGTCCGGCGGCTTTCTGCAGCCAGAATGATTCTCAGCGCAGCGCAGCCGCAACCAAATGGTCAAGGCGTCACAACTGCCATCGTTGTAGGAATACCGCTGTGTCGCGCCGCGCTGAGCGTAGTCTCAGAACTCCTGACCCCCGAGGCTGTGACTTCAACTGCCGTGGAATTTTCCTGTTACCACCGCGCTTGTAGTAGCCTTGGAAATCAATGGACTACACGCGGAATCCATCGCTTGGTGGTTTCAGGAACGGGGTCAGACTAATTCCACGGCCTCAGGAGACCTGAGGCTGGACATTTTCGGTTCCTCGACGTTTTCGGTGGAAACGGGTGGGGGGATTGGGTTGAAAGGGGGTGGGTATGGCGACACCTGAAGAGACATTCGAGAAGTTGTTGGGGCTTGGTGAGAGTTAGCGATTGTGTATTTTATTGCCGGCAAGCTGCGTGTGCCATGCTACTGATTTGGCTCTGAAGGGAGGCAGGTGGTATGGCGGATGAGGATGGAGT
>Ga0078972_1003031_pt1 | contig 52069 bp, 43 predicted proteins | sample YelNatPaOPGAMG01_FD_67568 | JGI IMG/M metagenome (GOLD analysis project Ga0078972, IMG submission 67568) | Hot spring thermophilic microbial communities from Obsidian Pool, Yellowstone National Park, USA - OP-RAMG-01 (SPADES assembly) (version 2) | ecosystem: Environmental > Aquatic > Thermal...
AGTTATAGTTCCCCTTTGTTCTCCGGTATGCTATAATAGGTAGTTGGTGCCGACGGGGAATTTGTGGGTTATAGTTCCCCTTTGTTCTCCGGTATGCTATAATAACAAACTCGAATCTATCGGCAATGGATAGGTTATAGTTCCCCTTTGTTCTCCGGTATGCTATAATACGTAGGTGCGGGAAAAAGCCCGAAACGAGTTTGTTTCGGGCTAATTTTTTGCGCGTGTAGGGTTCAGAAAAATGAAAGTTGCTGCGCAAATTTTGGGTGTTCTTTTTTGGAAATTTCTCCAACCAGTACCTGAATAGCTGCAAATTGTTTCTCAGTAACCTGCATACATCTAACACTGCCCTTTTTCGGCAAATTTGCTCTCAACCTCGCAACATGTTTATCCACCGCTTCTGGTCCGTTGCATATACGTGTATAAATTGAATACTGCATCATATCATAGCCGTCCCTCAGCAGAAACTTATGGAACTTGGCATAAGCTCGCTTCTCAGCTTTTCCAACAACGGGTAGATCATAGAAAACCATCAGCCTCATAAATCTACTCATAGCAATGAACTGTGATTGGAACAATTGTTGGAAGTTTCAATTTTCTCGGATCTTTTGTTCTGCACGCAGCAAGAAAAGACCCAGCCATCATTTCTGCAGCTCTTACAACACCATATCTGCAGCCATCTATCACAACATCGGCTTGAACCAGCGAAACCAAAGTCTCTCTGTCCTGCTTTGTAAGCTCGTTGCCAAGACACATACCAGCAACACACAAATCAACCAACGGTCTCAAAGGTTCCAGAAAATCATCAGCGAGGTTAAACTGATTTAATTCGCTATGATGGTGAAGCCCCTGCGAGAGGATGAAACCATGTGCCGCCAGCGACCTAGCTACAACGCCGCGGAGTATCGCATAGCCGTAATTCAGAGCTGCGTTTACAGAATCTTTCGCGCCCCTAATGAAATCGTCACCGAACGCTTCGCGGAAGTGCTCTCTTGCGGCAACAGACTCGATATTAGTAGAATCGCCACTCAGCACCATATCCGCCATAGCGGATATCTTAGCAGAACCGCTTCTACCCAAAATCTCAAGGCACTTTGCCTGATTCTCAACTTTTCGTTTTACTATAGCCTGCCAGCAGCGCTTGCGAAAAGGCAAACTTGTTTCAATCTGAAGCCGCTGCACGCCTGCTAGTCGGCTGTGCCCAGCAAATGCCGAGCCAGCAAAACAAGGCATATGCCGCCTATCGCAGGCTAAAACCGTAACGTCTTTTTCGGCGAGTCGCGCAAGCACCTCCGAAGACATAAGAACTTCGGATGATTCCAACAGCAAAACCGCAATATCTTCTGCCGGCAGGCTTATGTTAATGTCCTGACGCTCTATAACAAGCTGATCATTCCGAATCCTCAGCCTCGCCGGATTTGAAATCACCACCGTTCTCCAAGCCACGCCTTACCTCTCTGCGAATCGGATAATAATCGCCGAGCACATCCACATAGAACTTCTCTATTGAGTATGCATTCCGTATACCAATGCTTGACTTAACCCGCTGGACATTATTTGCCTCGCAAATAGTAAGTGAGTCTGTGTTTATGTTATATCCACGATAGTAACCAAAGAACACTCCTCCCTTACTACGCAGACGAATCAAATCATACGGATATAGGCTGAAAACAAACTCGCCTGGCACATCCGGCAGCTCGCCGCGCATAAAATTAGATACATAAATCGGCGTAGCATACCACTTAAATTTGCCATGTTTATCTGACTTTCTTGATACATCAATTCGCACCATTCTGCCATTATCAGCAATACCACCGCGAACTTCTATCCCAGTATTTTGGGTCTGGCAGACCTTAACAGACTTGACGATCGGTCCTGGCGTTCCATCTTTGCGCGGCTTGTAAAGTGGCTCGGCAAACGCCTTCTTGGCTTCGTAGTCAAACCTCTCCATTCTTTCACGAATCAGAGCGTAGAGCACTTTATTACTATCTGGATCGAAGAGGTTATCCAAATCCGACTTGGACAGATTAAGAAGAGGACGCTTAACCACACTCTTTCCTTCGGAGCCAAGCTTCTTCACCGAACGAATAGTTTCTTCATGAATCGGTCCGCTTACCTTACGCTGAGGCATACGCGATACCATAATAGGCTTCACGTCATCAAATCCAGCATAAGAAGACAGCGACAGCTTAGCTATCTCTGCGGCTGGATCTTCCGAAAGCCTGGCAAGCAGTTCTTTTCTAAAATTAGGCCATGGTTGCGGCAAACGGATCTTATTTTCTATAACTTCCCCAGTGTACTCATCAACATAATAAGGAAGATAATCTGGATTCTCAGATGCTTTAGCATAGTCAGTAATCGCCTGAATCTGCCAATCCGTTATCGTTGCGATAACAGCAGCATCTAGCGCATGATGTAGGTCATCCTCTTCCCTATGCTTTTCAAGGCCCCAAAGCCGCCGCATATATGCAACCACCTGGCCGTTTACGCATCTTACTGGCTTCTTGACTTCAGGATCGGCGAACTGGAGATGTTCCCTAACAAAGTTGGCGAACTCTCTGGCAATCCACTTGGTATCGCTTAAGCTGCGTTCTTTCCATTCGTCCTCGTTAAACTCCTTGCATAATAAATTGCGGCGCTTCTTGAGATCTTTGAACATCGCAGGAACAATTCTTTCATACTCTTCCCAACGTTTTTGATCATGCCCAAAGACCTCATACGGGATCCTATCACGCTTTTTCTGGTTCTCAGAACCAAGACACAGGACCTTGTTTGACATACTGTCGTCAAACGAGCGGCTGTAAGGTATGATATGATCTATCTGCGTATATCCAGGCTCAAAAAGCCTGTTTATATCTATCGGCTGCAGAGAATAAGCGCATTTTCCGCCCTGCTCCACATACAGCCTGTATTTAAGTACATCCTCGCCGCTGGGTTCTCGTCCAAATTTCTCTATGAACTCACGCCTGCGTTCCTCACGCAAACGTGCGTTCTCGTCCTGCTGCCTTTTAATCTCATTTCGCTTCTCAGCGCTCTTGCCCATCTCACGCGCCAATTCTATGCGTATGATATACGGCGAGCCATAGCGATCAATTATGGCGTTGACAACCTTTCGAGCCTGCGATAGAGCACGTCTGACAACAGGATTGGTTGAAACAGCATCCCCAACAACTGGAAGCTTGTAACTCCTGTTCGAAGACCTTGGATTTGAGTGGTCGTAACCAACTGCCGCGCATGCTTCGTCGTAGCGAAGACCATTCTCCATATATGGTATGAGCTTTTTAATAGCCTTCGTGGAGATATGCTTTACACCGCTAAATTGCTGACCACATCCCAAAACAGCATCTATTACCTGGGGATCCACAGACTTATCTTCTAAATAGCGGCTTATATCCTCGTCTGTTTTATAGAATGTCAGCGCAAACGCGATGTCGTCCATCAGATCGGGTGAATTCTTGACCTTATCCCAAACTCCTGCACTCTCACACGCCTCTTTGATAGCATGGTATCCTTTCATTTCTACGAATTTGGATTTCTCGCAGTCAAGGGACTCTTCCATCTGCTTAGTATCCTTGTTTCTGTGAAGATACCGCAGACTATTAAACCTTGCGGCTTCTGGCAAGCCAAGCGCATTTCGTATCTGCTTGTAGGTAACCTGTTTCAGCGTATAAGCCATTTCAATAATTTGCTTCTTCTGCTCAGCGTCAAGCTGGAGAACATCTCCATTCACCGTATAGCGTAGATTATTCAAACTCTGCAGAAGTGTAAATCTCTCGGCATGATACGAATACTTAGGAGCGCGGAGTTCGTCAGGCTCAAATGTACACTTACCTGTCAGCTTGAGAATCTTATCGCCAGACGCAAAAGGCATCTGCCAATTAAACACCTGTAGTATGCTCTCTTCGAATTCTTCACTCGCAAATTGACTGCCCAGCTCACGCTGACGGGAGAACAAAACCTTAATTTCATCTTCCATCATTTCACGGTCGAAGGTATTCTCGTAGGAATCCTGCCCATTGCGCTTCTTATCCCTAAACTTTTCATCTAGACAAAGCATCTCGCCAACGGTACGATAGCCCTTCTCTTCCATAATGCGCCTGTTTTCACTTATGCTGCCAAGCATCCTCTTATCATCTTGATTGTCTGGCGCAGCCTTTTTCCTATTAGACTTGAAACCGCGCCTTTTAATGATATGGAACAGGGCACGCGCAAATTCTTCGCCAGTAAGTAGATGATCAAGTCCTTTCGCTCTAATCTCATAGGGCGTCGGTGCATCTTTTTCTTTGGTAAGGAAAATATCATCATCTCTCTCAGACGCAACCAACCCATATTGGACAAACAACTCTTTTGCGCGTCTTAGCCTGCCAGCCCTGCGGCGAAGTCTTCTGCGCATTGAGCGAGCCAATCTACGGGGCTCAGCAAGAGGTGCCTTGCTTTGGGGATCTTCTGCTGCATTGAATGCTCGCACACCAAGATTTTCTATGCGTTTAGCATCTAAATTAAGCACAGCCCAGCCAACAGAAGTAATACCAATGTCCAATCCCAGTAAGTACTTCATCCCAATTTTCCCTCCCTTGCACATTGCTAGAAAAGAGGACGTCCCTGCCAATGACAAGCACTGACAGGGACGGCGCCTCACGGTTTGGAATCCTTATTATAGTAACCCTTTGTTCTCCGGTATGCTATAGATTATAAAGGTTACTAGTTAGCTTCCAACCATATGAACTATACACAAAGTCTAATTACTTTGTCAAGTGTTTTCTCTAAAATTTCCCCAATTTATTTTCCGCAGAGGGCAAATTCATCATTTCAAAATATTCACTATCCAACGCTGATACACTTCGACGCATAATAAAAGGTATGGTATAATAAATCAGCCGCAGTGTATTAAACTTTCGCGGGTGTTTTGGAGGCTTTTGTGAACCGATACGTTAAACATGCCATAGTTTTGGCAGTGCTGGTTGGAGTATTTCTGCTGATAACTGGCAGAAGTCCGATGGGTCTCGTCGGCGAAACACCTAAATCCGTCGAGTACTCCGAAGCGCTGAAACTAATCGAATCCGACAAGTTAGTAAGCGGATCGGTTATGCGCGACCGGTTTACAGGCGAGTTGAAAGATGGCACTAAAATCGAGGTAGCGCTTCCGGAACAGCCAGAGGCACAAAGCGACTTCATCAAAACCCTTGCACAGCACAAAGTAAAGTTCGGCATCAAAAAACCGTTTCTATCTGACATGTTCCAAAGCCTTTTCATCACCATACTGCTACCGTTCGGACTGCTTACTCTGCTGTGGATATTCCTTATGAAACAGGCGCAAGCAGGCGGCAATCAAGCAATGTCGTTTGGAAGAGCAAGGGCAAAACGGCTCTCAGAGAACGTGCCAAAAGTTACTTTTGACGATGTAGCAGGGGTAGATGAAGCCAAACAAGAGCTGCAAGAAGTAGTGGAATTTCTCAAGAACGCGCGGAAGTTTCAGGCTCTCGGCGCCAAAATACCCAAAGGCGTGCTGCTGCTTGGACCTCCCGGATGTGGCAAGACACTGCTAGCACGCGCTATAGCAGGCGAAGCCGGGGTGCCGTTCTTCCACATAAGCGGATCAGACTTTGTTGAGATGTTCGTTGGCGTCGGCGCATCCAGAGTGCGCGATCTCTTTGAAACAGCAAAAGCCAATCGCCCAAGCCTGATATTTATAGATGAGATAGACGCAGTCGGCAGACAGCGTGGAGCTGGACTTGGCGGCGGACATGATGAACGTGAGCAGACACTTAACCAGCTTCTGGTAGAGATGGATGGATTCGATCCAAATCAAGGCGTTATACTCATAGCCGCTACAAACCGACCGGATATATTGGATCCAGCACTGCTTAGACCGGGCAGATTCGACAGACGAATCGTTGTAGACAACCCTGACGCCGGAGGCAGGCGCGCCATACTCGAGGTGCATACACGCGGCAAGCCGCTTGCTGATGACGTTGATCTGGACAGCTTGGCAAGACGCACGCCGGGATTTTCCGGAGCAGATTTGGCAAACCTAGTAAACGAAGCGGCTCTGCTGGCGGCACGAAGGGGTAGAAAACAGATACTGATGGAAGACTTTGAAGACTCTGTTGACAGAGTAGTTGCTGGTCCTGAGCGCCGAAGCAGGCTTATCAGCGATAAAGAAAAAGAAATGGTTGCCTACCATGAGGTTGGACATGCTATTGTAGGTGAGCTTTTGCCGCTCACAGATCCGGTTCACAAAATCTCGATTCTGCCAAGAGGACTTGCGCTTGGCTATACTATGGGGCTTCCAACACAGGATAAATATATAACAACCAAAGATGAATTGATTGATGATATAACTTCGCTTCTCGCTGGACGAGCCGCGGAGCTTTTGGTATTTGGCGTAATGACAACTGGCGCCAACAGCGATCTTGACCGCGCAACAGAAATAGCTCGTGCGATGGTGTGCGAATTTGGTATGAGCGAAACGCTCGGGCCGCTTACTCTCGGTAAGCGACACGGTAACCCATTCTTGGGAAGAGACATAATAGAAGACCGCAACTACAGTGAGTATATCGCCAAAACTATTGACTCGGAGATTCACAAGATTATCAATTTCTGTTATCAACGCGCACAACAGATACTATCCGATAACAGGGAAAAGATGGACAATATAGTCAAAGTCCTGTTAGAGAAAGAGACCATAGAGCGCGAAGAGTTCGAAGTCTTGATGGAAGGCGCAAAAAAGCCACCTTCAATAGAAGAAAGCCAACTAAGACTAAAAGATTTAACCGACGAAGTTGTTACTCCACCGGCGGAAGCGTAGATGAAGCTTATACAATGCGTACCAAATTTCAGCGAAGGCTGCAGGACTGAAGTCATTGGTGCCATTCGTGGCGCGATGGAAAGTGCTGGCACGGCGAAACTAATAGACTGCTCTTGGGACTGTGATCATAACCGCTGCGTTATAACTATGCTTGGTGAGCCGGAGGCAATTCGGGATGCAGTGATCGCGGGAGCCGCGGTAGCCGTAAAGCTCATAGATCTACGCGAACACAAAGGCGAGCATCCTCGTATAGGCGCAATAGATGTTGTGCCACTCACACCTGTACTGAACTGCACGATGGAAGATTGCGTTGCTTTATCATATGAAATAGGCAGAGAATTAGCAGAGAGATTCGAACTACCGGTATATTTTTACGAACAGTCGGCTCGAAGTGAGCGCAGGAAAAATCTAGCGATCGTAAGAAGAGGTGGGTTTGAACTACTTAGAGAATCCCCGCTCATAGGCGAACGAGCGCCAGATATGGGTCCTAATGCAGCACATCCGACTGCGGGAGCCACAGTAGTTGGCGCACGAGGGCCACTTATAGCTTATAATGTAAACTTGGGTACTCAAGACATAGCGCCTGCTCAAGAAATAGCCGCCAAAATCCGGCAAATTAGAGACGAAGGATTGGGGTTTGTTGGGGTAAAAGCACTAGCTATCAACCTTCGGTCGCGCAGACTAACTCAAGTTTCGACAAACATTACACGTCCTGAGTGTGTATCTATATACGAAGTCTATAAATTCGTAGAAAAAGAAGCCGAGGCTATGGGCGTAGAAGTAGCAGGCTCTGAGCTTATAGGAGCAATGCGTGAGGATGCGATGATTGCATCTTTCTGCAACTCGATAAAGCTACCTCTCATACCAACGTCAAGAATACTGGACACTTGGATTAGATCAAACCTTTCTTGACACTCGAACCTCGCTGCTGTAACATTTTGCTAGTCAAATATAACAAAATGAGACTTGCAGTAATTACAGACGAAATCTCCACAGATCTCGCTCATGCACTTTCTGTGATGCGCGAATACGGTGCGTTCGGCGCTGAGCTTAGGAATATCTGGAACAAAAACATCGCAGATATTTCAAACGATGAGGCACAGCAGGCAGCAAAAATCGTTAAAGATGCTGGAGCAGAAGTTGTTTGCATAGCATCACCTGTGTTCAAGTGCGATCTGGAAAGCGACATATCGCCGGCACCGGGCATGACACATAATGCCGCCGAAAAGCCGATGGAAGAACAACCTAACGTGCTTCGTAGGTGCCTGGAGATAGCTGATATAACCGGTGCAGAACTGGTGCGAGTATTCTCATTCTGGAAAAGAGGCAAGCTTACACCAGAAATAGAAAAAAGAATAGTAGAAGAACTCGCATCGGCTGCTGAAGTTGCATCAAAATACGGAAAAACTTTGGTGCTTGAGAACGAATATTCCTGCTATATTGGAACAGGCGAAGAAACGGCTAGAGTTATCCGAGACGTAGGTGCACCTAATCTGTTGGCTGCATGGGATCCAGCAAATGCATTTTTTGCAGGCGAAATCCCGTATCCAAACGGCTATAATGCAGTACGCAGTGTGACCGCTCATTTCCATGTAAAAGACGCAGCGCGTAAGGATACAGGCGAAGCACATATTGTGCCTGTCGGAGAAGGACAGATTGATTACTATGGTCAGCTTAAAGCACTGAAATTGGACGGATACAGAGGCTGGTACTCTTTGGAGACACATTATGCACCTAATGGTGGAAGCAAAGAAGATGGAACAAGAATCTGCCTTAGGGCACTAATAGCTATGATTGAAAAAATAGAAAATGACCAGCCGTAACATTATTCGGCTCGTCAATAAATTCGGAGGATTAACTTAGATGTCTATAACCAAAATGCGAAAGAGCTTTGCTCATTTACTAAAGCCAATACTACTCGGTATTGTGGCAATATTTGGAGTGAGCATATTTTATGGCTACAACAGCCTTTACAGAGGCAACCAAGGAAGAGAGAATAAAGATGTTCTGGCAGTAGTAAACGGAGAAAAAATAACTTATCAAGACTTCTCTGCTGCATACCAGCGTAAACTGGACGAATTAAAACAACAGTCAAGTTTGATAAGCCCAGTCCAGGACATACAGATAAGAGCTACACTGCTTCAGCAGTTTATAGATGAAGCAACGCTATTATCTGCTGCGAAACAGGAAGGCATAAAAATAGGATTTTTCGAACTCAGGCGTGAACGCGCCAAAATGATTGATAATGAGATAGAAAACATACGTAAGCACTTCAGCGAAAACAGAAAAAAACCTCTCACAGACGAACAACTCGATCGCATCCTTTCACGACAGGATCCACCAAGAACGGTTGCTTCTCTGCGCAAAGAGCTGGAAAAGTTCTACACACCAGATGTTGTGAAAAGACAGCTTATGATTCAAAAACTGCTTGACAAAATAAAAGCAAGTGCTGGAGTGATTGATGACAATCGCTTGCGCGAAAGTTTCAAGCAGATCAAAGCTAGGCAGATTATCATAAAAGTGAACCCGCTGCCGGAAGCCCAGGCGAAACGCAAGGCAGAAGAAATTGCTAAACTGGCAAAGGCTCCAGGGGCTGATTTTGCCGCGCTGGCTAAAAAGTATTCCGATCTGCCCGACGCAAAAATAAACGGCGGTGCAATGGGGATAGTTACTCCCGTGATCGATGATGCATTTGCCGGGATGAAAGATGGCGAAGTGAAGGGACCAATAAAGATTCCTGAAGGATACCGCATCATCAAAGCAGAGTCCAGCAAGATAGAGCTTCCGAAGGATTTCGAAAAGAACAAGAAACAGTATAGAGACCAACTCAAGATGCAGCTAGAATATCGAGCAATGTTCGAATTCAGCAACAAAATTCGCAGTCAGGCAAAAGTTAAAGTTTATGATTCCGAGCTAAATGCATACTTGATAGCTTACAAAGCAGAAATGGGATCATTTATGATGCCGCCGGAAGAGCGAGCGAAAGCGTTTGATGCTGCAATCCAAGCATTGCTGAAAGCATCGCGCGAAAACCCAGAGAGAGCTGGTCCCCACATAAAGCTCGCTATGATCTATCAAGAACAAGGAAAGATCAAGGAAGCTGCAGACCAGTTGAGATATGTGCTTGTAGATAAACGCACAGAAAGCACAGAAAGCCCTGACATATGGGCTATGCTGGCTGATCTCGACAGCAAGCTTGGCAAAACAAACGACGCCAAGAAGTGGCTTTCATACGCTTCTGATATGGCGGTAACGGTTCCTGATGCGCAGCTTCATCAACAGATAAAATCAATAGCTCAGCGCATAGGCGCGCACGACATCGTGGCTGCCGAAGAAAAATGGATCAAACAAAATCCCAGCCAGGCAGCCCCTACTACACTACAGCCTTAGTAAGAATGACAAGGGAGCCGGTAATCGTTCCGGCTCCCTATAAATTAGATACTATGCAAAAACACGGCACGCTCTATGTAGTAGCCACACCTATTGGTAATCTCGAAGACATCACTTTGCGAGCACTTAGAGTACTTCGGGAAGTTAGCCTTATAGCTGCCGAAGACACTCGCGTAACCAGAAAACTTTTATCGCATTATGATATCCACACGCCGATGACTGCTTATCATCAGCACAGCAGAGGACGTAAAGCAGAAGAATTGGTTGAACGTCTCGAATCAGGCAATGATATTGCGCTTGTATCGGACGCTGGCACACCAGGAATTTCCGATCCCGGACATGAGCTAATAGAGCTTGCCATCAAAGCAAAAATCCCAATAGTTGTAATACCTGGCGCAAATGCAATAATAACAGCATTGGCTGCCTCGGGGCTACCAACAGCAAGATTCGCATTTGAAGGATTCCCACCGCGAAAAGAAAATGAGAAAAGAGCGTTCTTTAGAAGGCTGAAAGACGATACCAGAACACTGGTAATATATGAGTCACCACTTAGACTGCTCGGCACTTTGAAAATGGCTCTGGCTGAGCTTGGCGACAGACGCGCAGCAGTAGTCAGAGAAGCAACTAAAATCTTCGAAGAAATATTCCGCGGCACACTCAGCGAATGTATAGAAAGGTTTACCCGCCCAAAAGCAAAGGGCGAAATAACCATAGTAATCGAAGGAGCTCGACCTACTCCAAACAAAGATCACATCAGTCTCGACATAGAAAAAAAGATCCGGGCACTGTTAGATCAGGGAGTTTCAGAACGCGACGCAGTTCGGATAATTGCAGCAGAAACAGGACTGCCTCGAAGAGAAATATACAGCTCGGCACTAAAAATGAAGAAGAAAAACCAGTTTCCAACTGATACATCCGGGGGTATATGATAAACGAGGGTGCAAAATCCATTTGCATTCTGCAAACGAACGAAAAAGGAGGAAAATAAAATGACACAGGTGGGACAAAAGGCTCCAGACTTCCGGATGGAAGGCTGGTGGAAAGGGAAATTTATGGAAACTAGCTTGTCTGAACACAAAGGAAAATGGGTGGTGCTTTTCTTCTGGCCGCTGGATTTCACGTTTGTTTGCCCAACGGAAATATTGGAATTTAGCCGAAGAGCAAGCGAATTCGAAGCGATGAACGCAGTGATACTTGGAGCAAGTACAGACAGCAAATATGCTCATCAGGCTTGGACAGAAAGCATCGGTGAGATTAATTTCCCCATGCTCTCAGATCTAACCAAAGAAGTCAGCAGAAAATACGGTATACTCATCGAGGAACAAGGTGTAGCGCTACGTGGAACATTTATAATAGACCCAGAAGGCGTGATTCAGTATCAGGCCGTACACAATCTAAATGTAGGCAGAAGCGTTGATGAAACTCTAAGAGTGCTCTCAGCACTTCAAACAGGCCAGTTGTGTCCTGTAGAATGGAGACCCGGAGAAAAAACTTTGGGCAAATAACCGGTTATAATCAAAAGGAGAGCTAATGGTTACTGACACAGTTACAGATCTAAAACGGCGAATCGATGAACTGCGCAAAGCAAAAAATGCAGTAATACTAGCGCATAACTATCAACTGCCCGAAGTGCAGGATATAGCTGACTTCACAGGCGATTCGTTGGAACTTTCGCGCAAGGCTGCCGAAACAGATGCGGATGTCATTGTATTCTGCGGCGTGCATTTTATGGCTGAAACGGCAAAAATTCTCTCACCGCAAAAGACTGTACTAATACCCGATCCTCTCGCGGGCTGCCCTATGGCAGACATGATAGATATAAACGAATTAAGAGAGTTCAAATCAAAACATCCCGGAAAACCTGTTGTTGCTTATGTGAACACAACCGCTGAAGTCAAAGCAGAGAGCGACATATGTTGCACCTCTGCTAACGCAGTAAAAATAGTCGAATCATTGGAAGACGATACTGTGTTATTCATACCAGATAAGTCACTAGCTGCTTGGGTAGCAAAACACACTTCGAAGACGATTATTCCGTATCCTGGCTTCTGCCCAACACACCACAGGATTTTGGCTGATGATGTTTTACATATGAAACAACTTCACCCAAAAGCCGTAGTGCTGGCGCATCCAGAGTGCACAGAAGATGTGCTTCAGCTTGCTGACGTAATAGCCAGCACATCGGGAATAATAAGATGGGCGAAAGACAGCAGCGAACGTGAATTCATCATCTGTACGGAAAATGGAATTCTGCATAGACTCAGAAAAGACAGTCCAGATAAAAAGTTCTACAGCCCCACCGAGTTGAACGTATGCCCAAATATGAAGCGCATCACACTTGATAAAGTTCTGTGGTCACTGGAAGACATGGCACATGAGATTGAAGTACCAAAAGACATAGCCGCTCGTGCCAAGCGCGCTATAGACCGAATGCTTGCTGTAATATAGCCAATCCAACATAAACCACTTGGAGGACAGTGAATATTGACTAGACGCGAAAGGCTGATGGCAACTCTCCGAGGCGAGCCAGTAGATAGGCCAGCAGTCAACTTTTATGAGATAGGTGGATTCAAGGTAGATCCGTCAGACCCTGATCCTTTCAACATCTACAATTCTCCATCTTGGCAGCCGCTGCTTGAACTTGCAGAAGAGTGCACAGATATTATCAGAATGAGATCGCCTGCCACAACACCTTCGAGTGACAACTGCGCAAGTGAATTTTTCACAAGCGAAACCTTCGTAGAAGATGGCTCAAGATTCACACGTACCACTCTAAGAGTCGCCGGGCGAACAATGACTTCTATGTCTAGACAAGATCCTAACGTTGCAACAGTCTGGGTAATAGAACCATTACTCAAAAACCTCGAAGATTTGGAGGCATATCTTCAGATTCCAAACGAGGCTTTCAAATATGAAATCAACATAGATGAGCTTGAAGCAGAAGACGCCGCACTGGGTGACAAAGGAATAATAATGGTAGATATGGCTGATCCTCTCTGCTTGGCAGCATCTTTATTCTCAATGGAAGACTTTACGATTATCGCAATGACTGAACCAACGATTTTTCACAAGCTGCTTCAGAAATCAGCAGTCCGAATTTATCCGATAGTCGAAAAAACAGCAGAAGCGTTTCCGGGACATTTATGGCGAATAGTCGGTCCAGAATATGCCACCGAACCGTATCTGCCGCCGAAATTGTTCAAAGAGTATGTATTTGATTACGACAAACCGATTATTGATGTCATACACAAACATGGCGGTTTCGCAAGAGTACATTGTCATGGTAGGATCAAGAATGTCCTGCCTATAATAGCCGAAATGAACGCCGATGGCATAGACCCTATAGAACCGCCGCCGCAGGGAGACGTTGAGCTTGCTGACGTACGGCACGAATACGGAAAACAGCTTGTGCTATTCGGCAATTTGGAAGCATCAGATATAGAAAATCTCCCGCCTGATGAATTCGAGTGTGTGGCTGCGAAGTCGCTCGCAGATGGCACATCAGGCGAGGGCAGAGGATTCGTGCTTATGCCTTCGGCATCTCCATACGGTCGAACAATAACACCCACAACATTAGCTAACTACCAGACAATGGTAAGGTTGGCGACAAATTTCGGCTGATGCACACCCTAGCTAATAAATTAGTCTTGAATCGAAGAAGTGCCGTTTCGTGAACTTGCAGCAGCAGAGGCGAGTTCGTCAGCTCGTTTATTCTCTTCGCGCGGTACATATTTTATTTTGGCTAATTTGAATTGACCAAGCAAACGCTTAGCCTCAAGATACAGCGGCTGAAGATGAGCTGCCTTGACTTTGTATTCACCCAACAGCTGCTTAGCCATAAGCTCGCTGTCAGTTTGTATAATTACAGCATCAGCACCTAGTCTGATGCACTCCCGTAGTCCCCTCAGCAAGGCTGTGTATTCGGCTATGTTGTTAGTAGCATCACCAATGTATTCACCGATCGCAGCTATTTCTTTACCACTCTCGTCGTTTATTACAACACCGATTCCAGCCGAACCAGGATTCCCCTTACATGCCCCATCAACCGACAGAGACAACTTTTTCAAAATTGCCATACTAGATTTCAGGCTCCTTTTCAGCCGACGGCTCCATTACCACCACCAATATCCGGGCACAGCTCTCACAAGTCGCATATCCGCTTTCTTTCAACTGACGCATAATAAATGGTGTCAGTGAAACCCGACACGCACTGCATTTTCCATCAATCACCTTCGCAAGCCCAGAGTCTTTGTATCTATTACGCAAAGTTTCATATCTCTGGAGCAGTGGTTTGTCCGTAATCCTCGAAACTTGCTTCTCACGCTCTACCCTAAGCAGTGCAAGCTCTGCGTTTAGTTTTTTAGATACCGTTTCCCACTCGGTAGACAGTTGTTCAAGCTTCAAAGAAAGCTCCCTCACAACATTTCTTAGTTTCTCCGTCTGAGATCTACGTTGGTCTCGCGTCTCGTAAAGCTCCAGAAGCCGCTCATCCAACTTACCTCTCTGCTGTGCAAGGATCTCTATCTCCTTCTCCATACTCGCAAGCTCCTTAGCATTGGTTACTTCGCCAGCATAGAGCTTGCGTTCAAAATTCTTCTTTTTGTCCTCGACCGTCTTAAGCTTAAGCTCTGCATCCAAAATCTCAGCATCGACAGCCTCAAGAGACTTCTCACTAGAATCAAGCTGTCGATTAGCTTCTGCAATCTGCCTACGTACAACCTCGCCGCTGTCAAGAGAAGCAAGTTTCTTGGTAATATCAGCAATCTTTAGATCGATCTCATGGATCTGAAGTAGAGTCTGGAAATTATCATCCATAGAGCAGCCTCCTCGGCATGGCAGAATTCCCTCGCAGTCAACATTCTAGCAGTTGATGTAAACCTATTCAAGCCTTATGCTGCTCAAAATGGACAGAGTGTACGCAATGAGGAATCTATTTTTCGATGCGCAAAACCCGGCTAAAAACTCACACCACAGCAACATTGATGCAGAAAACAGACTGCCTACTCATCCTGATTCTGCTCATTCTCCAGACGCTTAATCAATGCATTGCTGGGTTCATAACGAGGTTTCTTGCTAAGCACCTTGTACACACTCGGCTCGAGCTTTTCGGCTAGATCAATAGCCTGCTTTTCAGCAGTCTCGCGGTCATATATCGGGAACATCTGCACCATAACCTTCGCTGATGGTTGAATGCCACTACCGAACATTTGATCCCAAAGTGCCTTCACTTTGCTCCCACCCATAACTGGCACACTCTGCCCCGCTATGTAGAACCAGTATAACATCACACCTTCGCCTTCGCCTCTTTCGTGAGTAAGCGTAAGCATAGCAGCTTTATGGGCAGGCATTCCCTTAGGTCTTATCGTTACGAACTTACTGCCAGTAACCGTTAATCCAGTGCCTTTTAGACATACTTCTGGTTGATGAAAATCGCCGAGATCAAGTCCAAACAATACAGAAACCCATGCTTGATCCCCCATATCGTTTGTGTAAATCCGCGAGAGTATACTTGCTGTGGAGAGTATCCTGAGATCACTTATCTTGGGGGGCATATTAGTCCCCTCCCAACCTTCCACCTTCAACGGCACTCCAGAGAAATCCTCAACAATCCTTCTGCTGGGATTTATATATGGCATAGAATACGCCAAAATAGCCCATGCAACCATCAAAGCCGTAAGTATAGCTGTAAAAACATAAATCCTTCGCATATTCTAGCGCCCTATCACCAACTCAGTGTTGATCTAATCTTCCAACATTTCAGCCATTTAGCTAGGAAAATAAGGAGCAGCATTGAAGCTATTAGCACCAAATGTGCCGCATACTTGTGCATAAAATCAGCAGCGCCTTCGCCAAACCATTCACCAAGCATCACTATTAATGCAATTCGCACAGAATTGGTAAGCAACCCTGCCGGCAGAGCAGATAAGAACAGTATCACACGCCGCCAAAACTTACCTTCAGTAAGATACAATATAGCTGTAGCAACCATTATAAGCGCTATCGAACCCTGAAACCCACTGCACGGTGCTTCGACACGCACGCTGTAGTTCGGCGCAGATATGTTAACGCCATCCCTAACCGCGTCAATTCCAACTATTCTCACCAAAATAACGCCTATCTTGGTAGAAAGCATTTGAATTGCAAAAGCAAGCTTGTCTACAATTGAAAGAGGCGGCGGAATCATAAAGTACAAAAACAATATTGGAAAAGCAAGTATACGAGATGCCACACTGCCAAACATCACCAACGACGCGCCTAACAGCACAACTGGAATCGTCAGAGATACCACACTGTACATGCCACGCGTCTTACCTATAACCTCCAGCATTGCAGCAACTATAAGCAGTGCAAATCCCCATAGATTCGGGCGCACTTTGACACTCTGCAAATTGCGCCAATTCAAAGCAACTGCTCCTGCTGATGCAATTGGTACTATAGGCATGTGGCCGTAGTAACTTTCCGGCAGTCCATAAACAGAATTCTTCAGCCAAGAAAAAGCAGTCCAGTATATATAAGTAAAAGAGACCGCCGAGATAATAGCCATAACAGCCCAAGGAATAGATCTAACCAATTCGCCAAACGTTACGCCATCATGCGATGATGCATTATCAATAACAGCTTTATCCAACCGCGATTCTCCCTTGTATAATCAGGGCGGCCAAACATCAAGTCAGCCGCCCAGAATACACAATATATTACCTCAATAACCACACACAGCGAAACAAGTTCCCAACCACAATCCAATGTTCCATCAGAACCTTATAATGCTCACAACTGGAAATCTCCAAAATATTATTCACCTGTCCCAGCAGGTATGGCTGGCTTTCTTTTGCCCTTACCACTTAGATCTTCGTAATACTCTCTATAGTGAACGAATCCATTGCAGTCTTCAGGTCTAGCACGGTTCAGTACCACACCTATCACATTAGCACCTACAACGTCAAGCTTGCTTCTAAACTCAGATTCTGCGCCGCGCGGCGTCTTTCCTGACATATGGGCAATAACAACGTTCTTAACATAAGCAGCGATAACTGCTGCGTCAGGGAACACAACCCCTGCCGGACTATCAAATATCACAAAATCGGCAAACGCAGAAACGTCCTCAACAAATTTCTCCATCGCCTTAGAGCGAAGCAGTCTAATAGGATTATCTGGCATAGGCCCAGCCGGTAGAAGCAGTAGCCCCTCAACCTTAGTAGGAACCAACGTATCTTCTAACTGGGCTGTTCCAGAAAGCAAATTGCTTAGTCCAACCTTATTCTCTACACCGAACAATCTATGCTGCTCTGGCTTGCGCATGTCAGCATCCACCAATATCACTCGCCCGCCATCACGAGCCAACGCAATAGCCAAGTTCGATGCTGTAGTAGAGCGTCCCATCTGAGGCTCACCGCTTGCAACTAAAATTGTCGAATGTGCATCGCCTTCAAAACCCGCTAGTGTAGCAGCAACCATTTCATGGCTCGCCAATAGTGCAGGATGATCAGGCTTCTTAGCTAATGAATGGACCCGTCCAAGCGGCACAACTGCCATAACCGGCAGACCAAGCAGATCCTCGACCTCTGCCGGCGATTTAACTGAAGTGTCAAGATAATTAAGCAAAAACGCCAAGCTTGTTCCAAACAGCAGACTGAGAAGAGCTGCAACTCCTATTTTCAAAGGTGCTTTCTTAGGAACAGGAAAAACCCTGGCTTCATCAACAACCTGAATGGCGCTGGCGTTTTCAGCTTCACGTTCCTTTATCTTAGCCTCATCCAGCTTCTGTTTGAGAAGCCTAACAGTTGCCTCAGCTGAATCCACATCCAACTGAAGCTGCGCCCACTTCATCTGCTGATCAGGCAAAGACGCAATCTGAGACTGCTTGCGTGCAAGTTCAGCAGCAAGTGCATTTCGTCTCGCCAATGCACCTACTTGATCAGCCTTCGTCGAAAGCCGATCAATCATTGCACGCGTCCAAATCTGGTTTTCGGACTTTACCTGCTGACTTACTATCTTCGGAACCTGCTTGGCAATCTCATCGTTTATGGCATCCAGATTCTTCTGAGCCACCACAACGTCGGGATGGTTTTTGCCTCGAGTAGCAAGCTGTGTAGCAAGAGCGGCTTCAGCCGCTGCTTTCTGCCTGAGAAGATCCATATAAACAGGATTATCAGTAATATTCTCAGAAGCAATTTTCATTGTAGGCTCACGTTTGATCTGATCATCAATTGCATTTAGTCTCTGTGCAGACGCACCAGCATCTGCTTCCGCTTGGGCAACCAAATAATCAACATCTGCCGATCTCTGAATCAACACCTGAGCCTGAACATCTGGCCTAGGCAGAGCATTGCTCGCCTCAAACGCCATTTTTGCCTGTCTTGCTTTCATAAGATCCAGCTCGGCATCCTTGAGCTGCTTTTCAATAAATGCCCGGCTCTGTGCAGCAGGTCCACGAATAAGATCTCGATAAAACCGCACGAACTCTTGCTGGATAGCCCTTGCTGCTTCAACGGCTTCGTTCTGATCACGCGATGTAACCGTTATCTCCAACACCCCAGTGCCCATAATCGGCTGAACTCTCATATGCTCAAGAAGGGTCTGAGGATCAAGCGTATAGCCAAGGTCACTAAGATATGAGACTGCCCTTTCACGAACTGTTACACTAGACGCAACCGTTGCCAAATCGGCTAAGTGCATCTCAGGATTCAGATTCTGCACAACCGTTGTTGGATAAACAGGCACACCTCTTTCATAAACCGCTTTCTCCATTACAGTTGTGCGTCCCTCCCACATCTGCTCTGACGATGCGAGATAAAACGCAACAGCTCCAACAGAAACAGCCACACAGATTAAAACCAGCCAGATGCGTCTTCTGAGAATTCTATAATAGCTCCAGATTTCCAACTAATTTCCCTCCCTAGAACGGAAAGCCGTTCCTAACTTCCGCCAAGAGGCGCTAGAACAAACCGTAACGTCTTATATACGAGATATTGACTATCGTACCAACTATCTGAGATATTCTTGTCCAATCCGGCTTCGATGTCTCCGGAACATAAACTACATCTCCAGGTTGAAGCGGCACATCTACAGCCATCTTACCCTTGGCTATGCTGCCTAAATTTACAGGAATTCGCTGAGGATTCTGTGGATCACCCCTCAACACTGCAACATTCTTCATAGAGGCTCTATCAGTAGGTCCTCCTGCCAAGCTTACTGCCGACAACGCACTAGCATTCTCCTTTAAGTAATAAAGGCCAGGCTGCCTGACTTCACCCAACACATAATACCGATTGTAAGTATCCTCAGGAATATATATGATATCCCCTTCTTCAAGCTCATAGTTCTGGCTCAAATCGCCATCGCGATAAATTTTGCGAAGATCTATAGGAATAGGTTTGTCGCTCCCTTTCCTTGTAAGTGTAGCAGCCTCAAGACGTGCGTTTTGCGTGAAACTGCCAGCTTGCGCAATAGCCGTAGATATTGTATTCCCCTCTTTAAATGGCACTACTCCTGGCCTCTGCACCTGCCCCAAAACCCAAACAAGCATATCGTGTTTGGAAATCAGATTGATATCTACCTTCGGATCAAGCAGAATCTCGGCTTTTTTGTACTCTTCTGCTATCGCCTGCGCCAGCTCACGCTGAGTAAGACCCGCGGCTTTGATAACCACGTTCAGATAAGGCACTGTGATGGTGCCCTGTGATGAAATTCGCATCTCTCTGCCGGACAGCTCTTTCTCCTGCCATACATTCATCACTATAACATCATCAGGTGCGAGCAAATAGTCTTCGTCAGTCTGAGCCAAAACAGCCGCAGGCAACAACACAAATACAACCACAACTGCGAGCATCAAAAATCTAGCCATATATTTCATCATCCTCCACCATCAGCACCTTATCTCAATTCAATTATTGACTTTCCAGCTCTCTTCTTTACCCCTTTTACCCACAATCTCATACAACTTATACAACATCTGCATTACGCACAGCCAAACATCACTAGTTCCCTAGATAATATGGAACCAGCCACTGCGTGGAAAACTAAAACTTCGGGGACACTGGGCGAGGTCTTATAAATCTCGATTGAACCACTGGCATCAACCTCCAGCGCAGAGGTATTATATACAAGTGACAAAATAACTGTCAATACGATCGACATAAAATACACTAAATAATTTTTCAGAAGGCATAAATCTACACACGATTTTGAGCCGTGCCCAACCCTTAGTAAAACTAATTTTTACAAGCTAACAACCACAAAGCTTTGAAAGTCTTGTCAGACACACTCAATCAACAGATGGGCTAAGGTGTTTGTCGAGGAACTTATAAATAATCTCTACAATCTCTGGACCGCCGAAACCATGCCCTGCATTCGGCAGTAGATGAAGTTCAGACTCAACACCAGCTTTAACCAATTTGTCATGCAGTTCCTGAGACTGCTGCCATGGAACAAGGTCGTCAAGCTTACCATGAATTATAAGAAATGGTGGGTCATCCTTTGTTACATAAGTAACAGGGCTTGCTTCAACTGCCAAACCCCGTTTTTTAGAAACAGAGCCACCTAAAAGCCGCTCCACAACATCAGGAATAAAGTCTCCCATCGTAGTAAAATCAGTAGGTCCACAGCAGTCCACAACTGCCTGTACTCCGCTTGAGACTTCAGAATTTTCCGGGTTTGTACCTTCAAGCCTCTTTATCCCACCAGATGTACCCAACAACGCAGCTAAATGTCCTCCAGCCGAGTATCCCCAAGCGACAATTCTATTAGGATCTATATTGTATTTCGACGCATTAGCCCGAATCCACCTAACAGCAGCCTTGCAGTCCTCTATCTGAGCTGGGAATTTAGCAACCTGACTTAGCCTATAGTCAATACTTGCTACTGCATATCCGCGGCTAATAGGGTTTCCTTCAGGAAAACAGTTTTTGTCGCCTGCCTCCCATCCACCTCCATGTATAAACAAAATAAGCGGGACGGGAGACTTCGCAGAAGCCGGCAGATACAAATCCAAAAGCTGTTTATGCCCATCAGGAGACGCATAAACGACATCGCAAACAACCTTGACTTTAGCCAACGGAACACCTACTTCCTTAACAAACGAAAATCCCCGAGTCGAAGACCCAAGGCATAACAATAAAACAAAAATCGCCGCGCGCACATGTGCACCTAAAACACACCTTCCCGCGCGGCGGACACCACACATAATCTCTTCGCTCAATCTATAAATCATCCGCAGCCCACTACACCAGACGGCTGACGGCCCGCGATTATAGTATCTCTTCTCCAGTTTACATCATCCGTCTGTGGATGGTCAAGGTTGTAGTTCAAACCTCTACTCTCTTTGCGCATCAAAGCCGATCGCACTATCAATTCGGCTACCTGAGCAAGATTCCTAAGTTCAATAAGCTCCGGCATGAGTTGGCTGGTATTGTAAAGCTTTTCGGCTTTGTCCAAAATATCAATTACTTCCTCATGTGCCATCTCAAGTCGTTTGTCAGTGCGTACAATGCCAACATGCTTCCACATAATAGTCTGCAGCTTGAGAGTCAGCTCCGACACCAGCTCACTAGGCACCGGTTGAACGTGCCTACTCTCCGGATATTCGGGGATGGTTAACGCCTTGTCAGAATCCGCCGAAATATCATTGCTGCAAAGCACTTTTCTAGAATCAACCGCCGCCCTATGCGCAAACACTACAGCCTCAAGAAGCGAGTTAGAGGCAAGGCGATTCGCACCATGAACACCTGTACAAGCAACCTCACCGCATGCATAAAGCCGCTTTACGCTCGCGCGTCCATCTATATCCGTAAGCACTCCGCCGCAAGAATAATGTGCCGCTGGAACTATCGGTATCCAATCCTTCGTTATATCAATCCCAACTGAGAGGCATTTTTCGTAAATGTTGGGGAAGCGGGCTTTCAATTTCTCGGGATCAAGATGAGTAACGTCAAGATAAACGCACTCGTCGCCGCTTTTTTTCAGCTCAGCATCTATAGCCCTAGCTACGACGTCTCTAGGCGCAAGGCATCCCATCTCATGGTAATGCTCCATAAACGTGCTCCCGTTCTTGAGCCTCAGGATACCTCCCTCGCCTCGCACAGCTTCACTTATTAAAAATGACCTTGCATCCGGATGATAAAGCGTCGTAGGATGAAATTGGATAAACTCCATATTCGCTATTGCCGCTCCGGCTCTATAAGCCATCGCGACACCATCACCAGTAGCAATCTCTGGATTAGTAGTATGCAGATAAACCCTGCCAAGCCCACCAGTTGCAAGCATCACAACTTTGGCTACCATAGTTATTACTTCGCCTGTATCAGGGTCGAATACATAAGCACCACGACACTCTCCGTCGCATACAATAAGATCAAGCGCATAATGATGCTCAAAAAATCGGATATTCTCCCTACGCTTGCAGTTAGATATTAGAGCGCGCTCTATTTCACGTCCGGTCAGATCTGCGGCATGAAGTATTCTTCTGCGTGAATGACCTCCTTCACGTCCCAGCGCAGGACGCACAGAGCCGTCATTCGCCTGCTCCATCGTGAATCGAACTCCCAATTCCATCAACTCTCTTACACGTTCCGGACCCTCTTTAACCAATATCTCAACCGCATCATCATGACACAGCCATGCCCCAGCTTCCTGAGTATCTCTAATGTGCAGCTCGAATGAATCATCCGGACTTATAACAGCAGCTATGCCGCCTTGAGCATAGTTAGTATTTGACTCTGTATCACTTTTTTTGGTTACGATGGCAACCCTGCTGCAGTCACTTACCTTTAAAGCATAAGAAAGCCCCGCAATCCCGCTGCCGATTACCAGTGCATCAACTTCTACAGCTTTCATAATCTACGACTTTCATCTCCAACAAATAGGGTGACTAATCTGCTCCCACGATTCTTCTCATCTCGCTTAGTATCTCACATCCGCCGGATTCAATCAACAAACCGGCAGCCCGAGTTCCAAGATCCTCCGCCTCGCGGCACAGTCCAAAACATTCGACCCTAACGACCACCGACCCATCCGGCGAAACAACGCAAGCCCTAATGACAAGCTTCTCATCTAAGGCTTCAGCCAAAACTCCTACAGGAATACTGCATCCACCGCCGAGATGAGACAGCAGCGCTCTTTCAGCAAACACTTCTGCACGTGACGATGGATGATCCAACGAAGCCGCAATTCTCAAGGCACGCTCATCGTCCTTCCTAACCTGAACAGCAAGCGCACCTTGCCCTGCAGCCGGAAGACATACATCAAAACCCAACCGCTCTAATGTAAACGTTCGATCAACATATCTAAGAGTATCCTGATGCTTATCTACAACTAAACCCAGACGACGAAGCCCTGCATAAGCCACCACAATTGCGTCGCATTCTCCATCGGCGAGTTTACGCAGCCTCGTATCAAGGTTGCCCCTCATATTCTGAAACCGCAGTCCAGACTTCACCGCAAGAATCTGTGCCCTGCGCCTCAAACTCGACGATCCCACTCGCGCACCAACAGGCATATCAGCAAGCCGCCCAACACTTGATACCAGTGCATCCGATGGGTCAACCCTCTCAGGAACCGCGGCAACAATAAGTCCATCGGTAGGCTCAACAGGCATATCTTTAAGACTGTGCACCGCCGCATCCAACCTGCCATCCAAAAGTGCTAGCTCGATTTCTTTCACAAACAAACCGATGCCGAAATCAGCCAATCTTCCAGATTTGAGCCTATCTCCTGAAGTAGTGATGATTTCTATTCGCGTTTTAATCTCGGGGTTAAGTGACTCTACTGCCGAAGCAACCGATTCAGCCTGCGCAATTGCCAAACGACTGCCTCGTGAGCCAATAATGAATTCATTCATTAGCCGACCTCTTGTCGCCTGGTTCGGCTCCCGACGAAACATCCTCCTCGTCCACGCCGAACAATTCTTTTGCAATCGCCATCTTGTCGGCTCCGCCATCGGATACTGCGTACTCTTTTATGGTAACTATCGGGTTATGAGAGATACGGTTAATAAGTGACTGCATTGCCATACGAACTGCATTCAGATCAGCTTCGCTCAAGTGCGAAAGTTTCGCCGAAACTCTCTCCCACTCAGCATCTCTAATGCCCTCAAGTTTTGCGCGTATAGCTTTTATGAGCGGCACACTTTCCAAGGTGCGCATCCACTCATTAAACTCATGCGTCTCCTCAGCCACTATATTCTTAACCTTTTCAACTTCACGTTCACGCTCAGCCGAAGAACACTCAACATACTCCTGCAGATCATCAATACTGTATAGATGAACACCGGGCACTAACGCAGCATCAGGATCGAAATCACGCGGCACCGCTATATCAATCAGCAGCAGCGGCACCCCACTTCGCATCTTGCAGATCTGCTCAATCCTACCGCGCTCAAGTATAAACTTCGATGCTCCGGTCGAACCTATAGCCACATCAACTCGCACAAGCTCGTTGTCTATAGACGTGAAAGGCACCACCCTCCCGCCCAACTTCTCTGCCAGTTCGGCAGCTCTAGAAGGTGTCCTGTTCGCAACAACTACATCCGACACACCGGCCGACTGCATATGCCGCGCGGTAAGCTCAGCCATCTTGCCAGCGCCAATAATTAACACACTTCGCCCATCAAGGCTTCCAAGAACAGATTTCGCCAGCGCCACAACTGCACATCCTACTGAAAATGCTCCTCTTGATATGTCCGTCTCGCTGCGTGCACGTTTGCCTGTCGTAATAGCATGTTTAAAAAGCTCATTCAGAACTGTCCCCGTTGACTTACATCGCACCCCACAACGAAATGCATCCTTTACCTGCCCAAGTATCTGATCCTCCCCAATCATCATCGAGTCCAGCCCCGCAGCAACTCCAAAAAGATGCTCCACTGCCTTATGACCGCGGCGAACATAAAGCATGCTCTCAAACTCTGAACTCGGCATACCACAGGATTCACTCAAAAACTTCAGCACTGCTTCTTCTCCGCTCCGACCTTCCGTTACCGCATAAACTTCCGTCCTGTTACACGTAGAAAGAATGCAGCACTCCATTATCTCCTCCCGTCCGCACAGTGCGCGCAAAGCATCCGGCAGACATCCTTCTGGAAAAGATAGCTTCTCCCTAATTTCAACAGGCGCAGTTTTATGGCTCAGTCCCACTACAAACAAATGCATAATTTTTCAAAATATGGCGCATTACGCCACCTATTGGATAGTTTCCTCTCTCAAAATCGAAAATGCAAGATTTCTCGCATCGTCTATGCGTCCATCTCGAATAATATCTAATATGCTAGAGTCCAAAATCCTTTGATAAACGCGTTCGCGCGAAGCTAAGTCGGACAGTTCTCTTTTCGCACGAATGCGCACCTCTGCCATTATATCCGACAATACCCCGTATTCATCACCCAAACAAGACTCTACAATCTCTCTAACCCTTTTCGAAAGTGCCGGAGCACTGCCTGCAGTAGTTATGCTTACCATCAGATTTCCTCGTCTTAACACAGCAGGTGCTATAAAAGTACAGAGTTCGGGATCATCAACCACATTCACTGGAATCCCTGCATCCTGTGCATTTTTTGAAACCTCGAGATTAACCGCACGCTCATCCGTTGCCGCAATTACAAGTGAATAACCATTCACATCACCCTTTGAATAAGCGCGGCTATTAAGCATAATCCTGCCGCATTCTGCCAACCGACCTATCCCTTCACACACCTGAGGTGCGATAACCGACACCGAAGCTCCTGCCTCAATGAGCGATTCAATCTTCCTAAGTGCCACAGAACCGCCACCTACCACAAGCACAGGTCTGTTCTTCATCTCAAGAACTATAGGATAGTAACCCATTGAAACTATACCTCACTCAGTATAACAGCACCACCAAAGTCGGTTAAACATTATTTCCCGCCCGGCGCCATATAGCCAAACACCCTCCGGCAACGGCTATCGCTGCCCCAATCCAAAGCAGCCACATAAACGGCTTCACGCTCACCGTTATGAATGATTTTATCGGCTCAACACGAATCACCGCTGTTTTATTCTTTATATCAACCGACAAAAGCTCAAGGCTGGCAGCTCCATCTGGCATCAAAGCAGGATGACTTAACCACCTCACCTTGCTGCCAGACTCTGGAACATAAAAAACAGTTACCAACGTTTTACTCCTACTAGCATCTACCTCTATTTGCACTCCAACACCTTTATCAAAATGATCTGTTTTCGGCATAACCCATTTCCTGAAGATAAGTTTTACGCCATCCACCACTGTAGGAGTATCTTTCACAAGAACAATTGTCCTTTTCTTACCGGACAGATCCACAACAATTATCTCAACCGCCCTGCTCTCTACGTTTATCCTGTTTACAGCAATACGATAAGCAGTCCCCGGCACAGACACAGCTTCAGACAAATCGCCAAACTTAGCCTCAATATATGGTTTAATCTCCCGTTTCGTTTCGTCGTCAACAAACCTAGCGTACGAACGAAGCCCATCCTGCGAAACATCCAGCTTCGCAAGAGTAATCGTTGAACGTCCTACCTCCACAGATTCGCCCAATTGGACACTGCCCTCATACGGCAATAGATTTGAATTAGGCGCAACATAAATATCTCCACCGAAACCGCTCAGTATATATGGCTCATAAAGCACCTGCCTATCACGAGTAAGCACAACAGATGGCTTAGCGACAAAAGATTTCTTTCCTGACTCAACGCGAAGATTCAGCACAGCTTTATTTGATGAGATCTCCTGCAGTCCCAAGCTAGTAAATGAAAACTCCTTAATAACACGCGGCAGGGTTCTAGTCTGCAGAACAATATGCTCAGTTTCTCCTTGTTTAAGCCCAATCGGCGGCGATACACCACCATTCGCCGAAAGCACAACCCCAACGAAGAATATCGCTGTCCCCGCATGAGAAACATGCCCTCCTATTTTGTGCAGCCCCAACTTCAGCCCGCCAACAATCTGCCAGATACTTATCACAAAAACAAAAACAGCTGCAGCAAGAAGCATTACCGACATAACGATTACAGTCCGGCCAGAGGGCGCGGAAAAAAGCATAGGTATAGCAGCAACAAAAATAGCCAGCAGCAAACCACCCCCAAACCCAACACTCCCTGCTTTATTCCAAGATACAATCTGGGCAACAGCCATCAATAACAAAACAACCAGAGCCAACGGCGACATAAGCCCTACGTAGGCTGATGGATTAGGCGTCAAGCCGCCAGTAAGAAACGATTTCATCTGCTGGCGATCCGGATCTAGAAGCCACTGCGGTATCTGAGAATCTTTTGCGATCCCATAAAAATGCTCGCCTATCATTCTTCCAATAATCGGCAGCGATGTTCCAACAAGCACGTAAAATGCCATACTACATAGTGCCACTATACCTAGAAAAAACACGTAATCACGCGAAATCACAGACGCAAAAACCCTATTCCCCTTAAGCCGCCTCCACCTAAGAACAATAAGTGCCGCACTGCCCACCAGAAACACCCTCATAAACCAAACCAGAAGCCCACTCGTAGAACTGCCACCAAACGTATGAACTGAGATTGCCTGAAGCACATCGCTTCGAGTAAGAAAAGCGGCATAAAACACCAAAAGCGAACCAGAAAGCGCAAGCACAACATTCGCCCTTCTAAAACTGCCTCGGCACTTCTCAACCAACAATCCATGCATCAACGCAGTAACAACCAACCAAGGCACAAGCGAAGCGTTTTCCACCGGATCCCATCCCCAATATCCGCCCCAGCCCAACACTTCATATGACCAGTAAGCTCCAAGCAAAATGCCCAGACCAAGCGAAATCCACGCAAAAACAGTCCATGGCAGCGCATACCTAAACCACTCACGGCAGTCTTCTCGCCTAATAAGCAGAGCAAACGCAGCCGCAGCCGGAACGCATGTCGCAGCATAACCTACGAATACAACCGGAGGGTGCACGGCTATCCATGGGTTTTGAAGCAACTCGTTAAGTCCTGCTCCATCTTGTGGCGGATACACACTCGTAATGCCAGGTCCAAGCGGTGCAAATGGGCTATCGGCAAGGGTAACCGCCGCCAAAAAAGCTTGCACAATTGCAAGGAAACTCACCGCCGCAGGTCGAAGCGCTCCGATACTCCTTCGCGCCAAAACACTAATCCAAGCCTCACATAATGCCCAAAATAAAAATGACCCCTGCTTCCCAGCCCAAAACACTGAAACCTTGTAAGCAATCGGCAGATCGTGAGAACTATTTGCAAATATATATTCGATATCGAACCTATCAGTCAGAACAAGGATAAGAAGCAGCGCAGAAGCAGCCGAAACAAATAGCGCCGACGCACCTAGAGTTATACCAGCAATCCTCTCAAACACTCTGCTGCGCGGCGATAAGATATAGCAGAAAGGCACAACTGCAGCACAAACCAAAGCCAAAACAAGCAGAACATCTCCGGCTCTCATATCAATCACCCTGACGTGAGCCGTACTTGCTCGGACATTTGGTGCTCACATTACTAGCCTCAAAAACCCCATCACGATATCTTCCTCCAACAACCACCCACTTTGCTTGCTCAAAGTTGAATGGCTTCTGCCCCTTATAACTAACCTTCATCCTCTCGCCTTTAGTGTCTCGCATCTCAAACACAAATGCCCCACTTTTTTCGTCAAATTTGCAGGCACTTACTAACATTCCGGGTACTTTGACATAGGGACGATCAGAAGCGCGAACCTCGGCAAATGTCTCCAAATAAGGTGTGAAAGATCGGCTGAGCGAAGAGTATCCAAACACAGCCAACCCTGCAACGATAACACCAGCCAGAAAATAGTATATTTTCACTTCATTATTCTCCGTATCCGACGATCAATCAGAAACATATAGATAAACAGTCCAACCCAAACAATAACCGGCACTGCAACAATCGCAGCTTCAGCGCTCATTCTGCTCACCTTCCATCCCTTCATTTGCATAAAATAATGCCCTTGATAAAGCCATTCTGATGCTAAACATCCAAGCGGCAATACCTAGAAAACCAACTGCCGAAGCAGCCAAAGCAACGGCATATTCCCGACCCAATAATCCTCTGCTTATTGTATCCGACGGATGAAGAGAAAAAGTTATCCTAGGTAATATGAAAACCAAATATATCATAGCCGGCAGCGCAAAAAGCACGTAAACTGCAGACACCGAGGCTTTACGGCGGTCTTCATTAATAGACGCCCTCAGCGCCATATAAGCTGCATAAATTAGAATAAGCACAACCATAGACACTTCCCTAGGATCTCCACTCCACCAAGCTCCCCACTGCTGCTCTGCAAATATCGAACCTGTTACCATAGCCAACACCGCGAATACAAGTCCAATCTCTACGGCTGCTGCCGAACGCATATCGTCTAAAGATCTTCGACGTGCCAAATAAATAACCGCAAATAATGCTGAAACCACAAACGCCACAGCAGCAACTACTGCACAAGGAACATGAAACACTATTATCCGAGCGCTCTCAGGGCTGCGAAATCCTTCAGCCGGCGGCAGATACAAAAAAGCCGCAGAAGTAACCAAAACCATCCACAAACCCAGCACTATTTTTACCACTCTATCACTCCCATACAAACCGGAAAAACACCAAAGAAAGCACCAGCAATATACCCGAGTACGAAATCAAAACTCTAACCGCCGCATAGTTCTCCACAACACCGCCGCTTCCCAGCGCCGATTCAACGGCCTTTATTGCAGCAATCAGCAGAGGCAGCGATATCGGAAATGCAATTATCGGAAACAAAAGTGTTCGGACCCCCGACTTCGAAACCATCGCTCCTAACAATGCCGAAGAGGAAGCCAACCCAACGCTCCCAGCCAACAAAACTACTGCAAACCTCCCCCAGTTTGCAATATCAATTCCTAACATTACGATACCAAGCAGCGCCAAAACAATCACTACACATAAAAGCAATGCAAGATTAAACAAAACTTTCCCAGCACAAACAGCCTCCGGCAACGCCGCAAGCCTAAGCGCATCCGCCGTGCGAGAATCCTCCTCATGCGCGAAAGACCCAGAAAGCCCAGAAACAGCAGAAAAATAGATAACCAACCACAAAAGTGCAGCCGCTACATAATCTGGCCATCCTCTATCAACACAAAAAACCACCGCAGTAAGCGATGTCACAGCAAAAAGCATAACTGCATTCAGCGCCCGTCTGCTTCGAAGCTCACAAGTAACATCTTTCATAAACACCGCCCAGCACGCCCTAAACCATTTCACATCTTCGCCCCCAATTCCAGCGTCATATCCGCTGATTCTGCCTCAGCCACTGCACTCGTAGCGACCACTACCGTGCCTTTCCTGCGATATTCCTCTATAAGCGAGTGTACAACCTCCACTCCTGCCTCGTCCATATTTGAGTAAGGTTCATCAAGCAGCAACAGTGGTGGATCGTGTAGAACTGCAGAAGCAAGTTTCGCCCTCTGTTTCATGCCAGATGAAAGCTCACCAAACATTCTATGTGTGTGCGATCCAATCCCCAATCGCTCAATTATCTGGTTAATCTTCGATTCGCCTATTAACATGCCTCTCACCAAAGCGAAAAATCGGAGGTTTTCTGCAATAGTCATTTCATCATAGAGAGAGATATCCGGAGCAGCAAACCCAATAATAATCCGACGCCGATCATCAGGAACCAACACCCCGTCCTCCGAAACCAGAACTTTCCCAAAGCTAGGTTGACAAAGACCTGCTATGATCCGCAGGAGCGTAGTTTTGCCAGAACCATTAGGTCCAAAAACAGCAAGAAGCCCTTCCCCAAATGCCAAGTTCACGTCACTCAGCACTCGACGCATTCCGAACGATTTAGACACTCCCCGCAGTTCAAGTGTAATCAATCTCTCACCTACCGACGTCCGAGTGTTTTCCATCGAATAAAACAAACATACCTAATGGCAACATTCCGTTTCCGGCTGGAAAGCAAGGGAAACAGAGTTTATACAGTAGCGTTTATAAGTCGGCGGAGGACCATCATCAAACACATGTCCCAAATGTGCACCGCAACTTGCGCAGTGCACTTCAGTGCGAATCATATTATGGCTTGTATCCGGCTCAGTTTCAACTACATCACTCGATACCGGTTTTGAAAACGATGGCCAGCCGCAGTCGCAGTCAAACTTATCATCCGAGCAGAACAACTCCACGCCACAGCATACACACAAATAAATTCCTTTTCGAAACTCTTTCCAGTATACATTTGTAAAAGGTGGCTCCGTGCCCCTAAGCCTCGTAACCTGATACTGCTCAGGCGTAAGGATTGCTCGCCATTCCTCGTCGGTCTTGGTTATTTTTTTGCGTGTCATATCTCACCCTCTAACTTTCGTTCTGCATCCGTATATAATTAAGGAGTCCACCAGCAAGGATCACATTAACCTGACGCGGTGTCAAATCATGCGTAAGCACAAGCCTCTCGCCAGTGCGTTTAATTATTACTTCTACGGTATTCCCAGAAACAATAGCTCGGCATATATCTGGAAATTCCAGCTCATCGTCTTCTTTTATCTGGTCAAAATCTCTAGGATTAGAAAAGGTGAGCGGAAGTATGCCGAAATTGATCAAGTTTCCCCTATGTATCCTGGCAAAACTCTTAGCGATAACCGACTTCACCCCAAGATACATTGGCGCAAGCGCAGCATGCTCTCGCGAAGAACCTTGGCCATAGTTATCGCCACCCACTATAAATCCACCGCCTAACTGCTTTGCTTTGGATGAAAAACTGGGATCTATACGCTCAAATACATATTCAGAAATAGCAGGAATATTCGACCTAAGCGGCAGAACCTTAGCACCTGCAGGCATTATATCATCTGTAGAAATATTGTCGCCCAGCTTGATCAAAACTCTACCAGATATGCTATCAGGCATTGGCGTGTTAACAGGGAGAGGCTTAATATTAGGCCCTCGTACAACTTCTACTTCCTCAGGGCGATCAGAAGGCGGCAGAATCATACCATCACTGATTGGAAAAGATTTTGGCATCTCGACTGAAGGCGGCTCTCCGAGTCTGCGCGGATCAGTTATCTCGCCAAAAATTGCCGCAGCAACTGCAACTTGCGGACTGCATAAATAAACCCTGTCGTTAGGTGTACCACTCCTACCCGGAAAATTCCGGTTGAACGTTCTAAGGGATACTCCCCCTGTCCTAGGAGACTGTCCCATGCCAATACACGGACCACAAGCTGATTCAAGAATCCTCGCACCAGAAGCAATCAAGTCAGCTAGCGCACCCGAACGTGCAATCATCTCAAAAACTTGCCTAGATCCCGGCGCCACCGCTAACCCAACCTCCGGATGGACTATCCTACCTTTGAGCATAGCCGCCACAGCCGCAAGCTCTCTATAGGCAGAGTTTGTGCAGCTTCCGATTATCACCTGATCGACTTTCACACCTTCGACTTCAGACACTCTAACCACATTGTCCGGGCTGCTTGGGCAGGCGATAAGCGGTTCAAGTGTGTCTAGGTTTATTTCAATAACTTCATCATAATTAGCACCATCATCCGCCGACAACTGCTTCCAAGATTCTTCCCTACACTGAAACGAGAGAAACTCATAAGTGCGTTCATCGCTTGGGAATATACTTGTCGTAGCACCAAGCTCAGCGCCCATATTCGCTATAGTAAACCGTTCATCAACAGAAAGAGTCTCAACTCCTTCTCCTCCATACTCCATAATCTTCCCAACCCCACCGCGAACTGTAAGGCGCCGCAGCAGTTCTAAAATAACATCCTTACCTGTAACCCAAGGATTCAAACTGCCGGAGAGCCTAACCAAAACCACTTTCGGCATTCGCATATAATAAGGCTGCCCAGCCATCGCAGCCGCTACGTCCAATCCGCCAGCTCCAATCGCCAGCATCCCCAACCCACCGCATGTAGGCGTATGACTGTCCGAGCCTAGCAGCGTCTGACCAGGCACTCCAAATCTTTCCCTATGCACCTGATGACATATACCATTGCCGGGCTTTGAGAAATAAATCCCATGCTTTGCCGCAAATGTCTGAAGAAAAATATGATCGTCTGCGTTCTCAAAACCAGTCTGCAGCGTATTGTGATCCACATAGCTGACAGAGAGTTTTGTCCTAACGCGAGGAACATTCATCGCCTCGAACTGGAGATAAGCCATCGTGCCTGTGGCATCTTGGGTAAGAGTCTGGTCTATCCTAATAGCGATCTCTTCGCCAGCAATCATATTTCCGCCTACAAGATGCTCGGCTATAATCTTCTCCACCAGATTCTGCGGCATAAAAACCTCCATTCATATTCAAACGTTTGCACTTCAATCCATCAACTTATTAGCCTAAACATTATACCGCCGCAGATTATCTTCTTGAAAGGCTCTTGCTGTAAATGCTGCAACCACGTATCATTTATCTGGGGAGTAATCAATTGAGCAAAGTTCAAACTACACCAGACGACAAATTCTTAGCTTTTATGGGGCTTGCGCCTAAACGCATTCCTCATTGGGAACACTGGTCATGTCCTGATGCAGAAACCTACATAACAGGCATTGATTATTACGAACACCCTAAGCTCTGCAGGGAACGATTGAATGAAATCTACCCTTTCCTAAATCTTCCGGTGCCGAAAGATGACACCCCCAAAAAGCGCCCTACACTCGATCTAAACTCCGACACCTCATGTACAGACGAAGAAGGCAGGCATCATGTCAGATGGGGTGACGGAGTTACCAATCACTGGGACTGGGGAAAACAGTTTAAATCTGCCGAAGATGTATTCTCATTTTCACCGCTTGAGCAAGGCGATTTCACAGATATTCCTGTGGTTGAGTCTCACGATTATCGAGATGAAGAATCTCTCTACAATCATTTCCGCAGCGAACTGCCTAAAGAGTGGGGAGATAAAGCACCAGAAGGTTCATCTGCAGCAGTTGCATTCTACAACACAATGTTTATGTGGCCGCTTCTTACATTTGGATGGGAGCTTTTCCTGGAAACCTGCCTTGATGAGCGATTCGAGAGAATAATGGACGAGTTCGCCGAGATTAATAGACGAGTATTCAGAGTTTTTGCAAGACTGCCCGTGAACTTCGTAATCTGCCATGACGATATAGTGACATCTCGTGGGCCAGTGTGTTCGCCATCATGGATGCACAAATATATATTCCCACGATACGAAGAGTTCTGGAGCATACTTAAATCAGCCGGCAAGGAAGTTATTTTTATGGCAGACGGCTGTATGGACGCATTCGTTGATGATGTTATGGCTTGTGGCGCGAGGGGAATAATATCTGAGCCGTACACGAATTATCGAGCTATAGCTCAAAAATACGAGAACTGCTTTTTGGCAGGTGAAGGCGACAACAGAGTGCTTATGCGCAACAACCCTGATGAAATACGCCATATGGTAGAACAGATGGTTGAAACAGCCAATATGTCCGGCGGTTATATGATGTGCATAGGCAACCATATCCCTTGGAATACTCCGCCAGAAGCGGTTAAACTTTATCTAGATCTGTCGGCAGAGCTTGGATATCGCCGATAAAAAATACTCCAGTGACATAAAACCACAACGTGGTGGAGGTAAAACAATGAAAAAAACATTAGGCGCGAAAACATTTCTCTACCCAATGCCGACTGTGCTTGTCGGCGCAGAAGTTGATGGTAAACCCAACTATCTAACTGTTGCATTCTGCGGTATCGTGCATTATAAACCGCCGCTTATAGTCGTAGCACTCGGCAAGTCGCATTACACTAATCAAGGCATAAAGGCAAACGGCACTTTCAGCGTAAATATACCTTCTGAAGACATGGTAGAAATTGTGGATTACTGTGGGATAATATCAGGCAGAGAATTCGACAAATCGTCACTCTTTGAGACTTTCTATGGAACACTGGAAACCGCGCCGATGATTGCCGATTGCCCACTGAATCTGGAATGCAAGCTTTTCCATACAATAGACTTTGACGGTTCTAACGACATATTCATCGGTGAGATAGTTGAAACCTATGTAGACGAAAAATGCCTAACAAACGACCTACCCGATATAACCAAACTCAAACCAATACTCTTCTCTATGTATGACAACAATTACTGGAAAGTCGGCGGATATCTGGGAAAGGCATGGGAAATTGGCAAAGAATGTAAACCCAAAGAATAGCCAGCATAAAAGAGTGCCAGTTATAACACACCAATGGAAATAGGCATAACTACCACCATACCTGTTGAAGTTGTCTATGCAGCTGGACATACACCGGTTGATCTGAACAACATTTTCATTACATCGCCGGATCCCCAGTCGCTCATCCGACGCGCAGAGCACGACGGCTACCCGTCGAACGCATGCGCATGGATAAAAGGAATCTATGCGATAGCCATTGAGCGCCGTATCAAGACTGTAATTGCAGCGGTCGAAGGTGACTGCAGCCAAACACAAGCTATGATCGAAACCCTCGAGATGCATGGGATAGAAATAATCCCATTCGCATTCCCCCATGACCGCAGCCGCAAAGCGCTTCGCCGACAAATAGAGAAACTCGCAGAACGGCTAGGAGCAGACTGGAACGATGTTCTACGGTGGAAAACACGGTTGGACACAATCAGACGTATGGTGCATAAACTTGACGAGATGACTTGGCGTGATGGTAAAGTCAGCGGTTTTGAAAATCACATCTGGCAGGTATCAACAAGCGACTTTAACGGAAACCCAAACCTATTTGAGCACGAGCTTGCCGAATTTCTGAGCGAGGCTGAATCACGACCACCTCGCACAAACCTAATACGCATAGGTATTGCAGGAATACCACCAATATTCACAGACTTCCATGAGTTCATAGAATCAAAAGGCGCAGCAATAGTGCTGAATGAAATCCAGAGGCAGTTCACCATGCCTTTTGACACAAATGATATTGTAGAGCAGTACGCACTTTATACATATCCCTACGACATATTCGGCAGAATCGAAGATTTGAAACGTGAGATCAATCGGCGGAATATTCAAGGACTAATCCACTATACACAAAGTTTCTGCTTCCGACAGATTCAAGACATAATACTAAGAAAACACATAGAAGTGCCTATACTCACAATCGAAGGCGAGTCCCCAGGTACGGTTGACGCTAGGACCAAAATACGTATAGAAAGCTTTCTAGAAATGCTTGACGGTGCGTTTCGATAAAAACAGTTAATCCACGCTCCGCAATCTTACTTCAGGGCCGAAACACTGTGCGAAAATATTTTCCATCCAATTACCAATCAGCCAATTCGCTTATAAGCGGCTCTGCATCCAAACCACTAAACCCAAAATCACTGCACATCTCATCCGCTGGTCGGCTCTGTCCCTGTCGCCAAAGATTCTTTAGAAAATCGCCAGCTTCCAGAGTGTTATACCATCTCTTGCCGCACACATCTTCGAGATACTTTCGCATCATCACTTCGAAAATCCATGCACGCAGATAGTTTGCTGCATAAAGCCCATCATCCACATCAGCAAGATAATTGGATTGGCTTATCCTAACTCCCAACGCACCACCGAGAATATCCGCATATCTAGAACGCATATTTTCAATATTCTCTGCCGTATGCAGTTCAGCCTCATAATGCAGCTTCGCTGAATATCGTCTGAGTATCCATAGTTTGTGAAACCGCGATAACCTGATATATTCTTCTTTGTCATCTACCTGCAGAATATCAGAAAGCCAAAGCTGGTTTTTCATCAGATTATCAAACAAAAATGAATAGCTCTCACTTATTGCTCCGTCGCCAAGCCGCTTGAAAGCAAACGGAAGATCGGGCGATATATGCGCAAAATGTTCCGCATGCCCGGATTCATGCAGTATCGCCCTATAATCATCCTGACCACCACGAGGCAAAATTACCAAATACACCTCATCCGGTATTCTAATCGGCACGCAGAACGCGCGCGGAGACTTAAGTGGTCTCGGCTCGGTATCAAGATGGACATTACTCTGAGAGTCCAGATCTATTCCAAGCCCCGACATTGTCTGCACCAACGCAGGAACCAGCCGCTCCTGTGGAAACAAATCATCAAACTCCGGCGACCTAAAAAGATATGAAAGATCAGACGCAGTAGCTTCCCTGCGTGCTATACCAAGCTTATCAAGAAAATACTCAAGTTCACTTGCATAAACATTCTCAGTGCGTTTGAGCAGTTCATCAGTCTGAACAAGCAACCATGGCATATTAATTCCTTGAAGCTCATCGCACATCTCTATATAGCCATTAAAACCCAGCTCATCTGCCACATCATGCAGCATCCCAAGACGCTCCGCACGGAGGGGATTCTGTTCTTCAGTTTTCGCATGAACTAGATTTTCCAACTCGTGCCGTTTGGCAGTATCAGCCTCATTCGCCAGCAGAACCGAAGCCCTGCGATAAGGCACCTCTTCTCCTTGCCATTCCACAGTAGCGCGAGTAACTGCATTAGTTATCTCTTCAGTCATTACGTTGACTTTCGCCGAAGCATACCCAGCACATGCGAAAGCAGCAAGATGTTTTCCTTCCCGATCCTTTCTCGGCAAAAATTCATCAATCGCAGGTCGATCAAATAACCAAAGATACCTAATATAGATGGGAACAACTTCAAGAGAGTCTTTTAGTCCAGCGCCGTTTTCGTAATGTTCGCGTCCTATTTCCTGCATAAACTGCTCGGCTGCCTGTTCGTAGTTATCAATCATTTCTCCCTCGCCATAATTCGTTCTATAGTCGGATCAGAAAGATATTCTAGCAGCTCCTGATCGTCAACACCAAGTTCTTTCGCCCGTATAAACCACCTCGCCGCAGATTCAAAATCCTTTTCCCTGATCGCAATCTCTCCGAGCTGAACATAAGGATAGTGCCATTCAGGATCCAACCGCACCGACTCCATCAGGTGCTTCTTTGCTTCTTCCAAATTCTCATCCAGTATCATAAGCGACCGCGCAATCCCAGAATGAGCCACGGCATCGTCAGGATCAATCTCAAGCACACGTTTATAAGCCTCAATTGCTCGCTCCTGATCATTACGCGCAGATTCAAACCCTGCCAGCAGATGCCATAAAGTGCAGTTGTTTGGATCAATCTTTGTAGCCGATACCAACACAGCCTGCGCATCCATAAGCGAGCCTGCGTTTTCGCATGCATAAACATAGCCGGTCAGTGCAAATGGCGAAGTAGGTTCTATCTCAATGGCTCTCTTGAAAGCAACTACTGCCTCTTCAAACCTCTCTCCTGCAAGCAGAACCTCGCCCAATCCAGCCCACGCACTCCCGCTCTCAGGCTCATCCGCCAGCACCTGCATAAACTCCCATTCTGCTTCATCCAACATACCCAGCAGAGTGCACGCCCTCGCAACAAGACATCGTGCGCGAATATCAGACGGGTTTATTTCCACTGCACGCTTATAGGACTCCACTGCGTCTTCCAGACTATCTAAGTCCTCATACACTTCGCCAAGAGCGATCCATGCAGTAGCATCATCCGGATCTATATCTGTTACGCGCTCAAGCATGATTTTGGCGTCGTCAAGCCTGCCCACAGAAGCAAGGAGTTTACCAGCGTTAAAGAGTGTTGTTGTATCATCAGGTTCAAGACGAAGCGCAGTTTCATACTCACTCAGAGCAGCATCTATATCGCCCAACATATGAAGCGAATAACCCATTGCTGCATGCAGCTCAGGTGTATCATAACCGAGATCCTTAGCCCTACGCAGTTCCCTAAGCGAACTCTCATATTCTCCTGCACCGCCGAGTACATGTCCAAGCAGATAACTTGCGAATCCATCCTCAGGCACAACGTTAACCAACGCCTCAAACGCTCGCACGGCAGCCGTCCAGTCATTCAACGCCGCGTAAGCCTGCCCAAGACCCTCAAGAGCATCAGGCAGGTCTGTGTCCATCTCAAGCGCGCGCAGAAAGAAATCTATCGCTTTCTCATAGTTGCACTCTTCGAGGAAATACCGACCTCTCTCAACAAGTGTCTGAATGTAATGCCTATCCATCCATGGCCAGTCCTAATTACTAAAAAATTTGCAAGCATTTTCCTGGTGTGACCAAATGGCAAAATCTGCGGTCATCTGCAGGCTACCATGAGATAGCCCCAATGTCAACGACGAAAACGGTGAAATATTCTTCAGATTTTGTGCAGTTGATAGGCACTAAGTGCGTAGTGAAAAATCAGTTAATAAGTATCCATTTCATAACCCAACTAAAGCCGCTTATGTTGCCAACCGCGCAACCTAAGCGAGTTAGTTACAACCGACACTGAAGAGAGCGACATCGCTGCAGCCGCCCACATCGGACTTAGCTTGACCCCCCAAATTGGATAAAACACGCCAGCAGCCATCGGAATCAGAAGTACATTGTATATAAAAGAAAGAAACAAGTTCTGCTTCACAATCTGCATCGTACGCCTGCTTAGGCTTATTGCAGCTGGAACCCCAATAATATCCCCGCTCACAAGCGTAATATCCCCGGTTTCCATCGCAACATCTGTTCCAGTGCCTATTGCAATCCCAATATCAGCCGATGCAAGCGCCGGCGCATCATTTATCCCGTCGCCTACCATAGCAACCGTTTGTCCTTCTTTCTGCAATCTGATTATCTCGTTGGCTTTGTTCTGCGGCGGAGTTTCGGCAAGAACCTGATCTATACCAACCTGCCCAGCCACTGCTTTCGCAGTGCGAAGCGAATCACCTGTGATCATAGCAACCTGAATACCCATCCTTCGAAGCTCGCCAACCGCTTCCAAGCTGCCATCTTTCAAGCTATCAGACACAGCTGCTACTCCAACAGCTCTGCTCTCTACCGCTACATAAACCGGTGTCCTACCTTCAGCCGCGAATCTCTCTGCAACCTTATCCAGTTCAGTAAAATCTACACCAAATGTATCCATCAATCGTCTGCTGCCTACTAAAACCATCTTGCCATCCACTTCCGCCTCAACGCCTTCGCCTACAAATGCCTTGAACATTTTCACTGGCTCCAAATCCTCAACACCTCTACTTCGCGCAGCCTCCACCAATGCCTTTCCTATAGGATGCTCTGACATCTTCTCCGCAGCAGCAGCATATTTCAGCACGTCATCGCTGTCAAACCCCTGTACCGCAGCCACATCATCAACAGAAAGCTCACCTTTTGTAAGAGTACCCGTTTTATCAAACACAACCATCGTTACTTTATGCGCTCTTTCCAGTGCCTCACCGCCCTTGATAAGAATCCCCTGCTCCGCTCCTCGCCCAGTACCCACCATCACCGCTGTAGGCGTAGCAAGACCCAATGCGCACGGACAAGCCACTATCAAAACTGCTATAAAGCTCATCAGCGCCTGATTTATAACCGGCGCCGAACCCAAAATCATCCATCCAACAAACGCCAAAACAGCGACCACAACAACTGCAGGCACGAAGTAGCTCGCTATTACGTCAGCCATCCTCTGAACTGGCGCCTTTGATCCTTGAGCCTCCTCAACCATACGCACTATCTGCGCAAGCACAGTATCTTTACCTACTCGCTCAGCCCTAAGAATAAAAGCTCCATTAATGTTCAGCGTAGCCCCAATCACTTCATCTCCAACCGACTTATCCACCGGCACACTCTCACCCGTAATCATGGACTCATCTACAGCAGAAAATCCTTCAACGATAACCCCATCCACTGGTATGCGTTCACCCGGCTTAACAAGCAGAATATCACCAACTACAACCTGTTCTATAGGAACCTCAATTTCATCTTTACTACGGATGACTCTTGCAGTTTTCGGTTTTAGACCAGCAAGACGACGCACAGCTTCCGATGTCCGACCACGTGCTTTCGATTCAAGCATCCGTCCAAGCAGTATAAGCGTGATAATAACCGCTGATGTATCAAAATACAAAGCCGGCTTGCCGCCATGATCTGTGCTGAACCAATGGGGGAATACAACTGCTGCGACGCTGTAGAAATACGCAGCCGAACTGCCTACGGCTATAAGAGTGTTCATGTCAGCCGTCTTATGACGCAGGCTCGCCCATGCACCCTTGTAAAACGGCTTGCCAGCCCAAAACTGAACCGGCGTAGCCAATACTAGCTGAATCCATGGGTTGGCTAACACATCAGGAACAAACCTGCCAAGCCACCTCAAGTCGGCAGCCATACCCAAAACTATAGGAGCTGTCAGTATAGCGCTTACAACGAAACGATGCGTCCAGTTTTTTGTATCTTCCTGCTGTACTTTTCGCTGACGCTCTACGCTATCCTCTCCTAAGTTATCTTCCTCGTCTTCTTCAGGCACCTCATAACCAAGATCTACGATAGCATCTCTCAGCTTATGAATATCAGTTATGCTGGGATCATAATCTACCGAAGCTCTAGCAGTAGCCAGGTTGACATTTGCTGAGATCACGCCTTCCATAGATGAAAGCCGCTTTTCTATCCTGGCAACACAAGCTGCACAGTGCATACCTATTACCGGAATCTCAACTCTTTTGCTGATCATTTTGAAAGACTCCACAACAGCAGTACTATTCTACCCCCTAATAGTCGAGCACAAACCGATTACACAAAGATGCACGTATAATACGTAAGTTGGTTAAGCTTTTTGCCGATGGGGTCAGATTTCAAAGCGAAACTTGGTACCGCCAATTTGAACAAGATCACCAGGTGAAAGCACGCTCCGCGTCACACGAGTACCATTGACATATGTACCATTCGAGCTACCGCTGTCATATATAACCCATTCGCCAGACTCAAAGGCAACTCTGGCATGATTACGCGAGACAGTATTATCAGTAGAAAGTGCGATGCCGCAAGCAGATGTCCTGCCTATAGCAATCCCATTATCCAGAATATATTTTTGTCCTGCGTAAGGTCCAGATACGCCAACAAGCTTCGGCACACCGGGTGCTTCACCTATATTCTGCGGCTGAGATACAGGCATTGTCTGCATCAGGTCGGTTTGAACAGGCTGTGTTTGATACTGTGAAGGGCTAGGTGCACTAACCGTAGGCTGAGCACCCGGCGCATAATCACCGCTTACCGTGCAGTCGCATCTGCCAGAAGCATCTTTGATACCGCCACAGAATGGACACACATGTTGAGATGTAGGAATGCGAGATGCGGCTGTATCCTGATAATCGCCCTGAGAGACAATGCGCCGTGTAGCTTTATCGCGAAACTTGAGCTTGGTCATACCAATCTGGATTATATCGCCATCCTTTAGAATCTGAGGCTGGGTAATCTTCTGTCCGTTCACCATTGTCCCAGCAACTGTGTTCAGATCTTTTATCCGATGCACCCTAGCATCAGCATAAATAACGCAATGTCTCGGCTCAACATCTGGATCACCAAAAACCGGCACATCCAGAAGCTCATCACGCCCTATATACGTTTCACGCTTAAAGATAAGAAATTCGCGTCCTTCATTGCGCCCTTTCAAATGTATCAAAGAAGCCTGTTTGGTCAATTCTTCAATAAGCCCAATGAAAAGTCCAATAACTCCTGCAGTAACCGTAAACCCAATCAGCCGCATAAACTCTACAGGAATAGCAAAAACACCACTGCCGTTGACAAAATCAAGCAACGCAAATGTGAACCCGCCGAGTCCTCCGCCGATTAATCCACCGATTGCACCGTTCACAAGTTTTTTGGCATTCTCAACTGCTAGTCCCTGCGAAAGGCCAAGAAACAGCCCAAAAAACGCCCAGCCCAAAGATCGCCCCACTAGCTCTAATACAAAGCCAAACAAAGACGGTTGACCACCGCCAAAAGCAAGTTGATGCATCGGAGAATAAAACCTGTTTCCAACTGCTAATCCAAGCGCACCGCCCACTATGCCAATCGGCACACTGACAACGACACTCTTAACTGCATCACGAGGCGATACACCCGACAGTGCCTCAGCTACCCCAAGCGCCACACCCACAAACAAACCTATCAGCCCGCCGAGTGCCAGCATCTGTCCGTAGCCCATAGTCAGATCTTCGTGTGGAGTCAGGTAGTTGATAGGCTCAACTACCAACCAGCCAAGCAACCCACCGATTGCACCAAAGATTGTATAACGAAGGACTCTCTGCAATTCTTATGCCTCGAATCTAAACTTGCTGCCACCTATCTGGAGCTCATCACCATTCATGAGCGGATGCGGCGAAGTTATACGCATGCCATTCACAAAGGTTCCATTAGAACTACCTATATCAGTTATTGTAACAGCACCGGAAGATTTCATTATCTGAGCATGCATTCGTGACACAGCCGTATCTTCAGTAAGTGCTATCATATTGGACGGATCGCGTCCAACAGTTATCGAATCCGCTGCCAGATCAAAAACACGACCTGCATACACTCCTTGAAGCCCAACGAGTCTCGGCTGACCAGTCCGTGGTGCCATTTGAGAACCAACAGAAGCATCAATAGTGCAGGCACAGCGTCCAGTAGCAGGATCCTTTCGCTGCCCACAAAACTGGCATATGTTGGGATCAACTGCAGGCTCAGGCGATGGGACCCCAGATTGAACCTCAGCAGTTCCCTCATCCTTAGGAAGCTCCACGCCCATCTTTTTCAAACCCTGCTCCAGAGTAATTCCTCGTGACTTCATCACCACGTAGATCACATATAAAATAAGCAAAACGAATACTATTCCAACCAGGTATCCTATCACTCCGCCCTGTCGTTCTGAAGACTGATTGCGCCGCTCACTCTTTTCAGCAGAACTTTCCTCTGTCGCAGCAGCCTTAACTGTGCGAACATCGCCTGATACCGCTATTGCACGAGTAAACACAGATTCATCGCGCTCAGCCGGAATTTGCATATCAATAGTCATTTTCTCATTACCATAGAGCACAGTCACTTTCTCCTGTCCAGCAGCTACGTCGTGAAACTCGGCTGTCCCCTGACTCGTAGGATCAACAATCGCCTTAAACTCATCCGCATTAGCATCTGTTACAACAACCACTGCTGATTCTATACGCTCATCTGGCTTGCCATCAGCAGGCTTTAAAACAATTCGCACAGTGCGCACTAGATCAAAATCAGCAGGCTTAAGATTCAAACTCTTCTTCCCAACTAAATTCTGCAACTTCTTGGCAGCAACATTCCCACTCTTTAAATCATAAACCTTCAAAACACCGGGTTGAATCTTGCCGCCAACGCTAACAGCCCCAAGATCTATCTCAGCGCTCTCACCAGCAGTATGAATAGGTGCAGTAATAACATCAGCACCATTCACATCTTTGTACTCAAACCAATAGAGATAAGCTCCCTTCTCCGGAAACTTTACACTTAGAGTCGGCGCTCCGACCACAACTACCGCAAAGACCAAAGTTATGAAAGAAACTGCTAAAAAATTGCGCATAATAACTACCTCTCTTGCTCTACAAACGTTTATTCATCGCTGCAGATGCTAGCAATCGCTGCTGGTATAATAATCGGCAGTTCCGAAGCAGGAACAGCCGCGTTGCCAGCAGTTTCTTCGGCTATCTCTCCAGCTCTTCCATGCAAAAATACCCCACAGATAGCAGCATCAATCGGCTGAAGCCCCTGAGCAATCAGCCCTGTTATCATCCCCGTAAGAACATCGCCTGAACCACCAGACGCAAGCGCTGCGCTCGCCGTAGGACATATCCAAACTTCGCCATCAGGCAATGCAATAACAGTACCTGCACCTTTTAAAACTACAACCGCACCAAAGCGCTCGGCAGCAGACCTAGCTGTCTCAATCCTGTTTGACTGCACAAACTCAACATCCGTTCCAATAAGCCGCGCCATCTCTCCGGGATGAGGCGTGAGCACAACCTGCGTACTTATCTCACTCAATATCGAAACATCCTCAGCAACAGCGTTAATCCCGTCGGCATCCACAACCGCAGGTTTGTCTAATTTTCGCAATAATTCTTTTACAAACCTTGATGTATCGGCATGCCTCCCTAGCCCCGGACCGACTGCCACAGCATCGCTCGCGCCGACAATCTCTAGTGCCGCCGGTAGAGCTTCATAAGATAAACTCCGCGCCTCCGTCTCTGGAAGCGGCACCGTCATAACTTCGGTCAACTTCACTTCCAAAATATCGTTAAGACTCTCCGGCACACCAACTTTAACCAAACCAGCGCCAATGCGCAGAGCAGCCTCTCCTGCCATCGTCGCCGCTCCGGTCATACCAACCGACCCGGCAAATATCGCCACACGTCCAAAGGTTCCCTTATGACCATAAGCTGGACGCTCTGGCATCCGATATAAAACATCTTCGTTGGTTATAAGATATGTATTTACACCTGCAGTTCTTACTGCCGATTCTGGGATACCTATTTCCGCCACACTCACAGCACCGGCACAACCAGCGCCAGGGTACTGAGCAAGCCCAATCTTGGGAAGCCCAAATGTAATAGTCTCATCAGCATAAACAGCAGTGCCCAAAATCCGTCCAGTATCAGCATCAACTCCCGATGGCAAATCAAGTGATAAAACTGGCTTACCGCACGCATTTATCTCCTCAATCACTTGCGCCGCCAGTCCCGTGATCTCGCCTTTCAGCCCTGTACCAAACAACGCATCAACAACTAAATGACTATGAGCCAGCGCGCTTTTTAATCTAGCAATATCGCTAATCTCCTCGACCTTTACCCCTGACTTGATTGCAATATCCAGATTGATTTTGGCATCACCTTTAATCTCATCAATCCGCCCAGCTACAAAAACTCTTACACCAACACCAACTTGATCAAGATGCCGCGCCACAACAAGTCCGTCACCGCCGTTATTCCCTCTGCCGCACACAACAATCACACTATTGCCGCCGCATTCACCAAGCATCCTAAATGCAACATCGAACGCACGAAGACCTGCATTCTCCATAAGCAAAATGCTCGGCACGCCATACTCTTCGCTTGCTCGGCGATCAAGCTCTCTCATCTGTTCACTTGTAACTATTCTCATAGCATTCGCTCCAACTGTCGACTTCTTCTATCTCAGAATTATACACCGAAGAACACAGTTTATCCTGCTTAAAGCCGTTGACCAAAAAACATCTTCAGGGGTATACTTGTTTCATCTCTAAATATGATGGTTCCCCGTGCCATGCATCTCCAACAAAGATTCTATGATACATCTTCTGAAAAATCGATCAAAAAACAAAATCTCGGCGCATTTAAAATAATCGCGCCGGGCTTACTCAGTTATTCAGATGCGCTGAAACTTCAGATGCACCTGTTTGAACAAGTAAAAAATCAGGAAATCAACGGTGCACTCATTCTACTGGAACACACGCCTGTTATAACACTCGGCGCAGGCACAAAAGACGAGAATATTCTTGTATCTGACAAGTTTTTAGCAACGCAAGGAATCGAGCTGGTAAAAACGGATAGAGGCGGAGACGCAACCTATCACGGACCAGGACAGTTGGTAGGTTATCCAATAATCCCTCTCAAGACTTTCAGAAGCGATGTTCATGGTTTCCTGCGTCTGATTGAAGATGTAATTATCGCAGTGCTAGCCGACATTGGATTGACTGGCGAGCGACACCAATCAGCCGGGGTTTGGATAGGCAACAAGAAAGTGTGCAGCATTGGTATAGCAGTGAGATCAGGGATTACTTATCACGGTTTCGCGCTGAATATAAATCCGAACCTTGCGCATTTTCGGTTTATAAACCCATGTGGACTTAAAGCTGAGCAAATAACGTCTATAGCGGAAGTGATTAAGCGGCCACCGAGCATGGAAGACGTGCGTGAGAGCGTAAAAAAGCATTTCATCAATAAATTTCTGGTTGAATAAAAACTTGGACATAATCTGATGCTGAGCAGACGTAGGCGGATGTTGATATTTCTAATAGCCGTAGTACCAGCTGCAGTATTCATCGCTGCAGCCGGCATTTATGTTGCAGCTCAAATTAGCAAACTGATCTCAAACGCAGACAAAATAGCAGCCTACGAGCTTCACAAACTCACAAACCGGGAAGTCAGAATCAAACACGTAGATACAAAGCCACTGGGAATCGCTGTTATACGCGACATACACATTTCGAATGGCAAAAGCTTCAAATATGGCGAACTTTTCAGCGCCGAGAAAATCATCATAAAATACCGCTGGCTGGATATGGCGCTTGGACGCGTAAGCCCCGAGCAGTGCGTTGACAGTATAGAAATACTAAGCCCCAAGATCCACATTGAACGGCTTAGAAACGGCAACCTGAATATACAAGACCTACTCATGATCAAGCCTGTCCCAGGACGTAAACCATTCAGAGGTTACATCAACATAAAACAGGCTGAGATTACCTTCATTGACCATCTGTTTGCAACGACACCTTCGACGATAAAAATCTCCAACCTGTCCGGCGAGTTTGATGCTGCAGGCGCGCCTTTTTACGTATTTGCAGCACATGGCAAATGCTCACAAAAGGAACTATCAGGAAAATTGAGCGTTTCTGGCTCGTTCGACATCAAAAACGGCGCAACAGGTATTGATGTATCTGCTGAAGACATCTCCATCCCGTTTGCTTCAAAGTACCTTGGCACCCTATCTTTCATGAAAGCAGAAGATGGCAGAGCTGCTGTGCAAATCAGCACTAACAAAAAATCCAGCAAAGGCGTTTGGCAATTTGCAGGCAATGCATCAGTAAAAAATACAGTCATCGCACTGCCATGGTTCTCAAAGCCTGCAGTCAACGTAAACGGCAGAGTTCAATTCAGTAATGAGGCAGTCGGATTCAATGTTGCATGTGTGCTTGCTGGAAGCAGGGCAGAAGTAAATGGAACCGTAACAGACTTTAAGAACCCTGCGTTACACATCAATATAGCGTCCAAATCAACAGACTTCGATTCTTTCTTGCATTCAGCAAAGTTTTTGCCAAAACTAGATATGCTGAAAACTCAAGGAAAAGGCAGCACAAACGTGCAAATAGCAGGTAAAGCAAACGCACTTGTATACCAGGTTTCTGCGCATGTGCCGAATGCATCTATTTATGACTATAGCGCGTCGAATATAAACGCAAAACTGAACTACTCAAACGGCAGAACAGTTATAACCGCCGCTTCAGCATGGGTACTTGGTGGGGAGATTAGAATATCTGGCAGGCTCGAGCAGTCAAAAGCGGGAAATCCGCTAAATCTCGCAATAGCCGGAAGTGCAACAGGATTAGACATAAGCAGCGTGCCAGTAATTAAGCATAAAAATGCGCAGGGATTTCTAAGCGGGAATTTTGTGCTCTCAGGAACAACCAATAAGCCGAAACTTGACATTATTACACAGCTTCGGCATGGAAAATTGAACAAAATAAAGCTCGGCACCACAGCCGCCAGGCTTGTAATCACAAAGACCGGCTTGGAGGTTAAGCGTGCAGAAATTGCTGCTGCATCAGGCATCATTAAAGCTACAGGCACTATAAAACAAAAACAGTTGAACATAAACATGCAGGCTCAGAGTGTAGATCTGCTTCAGTCACTCTCACCATTTGGCATCAAAGACCACTCAGGCACAGTAGACTTCTCCGGCTCCATCACCGGCACGCTTTCAAACCCTGTGGCATCCGGCACTATTGAAATATATGAATGGCAGAACGGGCGATATCACTTCGATTACGCAAATGCTGATATTACCGCATCAGAGAACACAATATCGCTCAGCAAAGCCCACATCCGAATGCTTCCTACAACCATCAATGCATCCGGACAAATAACCAACATAAATACAAAAACACCATCCGTTGATTTATTGGTAGATATCCAGGATGCACCTGCAGAGCACCTGCTCGAAATTGCAGGATTAAACGCAGATATCCGCGGCACAGTAAGCGGCAATCTGAACATAAGCGGTATATCACCAAACATCGCCGCACACGGACGTTTGAACATAGTCGAGGGCTCTGCGTCAGGCTATCCCATAAAAGAAGCCCATGCCAGCCTTGATTACAAAGATGGACAACTGCTTGTCTCTGGTCTCGAAGCCAAAAGCGACGAAGCCCTGCTCACGGCGGACGGTTCAGTTAATAAAAACGGAGAGATTTCTATCGTATTCCTTGCAAACAACATAGCATTATCGCGACTGAACAAGCTCACAGAGCCTTATGCATCGCTCTCAGGATCAGTAAACATAGGCGGCACTCTCACAGGAACAACAAAGAATCCCAAGCTTGCCGCATCGCTTACAGCCGATCATCCGTCAGTAAACTCAGGCAGGTTTGAATACGCTGAAGCAGAGCTTGGATGGAGTGGCACCCAAGCAGAAGCTCGAAACATCAAACTGTTGGATGGCAGCGGGAGCTTTGAAATAAAAAACCTCGTCTTCAATGCTAATGATAAAACAATACTAGTCGAAAATGGCAGCCTAAATAACTTCTCATTCCCAACAATCTATGGCGTTATTGAGAATAATAATCTCAAAACCGACGGCAAATTCGTAAAAATAAACCGTCTGCTTGCCAAACTAAAAAAACCTAATTCGGGCATAGTCAACGGCTCGTTCTCAGCATCAGGGAGTATAAATTCGCCCAAAGCAAAAGCAGATATATCACTAAGCAAACTCACAATAGGCGATGTACAAGACGCACAGGTTGATGTCTCAGCTTCGGCAGACAATGGAAGGATAGACCTTAACAAGTTTGAAGTACAGTCCGGCGCACTAAACGTGAGCGCTTATGGGAGCCTTCTAAGTGATGGTACCACAGATGTAGAAATGGACGTCTACAACCTAGACCTAAACAAACTCTCGTCTTCTATCGGCAGACTGCCCATCTCCGGAACTGCCACAGCCCGTGCATCTATTAAGGGCCTGTCTTCGTCGCCTGATGTAACAGCCTCAATCGAGATCCTAGAACCTAACGTTTATGGCGTTAAACTCGATAGAATCCGCGCAAGTCAGATAACCATCAGTAAAGACTCCATAGACCTAAGCAGAGCTATAATAACCAAAGACACCCACTCAGCCGTGTTTTATGGCACGATACCATGGAGCTGGACAGGTTTAGAACTACCTGCTGACAAAGCTCTTGACCTCCATGCTGTAATGGAAAACCAGACCCTTGACATATTACCGGCACTTGCTCCACTCTACTTCAACGAAGTAGAAAACCCAGGCTTGCTCTCAGCATCTTTCGACCTAACCGGGACTCTGAAATCCCCAGTTGCATCAGGCTCACTCAAAGTAGCAGATGGGAAGCTCAGCATACGCAGCATGACAAATAATCTTGTCAATCTTCAGGCTGACTTTCAATTTGATGGCAATGTCGCTGGTATAAGAAAACTTTCCGGCGATTCATCTGACGGTGGATCGTTTGAGGCACTGCCTGGTGGCAGACTAACATTTTCAGAAACCCCAAACAGCGTCGGCTTGCCTTCAGTTGACGTTGCGATACTTCTAAAAGGGCTGAGACTTGGCGAGCGTAACCTCTTCGGTTACAAAGAAGAAGTAAGAGGCAAGTTTGAGTCAGACGCAAATGGAATAAAAGTGAGTGGAAAAATCACCTCGCCTAATATCAATGGAAACATAAGCGTAAGCGACGGCGAAGCAGTTATAAGCCCTCTTCCCGAAAATACAACCCAGACAAGCGCAGCTCTGCCGATTAACCCTTCATTCGATTTAAACGTAAACATACTAGACAACTTCAGGATAAGAAACCCAAGTCTTATTGCTGAGGTTCAAGGCAGAGGATTAGTCAAGGGATCGCTCACGGAACCTGATATTACTGGCGGCGTCAGGGTAGTGCGCGGCCAAATAGTTCTGCCTACTCAGCGAATGAGAATAACCCAAGGTGAAGTAAGCTTCGCATGGAATCCCAAGAAAGACCGCCAAAACGGCAGACCAACACCACCGCAGATAAGAGCAAAAGACCTAGTGGCAAAAACTTCCGTAATGGCAACATCTCCGAGCGGCACACGCCAGCGTTACAACATCATTCTAACTGTAAATGGACCAGTAGAAAATCTGACGCCTGAGAATGTCGGGCTGGAAAGCGACCCAGCAGGACTGAGCAGAACACAGATACTGGCAGCGCTTGGTCGGTTTGAAGACATTTATGGTGGTGGCGAGCTAGCGCTAAGCCGAGACATTGCAAGTGTATTTACAATGGCTGTCTCCCCGATAGTTTTCAATCGCGTCGAGTGGGCGTTCGCAGAAGCGTTCGGGCTTGAGGAACTCTCTATAAACTATGCTCCGGAAGAGCCTTTCTCGATATATGCATCAAGCAAGCTATTTGACAGCGTTTACATGTCCTATTGGAGAATAATGACCGGCGGTACCATGTCAACAGCCACAGGCACAAGCTATTCTTGGAAACTAACCTGGCGCCCGAAAGATTGGCTGGAGATAGGCTATGCTACCGACTCAAGCCGCATAGGCAAGCTGGAAGTTTCTTACAGACGTAGATTCTAACCATCTTCACCTAAACACGCGCTCGCATTCTGAAACAATTTTGCGCTAATCCCAGTCTTATAGATAGACTATGCTTAACTTTGGCACAGGTCTTGCCTAATGCTGTATATGACAATATTGAGTATAGACCATGACGGTTTGCCGCGTCCGGTTGATATTTTGGACAGTCTTGCCACAGATACAGACACTTTTAGTGCATTTTCGGATATCGGATGTTATGAAGCTCAGTGCCCAAAGGAGGAAGACTAAAATGAGAAAAGCGGTTAATTGGCGATGTATATCGGTTGTATGCTTGACGTTTTTGTATATGGTCTGTATGCCCTGTTATGGAGAAATAACAGACTGGCGTATATTCGCGTCTGTTTATTTCGGCTTCTGCGGGACAATGTTTGGTGTATCACCGTCGAGTGCAGACGGATACGATGGTCAATCGTCCTGGGATCCTACCGGGCAAAGTGGGGCTGCATTAATGCTTTACCGTGAGAACGGGGCTAATTGGAGTGGGCCAACAGGGTTCTACCCAATTGATCTCACATCGCCGCTTTCAGATGGTAGTAGTTACACTTGGAACAACATCTATATGTGGGCGCA
>Ga0078972_1003032_pt1 | contig 52069 bp, 54 predicted proteins | sample YelNatPaOPGAMG01_FD_67568 | JGI IMG/M metagenome (GOLD analysis project Ga0078972, IMG submission 67568) | Hot spring thermophilic microbial communities from Obsidian Pool, Yellowstone National Park, USA - OP-RAMG-01 (SPADES assembly) (version 2) | ecosystem: Environmental > Aquatic > Thermal...
GTGATTTATTGACTCTTAGAATTTCATCTTCCCTATACTCGAAAAGGTCCTTAAGATAATTCCTACCCAGCTCAGAGGTCTTTAAAGATTCCTTTATCAAGCTCATAAACACATTCCTATAGTAGACAGGTAACCTGTCTATATCGTATAAAATTTTAAATCTCATTACACACCTCTCATCTCCAAAATATGTCTCAATTATAACATTATCCTATCAACATTAAAACACTTACACTTTATATTAAAAACCCACAAAGGGTCATATGATGTCCCTTACGTAAAATTACTTAACCTTAACTACCTTGACATATAGATGTATTCATTATAAAATGCAAATAAAATTGCAATCGTTATAGAGGGAAGGTATGAAGAAGGCGAATATTCAGGAAGTAGCGAAATTAGCAGGGGTATCACCCTCTACTGTCAGTAGGGCATTGAGTGGTTACCCGGGGATAAGCGAGAAGACCAGACAGAAAATAATAGAGGTGGCAAGGAAGCTAAACTATAAACCTAACTATAGGGGACAAATTTTAACAACCAAAAGCACCAGAAATATAGGTCTCCTTATAACTGATATAACTAATCCCTTCTTCCCTGAGCTGGTAAGGGGAGCAGAAGAAAATGCCAGTGAGTTTGGCTATACGATACTACTTGGAAATACAGCAGAATCAGAAGAAAAGGAGACAAATTATCTGGATTTCTTCTCTAGAGGTCCGGTGGACGGGGTTATTATATCCGCTTCCAGGATTTCCAATGAGCATATAATCAATCTTGCCGAAGATGGATTACCGATAGTAGTTATAAATAGAATACTAGAACATCCTAAAATATCTTACGTTTCAACCGATATGGAGAAGGGTGGATATCTGGCAACTATGCATCTCATAGAACTTGGACACTCGAAGATCGCCTTTATAAATGGACCCAGTCATTCTGAGGCTACTGAGAGAAGACTGGCGGGTTATAAAAAGGCTCTTGCAGAATCAAAGATAAGGTATAATCCCAATCTTGTTTCTTTTAACATCCCTGTAGCAGAATCAGGTTATAAGGAGGCAATAAAACTCCTGGGTGCCAAGAATCCTCCCTCTGCCATATTTACATACAACGACCTTATGGCTTTTGGGGTGATAAAGGCGGTAAAGGAATTGGGCATAAAGATACCGGAAGAATTATCAATCGTTGGATTTGATGACATATTCTTCTCCAGTTTTACAGATCCTCCCCTTACCACAATCAGACAACCAAAGGAGGAGCTAGGGAAGAAGGCTGTAGAACTTCTCCTCAAGTTAATGAATGGAGAAAGGCAGAGCTTATTGCTCGAGCCTGAGCTCATTATAAGAAATACAACCGCAAGGAGGGAAGAATGAAATTTGGATGTTGCGGGTCGATAGAAGAGATAGAAATCGTAAGTTCCAGTGGGGCAGACTTTATTGAGTTTACTGTTACATCGATAATGCAGGCTGATATAAAAGATGTTAAGGAGAGACTGAATAGGGCAAATCTCAGTGCATATTCTTTTAATGTATTTCTGCCGGGCGATTTACCAATCACCGGTTACAATGTAGATAAAAAGAGAATAGATTCTTATGTAAAGGAGGCGTTAGAGAGGGTCAAGCTCTTAGGTGGAGAGGTGATAGTCTTTGGAAGCGGCAGATCGAGATCTTTTCCAGAAGGATTTCCCAGAGAGACGGCTAGTTCTCAGATCATAGAGTTTCTGAATATAGTGGATAGATATGCTAAAACTTATGACATCAAGATAGCGATAGAACCCCTGAATAGGAAAGAGAGTAATATTATAAATTCAACAGTAGAGGCTCTGGAATTTGCTAATAAGGTCAATAGCCCCAATATTGGAGTATTGATAGATAATTATCATGCAGACCTGGAGAATGAACCTCTATCTAATATCTACAAGATAAAGGATAAACTCTACCATGTCCACGTATCAGATAGAGAAAGAGTGGCTCCAGGTAAAAATAACTATGACTTTAAGTCTCTATTTAATATACTTAAAGAGGTAGGATACAGGGGATCTATCTCTATTGAGTGCAGATGGGAGGATAAAAAGACCGAACTACCCAGAAGTCTTGAATATCTAAGAAAGGAGTGGGGATAAATGAGTTCCAAACTGACTAAGGTACCAGAAGGAACAGGAATCTTGGAAGTTCCAGTTCAAGGTCTCGAATGGACAAGGTTATATGTGCTAAGACTAAAGGCTGGAGAAAAGGTATCTCTAGGTGAGGAAGAAAGGGAGATAGGATGTCTTTTAAGTACCGGCAGAATAGAGGTAGACGGTAAACATATCCTTGGTCCAAGAAATGAGATATTTAACAGTAAGCCTTGGGGATTATATATTCCACCTGGCAAAAAGGTAGAAATCAGCGCGATCGATAATAGTGAGCTTGTCTTTGCCACCGTAAAGTCAGAACCAAACAGTGCAGAAGTGGCAGTAATATACCCCAGCGAGATAGAGAGGAGGGTAGTTGGTACTCATAACTGGCGAAGATATGTAACCCAGGTTATAGACAGAAGGGTTGGAGCCAGACATATAATAATGGGAGAAACTGTTAATCCTCCAGGAAACTGGTCAAGTTATCCTCCTCATAAGCATGACAAACATAATCCTCCTTATGAGTGGAAGATGGAAGAGGTCTATCTATATAGGCTAAATCCACCTACCGGCTTTGGTTTCCAGAGGATGTACACTGAAGAAGGAGATATGGATGAGGTCTATACGGTAACAGACAATACCGCCCTTCCCATCACCAGAGGATACCATCCTGTAGTGGCCGCTCCTGGATATTCGCTCTACTATCTATGGGTACTGGCTGGAGAAGATCCAGTAAATATACCTAGAGATGATGCCAAACATACCTGGGTGAAATGGGCTGAACAGATAATTAAGGAACTATAAGGAGGGAGAAGGATGTGGTATAAACTTTCTGGTTTTGGTGATGAGATATCTCCAGACTTTGAGGAACAGTTGAAGGTACTAAAAGAGGAAGGTATAGACTACCTGGAATTAAGGAGCGCCTTTGGAAAGAACGTGGTAGCTTTAACAGAGGATGACAGCAAAAAGATAAAGGAGATGCTTGACAGGTATGGGATAAAGGTATCGGCTATAGCTTCCCCGATCGGGAAGGTCAGAGCCAGGGAGGATATAGATGGACAGAAGGAGAAACTCCATAATGCCATAAGATTGGCTAAATTTTTCAATACTCCTTATATAAGGATATTCTCCTTCTATCCAGAAGAGGGGATGAGTATAGAAGAACTTAGAGAGATATCTCTAGAGAGACTGAGGGAACTGGTAAAGATTGCAGAAAAAGAAGGAGTTATACTATTACACGAGAATGAGAAGAAGATCTATGGGGATATTCCCGAGAGATGTCTCGATATATTGAAAAGTATAAATTCTCCAAATTTAAAGGCGGTCTTTGATCCATCAAACTTCATCCAGTGTAATGTAAAACCCTTTAGAGAGGCTTATCCGATCCTTGAAGACTATATAGAGTATGTACATATAAAGGATGCACACTTCTCAGACGGAGTTGAAGTCCCTGCGGGAGAGGGGGACGGAGAGATAAAGGAGATACTACTCTCCCTAAAAGCAAAAGGCAAGGAATATTTCTTGAGCCTTGAACCGCATCTGGCTCACAGTGGACAATTTCAGGGGTTTTCTGGACCTGAACTTTTTAAAAAGGCATCTCAGGCATTAAAGAAGATCCTATCTGAGATAGAGAGGTGATGATGATGGATAAAGTAAGATTTGGGATAGTTGGCTGTGGTGTTATTGGGCCAACCCATGCAGAGGCTATAAAAAATATAGAGATAGCAGAGTTAAAAGCGGTGTGTGATATTATACCGGAGAGGGCTAGGGATCTGGGAGAAAAATATGGAGTAGACTGGTATACAGACTATGATCAAATGCTAGCCAGAAATGATATAGATGTGATAAATATTTGTGTCCCAAGTGGGTTACATGCAGAGTTGGGAATAAAGGCGGCAAAGGCAGGGAAACATGTTCTGGTAGAAAAACCCATAGATATTACTCTAGAGAAGGCTGATGCACTTATAGAGGCATGCCAAAAGGCAGGGGTTAAGCTCAGCGTAATATCACAGCACAGGTTTGACCCCGGTATCAGGGAACTCAAATCCGCTATAGATTCAGGGAAAATCGGTAAGCTAGTTATGGCTGACGCTTATGTAAAATGGTGGAGGACACAGGAATATTACGATAGTGCGGGCTGGCGTGGTACCTGGGCTCTAGATGGTGGAGGGGCGTTAATGAATCAGTCGGTGCACTTTGTAGACCAGCTCCTCTATCTCGCCGGACCTGTAAAGGAGATAACTGCTTACTGTGGAACACTGGCTCACAAGATAGAGGTGGAGGATGTAGCTATAGCCATAATAAAGTATAAAAATGGAGCCCTTGGAGTAATTCAAGGTTCAACTGCCTGCTATCCTGGCTTTAAAGAAAGGATAGAGGTTCATGGGACAAATGGTAGCGTAGTAGTTGAGGGCCCATTTGTAAGAGACTGGTTGATAAAGGGCGAAGAGAAGAAAGGGGTATCTAATCAGGGAGAATCGGCATCCAGTGACCCAAGATCCCTTTTCATAAAGGGACATATCGCACAGATACGAGATATGGCAGAGGCAGTTTTATATAACAGGACACCCAGTATCACAGGAGAGGATGGAAGAAGAGCTATTCAGTTTATACTTGCAGTATACGAATCTAGCAGGACAGGAAAGGCAGTCGAGATAAAAGATTAATTGAGGAGGAGCTACAATGGAGGCATTTTCTTATGACATAGGTATCACCAACAGGATGTCTCACATCTTTGCAAAAGATGGAAAAGCTATGGTCCTGGCTATAGATCACAGACAACGAGGTATCCAGGAGGGAATAGATAACTTCAACGGACTAATCTCACTTATAGAGAGACTTTCTCCATATCTGGATGCCATAATGACTACAAAAGAACCACTTGCACAACTCATAGTTAATGGAAAATTAAGAGACAAAGGGCTGGTCCTGAGCCTTAACAGGACAGGTCTAGCAGGAACGGCTTTTGAGATGGATGATAGACTTGTCTGTACGGTGGAGACTGCTCTTAGATGGGGCTTGGACGGGGTAAAACTTCTCATAAAGTTCAATAGAGAAGACCGTTTTACTAATGAGCAGTTGACACTTCTGGCTAATATAGTGGAAGAGTGTGAAAGGTGGTCTATGCCACTTATGGTAGAACCTCTCTATATGAACCTGGAAGACGGAAGATTGGTTATGGACAGATCATACGAGACAATAAAGTGGGTCTCTATAATAACCAATGACTTTAGGGTACCTATACTCAAGATACCATACGTCAGGTGTAACTCCAGGGAGGAAGGAATCGAAAGGTTCAAAAAGATAGTAGATAGTGTAAATGCTAAGGTCTTACTCCTTGGAGGTCCCAAAAGGGATAATCCTCTGGATGTCCTTAGAGACTTTGAAGATGGGATAAAGGCTGGAGCAAGTGGTTTTGTCGTTGGAAGGAATGTATTCTTGAGTGAGAAGCCAGAGGTGATGGCGCTAGCTATGAAGCTTATACTCCATGAAGGTTATTCTTCTGAGGAGGCATACAAGGAGGCGCTGGATAATGTGGGAAGAACTTTATAGAGAGGCTCTGGAAGAGGGATGGAAGAAACTGCAGAAGATTCCAGGTGTAATAACTGGATTTCATTCCACTATAGATGGACTGAAAAGAGTGGATGAAGCGCTTCTAAAGAAACTACTGGCTCAGTTTCCACATATGAAGAATATACCTGATGAGCCAACACCAGTTATAAAGACACCAGAAGACCTTGTAAGCGATCTCCTCATTTCTATAAGGGAAGGGCTGGCATATCAGAGGATGATAGAGAATGAAGAGACGTTCAAATGGACACTGGAGAACATTGGCTATGATCAACTGAGGCTTGGTGGAACATCTGCAAATATGGCTAGCCTTCTCTCACCTCTACCCATCAATAAGATCCTTGTATATGCAAATCCGCTGACCAAAGAGCTGGCAGAATTATTTCCAGAAAGAGAGAACCTCTTTGTCCTGACAAGAGAGGATGGAAGACCAGTACTTAAATCTCCAAGAAAGGCATGGAAGGATCAGGGAATATTTGCCATACACTGGATACTGGAGTATAACAAGGGTCTAAAGGTAGAGTTAGATGGAGTATCATTTGAATCTCCCAGAGCCAATAGATTCATCGCAGCTTGGAATCCTGTAAACTGCAGATTGAAGGTAAGTGAGGAGTTTAAAGAGGACATATTCCTCATACCAGATAGGTTTACACATTTCCTGGTATCTGGTTTCCATATTCTTTTAGAGAAATACCCTGAAGGTAAAACCTGTGAAGATTTTATAGTTCCAGTTGCCAGTTTTGTGAAGGAGATGAGAGAAAGACTTGGCTTAAAAGTTCATTACGAGTTCGCATCTATTGGGAGTCCTGTAATAAGAGGCTTGGTGGCAAAATACATATTCCCCGTGATAGATAGCCTTGGATTGAATGAGATAGAATTTGCAACCCTGCTTAATGACTTTGGCGAACAGGAATTATCTCAGGAACTCAAGGATACCAGATTCCCTGTGGTAAAACTGGTAGATGGACTCCTCAGGGTTATGAAAAGGACAACGTTAAAAAGGGTCCAGTTACATACTCTTGGACATTACATATCTATCACCAGAGAGGGGAATGAGCTTGAAGAGAGAACTGCTCTTTTGTTCTCTGCCATCTTGGCTGCTACAAGGTCTCTACTTGGTAGATATGAAACATTAGAAGACTTAAAGAAGGGACTTGAGGTACCAACAATTACACTTACGGGTTATGAGGGTATCAAAAAGATCGACGACTTCAATCTGGTGATAGTGCCTACCAAGGTCGTTCAATCTCCGAAACTTACAGTAGGCTTAGGTGATATAATATCATCATCAGGATTCTTATTAAGCTAGGAGGTGTATACATTGAAGGTTTACATAACAAGACGTATTCCGGAGCCTGGAATAGAGATGATTAGAAAGGAACACGAAGTAGAGATAAATCCATACGATAGGGTATTGACCAGAGAAGAATTACTCCAGGCTGTAAAGGGTAAAGACGGTATACTCTGCCTTTTGACAGACAAGATAGATGCAGAGGTATTTGATGCTGCCGGTCCACAACTGAAAGTTGTAAGTAACTATGCAGTAGGGTATGACAATATAGATGTGAAGGAAGCAACAAAGAGAGGTATCGTGGTAACAAATACCCCAGGAGTTCTCACTGAGACCACTGCAGACCTGGCTTGGGCTCTCATCCTGGCTACTGCCAGAAGGATAGTGGAGGCGGATAAATTTACAAGAGCCGGCAAATATGAAGGTTGGGCTCCTATGCTCTTTCTCGGGCAGGACGTATACGGAAAGACGCTAGGTATCATAGGTATGGGAAGGATTGGACAGGCAGTGGCAAGAAGGGCTAAGGGGTTCAATATGAAGGTCCTATACAATGATATAAGAAGGATACCAGAAGAGACTGAAAAGGAACTGAATGCCACTTTTGTATCTCTGGATGAACTTCTGGAACAGAGTGACTTTGTTTCTCTCCATACCTATCTATCTCCTGAAACATACCATCTGATAAATGAAGAAAGGCTAAGAAAGATGAAGAAGACTGCTTATCTTATAAATACATCTAGGGGTCCGGTAGTAGATGAAAGTGCATTAGTAAGGGCTTTGAAAGAAGGTTGGATAGCGGGGGCAGGCTTAGACGTCTATGAATTCGAACCTAAACTCGTTCCAGGATTAGCAGAATGTGAGAATGCTGTCCTGCTACCACATATAGCCAGCGCAAGTGTAGAGACAAGGACAAAGATGGCTACAATGGCTGCAGAGAATCTCCTGGCTGTCTTAGCTGGTAAGATGCCACCAAATCCGGTAAATCCAGAAGTATTAAAGAAATGAAGATATTGGTAGCTCCTAACGCATTTAAGGAAGCACTCTCTGCCAAAGAGGCAGGAGAGGCTATAAAGGGAGGGCTCTTAAGAGCTCTCCCTAATAGTGATATTGTGGTTCTTCCAATAGCAGATGGTGGGGACGGTACTATAGAGGTCCTAGTAGAGGCAACAAATGGAGAATTTATAGAAAAAGAGGTAACTGGTCCTCTAGGTGAAAGGGTAGTGGCAAAGTTTGGCATCCTGGGCGATGGAGAGACTGCTGTTATAGAGATGGCAAGGTCTTCTGGCTTAGCCCTGGTACCAAGAGAAAAGAGAAATCCAGCAATTACCACGACATACGGAGTTGGAGAACTTATAAGATCTGCTCTGGAAAGAGGAGCAAAGAGAATACTCGTAGGGATAGGTGGAAGTGCTACCAATGATGGTGGAGCAGGAATGGCTCAAGCTCTTGGGGCAAAACTCCTCGATAAAGATGGTAATGAGTTACCATTTGGCGGATTGGCACTTAAGGACCTCGCATCTATTGATATCAGTAATTTTCACCCACTGGCTAAAGAGTGTGAAGTTATAGTGATGGCAGATGTCAAGAATCCTCTCTGTGGGCCTGAAGGTGCTTCTTATGTCTATGGACCGCAGAAAGGTGGCACAAAAGAACTTATAGAAGAGTTAGACAGGGCTCTATTTAATTTTGCCCAGGTAATTAAGCGGGATTTGGGAAAGGATATACTGAATCTCCCCGGTGCTGGAGCAGCTGGAGGATTGGGTGGTGGTCTAGTTGCCTTCTTAAATGCAAGATTAAGACCCGGAATCGATGTGGTTTTAGAGATATTAAATATAGAGGAGAGATTGAAAGGAGTAGATATAGTTATAAGCGGAGAGGGAAAGATAGATGGGCAGACAATATTTGGCAAGGGTCCTGCAGGGATAGCAAAAAAGGCTAAAGAAAAAGCGATACCAGTAATACTATTGGGTGGAGCGGTGGACGAAGATGCCGATATACTAAGGAAAGAGGGATTAGTAGATGCGTTATTTTCTATCACCAGAGGACCCATAACTTTAGAAGAATCTATAAGACAGACCAGAGAACAGCTGGAGTGGATCTCTTATCAGATTGGAGGACTGGTAAAGGCACTTACCTCCTGAGAAGTTGTCTTATCTGTTGGTTTGTAGTATAATACCTTAGGTATGTTTATCGATAAGGATGCGTTATGCCTAGAGAGAGTTCTATAAGCAGGACTACCAGAGAAACGGATATAAGAATAAAACTTAACATAGATGGAACTGGAAAGAGTAATATAGACACTGGTATTGGTTTCTTCAATCATCTTTTGACCTCTTTTGTCCTCTACAGTGGATTCGATATAGAACTCGATGCTAAAGGAGATCTGGATGTAGACGGACACCATCTGTGTGAGGATGTTGGTATTGTCCTCGGTTCTGCCTTTAATAAGGCGCTGGGAGATTTTAAGATCGCAAGATTTGGGTATTCTATAACTCCTATGGATGATGCACTGATCATCTCAAGTGTAGACATCAGTGGTAGGCCATATTTCGAAACTGGTGAGTTATTTGTAAACAGTCTTATAGGGACCTTTCAGACAGAATGGCTTCTGGAGTTTTTAAGAGCATTCGCTATGAATAGCAGGATAACTCTTCATATCCTAAAACTCAGGGGTACCAACTCCCATCACATAGCCGAATGTATTATGAAGTCTCTGGGTATGTCTCTGAAAGAGGCTGTAAAGAGAACAGATGATATCCTTTCTACCAAAGGGGTCTTGTAAGGGTTGATTACTATAATAGACTATGGAGCAGGAAACCTTTTCAGTGTCAGAAAAGCTATAGAGTATTTTGATGTAGATGTAGCTATCTCAGATAATTCCGAAGATATACTCAACGCCGAAGGGCTGGTCCTCCCTGGAGTAGGAGCCTTCGGTTGGGGAATGAAGCTTTTAGAGGAGAAGCGCCTCTGTGAGCCTATTAGAGAGGCGGTAGACAAAGGGGTACCACTTCTTGGAGTCTGTCTTGGTTTACAGCTTCTCTTTGAAGAGAGCGAAGAGTCTCCGGAGGTTAGCGGACTAGGACTTATAAGAGGTAGGGTAAAAAGGCTTCCCAATGACCTTCCCCTTCCCCATATAGGCTGGAATCAGGTGAAGATAATAAAAGATACCCGAATATTTAAAGGAATCAGTCAGAATAGTTTTTTCTACTTTGTCCACTCCTACTACGGAGAACCTTCAGATAGAGATTCTGTATGTGGCATAACCGAATATGGTATCGAATTTCCTTCTGTTATATGTAAAGAGAATATATTTGCTGTACAGTTCCATCCAGAAAAGAGTAGCAGTGAGGGACTAAAGATCTATAAAAACTTTCTAGAGGTCGTTTATGGAAATAATACCGGCTATTGATATAATAGAGGGAAGATGCGTTAGGCTTACCAGGGGTGATTTCAGTAAGAAGATCGTCTATAGTGATAACCCAATAAGTGTCGCTAAGGAGTGGGAGAGTAAAGGGGTGGATAGGATACACATAGTGGACCTTGATGGAGCCAAGTCAGGGAGACCTGTAAACAGGGATATCATACTGAAGATAATAGAATCGGTAAATGTACCTGTGCAGATTGGTGGAGGGATCAGGTCCTTAGATTCTATAGCAGACTACATAAATGGAGGAGCCAGAAAGGTTATACTTGGAAGTATAGTATTTGAGGATGAATATCTCTTAAAAGAGGCTATCTCAAGATATCAGGAAAATATAATAGTAAGTCTGGATGTAAAAGAGGAAAAGATCTTTATACACGGATGGTTGAAAGAGACGGAATTTAACTATATAGAGATTGGTAAGAATTTGAGAGATACCGGAGTCAAAGAATTCATCTATACGAACATTGAGAGAGATGGAACTCTAGAGAGTCCAGATATAGATGGATTAAAGAGATTCATAGATTCTGTAGGGGTTCCAACTATAGCGTCTGGCGGGATATGTAAGATAGAGGATATCAAAAGGGTAAAAGAGGCTGGAGCCGTTGGAGCTATTATAGGTAAGGCACTCTATGAAGGTAAGATCAGCTTAGAAGAGGCGATAAAATATGCTCACTAAAAGGATAATACCCTGCCTTGATGTAAAGGATGGAAGAGTAGTTAAGGGGACACATTTTATAGAGCTAAAAGATGCTGGAGACCCTGTAGAACTGGCTGAGTACTATGATAGAGAAGGAGCAGACGAACTGGTATTTTTAGACATAACAGCGTCCATTGAGAGAAGAAAAACTATAGTGGAACTTGTCAAAAGAACTGCTTCTAAGGTATTTATTCCCTTCACTGTAGGAGGTGGTATAGGCAGTATAGAAGAGATAAGAGAAATACTCAGGTCAGGCGCAGACAAGGTATCTATAAATACACAGGCGGTAAAGAATCCTTCTCTTATAAAAGAAGCCTCTGAGATCTTTGGATCACAGTGTATTGTTGTAGCTATAGATGCAAAGAGAGACAAAGAAGTAGATGGCTGGAGAGTATATATAAATGGGGGGACTACTCCCACCGACTTAGAAGCCGTAAGGTGGGCAAAAGAGGTAGAAAGATTAGGGGCAGGAGAGATCCTGCTTACAAGCATAGATGCGGATGGAACACAGCAGGGTTATGATATAGTTCTTACCAGGGCAGTGGCTGAAGCAGTCAATATACCTGTTATTGCATCTGGAGGGGCTGGAAGCTTAGAACATATAAGAGATGCATTGAAAGAAGGAAAAGCCAGTGCTGCACTTATAGCTTCTCTACTTCACTATAAAAGGTATTCGATAAGAGAGATAAAAGAGTATCTAAAGAAGGAAGGGATCCCTGTACGGCTATAGATTTATCCGGGATAAAGTTCAATAAAGATGGATTAATTCCTGCTATTATACAGGAGGCTAATTCCGGCGAAGTTCTTATGTTAGGTTATATGAATGAGGAGTCCCTGAAAAGGACTATAGAGACAGGAACAACATGGTTCTGGAGTAGAGAGAGACAGAAATTGTGGAATAAGGGGGAGACCAGTGGGAATATACAAAAGGTAAAAGAAATCAGAATGGACTGCGATGGAGATGCACTGCTTGTAATAGTAGAGCAGGAAGGAGTTGCCTGTCACACGGGACATCTATCCTGTTTCTTCCAGGAGATGTACTCTAAAGATGGAGATAGCAGGTTTAATCTGGATAAGCTCTATGACATCATACTATCTAGAAAGATTAATCCTACCAAAGATTCATACACATCTCAACTCTTAATGGAAGGGACTGAAAAAATACTTAAAAAGATAGGGGAGGAGATAGTAGAGGTCCTTTTAGCAGGAATGAAGAAGGATAAAGGTGAGGTTATATATGAAATCTCTGACCTCTTCTATCATATACTAGTTTTGATGGCTGACCTAGGTATAACTCCCCAGGATACTTACAGGGAGTTGGCAGAAAGACATAGTAAAAGGCAAAATCCTAGTTCTATGAAACCATAAAAAAGGAGGAGTGATGACTGTATGAGTAGTAACGCTTTATTGACGCTTTCTACAATCATAGGAGGTGGGACTTTACTGCTGGCGTATTATTTCTACTACTGGGTACAGAAGCAGCCAGCAGGTACAGAGAGGATGAGAGAGATAGCATCTGCTATACATGAGGGGGCATCGGCATTCTTAAAGAGGGAATACCTGACTCTTGTATACTTTATCATTGTTATGGCCGCTGTTATAGCCATATTTATCAATCCCTACAGTGCCATAGCATATGTTATGGGCGGTGTATCTTCAATATTTGCCGGGTGGTTTGGTATGCAGGCTGCAACTAGAGCCAATGTAAGAACCACAGAGGCGGCTAAGAAGGGACAGTCTCAGGCTCTAAGGGTGGCATTCACCGGTGGATCTGTAATGGGGCTTGCAGTTGCAGGCTTGGGTGTGTTTGGGCTCTCGATAGCCTACCTGATCTTTAAAGATCCAAACATTATAAACGCTTTTGGAATGGGAGCCAGTTCCATAGCCTTATTTGCTCGTGTAGGAGGAGGTATATATACAAAGAGTGCCGATGTAGGGTCAGACCTGGTGGGAAAGATAGAAAAGAATATCCCTGAAGATGATCCGAGAAACGCAGGGGTTATAGCGGACAATGTAGGAGACAATGTTGGAGACGTTGCCGGAATGGGGGCAGACCTGTTCGAATCGTATGTAGGGGCAGTTATAGCAGCTATGGTCATTGGACTTACAGCTTTCTCCAAGGAATTATCTCTTAATGCAGTCCTGTATCCACTAATTCTTATAGCAGTTGGAACTGTAGCCTCTATAATCGGGTCTTTCTATGTACAGCTATTTGGTAAAGGAGACCCTCAATCTGCTCTTAGATGGGGGACATATGTATCGGCAATTATACTGTTGATAGTTGCCATTCCATTGACTAAGTCATTACTAAACACTTACAATCCATTCTGGGCATTACTCTCTGGACTTATAGTTGGGATAATCATCGGGCTCGTATCTGAATACTATACCTCTGGTAAACCCATAATAAGTCTGGCTGAAAGTGCACAAACCGGAGCTGGGACAGTCATAATAAGAGGACTTGCACTAGGAATGAAGAGTATAATAATACCTGTCATTATGATTGCAGCATCTATCGGTATATCCTGGTATCTGAATGGACTTTATGGGATAGCTATAGCTGGAGTTGGAATGCTAGCTACTATAGGTATAGTGATGTCTACAGATGCCTATGGACCAATAGCAGATAATGCTGGTGGTATTGCAGAAATGGCTGGACTTGGTGCAAATATTCGTAAGATAACCGACAGACTAGATGCTCTAGGAAATACCACTGCAGCTATAGGTAAAGGTTTTGCCATTGGTTCTGCAGCGCTAACTGCTCTTGCACTCTTCAGTGCCTATACCCATACCGTAGGTCTAAGTGTAGTCAACATACTCTCTGTAAAGTCTCTAATAGGTGCATTTATTGGTGCCTTAATGCCATTTATGTTCTCTGCATTTGCTATGGAGGCAGTAGGTAGAACTGCCAATCTAATAGTGGAAGAGGTAAGGAGACAGTTTAGAGAGATCAAAGGACTTATGGAAGGAAAGGCAAGAGCAGATTATGCCCGTTGCGTAGATATAGCAACCAAAGGGGCATTGAGAGAGATGCTATTACCCAGCATCACAGCAGTTATCGCCCCTATAGCTATGGGTTTGATACTAGGTAAAGAGGCTGTAGGAGGATTTTTACTTGGAGCCATATTAACTGGTGTGGCTTTAGCTATTATGATGGCAAATAGCGGTGGCGCCTGGGATAATGCCAAGAAGTATATAGAAGCTGGAAATCTTGGCGGTAAAGGAACTCCCGCACATGCAGCAGCAGTAATCGGTGATACCGTAGGAGATCCATTCAAGGATACAGCCGGTCCATCTATGAATATACTTATAAAGCTTATGTCCATAATAGCACTAGTATTTGGAGTAATATTCAAGTAGCATTGAGATAAGCTAAAAGAGCGGGGAGAATTTTTCCCCGCTCTTTTATTTTCAGAGTCCCGTCGAGTTGATATCGAAACACAAAAATGATAGAATTATTCCATAGGTGGATATAATAGGCGATGGAGTCCGCCGTTAAATGCTGGAAAGCTAATGACTCCTACAAGTGGTGTCTTTGTACACCATTTGTAGGAGTTTTTTTTGGATCCTTTTATAAACTATATGGAGATGATATAAAGGAAGGAAACAGGTTGGTAGGAGGCTGTATATATGTTTTACAGTATACTTTTCAGGAATAAGGAGCAATACGAGCAGTACGAGCAGACAAAAAGGACAGTTGAACCAGACTGCTTCAAGGATTTGAATCTTGATAGGATTTTTGCTCCAATCTTGAAAAGTAAAAAAGAGTTTGAACTGGAAGGTTTCTTTTATACCCCTCTATACGATGCAGAGACTATTACTTACCGGCAGGAGGTGATGCAAGAGCTAGAAAACGATGAACTTCGCATACTGTTCGATAATTTTTCCAAGATTATCTACAATCTAGACCGATATATGGTTAGCATTAGGGCATCACTTATCTCAGACAGTAGTTACGACAATAACTATCTTACTCGTGGACGGATGTTAGACTATGCCGATAGGTACTGCAGAGAGATATCCTCTTTGGTAGAATATTTGAAGGGAGTAACTTTGCGTTCGGAAGGGTTGTGCGCCTTCGCCGAGTATCTCTTGACATACAGTGAATCCGAATCATTTAAGAAACTTTGCGCTTATGTTGCTCGGCTCCGAGAGGAATTTTCCAAGGTAGAATACTGTATGCTCATTAAAAATGGTACAATCCGTGTTCGCAAATATGATGGAGAGGCTGATCTCTCAAAAGAGATATTAGCCTGTTTTGAAAAATTCAGGCAAGGTGAAGTTAGGGACTATCGTCAAAAAGTGATAGAGGAACCTTATGCCGCTCATGTTGAAGCCGCAGTGCTGGATATGGTTGCTGGCTTGTACAAAGATATCTTTGCCGACTTAAACAGTTTCTGCAAAGAGTATATAAATTTCCTTGATCCCACTATTATACGCTTTGCTCGTGAGATACAGTTCTATCTTTCATGGCTTGATTATATTCTTCCATTACGTAAGATAGGGTTGCCATTTAATTATCCAAAACTCTGTGATACTTCAGAGCACCTCTATGCCCTTGATATGTTTGATCTCGCACTTGCCTTCTTAAAGCTTGATAAGACTGTCACCAACGATTTTGAGCTAAATGCTCCGGAACGCATTATTGTTGTTACAGGTCCTAACCAGGGTGGAAAGACCACATTTGCACGCGCATTCGGACAGGTGCATTGGCTGGCGTCTCTTGGCTTATGCGTACCGGGAAGAGAAGCGGAACTATATTTGTTTGATAATATTTTCACTCATTTTGCCAGGGAAGAGGATCTTTCAACATTAAATGGAAGATTACAGGATGATCTTGTAAGACTTCATAGATTGCTTGAAAAAGCTACGAGACGGAGCATTATTATCATCAATGAAATATTCTCTTCTACAACGCTATCTGATGCGATCATCCTAGGCGGATATATGATGAACGCCATCTCAGGATTACAAGCCGTCGCTGTAGTCGTAACCTTTCTCGATGAACTCGCCACTTATGGACCAGAGACGGTCAGTATGATGAGTACAGTCAAAGAAGATGATCCAACACAACGAACTTACAAAATCATAAGAAAACCACCTGACGGACTTGCCTATGCAATACACCTTGCCAGTAAGTACGGGCTTACCTATGATCAGCTTGTCAGGAGGTTAGAAAAATGAAAGTGAACCTGATGTTTCGTAATAAAGATTTCGATGTAGAGGCTAAGTCTTATTTAGACAAGGAGGCATTAACTTCTGATCTTGGATTAGAGCGTATTCTTTCAACTATGGCACAGGGGGATGAGATTATATATGAGGTGTGCAATACTACGCTCTTTTGCCCATTGCAATCAATAGGGGAAATCCATTACAGACAGGAGAACTTGCGTGATGCACTCCAAAACCCCGATACTGTACGCCAACTTTATGAGATAACCGTCGAGACAGAAAAGAGAGTAAAAAAATCATGGTATTGGCTATCTTCCATATATCTAACTAGTATCTTCTCGAATGCTGTCGGACTTTTAAAGATATATATTGAAATGCTTAGAGAACTGCGAGCTGTCGCAGATAGCAAGTTATCAGGCTTCCAATCAGAAGGCTTTCGTAACTTACTTACTATGATCCAGCGTGAGCTGGACGATGATTATTTTATCAAAGTACAAACTCTTTTGAACGAATTGAAGGATAACGACGGTATGCTGATCAGTGCTAAGCTCGGCAATTATCTTCAAGGCGTTGACTATGTACTTCGGAGGAAAAACCGCAAAGGCTTTTGGCTCCGGTGGACATTTGCCCCTTCTTTCACTGTACCACCACGTGATGATGCTGGAGCCGTAGACCTTGAAAAACGCCGTGAACGTGCGATCAACGAGGCAGCTAATGCATTAGCGCAAGCTGCAGAGCATCTGAAAAGCTTTTTTGCTATACTGCGACGCGAATTGGCATTCTATGTAGGGTGCCTTAACTTAGCCGATAGCTTGCGAGCACTGCATATGCCGATCTGCATCCCTAATGTCCTCCCGATTGAACGACAAGACCGTTCATGGCATAAACTGTACGATGTTAGTCTTGCACTGACGAAAAATGAACCTGTGGTTGGAAACGATCTGGAGACCGTCGATAAGCGACTATACATTATTACCGGACCAAACCAGGGTGGTAAGACTACTTTCCTTCGAAGTATAGGACAGGCACAACTTATGATGCAGTGTGGAATGTTTGTTGGAGCTGAAAGTTTTTCAGCTCCAATTCGAAACGGAGTATTTACTCACTTCAAGAAAGAAGAAGACGCGGGAATGAAAAGCGGTAAACTAGATGAGGAGCTCTCCCGTATGAACGGGTTGGTTAATCATCTGAAGCCTGGCTCACTAATGCTGTTCAATGAGTCGTTCTCTGCTACCAATGAGCGTGAAGGTTCAGAGATATGTCGCCAGATTACAAGGGCTCTGATCGACTCCAACGTGGAAGTGTTTTCTGTCACACATCTCTATACCTATGCTTCAGCCTTTTTAAATGATCCGAACACGCAATTTCTGAAGGCACAGCGACTGGAAAATGGCGAGCGCACCTTTAGAATTATACCTGGCGAGCCTATGCAGACAGCTTTCGGCGTAGACTTGTACTGGAAAATATTCACTGACAGTAATCGGATACAACTTCAAGAGGTTTGAGAGCCTCTGAAAAATCTAAATCTATAGAAAGGAGTGATCATTTTGAAAGAGTCTGAGACCGAAGGAACGAAAAACATTGTAGTATTGGGGTGGGTTGCCTTCTTTGGTGGTCTAAGTCAGGATATGATTTCTCCTATTCTTCCCACATTCTACACTCAGGTCTTAGGTCTAAGTAAAGGGACTATAGGTCTTATTGAGGGAAGTATGACCACTGTGGTGAGCATTTTTAAAATTCTATCTGGAATTATTTCTGATAGGTTAGGCAAGAGAAAGTCTATAGTATTCATCGGATATCTATTGTCTGCTATAGGGAGGCTTTTACTATTCTTTACAAGAGGAGCAGGAAGTACTTTAGGACTCAGGTGGTTAGATGGTATCGGAAAGGGATTAAAGGATGCGCCTAGAGACGCCCTTGTGGCAAAGTCATCCAGTAAAGCCAGAACAGGTTTTGCATTTGGACTTCAGAGGATGTTAGATACTTTAGGTTCATTTGCCGGGCCATTAATAACTACATATCTCCTGATTAGATTTGCCCCATTTGGGCTAATGAAGTATAGGTATATATTCTTGATAGGTGGACTTGTTGCCTTTATAACAATAATCCTTATAGGCTTTTTTGTAAAAGAAAGACTAGGAGAAAATGTAGGCACAAAGTTCAACTTAAATCTCTCCTTATTAAAAGGTAAATTTTTACTATTCTTTACTGTAATGATGGTCTTTACGTTGGGTAATAGTAGTGATGCATTCTTAATCTTGAGGGCTGAGAATGTAGGAGTATCTCCAACAACAATACCTATAATAATAGCTATATTCAATCTATTTTATGCATTGCTTTCTGTTCCAAGTGGAGTTCTCTCCGATAAAATTGGAAGGGTCAACGTAATAAGATTAGGGTGGTTTATATACGCCATTACTTATTTAGGTTTCGCATTAGCAAGGTCACCCTGGCACATATGGCTTCTTTATATTGTATACGGGATCTACTACTCAACCACTGAAGGAGTAGCAAAGTCTTTAGTTGTTCATTTAGTAGATGAGAAGATGAGGGGGACCGCCTTCGGTTTATATAATGCATCGGTTGGACTACTGGCAATTCCGGCAAGTGCTATTGCAGGTATCCTCTGGGATAAAGTTTCTCCTCCAGCACCATTTTTCTTTGGAGCGATATGCGCCCTTCTAGCCATAGGCCTTATAACCATATTCAGGATAGAATAACCCTCAAAATCTAACTAGATTGTAGCTCTGATACCATATTGACTTTTAGAGAAGTTGGAGTATAATTTAGCAAGTATGAGGATAGCTTTGGCTTTTAATGGAAAACCAGAAGAGACCATAGTAGAAGAAGATGAACCTCCAGACCGGTATGCGGAGTTTGATCCGCCCCGGACTATAGAGGCTATCTCTGAGGCTTTAGATTCTTTAGGTCATAAGGTCTTCCCTATAGAGGCAGACGAATCGTTTGTTGAAAAGATAAAAGAGATCTCCCCAGATATAGTATTTAATATTGCAGAAGGAACAAGGGGAGAATCAAGAGAGTCTCATGTACCTGCAGTTCTGGAATGGCTGGGAATTCCTTATACTGGTTCTGGCCCACTGACAATGGCAGTAACTCTAGATAAGCCTGTAACCAAACAGATCTTTATTGCCGAACACATACCTACACCCAGATATATGGTCTTATCAGGTGTTGAGGAGATACAAAATATAGAGGGGCTTAAATTTCCCATCATAGTAAAACCCAGTCATGAAGGTTCCAGTATGGGCTTAGACAGTAAAAGCATTGTATATTCTATCAGAGAATTAAAGGAACAGGTAGAAAAAATCATTACACTTTATCATCAACCTGCTCTTGTCGAAGAATTCATCGAAGGGAGAGAACTCACCGTAGGTATACTGGGCAATAAACCTCCTGAAATTTTACCCATAAAAGAACTCGATTTCTCTCTTATTCCTGATAAATTAGGGAGATTTGCCAGTGGCATAATAAAAGCCAAATATTGGTACCTCATAAGACATTACTGCCCAGCACCCCTGAGTGACAGCTTATACAGGAAAATATGTGATATCTCCTTAAAGGCTTATAAGGTTCTCAGATGTAGAGATCTTGCCAGATTAGATATCAGAGTATCTAAAGATGAGATTCCATATGTTTTAGAAGTAAATCCCCTACCAGATCTGGACCCAAAGGAGGGGAATTTCCCTGATATGGCTAGGGTCAAAGGTATGAGCTATAAAGAGTTGATTGCCAGTATTCTGGAAGCTGGAATTTCAAGGTATCCAGCTCTTCTAAAGAAGGAAGGGAAATAAGAAGATGGAGACAGAGACGGCCGGATTAAAATCTAAGATAAAGCACCTGTTTGGAGTCAGCGAGAGTATATGGAATGACTGGAGATGGCAGATAAAAAACAGGATTACCAGACTAGAGGAGTTAGAAAAGATTCTGGATCTAACAGAAGAGGAAAAGACAGAGATAAGTGAGAGCCTGAGATTCTTAAAAATGTCCATAACTCCCTACTATCTCTCATTGATAAATCCATCTGACCATAACGACCCTGTAAGACTTCAAGCAGTACCAAGTATACATGAGCTGGAAAGAGCACCTTATGAGGCAGAGGACCCTCTAAAAGAAGAGACCTATTCTCCAATACCTGGCTTAGTTCATAGATATCCAGACAGAGTCCTCCTCCTTGTAACAGACTCCTGCCCAACCTTATGCAGACACTGTACCAGGAGAAGATTGACTGAGAAGATAGAAAAGAGGAGTGAACACCTGGATATAAACAGAGCAATCGAATACATCTCTTCTCATAAAGAAATCAGAGATGTCATTATCTCAGGCGGTGATCCGCTGGTTCTCTCAGATCAATTACTGGAAATGATAATATCCAGGCTAAGGAGTATAGAACATATTGAGATTATCAGGATAGGAACAAGGGTACCGGTAACTTTACCCCAGAGAATCACCCCGGAGCTGTGCAGGATGCTAAAAAGATACCATCCTATATGGATAAATACCCACTTTAACCACCCGAATGAGATTACCGCCGAATCGTCCAGGGCTTGTGAGATGTTAGCAGATGCAGGGATACCTCTAGGAAATCAGTCAGTCTTATTAAAAGGGATAAATGATAGTGCGATAGTTATGAAAGGGCTCGTTCACAATCTTTTAAAGATAAGGGTAAGACCTTACTATCTATACCAGTGTGATATGGTAGAGGGCCTCTCACACTTCAGGACTTCAGTAGAAAAGGGGATAGAAATCATAGAAGCCCTCCAGGGATTTACATCGGGGCTTGCAGTTCCTACATTTGTGATAGATGCGCCAGGTATGGGGAAAATACCAGTAAGTCCCCAATATGTTATAGGTAGGGATGGAAATCAGATACTACTCAGGAACTTCGAAGGTAAGATATCCTCTTATACAGATCCGATCTAGCACCAGGCTTAAACTTTTGAGGTCCTAGCCAGAATAGATTCAATCTCCTGTCTCAGTCTATTAACTTCATTCTTTAGTGATTCTACCTCTCGTTGTAATCTCTCTATAATTTCATACTCTATGTCTGGGACATCTCCGTGTGCTAGCTGTTCAGCGGGCGTGAGCCTATGCCCATTTCTCCTGACTATCTTCCCCGGTACTCCCACCACTGTAGAATTTGGCGGGATAGACTTTAAAACCACTGAACCTGCACCTATCTTTACATTATCTCCTATAGTTACCGGTCCAAGGATCTTTGCCCCTGCACCAACTACTATGTTGTTCCCCAAAGTGGGATGCCTTTTCCCTTTATCCTTACCAGTTCCACCTAAGGTAACCCCCTGATAGAGCAGGACATCATCTCCAATCTCTGTAGTCTCACCTATGACTACCCCCATACCATGGTCTATAAAGAATCCCTTACCTATCCTGGCTGCTGGATGTATCTCTATACCTGTCCACCTTCGAACTATATACGATATACATATGGCTATAGACCTAAGACCTATCTTCCAAAACCAGTGAGCTATCCTATACCCTATAATCGCATGGAAACCCGGATAAAAGAGTATCACCTGTAGGGTGCTCCGAGCTGCCGGATCCTTCTCAAAAACTGCCTTAAAATCAGCCTTTAATGTCTCAAACATCATATCCTCCAACGAAAGATTACTATTATAGTAATAATAATTATATATCTGGACCCACAGGGAGTAAAGATATTTACGAATATAAAACTAGCCACCTGTGGTATAATGATTGATAAAAAGGCTCTGATAGGGAATGATGTCTACTGTGTTAGAAAGAAAGATATGCCTATATATGGATCTAGGACTGAAAAGATATAGAGAGGTCGAATTATTGCAGGAAGAAATAGTCGAGAAGGTAATGGAAGGGATATTGCCTGAGCATATCATTTTTGTCGAACACCCTTCCGTGATCACTCTAGGGAAAAGTACCAGGGAGGAAACGGTATTTATAGAAGACCCTGAGAAGATAAAAGAAAGAGGTATAGAGATATACCGGATTAAGAGAGGCGGTAGTGCAACCCTTCACGAACCTGGACAACTAGTTGTATATCCCATACTCAGATTAGAAGACAGAGATGTCCACAGGTATGTGAGAAACCTGGAAGAAGCAGTGATCAAGGTCCTGGAAACTTATAATATCAAAGGCATCAGAAGATTAAAGTATACAGGAGTATGGCTGGATGAGAGGAGAAAGATATGCTCTATAGGGGTTGCAGTCAAAAAATGGGTGACCTATCATGGGTTAGCTCTAAATGTAAACAATAAACTGGAAGACTTCAATCTATTCTATCCATGCGGACTGGAAGGCGTGGAGATGGTTTCTATGGAAAAAGTACTGGGAACTAGGGTGGATATGGACGAACTAAAAAGGAGATTTATAAGTATATTTAGTGTAGTATTTGAAAGGAGCCTGACTGATAGGGATGGCAAAACCTGCCTGGCTTAGAAAGAGAATAGGTATAGATACTCTAAATGCTATAAAGGTTGAACATATACTAAAGGATGAATCTCTTCATACCGTATGTGAGTCTGCTCTCTGCCCAAATATATCTGAGTGTTTTAATCAGGGAACAGCAACCTTTTTGATCCTTGGCGACATATGTACGAGAAATTGCAGGTTCTGTGCTATAAAAAAGGGCAAACCAAACTCTGTAGATCCAGAAGAGCCAAAGAAGATAGCCAGGGCAGTAGAATTATTGGGATTGAAGTATGTGGTCATCACATCGGTCACAAGGGATGACCTGCCGAAAGGAGGTGCAGAGGAGTTTAGAGATACTATTTTGGAGATAAGAAAGATAAATAGAGAGATAAAGATCGAGGTCCTGATACCTGATTTCAAAGGGGAAAAAGAGGCTCTCTTTGAGGTATTATCAGCTTTTCCAGATGTACTCAACCATAATATAGAAACTGTTCCCTCCCTTTATCCCACAGTAAGACCTATGGCAGACTTTAAGAGGTCCTTAGACATCCTCTATTGGACTAAAGAGTACAATTCTGGTATAATTACCAAGTCAGGAATTATGGTTGGATTGGGAGAGACGGAAGGGGAGCTATACGATACCTTCAAGATGCTGGTAGATGCAGGGTGTGATATCCTTACAATAGGTCAGTATCTTCAACCGACAAAGGAGCATCTACCGGTAAAGGAATATGTCACTCCAGAGAGGTTTAAAGATATTGAAGAGATGGCATACAGGGCTGGCTTAAAATATGTAGTATCCGGCCCATTTGTAAGAAGTTCTTACTTTGCCCATAAGGGCTACGAAAAAATATTGGAGGTGAAAGGTAAATGAAGAAGTTGATAAGTTTGTTGCTTGTAGTATTTATCGGTATCTTTACTTCAACTATTGTCTATGCACAGACTTCAAAACCTCTGATCCAGGTGAGTGTAAAGCTTATAGTAACGGATCCATTAAAGTATGACTTCGGTAAGGCTATCCCTGAGGTAGATGTCGACAAACTGAATCTCACCCCAGACCAGAAGGAAAAGTTAACAAAACTCAGAGAAAAACTTCAGGAAGGTGAGATTAAGTACAGTAGGGCATTCGCCAATATATGGAACAAGGAATTGAAGCCAGCAGTACAGAAGGATGATCAGAATGCAATAAAAAAGGCAAAAGAGGAGTTACTAAACACCCTTAAAGAGCTGCAAAAGGTGAGGATAAATTATTATTTTGAGATGCAGAAGGTATTGACCCCTGAGCAGTTAAAGCACTTCCCTATCCTGTTCACCAAGGAGCAGGTAGACAGATTTGAACAGATAAGGGAAAATTATGACAGAGAAAGATTGAATCTGGATATAGCCAGGATGATAGAGGGGTATAAAGTACAACAGCTCAGAAAGGAAAATGCTTCCACTAAAGAGATAAACACAAGGGTAGCCCTTATAGTTGCTATAGATAACAAGAAAAAGGACGACCTGATAAATTATAGGGTTGCCTTAAGAGAAGTTCTTACTAAAGAGCAGAGAGAGGTATTGTTTGCGGAGAAGAAGTAATATGGACGCCCTAGACCTTTTACTGAAAGATCTAACCGAGACTCCTGGTATAAGTAGTTTTGAAGAAAGAATAAGGGAAAGGTTGAGGTATTATCTCTCCCCTCTGGGGGAAATAACCACCGATAGGCTGGGGAGTATACTGTGTGAGAAAAGGGGAGATAGCAGTTACCCGAGGATTATGCTTGCTGGTCATATGGATGAGATAGGATTCATAGTAAAACTTATAACCGATGAAGGATTTATTAAATTCGCACCAATAGGTGGATGGTGGAGTCAAGTCCTGCCATCCCAGAGGGTAGTGGTATACTCTAAAAAGGGAGAATTCTTTGGAGTAATCGGTTCTAAGCCCCCCCATCTACTCCCTCCAGAAGAGAGAGAAAAGACGGTAAAACTTGATGACCTCTTTATAGATATAGGGGCAAGAAGTAGAGAAGAGGTAGAAAATGAATTTGGGATAAAACCAGGTTCCCCTGTAGTCCCCTGGTCTCCATACCAGGTTATAGGTAAAGACGGTAAGTATCTAATGGGTAAAGCCTGGGACGATAGAGTTGGATGTGCAGTGATGATAAGGGTCCTGGAGGACTTAAAGGGGGAAAGACATCCGAATACGGTGATAGGGGTAGGAACAGTCCAGGAAGAAGTCGGCTTGAGAGGTGCAGAAACAAGTGTAAAGCTGGCAAAGCCTGATGTTGCTTTTGTATTAGAGTCAGGTATAGCAGGAGATACACCAAATGTTAAGAGGGAGGAGTCGGATATAAAACTCGGCAAAGGGCCATCGATAGGTATGATGGATAGCAGTATGCTACCAAACAGGAGATTGGTTGAATTTGTAGAAGAGACAGCTAAAGAATTGGGTATTCCCTATCAGTACGAGTTTATGCTAAGAGGGGGAGAGGATGGAGGGAGGATACACCTGTATAATTCAGGAGTCCCAACTGTAACGATAAATGTTCCTGCGAGATATATCCATAGTCATACCGGAATAATCCACAGAGACGATTTTGAGAACACTGTAAGACTCCTAGTAGGCTTGATCAAGAGACTGGATGCTAAGAAGGTATCGGAGTTGATATGAGCGTAAGGGTCAGATTTGCCCCCAGTCCTACAGGACATCTCCATATAGGAACTGCAAGAACCGCTCTCTTTAACTGGTTATTTGCCAGGAAGGAAAAAGGAGTATTTATACTGAGGATAGAAGACACCGATTTGGAAAGGTCAAAGAGAGAATTTGAGCTTTCTATTATAGATGACCTGAAGTGGCTAGGTATAGACTGGGATGAGTTCTACAGGCAGAGTGATCGTCTCAATATCTATAGAGAGATAGCTGAGAAGTTATTAAAAGAGGGTAAGGCATATGAGTGCTTCTGTACCAGAGAGGAACTGGAGAAACTGAGGGGACATGGTTATAACAGACACTGTCTCAATCTTTCAGAGGCAGAGAAAGAAGCTTTAAGAAAGGAAAGGAAACCTGCTATAAGATTACTGGTTCCCAAGGATGGAGAGACAAGATTTAACGACTATCTCCATGGAGAATTGTGCTTTCAGAATAACGTCATCGATGACTTTGTCATACTGAAATCCGATGGGACCCCCACTTATAACTTCAGCGTAGTTGTGGATGACATATATATGAAGATAACCCATATAATAAGAGGTGAAGACCACATTTCAAATACCCCCAAACAGATACAGATATACAACGCCTTACAGGTTGAACCGCCTGTGTTTGTTCATATACCGATGATACTGGGACAGGACAAGGCTAAATTAAGTAAGAGACATGGGGCTACATCAATAGGGGAATACAGGAGTATGGGTTATCTATCTGAGGCGATGGTAAATTTCTTAGCACTTATGGGGGCTTCATACGATAACAGACAGGTGCTCTCGAAAGAGGAACTTATAGATCTCTTCTCCTTAGAAAATCTCAGTAAAAATCCAGCTATATTTGATATAAAGAAACTAGATTTCTTATCTCAGGAACATATCAGGAAAAAGCCTTTAGAAGAACTCACCCGTCTAGCAATTCAATTCCTAGAGGAAAAAGGACTGAAGGACTGGACCAGAGACGATATCTATCTAGCCAGGGTAGTCGGTATTCTGCAGTCTCGTATCAAGACACTAAAAGATATTATTCTTATGGGAGACTATTTCTTTACGGAAGAATTTTCAAAAGATGTAGAGATACCTCTTGAAGAGAGAAAGAAGTTAAATACAATCTTGCCTGACTTACTAGATACCTTTAGCCTGTTAGAGGACTGGAATGCTGCTAACCTGGAACAGAAAATACGGAGCTTTATAGCCGAAAGAAATTTGGACTCCAGATGGTTTCTTCAATCGCTAAGGATCATTATATCTGGCAAAAAGGTTACTCCAAGTCTCTTTGAGACTATGGAGATATTAGGGAAAGAAAAAACTATCAGTAGAATCAGAGTCTGGAGCGGACTAGCGTAAGTCCGCTCCCTCCTTAAGAAGAATCTGATAATCTCCTCCAGGTAATTCTATCAAGTCTCTGAAAGTAACTTCCCTGTTATTTATATACAAGGCTGGCTTAAATAAACCCATCGAAGACAGGATTAGTCTGATCTTCATCTCTCTCGGAGAGGAGACATTTAAGAGTATAGAATCAGTATCTTTTTCCCATCTGACAGTTATACTGCCCTTCCGAGTTGGGATAGTACCCTGAGCCCAGTGCAAATCTATCGGATGTGGTTTTATATCTACCCTTCTAAAACCTGGTTCACCTGGTCTTATACCCAAAATACAAGAGATAGATTCATACAGGGGCACCGCCGACCATCCATGGCATTCGCTCCTAGGATCTTCAAATGTCTCTGGAAATGTAGTGACATTTAGATCCAGCAGTTTTTTCCATTTATCCAGAAGTACCGGGGCATATCTATTATAGAGATTGACCTTATCCAAAGCCCTGAAGAGAAAATAAGAATAAGAAATCGATGCCTTACTAATACCGGCAGAATTAATAGCCCTGTCAATAACTCCTCTCGCCCTATCACTCTTTACCAGTTCGTTCAACACTGCCCAGATCTGACAGTGTTGACTAAACTCATCTGTATTGGGACCATCTCTAAAAAGTCCTGCCTCCTCGTCCCAGCAATACTTTTTTATTGACTTATCTATCAGCATACTCCTCACTTTATACTCCTTAAATAGGCCCTTTGAACCTGAAATCAACATAAGATAACTTGCTACTTTCAATGTATAGCTATATACAAGGCTATAGATGGTTGAGATATCAGAATTAAATGAGGGAGGAATTCCCCAATCCCACCCGTCAACCCAATCGACATATGGCCAATAACCAATCTTCCCTATAAGATTCTCCTCAGTCAGATGTCTCTCAAACCATCCGAGGATGGCATCTATCGTTGGTCTATACCTCTCTATAAGATTTACTTCTCCAGAATATAACACATAATCTCTCAACATTATGATCCAATAGAGTGAGAAGAGGGGAATTACCTGAGGAGCAACAGAAGGGTATCTGCTCTGTAGAAGTCCAGAGGGAAGGAGTGAACTATGGAAATCGTAAATGGCTTTCTTTGCCAGTCTATAATCCTTTGAGATCTGATAAGTGTATAGAGCTTCTAACATTGCATCCATTGTATACTGCATCTGTTCATAGTATGGACAGTCCTCGTATGTCTCATGCATACTCCTCTTTAGAGTTCTCAGAGAGACATCCAATACCCTATTGAGCCTCTCATCAGAACAGCTAAAATTTCCCTCTACATTAAGGGGGTAGCCTGTCTCTCTGAACCAGACCCTCTCAATGGTAAGAGGGGACGAAGATACATCAACATCAACTCTCACGAATCTGAATGTCCTAAACCAGAAAGGTTCATAGTAATCCTCTCTCCCTGAAGGATAAAATGTATCGGTATCTCCTATTATGATACCATTTAAATCGTCTCTAACTCCCTTTTTCAGTTTTCCTTCGGAATCTCTATAGGAGAAACATTCCCCATAGGTCAGTCTGACAACACTACCCTTCCCACCTCTAACCTTAAGGCAGGGAAAACCTGTAGTAAGTTCGCCAGCATCCAATATAAACGTATATGAAGTATCTGGTTCCAGGGTAACATCAGAGATAAAACCTCTTTCTGAGATCACTCTTATAAAGTCTTTATCCTCCTGGTATAGTAATGGTATGTCTCTTTCAGATAGAGACCAGGGAGGAATGAGTTCATTTAACTTTACCTCGGGGTTAAATGAGAGGTCTCTGTCCTTGGAGATTATCTTGGCATTTCTCCATAAAGAGTCATCAAAATCTACCGAGCGCCAGTTATCTGGTATAAGTTCTCCTCTTACAACCTCCACTTCTCCAACGAGAGGCATATATTTAGAGGGCAGGAATTCCACCCCCTTGTCCCTGCAGACCAGCCAGTTTTCATCCGTACATATCTTCTCTATGAGATTACCCCTTTCATCAATAATGTCTCCTTCCAGGAGGAATCCTGCAGTAGCGGTTCTGAATACAGAACCAGGTCCTCCCTGGTTGTATATCCATGGTTCTGCAACATAGTAGTGGATTACCGATGCAGAGATGACATTCCAACCTTCCTGTAAGTAATCTTTGACCTCTATCACATCATAATAGTACCTCCACCTATCCCCCTTCTCTGGCCCAAATCCTATGATATTGCCATTCAGGTATAGTTTATATCTGCTATCTGCAGTAACTCTTATATAAAACTTATACCTGCCTTTAGGAAGATAAAATTTCCTCCTGAAGTAACATATTACATTCTTATTAGAATTACTCTGAGGAACTTCCTCATCCCATATCCACTTGGCTTTAAACATAACCTTCACTCTCCTCAAATAAAAATCCTTTACCGGGCTGTAGTATTAATTGTAGCAGAAAAATAAAGTCATAAATATCCCCCTTGAGCAGGTAAGTTGACATTAGTGCAGGAAAAGAGATAAACTAATAATGTAGTCTATAAAATCCCTCTATGGAAGGGGAGATGTTTATGATAAAAGGGATGATCCTAGGAGCAGGAGAAGGGACAAGATTAAGGCCACTCACATCAAATCATCCGAAGCCAATGATGCCTGTCTTAAATAGACCTATTATGGAGCATATTATAAGACTCTTAAAGAGGCATAATATCACAGAGCTCTACTGTAATCTGTACTACCTTCCCGATGAGATACAGAACTATTTTGAGGATGGTTCCAGCCTTGGGGTACATATCTCTTTCAAGGTAGAAGAGAGATTACCTGGAACTGCCGGTGGAGTAAAGAATCTAGAGGAACATTTCGACGATACCTTTGTAGTTATAAGTGGTGACGCAATTACAGACATAGACCTCACATCAGCCATCAATTTCCATAAAGAAAGAGGAGCGATAGCGACAATAATATTGGCACATGTCGAAAATCCTCTGGAGTTTGGGGTGGTAATTACCAATGAAGAGGGGAGGATTGTGAGGTTTCTGGAGAAGCCTGGATGGAGCGAGGTCTTTAGCGATACCGTTAATACAGGTATCTACATACTAGAACCAAAGGTCTTTGACTTTATCCCAAAGGGGAAAGATTTTGATTTCAGCAAAGATCTGTTTCCCCTCTTACTAGAGGAGCAACAACCTCTATATGGATTCATTGCTGATGGATACTGGTGCGATGTAGGAAATATAGAGAGTTATATGAAGGTCCACTATGATGCACTCTCTGGTAAAGTAAAGCTTGACATCCCTGGACAAGAGATAGCTCCAGGCGTATGGATTGGAAAGAATGTAGATATACCTCCCAGTGCAAGTATAAAGGGACCTGTACTCATAGGAGACAATACACAGATAAAGGATCTTGTAAAAATAAGAGAGTTTACTGTTATAGGGGATAATACCCTTATAGATACCAATGCCCTACTCCTTAGGAGTATAGTGTGGTCTAACTCCTATATAGGAGAATCCTCCACTATCACCAATGCGGTGATTGGGAAAAAGGTTATTATAAAAAGTAGAGTAAGGGTTGGGGAGAACGCAGTAGTTTCAGATGAATGCTTTATAGATGAAGGAGTGCTTATAAAACCTGGCGTAAAAGTATGGCCATCAAAGAGTATAGAAAAGGGTACTGTTCTTTCTTCAAGTCTTGTATGGGGAACCGGATGGAGAAAACTATACTTCTCTAATGGAACAATCTTCGGACTGGCAAACATAGAGATAAACCCGGAATTTGCTGCCAAACTTGGAACAGCCTTTGGAGGTATCCTTGAGAAAGGGACAGAGGTGGTTGCCAGTAGAGATGCAAACAGGTCTTCGAGGATGATAAAGAGGGCGATAGTATCCGGTATCGCCAGTGCAGGAATTAATGTGGTAGATCTGCAGACGACCCCACCCCCTGTGGCTCACTACTTTACAAGAACAGAAGGACTTTCAGGTGGTGTTCAGGTTTCCACGTCACCCTTCGACCCGAGGAGTGTGGATATAAAATTCTTTGATAGCCTCGGAATAACAATAAATAGAGATACTGAAAGAAAGATAGAGACCTTATTTCTAAGAGAGGATGCAAGAAGGACATATCTGTATGAGATTGGAGAAATAAGATACGCTCCCAGAGCTGTTGAATCATATATAGCAGGATTCCTTTCAAAGATAAATATAGATGCCATAAGAAATGTGGGTAAAAAAATAGTCATAGACTACAGTTTTGGAACAACCAGTATGGTACTTCCATCAATCCTTGGGAAGTTAGGATGCGAGGTTGTTTCTATAAATGCATTTATAGATGAGAGAAAATTGGCTAAAACTAGAGAAGAATTTCTCTTCAGTATAAATCAGTTATCCCAGATAGTTACCACCCTTAGGGCAGATTTAGGTATATTGCTGGATAGTCAGGGAGAAAAGATATTTATAGTTGATGAGAAGGGTTCTCTTATATCGGACGAGGATCTGGCTTACATCCTTGCCTTTCTCGCGATAAGAACTCAGGCAAGGAAGGATGTGGCTTTTCCAATATATATGCCAAGGGTATTTGAGGAAGGTCTGAGACATTACGGTGGCAATATAGTGTGGACAAAATCCTCAGATAGAGCTATTATGGAGGCTTCGACAAGAAATCATATCGTATTTGCTAGCGACGGTAGAGGAGGAGCTATATTTCCACAATTTCAGTTCACATATGACGGAATGTTCGGATTCGTAAAACTACTTGAATTCCTCTCTACAGAGAACATACCACTATCCCAGCTGAGGGACCTGGTACCACCATATTCACTCGTAAAGTCAAAGGTAAACTGTCCATGGGAGCATAAGGGTAGAGTGATGAGAGAACTCCTAGAGAAGAAATATGAAAAGGAAGTCGATTATACTGAAGGGATAAGGATCCTCACCGATGATGGATGGTTCTTAGTACTCTCAGATCCAAACCGTCCTGAATTCCACATATACGCAGAAGGAAAAGCCATAAGACAGGCTGAAAGACTGGCTCAAGAAGCTATAGAGATGATAAGCAGTATAATCCCTAAAGAATAGAAACTTCGGTAAAGAAGGGTGGTCTAAGTATACCAGCCTCACAGACAATAGCAGTTACCAGTTCTGCAGGGGTTACATCAAAGGCGAAATTTATAGCCCTTGCTCCTGCTGGTGTTATTCTCACTTCTCTGAAACTTAAGACCTCATCTTCACTTCTCTCCTCTATAGGAATCTCTCTACCTGATCTGATACTCCAGTCAAAACTACTGGTGGGGGCAGCAACTATAAATGGTATACCGAATCTATTTGCCAAAACAGCCAGACTAAAAGTTCCTATCTTATTTGCAACATCGCCATTACTAGCTATCCTGTCTGCTCCAACAACCACTGCAGAGACCTTCCCGAGTTCCATCAAAAAGCCAGCAGTATTATCAGTTATTACTCTGTAAGGGATACCTGCCTCTTGAAGTTCCCAGGCGGTCAACCTTGCTCCCTGCAACAGAGGACGAGTCTCATCCACCAAGACTTCTACAACCTTCCCTTCTTCCCAAGCCTTTCTTATCACACCTACCGCAGTTCCATAACCACTGGTAGCTAGGCCTCCTGCATTACAGTGAGTAAGAACTATGCTATTTTCTGGGATAAGGCTTGCTCCTAGAGTAGCTATATCAAGATTCATCTCTTCATCTTCTCTTTCTATCTTCCTTGCCTCTTCCAGAAATAAATCAAAGTTTTTCTCAGGAAGGTTCATCATCCTCTCTATTGCCCAGAATAGATTAACTGCAGTAGGTCTGGTATTCCTTAGTGTAGTGACTGCCTCTTTCAGATCTTCCCCCTGATAGAGAGCCAAAGCCAGGGCATAAGCAGTAGCTATTCCTATAGCCGGAGCTCCTCTTATAGCCAGTTCCTTTATGGCTTCTGCTACTACCCTATAATCCCTTGTCTTCTCCACCACCAGTTCTAGTGGAAGTTTCCTCTGATCTATAAAGTACAGATAGTTATCTTCCCACCAGACTGGCTTCATCTTGCTCCCTTCAATATACTGGGACATGGACAGTTTCTTTCCTCTGGTATAACCCTGATCATCTCTACAATAAGAGACTTGAGTTTATCTATATTCTCCTGGAAGATCCTCATCACCTCTTCATGGGTGACAGGTTTAATGTTTGGATCTCCCTCTAAGCCGGTATCATAGTCGGTGATTAAAGAGATGTTTACATAACACATCTCTAACTCTCTCGCCAGTGTAACTTCGGGATACTGGGTCATATTAATTACGTCCCAGCCTAAACTTCTGAACCACCTACTTTCTGCCCTTGTACTGAACCTAGGACCCTGAATTACAACTACTGTTCCATCTGGATGAAAAGAAAGTCCAAGCTTCTTACAACATTCAATAGCTATCTCTCTCAGCTGTGGACAGTAAGGGTCAGCAGAACTTATATGGGTAGTGATAGGTCCATCGTAAAAGGTATCCTTTCTGCCACTGGTAAGATTTACATATTGATCACAGATTACAAAGTCGCCAGGTTTTATCTCTGGTTTCAGGCTACCAGCTGCGCAGGGTCCAATGACCCTCTTAACCCCCAATAACTTAAAGGCGTAGAGATTGGCCCTGTAATTTACCATATGTGGAGGATACTGGTGTTGTTCCCCATGTCTTGGGATAAATGCTATCTTCCTACCATAGATCTCTCCGATCATCACCTGGGAACTTGGTGCCCCATAAGGAGTCTCTATCTTATATGGTTTAAGGTTATCAACGAAAGAGTAAAAACCAGAGCCACCAAATATTCCTATATCCGCCTGAGGAAATTCCATAGAAATCCCTCCTCGTCTTTCTATTTTACTTCATGGACAACTGCAACCTCATTACAGTTTGGAAAGTATATACACCTTATACAATCGTTCCAGACCTTATGAGGAAGTTCTTCTTTCGGAACCTGAATAAAGCCCAGTTTGGCAAAAAATTCAGGTATATAGGTAAGGGCAAAGACCCTCTTTAAAGAAAGTTCGCTTGCTTCTTTAAGACAAATCTCTACAAGTTTCCTTGCTAAACCCTTTCCTGTGTGCCCTTCTTTTATGGCTAATGACCTCACTTCACCTATATCTTCCCATACTGGATGCAGTGCACAGCAACCCACCACTTCTGCATCATCCAGAGTAACGACCCAATAGTCTCTGATATTCTCATAGAGCTCGTTAAGGGACCTTGGTAACATCTTACCCTCTTTAGCATAGACATTTATTAACTGTTGAATATCAGGCACATCATACATCCTGGCTTTTCTAAACCTGTACTCCATAGCCTTTTACCTCTCAGTCTTCTCCATTTTAGAAAAGTGTATCCCCTGTATATAAATATCTATCCTGTCTACAGTCATTCCGGTAGACCTTTCAATCTCCTCCTTTATATGCTCCTGCAAATTAAGACCAACTTCAGGGAGGTAGTATCCCTCTTCAGCTATCACATAGACCTCCAGTCTAACCTTGTTATTGTCTAATATATCTACCTTTACCCCATGTGGTTGTGCCCTTTTCCAGAAAGAGACGTTGGTGGAAGTCTCTAGACTATAGACTCCTTTAACCTCCAGCGCAGATTTACTGGCAATGGACATAATAACATTCGGAGATATCTCAACATTAACCCCTCTATTCATCTAACGAATCCCCTTTCCTCAAGGAAATTAATAGATATATTACCCCCTATGTATTCACTGTCCTCCATCACCCGAAGATACAGAGGGATTGTGGTCTTTATACCTTCTATAAGAAATTCCTCCAGGGCATTCTTCATACGGGATATAGCCTCTTCTCTAGTTAAACCCCAGGAGATAAGCTTGGCTATTAAAGAATCATAGTAAGGTAAGATTTCAATATTATTGTAGATAGCAGAATCTATCCTTATCCCTGGCCCTCCAGGGAGAGAGAAGATCTTTAGAGTACCTGTACTTGGCAGGAAGTTATTGAATGGGTCTTCTGCATTTATACGGCACTCAATGGCATGTCCTCTCTGGATGATATCCTCCTGTTTTACTGGAATATCCTCACCGCTTGCCACCAGTATCTGGTATTTAACAAGGTCGTGACCAGTTACCATCTCAGTTACCGGATGCTCGACCTGAATTCTAGTATTCATCTCCATAAAGTAAAAGTTATTATCCCTGTCGAGTAGAAATTCTAAGGTACCAACGCTTTCATAGTTTATAGCCTTAGCCCCTCTGACTGCGGACTCAAGGAGTTTCTTTTTGACATCTTCAGGGATACCTATAGCTGGACTCTCCTCAATAAGCTTCTGGTGTCTACGCTGTATAGAACAGTCTCTCTCATAGAAATGGACAACATTCCCTTTACCATCACCGAGTATCTGAACCTCTATATGTCGAGCACCCTCTATATACTTCTCTATATAAACTGCACCATTATTAAATGCAGCCTCTGCCTCACTTTTTGCTACCATCAATGCTCCTTTCAAACCATCCTCATCCCTCACTATCCTCATCCCTCTTCCACCTCCCCCTCCAGCAGCCTTTATAATCAGCGGAAAACCAAACTCTCTGGCTATAGAGATAGCCTTCTTCTCATCCTCTATAGGCTCAAACGTCCCAGGTATCACAGGGACACCAGCCTCGTACATTACCTTCCTGGCAGTAATCTTATCTCCCATAAGGGAGATCGTCTTGGATGAAGGACCTATGAATTTTATGCCACAACTCTCACATACCTCGGCAAAATCAGCATTCTCTGCCAGGAAACCATACCCCGGATGTATGGCGTCAGCCCCCGATATCTCAGCAGCAGCTATTATGTTTGGTATGTTGAGATAGCTCTTACTAGCCTGTGGAGGTCCTATACAGAAGGCTTCATCTGCATACTTTACCCCCAAAGAATATCTGTCAGCCTCTGAAAAAACCAAAACTGTCTTTATACCAAGGGACTTACAGGCTCTCAATATCCTTAAGGCTATCTCCCCTCTATTTGCTATCAATACCTTACGAAACATCTATTATTCTTCACCTACAGGCTCGATGATAAAGAGAGGCTGGCCATACTCTACCGGCTCGCCATTTTCTACCAGTATATCTCTTACTATTCCATTATACTCAGATTTTACCTCGTTCATAAGCTTCATTGCTTCGATAATACACAAGGTCTGTCCGACCTTTATCTCATCACCAATCTCTACGAAAGGAGGAGCGTCAGGCTTTGGTGCTCTATAAAATGTTCCCACAATAGGTGAAGTTATATAAATACCTTCCTTATGGTCTTCCTTACCTTCCAAAGGAGGAGGTTCTAGAATCTCCTCACTCCTTGAAGATACTTCCTGAGTCCTGTACAGTTTACCCGATGTAGATTTTTTTATCGTAATCTTTATATCTTTATCTCCAACTCTTAGTTCATCTATATTTGAATGACTTACTATATCGACTAGCTTCTTTATCAGTTCTACATCAATCATCTGTTCCTTCGATCTCCCAGTCTTCAAGGTTTATGCTGAAGACAGTATGACAATTTGGACACTCCACATCTACGATTCCACTCTCAGGCACCTCTTCCATAGATATAGTAAATGTTGTACCACAAGTTGGACATTCTATTTCTATCTCACCGTAGACTGCATTTTCAAGGCTCGATAGATCTGCATCTATAGCGTCAACCCTCTCTTTCAGACTGTTCAGTGAAAGTTTGATAGAGTTAATCTCCTCAATCATCGCCTCCAAAGCCTTGACTATGTCAGAAAGACTGACATTATCTCCCAAAGATTTAAGTAGATCAAGTTTATCCATAAGATTACTCATATTAATCAATAATCCTCCTATTTATTTACTCTTTCTAGATATTCACCGGTTCTTGTATCTATCTTGATGATATCTCCAACATTGACAAACAATGGGACCTGTATAACTGCACCAGTCTCCAAGGTTGCGGGTTTACTACCTCCAGTTACCGTATCTCCTCTGAAACCAGGCTCTGTATTGACAACTTCTAACTCCACAGTTATAGGAAGCTCTACCCCTATAGGGGTACCATTATGGAATATGACGTATACAAGTGTATTTTCCTTTAAGAATTTTACTGCATCACCTATAGTTTCTTTAGGAAGACTGACCTGCTCATATGTAGTTGTATCCATAAAGTGGTATATATCGTCCTGATTATAGAGATACTGCATCTCCCTTCTCTCCAGGATAGCCCTTGGGAATTTCTCCCCTGCCCTGAAGTTCCTTTCTATAACAGACTGGGTCTTTATATTTCTTAATTTTGTCCTCACAAAGGCAGAACCCTTGCCGGGTTTGACGTGCAAAAACTCCACAACCTCATAGATTTCTCCGTCTATCTCTACTGTAATTCCAGGACGGAAATCATTCGTCGAAATCATATGTTCCCTCCTTTAAACTCAAAATCTTTACTTATCCTTGTCAACACCTCTATCCCTGAGTCATTAACTACGACCAGATCTTCTATCCTTATACCACCAAAACCTTTTATATATATTCCAGGCTCTATCGTTAACACCATACCTTTCTCGACCAGAACGTTATTACCCTCTGATATCCTAGGATATTCATGTATCTCAAGCCCTACACCATGTCCGGTCGTATGGATAAATTTATCCCCAAAACCCTCTCTGGTTATTATATCCCTGGCGACCTTATCTATTTCGCTAACAGAAATCCCTGGTTTTATAATAGCTTCAGCCTCCTCTTGAGCCCTCAGTACTATATTATAGATCCTGGTATACTCTTTTGGTGGCTTTCCGAGGAATAATGTCCTTGTAGCATCAGAGCAATATCCATTATACTTTGCCCCATAATCTATAAGTAGTATTCCACCAGGCTTTATCTCTCGAGCACCAGATATACCATGAGGGAGACTAGACACCTCTCCATAAAGGATTATCGGCTCAAAACTTACTGTTGCACCTTTTTTCCTTACAAAGTAGTCAAATTCAGCGGAAAGGTCGTATTCTCTTACTCCAGGTTTTATAAGAGACTTCAGATGCATAAATGCAAGATCTGCAATCTCGGCAGATTTCTTTATAAGACCTATCTCTTCCTCGTCCTTTATCGCCCTTATAGAATCCATAAAATTATCTACTGGTAGAAGCTCTACTCCGTTTAAAGAAGAACTCAACTTCTTATAGGTAGAAAAACTCATATCAGATTCAAATGCTAACTTCCTTATCTTTTCCTTCTTTATGTTTCTAGATAACGTCTCTGTCCAGTCTCTTTTTACAGGAATTATATCGACATCACTGCAGTCATTCTGAGCCTGTTCAAGATACATCTCATTTACATATAACTGTAACTTGTCTTCAGTTACCAGCAGAGAACCTTCCCCTTTAAAACCAGCAAGATACCTCAAATTTACAGGATTCAGAGTGATAAATGCATCAAAGTTACCCCTAATTTTATCTCGAAGCCTCATTAATCTTTCTGTCTTAACCATAAGTACTCCTCAAATAATTATTCAAGCCATATAGAGCCATTATATATCCATAAATCCCAAACCCTGATATCTGACCTATGACTACAGGGGCTATCAGAGAATGGTGTCTAAATTCCTCTCTCTTGTATATATTGGATATATGAACCTCTACGGTTGGAATCCCTTCCCCTGCTATGGCATCTCTAATGGCAATACTGTAATGGGTATAGGCACCTGGATTTATAATAATCCCCTGATATCTACCTCTAGCCTCCTGAATGGCATCTACTATTGCCCCTTCGCTATTAGACTGGAAAAAATCCAACTCTATACCTAAGACCTCTCCTTCTTCCTTAAGGACCCTTTCCAAATCAGCCAGAGTAAAGCTCCCATAAATTTCAGGTTCTCTAAGCCCTAACCTGTTAAGGTTAGGGCCATTTATTACTAGAACCTTCATCTTATCTCTTGGAGAATTGGGGAGCCTTTCTTGCCCTCTTGAGTCCATACTTCTTTCTCTCTTTCATTCTTGGGTCACGGGTGAGAAGCCCGTACTCTTTGAGAATTGGTCTAAACTCAGGGTTATATTCCACTAATGCCCTGGCTATACCAAGTCTCACTGCTTCAGCTTGTCCATTAACCCCTCCACCGGTTACATTTGCATAACAGTCGAACTTACCTTCAGTGCCGGTGACCTTAAATGGAGAGAGGATCTGTGTCTGCCATCTTTCTAGAGGGAAGTATGTCTCAAGATCTCTATCATTTACAATGATCTTTCCGCTTCCCTCTATTATTCTCACCCGTGCTACAGCCTCTTTCCTTCTTCCTGTTCCCCAATAATAATTACCAATCAACTTTTACATCACCTTCCTACTCTTCTAATAATATAGATTATCAATCCAATAACAATTGGCCCAAAACTGGCTATAAAAATGTTCCTTGCATCGGTAACAGTTATGGGTCTTATATACCTGTCACTATTCTCTATTATACCACCATTCTTGTCAACAGCTACAAGTTTATAATCCCCGGTTGGAGGGACACTGAATTTGAAGGCGGTAAAATCTGCAGTAGCGTACGGATATTCCTTTCTGTCAAGGAGTTTTATATTATATCCCAGAGTAGAACCAGGTATCTGTTCTACATAGTATGGTCTCTCTCTTATCTGAGAGATCAGATTATTCTTACTAAAGATATTGAGCTTTATCTTCTCTGCCCTTTCCATATGAATCCATACCCATCTATCGGGTCTACCGGCAGACTGTGGTTTTGAGAGTTTATTATACTCCAGTTCGTTAAACTCCCACTCTTTGTATGGCTGAAAGTAGAGGGTGCCTTCCCTGTACTGATATATGATATCGCTAGAATCATTTGCAGTCTCCGGATAAGTCCACTTGCTCTCAGGTATTATATCATACCCTATCCCCTCTCTCCTGTGAGAAAAGGCTATGAGGGTCTTAACAGTACCGGGGATGATTTTACCATCTTTATCCTTAGCCCTTATCGTATATCTTCCTACTGGAAGGCTGAAGACATAAGCCTTGGATACATCAGTTACATAAAATGTAGGGGCTCTTGGTTGTTTAGGTTCTTTTGGTATCGCTCCAGCAGGCTTACCTTCCTGAATCTTCTTATAAAACTCTTCCAATTTCTTATTGTACTCAGCATAATCCTTGTAATATTTATCTACCTCTTTCCAGTATTTATCCATAGCCTTGTCATACTCTTTCTTCTTTGCTCTAGCCTTCTCGCCGGTAAATAACTGAGTCCCACCACCCCAGTAACCCTTTGGGTAATAGAATACATAATCTACCTTCTTATACTCTCCTATAACCTTATCGCCCTTTAGAACCTCTAATGTTTCTCCAACATCTTTATTAAGCCCGTCCCAATCCGCCATATATTCCCTGGTGATGGGCCAGTAGTATACGAGTGTCTCTTTGACAGAGTAGACATTCTCGAAGTCTGCCATTACATATATGGTATCTGAAGATGCTGGATAGAAGGGAGCAGCATAATCTTTTCCATCCCAGACATTAAGGCTGTAGACAATCTCCCTCTTCTTTGGAGGTGCAGCTCCAAATACCTCTATTGAAGAGAGGAGCAGAGATACCAGCAGGATACAGAATAAAAGATATCTTTTTTTCATAACTTCCTTACCCCCTTCCACTTTAACGTATAGACAGAAATAATAAGCATAATAATTGTATAAGCCAATGCACCCAACATATTTTCAAGATACATACTCGTACTACCTAAAGCTACTGCATTTATTCCGTTCATCAGATAGCTAAATGGAGAGGCCCATCTGATTATTCTGAGGGCATTGGAGACTATACCCATAACATATACCATAGAAAGGGAGAGATCCTCTGGCTTTAGAGTAAGTATATAGTTCTGAAGGAATTGTAAACCCAGTAATCCCCCCATAATTACTATAAGTAATAGGACAGAGGTCCTGATACGGGCAGTAAGTGAAGAAAGCCAGAGACCAAACGAAGACATACATCCTGCTATGAATATAGATAAGACAACAGCATAGAGATAGGAGATAGAAAATCCAAGATTTGTCACTATAGCGGTATATACAAAATAGGCGGTAACCAAGACCATTATTATCAAGAAGCTTATTATATCTTCAAAGAACTTTGCCAGTATAACAGAAAGATGATCTACAGGACCATAGAATAATACCTCCAGAGTCCCCTTATCTTTCTCTCTAGAAAGCGCAGTCGAAGAAGATATAGCTGTATATAGGGTGGCAACAATGACCGCATAGAACAGAGGGGTGTTTAGAGGTGAAGCCATAACCATTATATTGTTCCCCTCGACGGTATTTATATAACTGTTGAATATAAAGGCAGAGACAAAACAGGCTATAGTACTTGCTATATAAAGCCCCAAGCCAAAGAAACTGGACCTTGCTTCTCTCTTTATAATAGATCTTATCGCAACCCATCTATAACTCATTCTGTTACCTCCTCGGAGGAGAATAGTGATATATTTTTCTCTGTAATTGTAATGAAGGCATCTTCCAGACTCATCTCTCTCCTCCTTATCTCTTTGAGACTTCCTCCCACAGAAGAGATGAAACTTACCAGTTCTCCACGGTAGTCTTTATCTGCCTTGACCTTCACCAGATATTTCCCATCCTCCTTTGTGACACTAGTGACAAAAGGTAACGTCTCTAACCTCTTTTCTGCCTCAACATCAAAGTTATCTACCTCAAGCTCTATCTCCACCTCACTGGTAAGTTTCTTTCTTATATTCTCCATAGTGTCTTCTGCTACCAATCTGCCCCTATTGAGTATACCTACCCGATGAGAAATACGCTCCACTTCAGAAAGGATATGAGAGGACATAAATACAGTCCTTCCCAATTTATTCTCCTCCAGGATAAGGTCTCTTATCTCCCTTATACCTGTTGGGTCAAGACCAGAGACAGGTTCATCGAGTATAAGCAATTCAGGATCGTTCAGTAGTGCCCTTACAAATCCTATCTTCTGCTGCATTCCTCTCGAGTAATGTCCAAGGAGGTCATCCTTCCTATCATAGAGGTTCACCCTGTGTAGTAGTTCTTCTATCTTTTTCTCCTTATTCTTCACACCGTAAAGGTCACAGAAGAATGAAAGATACTCGTAGGCAGTCATATCTTCATACAGGTACTGTACCTCTGAGACCACCCCTATCTTCCTCTTTATACCAAAATAATCACTGTAGAGGTCTCTATTAAAGACCAGGATCTTTCCACTCGTTGGTTTTATTATCCCCAGTATCATCATAATAGTGGTGGTCTTACCTGCACCATTTGGCCCCAAAAAACCATATATCTCTCCGGGTTCTACAGATATATTGAGGTCCTTAACAGCTTCTACCTTATCATACCTTTTATATAGATGCTCTGTCTTAATCATCCCCTTCCTCCTTTCCTCATAGATTTAAAATATACTATAGCATAAAGAGATTTCCAAGTAAAACTTTAAGCCTCCTGCATCTTTCTCATTATCTCAAGCCTGTACTGTTCTGAACTCAAGCCCTTGATAGCGTCCAGTTCTTCTTCGGTAAAGAGTCTTAGGACCCCACTTATCTTTGCAGCCAGTAAAGACTTGGCAGTATCCTCAGCCACCTCTGCCTTGTAACATGCCTCTCTGAGGTTTGCCCCAACAGTTACAACTCCATGATTTCTTAGCAGGATTACATCTGAGTGCTTTACCTTCTCCTCTACCGCTCTGGCTAACTCGTCTGTAGTCGGGAGGATATAATCAAGTATGGCAGGTTTACCTAACAGGGCAACAGCGTCGGGAGTAAATGGCTGTATCATCTCTCCAGCACTGATAATTCCAACAAGAAGAGGAGGATGGACATGTACTATGGCTCTTATATCTGACCTCACTCTATAACATCTAAGATGCATCAATACTTCTGAGGATGGTTTCAATGGGAAATTATCCAGGATCTTGCCTGTACTTATCTCAACAGGAACGTAGTCTTCCTCTGTAGCTTCTGATATAGAATAACCGCTGGGAGATATGAACATTGTATCTCCAACCCTCGCACTTATATTACCACCGGCAGCTACCACCAAACCTTTTTCTACCAATCTTTTACCCCACTTTACCAGTTGAGCCCTTATATCCACAACTTCACTCATTCTCTATTATCTCCTTTCTTATGGTTTTATTAGAACTTTTAATGCTTCTCCCTGTCTTACAAGCTCGATACCCTTAACAAGGTCTTCCAGAGGCAAGATATGGGTAATGAGTTTTTCCAGGTTTACCCTCTTACTGGCTAATAATTTAGCTGCTTCATAATAATGATAGGGGGTAGATGCGTATGCACCAAAGATGGAGATCTCGTTATAGTGAACTATGTTACTGTTGAGTGTGATATTGGCACGATCCCCAGGCAGTCCTCCAAAGAAGCTTATCCTTCCCCTCTTAGCAACCATCTGTAATGCCTGTTCCTGAGCCTGCCCGGAAGGAGCTGCTACTATAACCACGTCTGCTCCAAGTCCATCGGTCTCCCTCTTTACCACTTCTACAAGGTCCTCTTTAGAAGAATCAACAAAAAGATCTGCACCAAAAGGCTCTGCCATTTCTAACCTCTTTGCCTGTATATCTGCCAGGATGATCTTACTTGCACCTTTAGCCCTGGCCACTGCGGTATGCATACATCCTATGGGACCTGAGCCTATAACCACAACAGTATCGGTAAAACCAATATTTAGATAATCCTGACCGTTCAATACACAGGAAAGAGGCTCTATCAACGCAGAGGTCTCAAGATCGGCATTAGCCGGTAGCTTTAGTGCATTTCCCTGCCTTACTGCTTCTTGAGGTAAGATCATATACTCTGCAAAACCTCCGGGGAAATTATATCCGATAGCCCTAAAACTACTGCAGAGGTTAACCTTTCCAGCAAGACAATACTTGCAATGTCCACATCCAACGGGTGTAATTACAGTTATCTTTTCTCCTACGTTATACCCTTCAACCCCTTTACCAATCTCTGCTATAGTAGCGGTGATCTCATGCCCTATTACCTGGGGTGGTTTTACATTGTGGTGGCCAGAATAATAGATCCTCACATCTGTTCCACAGACCGCACAAGCCTCAACCTTAAGGAGCAGTTCTCCCTCCTTAGGACTTGGCGTTGGAATCTCTTCAAACCTCATATCCTGTGGACCATAGAATACCTGTGCCTTCATAATAATTCACCTTCCTTCACTATTAATATACTCCTCTATTCTTCTTACTGTTCTAAATGACCTCTTGACAAACCAGGGCCATTCTCTATGAGTCCTGTACCAGTCCTCTAACCAATCCAGAGTCTTTCTATCACCCGTATTCCCTGACCCTGAGTATATTCCTATCTCTTGAAGTTCCATAATCCTTTCTCTCTTTGCAATGATGGAAGCTATTCTGGTCTCTAAATACCTGTCTTCAGACTTACCAGTTATCACTATCTCTGCCCCACTCTCCTTCAATCTCTCAAGGTAATCAGTCAGGACTTTACCTGCACCATAGTCATCTATCACCAGCCTGCACCTGGTGACATCAATCCCTGATATCAATCTTTCTATCAACATCCTGTATCTCTGATCAAGGATTACATTCAGACTTTTCTTCTCATCGATCTCCTCTGGTAATATCTTATCGGTAAAAAAGAGTAAGCCACTATCTTTAGACTCTTCCAGTTCCCTATATATTTCTTCCCAATAGTCTATGCTGTGACTGCGCTTAGTATCCACATTATCGACGATAATATCCAGTTCATCAAAGATATCTCTTGGGAATCTCACTCCTGCCAAAATTATACTCCCTATAATCTCCCCCTTACCAACCTCGTCAAAACCGACGAGAAAATCTTTAGAAGGGGGTATATATCTAGTTCCAACATAACTATTTATTATACCTCTTATCTTCTTAAACTCAGAGTCTCTACCGTCAGGATAAGATATAAAAAGAGTCCCACTCTTATAGAAGATACACATAAAGCCATCAGATTTCAATCTCCAGCATTCGGTAGAGGACCTCCTATTCTCCTCTATCCATCCTTTATTCAATAATAACTCCCTTAACACTTTTTCAAGATCGGTTCTTACATTTCTCCAGCTATAGCTTCTAGACTTATTCATCCTATTAATTATACCATAGGATAACAGAAGGCTCATTAAAAAAGAGGTAAAGGTTGAGTATTAGCAAGTACATAACTCATAAGTCTTCCCCAGACCTCAGCAGGAAACATCCCTCCAGTTACTCTCCTTGTAGGTGTATTATCATCATTTCCCATCCAGACACAGGCGGTGTATCTCCTAGTAAAACCAACAAACCAGGCATCACGGTAGTCACTTGTAGTCCCGGTCTTCCCTGCACATGGATGGCCACAGTTAGCCCTCTTACCGGTCCCATACTTCACAACATTCTCTAACATCTCAGTAATGGTCTTCGCGGTCTCTGTATCTATCACTCTCACTGGTTTTGTCTCAGATTTATAGAGCACCTTACCTTCCCTATCAAGAACAGTCTTTATCGCCACAGGTTTTATCAGGACCCCACCATTAGCCCATACAGAAAATGCCTGAGCCAGTTGAAGAGGAGTCACCCCATTGGTAAGACCTCCCAGAGCTATAGCAAGATTTCTGTCCTGTGAGCGATCTAGAGGTATCCCCATCTTTATGGCAAGATCAAGTACCTTATCTATACCTACCTCGTAGAGTAACTTTACTGCAGGGATATTGATGGAATAAGCAAGGGCATCCTTCAAAGTAATAGTACCCCTAAACCTCTCATCATAGTTTTTTGGTATCCACCACTTGTTACCGATCTTAAAACTTATCTTTTCATCAACTATCGTATCTTCAGGTTTCCATCCCTCCTGGATGGCTATCGTATAAATAAACGGCTTAAAGGCAGAACCAGGCTGTCTGTAAGCCTGAGTTACCCTGTTAAACTGACTCTCTCTATAATCTCTCCCCCCTACCATTGCCCTTATATAACCGTTACTATTCTCTATCAACACCAGTGCTCCTTGCGAGACATTATACCCTTTAGCCTTTTCTAATCCCTCTTTCAATACCTCTTCCGCCTTCTTCTGTATATCCAGATCAATAGTGGTATATACACTCAATCCATTCTTCTCTATATCCTTAAAGCCCAGATCATTCTTTAAAATACTCAGGACATAATCCACAAAATATGGAGCCTTCCAGTAACTCTCCTTTCCAGTAGAAAATTTCAGCTCTTCCTTTAATGCAGATTCATACTCCTTTTCACTGATAAATCCAAGCTCAAGCATCTTTCTCAACACTATCCGCTGTCTGGAAATTGCCAGGTCCCTGTTCTTCAAGGGTGAATAGTTCTCAGGTGATCTTATGATACCTGCCAGTAAGGCAGACTCAGCAAGGTCAAGATCCTTGACAGATTTACCAAAGTATGTCCTGGATGCAGACTCTACTCCATAACAGCCTTCTCCTAGGTATATGATATTCAGGTAAAGATGAAGAATCTCCTCTTTGGATAGAGTAGCCTCTATACGCATAGCCAGAAGCATCTCCATTATCTTACGCGATGGGGTCCTTTCCAGTGTAAGGAAGACATTCCTGGCAAGTTGCTGGGTAATGGTACTTCCACCTTCGGTAATTGCCCCTGATCGAAGTGCCCTATACACTGCCCTGGCTATACCCCTCAAATCTATCCCCGAATGAGAATAGAACCTCTCATCCTCTATAGCGACTACTGCATCTTTCAGGTGCTGAGGAATATCCTTTATGGGGACAATGATCCTCTTCTCTGCATACAGATCTGCCAGTGGTATCCCTCTGGCATCGTATATGGTAGTCTTTACAGGGGGATTATACCTCAGGAGTAATGAGGGGTCAGGCAATTTAGGAAGGTACTGGAGTATAATAACTATAGTAAGAATTGAACCAGCGATAATAAGGACCAGTATAAGGGTTATCAGGGAGAGAATTATTGTCTTTATTACCTTCATATTACCACTTAACTCTCAGGGTCCTAGAAGCCTTAGCCTCATCTATCCTCTTTATAAGATGTTCTCTTGGGGCTTCTTTGACTAACTCAGGATTGGAATCTACCTCTCTAACAATTTCCCTCAGGGCATCGATAAACCTGTTCAAAGTGTCCAGAGCTTCTGTCTCAGTAGGCTCTATCATAAATGCCTCTTCAACAATAAGTGGGAAGTATACCGTCGGTGGATGAAACCCTTTATCTATAAGCCTTTTGGCAATATCCAGTGCTCTGATCCCCTTGGATCTAAAAGACTTGAGGGATACTACAAACTCATGTTTACACAGTCTCCTGTACGGTATATCCAGAAATTCTCCAAGTCTGTTCTGAAGATAATTGGCATTTAAGGTTGCAATCTCTGCTATAGTCTTCAAACCCTCTCTACCTAACAATCTTATATAACAGTAAGCCTTAACCAGGACAGTAAAGTTACCATAAAAACACTTTACCTTCCCTATGGACTTGGGGAGGTCATAATCCAGAGAGTAAAAGCCATCTCTAAAAGCTACCCTCGGGACAGGTAGAAAAGGAACAAGTGATTCCTTTACCCCTACCGGTCCAGAGCCAGGTCCACCCCCGCCATGTGGGGTGGAAAATGTCTTATGAAGGTTCAGGTGTACAATATCAAACCCCATATCTCCAGGTCTTGTAATTCCCACTATACCATTAAGATTTGCCCCATCATAGTATAGAAGTCCTCCAGATTTATGAACTAGATATGCTATCTCTCCTATGTCCTCTTCAAAAAGACCCAGGGTATTTGGATTTGTAAGCATAATAAGGGCAAGATCATCATTCAGATAAGGCTTGATGGCTGAAGGAGATACCAGCCCCCTCTGATCTGATTTTACCTCAACCACCTTAAAGCCCGCCATAACCGCACTAGCAGGATTTGTCCCATGGGCAGAATCCGGAACTATCACCAGGTCTCTCTTTTCTCCTCTATCTTTAAAATACGCCTTAGCCATAAGAAGTCCTGTAAGTTCACCATGAGCCCCGGCAGAGGGTTGAAGTGTAAATGCAGACATACCGGTTATCTCACAGAGAAATCCTTCCAGCTCATAGAGAATCTTCAGTGCCCCTTGAACATATTCTTCATCCATATAAGGATGGATATCTACAAATCCATCCAGTTCAGCCAATGTTTCATTTATCTTTGGATTGTATTTCATAGTACAGGAACCGAGAGGGTACATATTGTTATCTATTCCGTAGTTAAGACGGGATAGATTGGTAAAGTGTCTGACAACCTCTAGCTCACTCAGACTGGGAAAAGTCTCTAAAGGACTCTCCCTTAAAAGACTTTCAGGGATTTCCACTTTGACTTCAGGTATATCTATATATCCAGTGACTTTAGTCCTCTTCTTCTCAAATATCAAGCCTTCTAACATATTGCTTTATCTCCTCTAAGAATCTGTAAACTTCATCCTCTCTATTCATCTCAGTAAAAGCAACGAGGATTGCATCATCAAGCTCCTTATACCATCTGGATGGATCTAAAACCAGGATACCTTTTTCTTTTAAGATATTTCTAACCTCTAATGAGCCTCTATTTAGTGGGATCAGTAATTCATTGAAATGCGGACCAGCAAAGTAATTCCCAACCTCCTTACGGACAATATTCGCCAGGTGATGACATACTAAAGATGAAGCCTTAAGTCCTTCCTCACCAAGCAGAGATAGATAGACTGCCACCTTCATTGCGCATAGGGCTTCATTAGAGCATATATTGGAGGTAGCTGAAGCCCTCCTTATATGCTGTTCTCTAGTCTGTAGGACAAATGCATATGCTGTCTTACCCTCAGCATCATTTGTCATACCAACTATTCTTCCGGGTAGCCTGCGTATATAGTCCATCTTTGTAGCCAAAAAACCAGCAGAAGGTCCTCCATATCTCATACCCAGACCAAAAGGCTGTAATTCGCCACAGGCTATATCAGCTCTATACTCTCCGGGAGGTTTTATCAAAGCCAGTGAAAATGGTTCTATAATAACTGGTATAAGTAGTGCCCCACTTTTGTGAACCAGAGGCTCAAATGTCCTTGGATCCTCTATGATACCAAAGAAGTTTGGGATCTGAAATATAAGACACGCAGAATCCTGGATAGATCTTTCTATCATCTCAATATCCAGCATACCTGAATCCTTATCGTATGGGATCTCTATAATCTCAATACCTCTAGATTCAGCATATGTCTTTATGACCATCCTGTATTCAGGGTGTAAAGACCTGGCAACCAGGACTCTATTTCTCTTTGTGATATCACAAGCCATAAACATAGCCTCTGCCGATGCAGTAGCCCCGTCATACATAGAATCATTAGTGACATCCATATGTAACAGATCACATATCAGTGTCTGAAATTCAAACAAGACCTGCAGTGTTCCCTGACTTAATTCTGCCTGGTAAGGGGTATATGAGGTGTAGAATTCTTCTCTATGGATTACCTCATTCAATGCCTGAGGGATAAAATGTCTGTAACAACCTCCACCTAAAAACCATAAGAATCTATCCGAGGTATGGTTTAGATCTGCCATCCTCTTCAATATTCTTGTCAATTCTATCTCTGTAATTCCTTCTGGAATATTAAGGTCCCTGTTAAGCTTCAGATCATCTGGAATATCTACAAAGAGCTCATCTATGGACTTTAATCCAAGGACATCAAGGATATAATGTATGTCTTCCTTAGAATGGGGGATGTAATCCATACTATTCTTTTATCAACTCCTCATAAGCACTGCTGGATAACAATTTTTCAATCTCTGAAGGATTGTCGATCCTGATCTTTATAAGCCAGCTTTCACCATAAGGGTCATTGGGAAGATTCTCTGGAGACTTTCTGGCAGATTCGTTTACCTCTTCTACAGTCCCCGAGACGGGAGCTATAAGATCGACCGCCGCCTTTACCGATTCTATCACTCCAAAAGCCTCTCCCTGCTTTACCTTAGCTCCTACCTCTGGAAGTTCGATATATACAACATCACCGAGCTTTTCAAATCCATACTGAGTAACTCCAACAACTCCAATGTCTCCCTCTATCCTTATCCACTCATGAGTATCAGTATACCTTAAATCTTTTGGAACCATAATCAAAATTCCTCCTTCCTAAAATTTCCTATTTATTATAGAGTTCATTATAACATATAGGGTTAATATAAAGAAGAGCCCTGTAAGGCTTGATAAAACTTAATCACTGCTATATAATCTATACTGTATTAAAAGATAAAATTATAAAGGGGAGGAGGTGAAAAGAGATGGTGTACAACTGGATAAACGTTGTGATAGGGATACTTACAATAGTCATCCCAATACTGAAGAAGATGACAGGAACTAATCTATGGCTGCACATTATCGGAGGAGCAATAATAGCTATCTGTGCTTATATGGCAAACCAACAGGCTAAAAAATAGGAAAGGAGATGAAACAAACTGAGACTGAATACAGAAAGGCTTGTAAAACTATCCGTATATGGGGAAGTCTCTTCTCCGACGATAATATCGCCGTATAAGGTTAGTGCTGAGGGGAAGGGGCTTGTACTGCCAACATTGGGGGGAATAACCTATAATGTAAGGGTGGGAGACCCTGCGTTAGGCTGGGCAGGAGATCATGTAGAACCCGGAGTGAGTCTGAAGAACAGGGATAGAGATGAGAGTAACGCCTTAAATATCCTCTCTTGTATTGGAAACAGGGCAAGAGTGATTAGTGGAGAGGCAAAGGGGGAAGTAGGGATAGTTACCGGGAAGCACGGGGGAATAGAGCATGTACTTATAGACTTCCCTGAGGATGTCCTTAATAAGCTGGTAATTGGTGATAAGATCCAGATAGAATCTTATGGGCAGGGGTTGGAGATACAGGATTTCCCACAGATAAAGGTTATGAACATATCTCCTGAGTTACTGACGATGTTGAACATAAGAGAGCTTGGGGACAGACTAGAAGTTGGTGTAAGGAAGGTTATCCCTGCAGAACTTATGGGTTCCGGAATAGGGTCTGCAACAAGTTTTTCAGGAGATTATGACATTATGACTCAGGATAGAGAGACAATCAGAAGTCTTGGTCTTGAAGACCTCCGATTGGGAGATATAGTAGGAATAATGGATATGGACAATAGATATGGAAGGAGTTATAGAAAGGGAGCCAGGAGTATCGGTATAGTAATACACTGTGATTGTGTCCAGTCAGGTCACGGGCCTGGAGTCACTGTAGTACTCTCAAGCAGTGACAGTACAATAGAGTTTTCTATAGATGAAACCGCGAATATTGCCAGAATCCTCAAGATAGGCAGATATAGAGATGGATAGAGACTCAATAAGATTTTTAGCCAGAGCAGGACTTTATGCAGCTATATACGCTGTACTGACAATAGTACTTGCCCCGATTAGCTACGGGATAATGCAGGTAAGAGTAGCAGAGGCACTGACGGTTCTACCTATAATAGACAAATCTGCTATACCTGGGCTCTTTATAGGCTGTCTCATAGCCAACATAGTGGGGGGATATGGGATCTTAGACATAGGGCTTGGAAGTATATTTACCCTGATTGCAGGATACCTTACATCAAAGGTAAAAAAAGACTGGCAGGCACCTATTCCTCCAGTAGTGATTAACGCTATCGGAGTAGGGACATATCTGGCTATCCTCTTAAAGACCCCTGTATACTGGGGGATATTCTGGGTAGGGCTTGGAGAATTAATTGCCTGCTTCGGCTTAGGGTTACCACTCTTATACTTTATAAGAAGAATAAAGAACTTATAAAGAGATGCCTTGCTAGAGGGATCTAGCAAGGCAAAGTATTTCTAAATAAGGTGTGTTCTTTACAGATTTAAAAGTGTGAAGAGACTACCTTATCCCAATTTTTATTCCAGAATCTACCTATTTCTCTAAGCTCCTCAAGTATAATGAAGCGAGTCTCTTCATCTTCGACCAGGTTAGAGTTTTTATAATAATTCATCAGTGCTTCCAGTCTTTTTAAAGAATGATTCTTCGCCTGAAGCTTAAGCCTCTCCTTTTTTGCCAAATCATCAGGTCCATCGCCCAATCTTCTAATCTTCCGATCCCACTTCTCCGTCCAATCCTTTGGAGGTAATTTTGTATCAAGAATACTCTCTGTAGTCCTATGAAGCCTCTCTATATTCTTTGCTACCATTCTAGTGGCAAAGACAACAGTGTATCTAAAGCCTATGGTAAATAAGGCAACAAAGGCAAAGAATACTACTATAGAGATCCACATATCATTCTATCCCTACCAGACTAAGTTTCTCAGCAAAGTGACAGGCAACAAAGTGGTCATTACCAAGGTTCCTTAACTGTGGATGCTCTACCTTGCATATATCCTGCACATAAGGACATCTCGGATGGAAGTAACATCCACTCGGTGGATTCGATGGGTCTGCCACTTCTCCAAATA
>Ga0078972_1003033_pt1 | contig 52055 bp, 45 predicted proteins | sample YelNatPaOPGAMG01_FD_67568 | JGI IMG/M metagenome (GOLD analysis project Ga0078972, IMG submission 67568) | Hot spring thermophilic microbial communities from Obsidian Pool, Yellowstone National Park, USA - OP-RAMG-01 (SPADES assembly) (version 2) | ecosystem: Environmental > Aquatic > Thermal...
GGGAAAGGCGGGGCCCCCCCGGCCCCCCGGGCCCGGGGGCCCCCCCGGGGCCGGCCGCGCCGGTGATCGTGACCGCCGGAAGCGACGTGTAGCCGCTGCCGCTATTCGTCAGGCTGATGCCGGCGATCACTGCGCCGGCCAGAGCGGCCGTCGCCGAAGCGCCGGAACCGCCGCCGCCCGAAAAGCTCACCGCGGGCGCGGAGGTGTAGCCCGAGCCGGCATTGGTGAGAGTGAGGCTGGCGACCGCCCTGCCCGCGAGCGTCGCCGTGGCGGCCGCTCCGGAGCCGCCGCCTCCCGAGAAGGTAACCGTGGGCGTCGATGTATACCCGGCGCCCGGGCTCGTCAGGGTGATAGAGGTGACGCGCCGCTGGCCGTTCGTACTCACGGTGGCGATTGCGGTGGCTTGCACGCAGCCGGGGCCAATGACGCACGAAGGCGGCGAGATAAGCACCTTGGGCGTGCTGGTGTAGCCCGAGCCGCCCGAAGTCAGAGTCAGGCCGGCCACCGAGGTGGGCGCCAGTGTCGCCGTGGCGGCCGCGCCGCTGCCGCCGCCGCCCGTGATCGCGACCGCCGGCGCGGAGGTGTAATTGCTCCCTCCGTTGGTCAGCGTGAGGCTGCCGACGCCCGCCGGCGCCAGTGTCGCCGTGGCCGTAGCGCCGCTGCCCCCGCCGCCCGTGATGCTGACCGTTACCGGCGCGGTGTAGCCGGCGCCGCCGTTGGTCAGCATGATCCCGCCGAGCGGGCTGCCCGTCGACAGGAATCCGGTGAGCGAAGTGTCCTGGATGCGCACGTAGGTGTCGGGGCCGTTGCCGTTGCCGGCCGGATAGGCGCTCTCCGGCACGATCACCGGATCCTGCGTCGATGCGAACAGCGCCGGCAGCGCCGCCTGCAACGAGCCGAGGCTGAAGTTGTTCGGATTCTCGGCCGAGGCCGCCACCTGGATCTGCATCAGGGTACGGGTGTTGGGGCCGTAGCCCGGCAGCGTCGAGGGCGCGCCTCCCATGCTGGTCTGATCGGGATCGCCGGTGTAGTAATCGGAACGCGGATCAAACGCCGGGATCGGCGCGGGGGCATCGTTGTACAGGATCAGGGTCTTGCCGGCGAACGCCGAGAAATCGACCACGACGTCCGCCCTTTCCGCAGGCCCCAGCATCAGCCCGTGGCTGTACACGTTCAGAACGGTGATGCTGCGGCGGTTGTACTCGTATCCCGTGGGGGTCGAGGGAATGACCACCGGGCTCGGCAGCAGACCGCCCTCGGTGCCGATCTGGACGATCGGCGGCCCGGCCGTCCTGGGATCCGGCACGCCGCCGTCGCGGCCGTCGGTCGGCCAGGTGGTCGGCCAGCAGTTCGCGGGCAGGCCGGTTCCGTTCAGCGGAACGCCGCCGTTCACGGCGGCTATCGCGAGCCCGCCGCCTCCGATCGCCGTCGGCGTGCTGCAAAGCGGCAGCGGCGAACCGGGGCCAGGGGGAACCGCGGGCAGCATCCTGACCTCGGTGTTCACCGAAGCGATGGCCGCGGCGCCCGAACCGGTGGTGTCGCCGGGGGCGTTGGTGAAGACCACGGTGGGAGCGCTGATCCAGGGACTCGATCCCGGATTCGTCACCGTCACCGAGATCACCGAGCCGGCCGGCGTGATATTGGCCGAAGCCGTCGCCCCGCTGCCGGTGGTGTCCGTCGCCGCATTCGTGAGCGTAACCGTCGGCGCTGACGTGTAACCGCTGCCGCTGCTCGTCACCACGATGCCCGTCACGACGCCGCTGGTCAGGGTGGCGATCGCCGATGCGCCGGAACCGCCGCCGCCCGAGAACGTCACCGTCGGAGCAGCCGTGTAGCCGGTCCCGCCCGTAAGCACGTCCACACTGGTCACAGAGCCGCTGGAGATGGTCGCCACGGCGGTCGCATCCGCCGGGCCGGCGCCGCCTACGAAGCTCACGATCGGCGGGGCCGTATAGCCGGAGCCGCCGGCGGTAACGCCCACACTCAACGGATCGGCCACGTACAGCCCGAGGCTCAGCGCGCGGTCGTTGCCGATGCTCAGGATCTGGAAGCGGTACGCCGCCGGATCGACCGTGATCTTCGGGTAGGCCGTTCCGTTGATCACCGGCGTATCCATGAAAGCTTCCATCGTGCCGGACGGGTTCGGCGTGCCCGGGCACGTCAATGAAGCGCCCGGATACGCGATGCTCGTGCAGGACACCGGCGGGTACATCAGTCCCGTCTGCGGCGGCCAGAACCACGGGCCGTAGTCCCAGCGCCCGAAGGGGTTCGCGCCGCTGTTGTCGTACGGGTTCTGGTTCGGCATATAGACGTGCGGAAACCAGAGATTGCCCTTTCCGCCATAGGTCGCCAGATCCCAGGTGGGATCCGTAGCCGCCAGTTGGCCGCCCGGTTCGCCATTGTCGGGGACGAAAGTCTTGTCCTGAATGATCAGCGGGATTACGTGATTCAGGTCGGATAAGGCCGTATCGACGGCTCCCGTCGCCGGGTTGGTAAAGATAGTGCCCGGAACGGTCGCGTTCTTCAGCGCCGTCTCCTCGGCGGGATCCACCAGCAGGTACGGCGCCGCCTCTCCCGCGTACACATTCAGGCGCGTCGTTCCATAGGCGTGGTCATGGAAGAACATCAGACGCCCGCTCTGCTGGTTCGTCCAGTAGAACGTCCCCAGCCCATCGTTGAGGGAGGGCGTGAACCCGAGCACTGAGGGCATGTCGGGCACGTTGCGGAAGCTCCAGCCCTTGGCGAAGCCGACGGCGTTCGGAACCGACTCGCCGGCGGGCGTGATCCACTGGTGCGGCGTTCCATCGCTGATCCAGGGGCTGGCGCCGCCGTGCAGGTGGACCACGGCTCGATTCTGCGAGGCCATGGCGTTGTGGCTGCCGTCGTTCACCATGCCCGCGCCCATGTAGGTCGTGTCTGTCGGGATGAACAGCTTGCCGTTCGGCGTGAGCTGGTTCTGCACCAGCATCCGGACGGGCCGGTTCCGCGTCGCCACGATGAACGGCCCCAGGTAGTGCTGCTGCTTGGGCGTATTATTCGGGTTCAGTTCGACATAGCCTCGGATTTTCGTGCCCGCCGCCGGCAGGTCCGAGTGCATTTGGGTGTAGAAGTCCCGCACGCCGATGCGATAGAAATCGCTGCCCGGGAAGGTGGAGGAGTCCGGGGCGGCGATCGGCAGGCATTGGTTCAGCTCGTTCACGCCCTGCGCGCCCCACGGCGAGAGGCCGCAGAAACCAGGCAGAGTGTTGACGAACTTGTGCATGCCGCCCGTGATGACGCCGCCCGCGCCGATGGTGGGCAGCGGGCTGTTGGCGAAATTCGCGATGCCGAAATAGTCCGGGGTCGAATTGGGCGCGGCCATCGTCGCCAGCGTGCTCAGCCCCGATGCCAGGGGGCTCATCGTCAAGGTGCTCGCGTTCAATCCGGCGAACACCTTATTTGTGCCTCTCTTTTGCGGCGCCTGGCGGGTCCGTGCCGCCTTCCTCTGCGCCTGTGTCGTGCTCCTCATCTGGTCCGGCGGGCAATTCTTGCTGCCGGCGCCGTTTGCCTTGCAACCGGTCTGTGCGTTGAGGTTTGTCCCCCAGAGGAGGGCAGCAGCCGCCACCCCCATAACAAGGAATCCGTGCTTTCCCATGTCCTGTCCTCCGCGATTTCTACAGCTCCCACTCGCCGCAGCCGCCGGGCGGGCGTGCGGTGCGTCTGACAGGCCCATCATGGAGCGGGGGGCGGAACGGCGGTAGTACAAGCACGTAACAGAAAGGTACTGGAACCCGAAAAAGGCGCGATGTACTTTTTTTTACAACCAACGTACGTTGTTGCTTATCAGATACCTGAACACCTATGACTCGCACAAACGGAAGCTCAGCGCTGGCGCCCGATTTTTACTTTGATAACGGCTATCTTCCTGGGGATTTCCGACCTGAGCAGGTTCGTCAGGAGTTGGCGCGCATCCTGGCCACTCCGGCCTTCTCACGAGCCGACCGCCCTGGCCGGTTCCTGACCTTTCTCGTCGAACGTGCGTTGCGCGGCGAAGGCGGCAAGATCAATGAATATGCGCTCGCGACGGAAGTGTTTCACCGAAAAGCGGATTTCGACCCGGTATCCGACCCGATCGTGCGTGTGGAAGCGGGGCGGCTACGCCGGAAGTTACAGCAGTACTACAGTACGGATGGGCAGTACAGTAACATTCGGATCGAACTGCCGCCTCGTACTTACGTGCCGGTATTCCGCCGTGTCCCCGTTGCTCCGACGCCGGCCGCGAGCGGCGATGAAATGCGAATTCCGGCTCTCAAGGCCCGAAAAAGCGCTTTTGCGCTGGCTATACCGGCCGCGCTGATCGCGATCGTCTCCTGGGTGGCGATTGACAGCGGCGGGAGGATCTGGGCGCAAGGCGCGCGTTGCCGGGTGCGCGCCGTTGCGGGCCCGGCGCCGGAAATCGCGCATTCGATCGCGGTAGCGCGCTTTGCCGACCTCAGCACGAATCGCGAGTACCGCTATTTCTGCGACGGCCTGACCGACGAGCTGGCCGACGCGCTCTCCGGCGTGAAGGGCGTCAACCTCTCCGGCGACCCGAAGCCGGCGATGGTGCTGGAAGGAGCGGTGCGATCCTCCGGAAACCAGCTTCAGATCGCGGTCGAATTGCTTGACACGGCAAGTGGCCGGGCGCTTTGGTCGCGGACTTACTACCGCAGCCCGAAAGACGCGCTCGCCATACACGACGAGATCGCCCGGAGCATCATGGAAAGCGTATCCGCGCAGCCGCGGCGCGCCGATCTGCGGAAGCTTGTCTGGCAGAACTAGCCCGAACGCTCCGGGGTTGAGAATCCGGGACGTGATTTTCCGGGGTGCGTGCGCCACAATACGAGCCAGGAGAGCTTGAAGCACAAGAGCATGCGCCGGCTGATCGTACGCCCTGGGGCCATCGGGGACCTGATCCTTGCGCTGCCGGCGATCGAAGCGCTGGCGGAGGGGTACGACGCCGAAGTGTGGGTGGCGCCGCAGAACGTGCCGCTGGTGCGCTGCGGGGCGCGCGTCCGCTCGATCGCGGAGAGCGGGCTCGACTGGCTCGGCATTCCGGACCGCGAGCCGCCCCCGCCGGTTCTCGACCGTCTGCGCGGGTTCGATTCCATCGTGTCGTGGTACGGCACGAACCGGCCGGAGTTTCGCGCGGCGGTGGCGGGGCTGCCGTTCCGGTTCCTGGACGCCATGCCTTCGGGCGGCTCGCATGCCGCCGATTTTTACCTGCGGCAGGCGACCGGCTGCGAGGCGCATGCCGTTCCGCAGATCGCGTGCCCGCGCCGGAACGGCGGATTCGTGGCGATCCATCCCTTTTCGGGCAGCGCGCGGAAGAACTGGCCGCTCGAGCGGTACCGCGAGCTGGCGCGAAGGCTGGCGTGGCCGGTCCAGTGGTTTGCGGGGCCGGAGGAGGAGCTTGAGGGCGCCGTGCGCATCGCGGATCTGTACGAGCTTGCCTGCCGGCTGGCCTGCGCCCGGCTTTACATCGGCAACGATTCGGGCATCACGCATCTGGCGGCGGCGGTGGGGACGCCGGTAGTCGCGCTGTTCGGGCCGACCGATCCGGCGGTGTGGGGGCCGCGCGGGGAGCGGGTCGAGATCGTGCGGCGCGAACCGCTCGCGAGCCTCCCGGTGGAGGAAGTGCTTACCGGAACCCGGCGGATTTCAGGATAATGCCGAGGCGGCGCTGGTCGCCGGGGGGCGAGAAGGTCCTGTCTACCTGGATGGTGAGGGTCGCGACGCCTTTGGCGGGCGGGATGGGGCCTGAGGAAAGCGTGTAGGAGCCGGGGCCGGGGAAAGTGCGATCGGCGACGGTGGCGCCGTCGAGCGCGAGCGTTACGCGGCGGGCGGGGGTCGCCTCCGGAATGAAGATTTCCGCTTCGAGGCGCGATTCGGCCGCGGGGCGCTTCAGCAGGATCGTCGCCTTGTCCGAGGTCCAGCGCCAGCTCCCGCTTTCGAGGCCGAAGAGGCCGCCGGCGATCTGCTCGGCGGCTTCGGGCGCCGCCATGGGCAGGAAGGAGAGAGAGGGCTCGTTCTGAACGATGAGGTCGGCGTGGAGCACGTCGGCGGGCGCGTTGGTGATATCGAAGGGCCGCACGCCGAAGCTGATGGTGCTGAACGCGGAGCGCGCGTTCATCGCGATGAGGCGCAGCGGCACGCGCGGCCGCACGATGTATCCGGCGATGCGCTCGGCCCGGCTGCCCGGATGGTCGGACGGAATCGGGTAGCCGAGATCGCTCGTCAGCACGATGTCACCCGGCTTCAGCACGGCGCCGTGCAGCAGCGGTTTCGCGCCGGCCTGTTCGCCGTAATATTGCAGGCCCCATTCGCCGTTCGTGAAGACGCGATGGCCTGCGAGGCGCGGCGCGAGCCCCTGGACGAATGCGCGGTAGGCGTTCGACCACTGATAATGCGACAACGCGAACGGCAGGGCGAACGCCAACTGCAGCGCGAAACCCGCCAGCAGCCACTTCGGCCGGCTTTCGAACGCCCGCACCGCGAGCATGATCACCGCGGGAGCGAGCGGCAGCAGGTAGCGCGCCGAGCCCGCGAAGAACACGGCCAGCGCGCAGGCAAAGAACACCAGCACCCACGCGCGCAGGAAGCGGCCATCCTCATCCGCGCCGTCCCAGCCGCGCACGCATTCGATCAGCACCACGGCGCCGATGGCGAACGAGGCCCAGAACAGCGGGTGCCAGTCGATGAACGCGGCGAATAGGGCGAGCTCGACCGGCGCGATCCAGAGCTTGCCGCGGAAGCGGCCGAACGCGGCCAGCGCGAGGGGCGGGAAGAGGATCCAGGCCATGTGCACCGTGAGCGCGGCGGCGTTGGCGAGCTTGTTGTGCAGGCTTTGGAACCCGAAGGCCCTGAAGTGGTGCATCAGCACGGTGGCGGGCAGCGCGCCCGCGCTCAGGCGCACGTAAAGCTGATACGCGGCAATCACCGCGACGGGGATTGCAGCCACCACGAAGGCCTCGCGCCAGCCGCGCTTGCGCGTCCAGGCGTACCAGCCGAGCACGGGCGCGAGGAACAGGATCTGGTAGGCCGCGAGCGACGCCAGCGCGAGGGAGACCGCCGCGGCCCATAACAGCCGCCGGCTCGCGCGATCGACCGCGTATACAAAACAGGCGGCGCCCGCCAGCGCGAACGCGAGGAACGGAATGTCGGATTCCAGGCCGTTGCCGTGCACGACGAACGCGGGCGTCGCGAGGAACAGCAGCGTGGCGATCGCGGGCCGCCTCGTGAATCGCCGCGCGAGGAAGTACATCGCGGCTACCGCAATCAGCGTGAACAGCGTGTAGACGAGGTGGAACGGAACCTCGCGGGCAGCGCCGAAGATCCACAGCAGCAGCCCGAGAAACCACACATCGAACGCCGGATGCGGGTGGCCCCGCATATCGACTTCGACTCCGGTGATGGCGATTTTGGCGAGGAACGGGTGCGCAGGGTCCGTCTGAACGTACCGCGCACCCGCGAGATAGTAGCCGTCGTCGAGCTGGAACGCCTGGTGAACGAACGGCAGGCGCAGCGCGAGCGCAGCGAGCAGCAATAGGATGAGCTGCCGCTTCACTTGGCGGGCTGCCAGCGCAGGACCGGCTTGCGCGCCGCCGCCACCTCGTCAACACGCCCGATGCGGGTGTTGTGCGGAGCCTGCAGAACCACTTCGGGGTTCTCTTCCACCTCTTTCGCGATATCGACCATCGCCTGAACGAAAGCGTCGATCTCGCGCTTGCTCTCGGTCTCGGTAGGCTCGATCATAAGCGCGCCGTGGACGATCAGCGGGAAGCTGACCGTGTAGGGATGGAAGCCGTAATCGATGAGGCGCTTGGCGATGTCGCCGGTGTGCACGCCCTTTTTCGCCTGCCGGTCGTCGCCGAACACGCATTCGTGCAGCGACGGCGCGTTGTGGGGCATGTCGTAGTACGGCTCCAGGCCCTTGCGGATGTAGTTGGCGTTGAGCACCGCGTCCATGGTGGCCTTCTTCAGGCCCTCGCCGCCGTGCGCCATGATGTAGGCCAGCGCGCGGACGAGGACGCCGAAGTTGCCGTAGAACGCGCGGACGCGGCCGATGGAGCTGGGCCGGCAGTACTCGAAAGCCCACTTGCCGTCCACGCGCTTGAGGCGCGGCACCGGCAGGAACGGCTCGAGCATCTGCTTCACCGCAACCGGCCCGCTGCCCGGACCGCCGCCGCCGTGGGGCGTCGAGAAGGTCTTGTGCAGGTTCAGGTGCATCACGTCCACGCCGTTGTCGCCGGGGCGCGTAATGCCGACCAGCGCGTTCATATTCGCGCCGTCCATGTAGAGCAGCGCGCCCTTGTCGTGCAGGATGCCTGCGATCTTCCGGATGTTGGCCTCGAAAACGCCGAGCGTGTTCGGGTTGGTGAGCATCAGCGCCGCAACATCCTCGTTGACGACGCGCGCCAGCTCTTCGACATCCAGCATCCCGTTGCCGTTCGACTTGATGTTCTCGACCGAGTAGCCGGCCATGGCCGCGGTGGCGGGATTCGTGCCGTGGGCCGAATCCGGGATGAGGATCTTCTTGCGCGGGTTGCCGCGCGATTCGAGCAGCGCGCGCACAAGCAGGATGCCGGTAAGCTCGCCGTGCGCGCCGGCCGCGGGTTGCAGCGTCACCGCGTCCATGCCGGTGATCTCGAGGATGGCGGCCTCCAGGCGCGCCATGACTTCCATGGCGCCCTGCGACAGCGACTCCGGCTGGTAGGGATGCGCCCACGCCAGGCTCTCGGTCCGCGCCGCCGCTTCATTGACGCGCGGGTTGTACTTCATCGTGCACGAGCCGAGCGGGTACATGCCGAGATCGACCGAGTAGTTCCACGTCGAGAGCCGGCTGAAATGCCGCATGGCTTCGACTTCGCTCACCTCGGGGAAGTTCTCGATCTCCGCGCGGACGTTGGCGGCGCCGAGCGCCTGGGCGGCGTCCACGGCGGGGACATCGAGCTCGGGAAGCTGGTAAGCCTTCTTGCCCGGCGAGCTGCGCTCGAAGATCAACGGCTCGTTCTGGTTGACGTGTGTTGTCGCTTTGCGGATCATTTCGCCCCCACGTTGCTCAGCTCGCCCGCGCGATCGAAGGCGGCGGCGAGCTCGTCCATGTGCTCGCGCCGGCTCATCTCGGTGGCGCAGAGCAGCATCGCATTTCCAAGCTCCGGATAGAAGCGCCCGAGCGGCAGGCCGCCGATGATCTTGCGTTCCACCAGCGCCTGGTTCACGGCTTCCGGGCTTTCCACGGTAGCGACGAATTCGTTGAAGAACGGGCCGGAGAAGCGAAGCGGCAGCTTGCCGGCCAGGTAATGAGCCTTCGCGAGGTTCTGCTCGGCCAGCTCGCGCAGGCCCTGCTTTCCGTACACCGTCATGAAGATGGTGGCCATCAACGCGACCAGCGCCTGGTTGCTGCAGATGTTCGAGGTGGCCTTCTCGCGGCGGATGTGCTGCTCGCGGGTGGCGAGCGTGAGGCAGAAGGCGCGGTTGCCGCGGCTGTCTTTGGACTCCCCGACCAGCCGCCCGGGCAGTTGCCGCACCAGCTTTTCCTTCGCGGCGATGACGCCGGCGAACGGGCCGCCGAAGCTGGGCGATATCGCGAACGATTGCAACTCGCCCGCGACGATATCCGCATCGGAGGGCGGCTGCAACAGCCCGAGCGCCACGGCTTCGGTAAAGATGTCGATGAGCAGCGCGCCGGCGCCGTGCGCGATCGCGGCGGCCTGTTTGATGTCCTCGACGATGCCGAAGAAATTCGGCGACTGCACGATGACCGCGGCCGTGTTCTTATCGAGCTTCGCCTCCAGGTCCGCCAGATCCACGCTGCCGGCGCCCGCGTCGTAGCCGGCCTCGACGACTTCCAGGCCCTGGTTCTTCGCGTAGGTGGCGAGCACCTCGCGGTATTCCGGATGCACCGTGCGCGCCACGAGCAGCTTGCGCCGGCCGGTCGCGCGGACCGCCATCAGGCCGGCCTCGGGCACGGCGGTCGAGCCGTCGTACATCGAGGCGTTCGCGACGTCCATGCCGGTGAGCTGGCACATCATCGTCTGAAACTCGAAGATGGAGGTCAGCGTGCCCTGCGCGATCTCGGGCTGGTAGGGCGTGTAGGACGTGAGGAATTCGCCGCGCGAAACGATGGTGTCCACCAGCACGGGCCGGTAATGATAATAGACGCCGGCGCCCAGAAAGCAGGGATAATGATTGGCATTTTCCTCGCCGCGCGCCCGGAAATAATCGAGAATTTCGTACTCGGACTTGCCGGGCTCGATGGCCAGCGGGCGCTTGAGGCGCGCCTCGGCCGGCACGGACGCGAACAAGTCTTCGAGCGACTTCACGCCGCAGGCGTCCAGCATCTGGCGGCGTTCGGACTCGGACTTCGGAAGGTATCTCAAGGCAGCACTCCTGTCACGCGGGAAACCGCTCCCTCACGGTCGCAGCTCTGAAAAAGCTTCGAAAAATCCGCCGCAGAGCCGCGACCGTAAGGGAGCGAAGAGGCCTCTTTCTCAGGCCTCGGCTCCCACATATTTCTCGTAGTCGGCGGCCGGCATCAAATCGTTCACTTCCTGCGGCGCGCTAACTTTCACTTTAACGAGCCAGGCGGCCCCGTGGGGGTCCTGGTTCAGCTTCTCGGGCGCGTCCGCCAGGGCGGAGTTGATCTCGACGACCTCACCCGAGATCGGGGCGTAAACGTCGGAAACCGCCTTGACGGACTCCACCGAACCGAGGGTCTTGCCCTTTTCGAGCTTCGTGCCGGGCTTCGGCAGGTCTACATAAACGATGTCGCCGAGTTCGTGTTGCGCGTGGTCGGTGATGCCGATGGTGCCGATGGCGCCTTCCAGCTTGACCCACTCGTGTTCCTTCGTGTATCGAAAATCTGCAGGATATGTGCTCATTTTGCTCGCTTATAAAATGGGGTTGGGATCGTAATTGCGTCCACGAGCTGGCCGCGGATCATGACCTGAATCTGCTGGCCCGGATTGGCCCGCTCGATCGGCAAATAACAGTAGCCGATGTTTTTGTTTAAAGTCGGCGATGGCCCTCCGCTGGTGACCCAGCCCGCCGGCGAGCCGTCGATGTACACTTCGTAGCCGTCGCGGGCGATGCCGCGGCCGCGCATTTCAAAGCCGATCAGCCGTCTGCTGATACCCGTCCTCTGCTGCTCCTCGAGCTTCGCGCGCCCGACGAAATCGCCCTTGTCCATCTTGACGATCCAGCCCAGGTTCGCTTCCCAGGCCGTGATTTCGGCGTTGATTTCGTGGCCGTAAAGCGCCATGCCGGCTTCCAGGCGCAGCGTGTTGCGCGCGCCCAGGCCGCACGGCTTGATGTCGAACTCCTTGCCCGCCTGCATGACTTCGTTCCACAGGCGTTCGGCCTGCTCGGGCGCGACGTACAACTCGAAGCCGTCCTCGCCCGTGTAGCCTGTGCGCGCGATGCGCGCGGGAATGCCGCAGACTTCGCCGTCAATGAAATGGTAATAGCGAACCGGCGCCAGGTCCGTGCGCGTCAGCTTCTGCACGGTAGCCAGCGCCTTCGGGCCCTGGATCGCAAGCTGCGCGTAGCGCTCGCTCGCGAAATCCACCACCGTGCCGGACCAGCCGTTCTGATCCTTGATGTGCTGGTAGTCCTTTTCCTGGTTGGATGCGTTGACGCACAGAAAATAATGATCGTCCGCCACCTTGTGCACCAGGATGTCGTCGACGAACCCGCCGTGATGGTAAAGCAGGGCCGAGTAGTGCGCCTGGCCGGGCTTGAGCCTGGCCACGTTGTTCGTCGTGACGTATTGGGTGAGCGCCAGGGCCTCCGGGCCGCGAATTTCGATCTCGCCCATGTGGCTGACATCGAACAGCCCGACAGACCGCCGCACCGCGTTGTGCTCGTCGATGATGCCGCTGTACTGGACGGGCATGTCCCAGCCGCCGAAATCCACCATTTTGGCGCCGAGAGCGCGATGAACAGAATTGAGAGGAGTACGTTTTAGAAGGGCAGGGGAAGTCATCAAAACAGAAGCCTAACAGGTGAGGGGAGACGTGTCAAATCAATCGGTTGAGCCGACCCCCGGTCCGGCCTGTTCGCGCGAGGCGAACAGGACCGGCCAGGGGGCCGGCGACAGGCGAGGCCGTCTGTCCTACAGCTTCAGAACCGGAACGTAGCGCCGAACTCGCCCGAGAACGAGCGCGGCACGATGACGCCGCTGCCGCTGATGAAGCCGATCGGCTGGCCGAAGTCCGCGCTGCGGATCGTGCCCCGGTAGTTGCCGCCGAAGTTGGCGCGGTTGGTCAGGTCGAAGGCCTGGAAGACCAGGTCGAGCCGGGCCCGCTCGCCGAAGCGCAGCTCCTTACTGACGCGCAGGTCGGTCTGGAAGAACGCCTGCCCGCGGAGCGAATCGTAGGGCGCCTGGAAGCAACTGCCGTCGGCAAGGCAGGCGCGGAGCTGGGCGGCGGAATAGTTTACCGTCGCCTGGTAGTTCTTGGGATCGCTCTTCAGCAGAATGGCGTGCGTGGCGCCCTGCCCGCCGCCGAAACCGAAGACGTCGATACCCTGCGAGGTGTTGTAGGGCCGCGCCGAAGCAATCTGCATCATGGGCGCGAACCGGACGCCGCCGGGCAGCTCGACAATCGCGCTGAGCGTGCCGCGGTGGCGCTCGTCGCTGCCCACCGGCCCGAAATCGTGCGGCGCGAAGATGTTGTTCAGATCGGTCGGCGCATTGCCGAAGCCGGCTGCGTAACCCTGGTAGCCCACCGCGCGCGAAAGCACGTAGCTGGTGTTGACGGTGAAGCGGTGGCTCATCCGTTTGCGATAGGCGATATTGAGCCCGTCGTAACGGGAGCGGTTGATCGACTGGTTGTCCTGAATGCGGCCGAGCGGCGTCATCCCTTTGGCGGTGAACAGCGCATCGGTGAACCGCGCGCCGCCGAGCGAAAGCTGCTTGGGATTGATGATGATCGCCTTGCTCTCGTGCAGCCCGAGCACGTGGATGTACTCGGCCTCGATCACCGAGTTCGGCGTTAGGGACAATGAGTAGCCGCCGTTCCACTGCTGGGTGTACGGATTGCGATAGTTCGGATCCATAAGCCGGCCCTGGTCGGCGGGGCCGAGCGTGGTGGATGGCGCCGGTTTGGCGGGCAGCGGATCGACGCCGAAGCGGAACTCCGAGAGCCGCTTGCCGGTGCTCGGAACGATATCGGCGTTCAAGTCGCCCGGCCCGGTGCTGTTGTAGCTGACCACCTTGAACAGCGTGGCGTTGGCCTGCTGCTCCATGAACAGCGGAATGTTCTGGAACGTCTGCCCGAAGTAGATGCCGTAACCGGCGCGCAGGATGTGCTTGCCGTTGCCGGTGAGATCATACGCCAGGCCGACGCGCGGGCTCAGATCAAGCGTGTCCTCGTGCGGAATGCCCGCGTATGGACTGCCGATGGATTTCAGCGCCAGGTAGGCGCGCGCCCTGGGCTGCACCTCGCTGCCGAACAGCCCCCAGTCGCGGTCGTAGCGCACGCCGAGGTTCAGCGTCAGCCGCCGGCTCACTTTCCAGTCGTCCTGGAAGTACGTGCCGAACATCTTCGCCTTTTCGCCGTAATAGGGGTCGCCGCTCGTGTCCGACATCGTCGTGATCGCGCCGGGCGTGGCGAATCCCTGCGGGTACTTGGCGCTGTTGCCGAGAATAACGCTGGGCGGATCCATGAACGTCAGCGTGATGGTCGCGTTGTACATGAAGAAGCCCTTCAGCTTGGGCTCCCAGACGAAGTCCACGCCGAACTTCAGCGAATGGTCGCCCTTGTTCACGGCCATATCGTCGCGGAACTGCCACTTGGCCTGCGAGGTCTGCTGCGGCACGTTGCCGTTGGTGCCGAAATACAGGCCGGGAAAAGCCATGTTCGGCACGTACTTGTTGGAGTCGATCAGGTTGTTCCAATACTGGTAACCCATGGTGACCGAATTCACGGTGGAGTTACTGAGGACGGAGTTCAGGCTGGCGCTGGCCAGAATGAGCTGGTTGGTGGTGAAGTTGCCCGCCGTGAGGTCGTTGTTGGTGCCGGACTGGTCGTTCAACCCGCGGTTGTTCTGGTTGGCGTAGCTGACGAAGAAGTTATGCTTCGAGCTGAAGCGGTGATCGAGGCGGCCGTTGTAGCGCCAGTCGTAATAAGGCGTGGGGATCGTCTTGGCGGGCTGCGCGCCGAGGCTTTGCACGAGCATCAGCTCTTTGTACGATGTCGGGTTCACGTTAATGGAGGTCTGCTCGCGCGCGCGCTCGAGCGCGAAGAACACGAATGTGCTGTCCTTCTTGATGGGGCCGCCGATGGAGCCGCCGAACTGCTGCCGGCTGAAATCGGACTTTTCGGTTTCGAAGTAGTTCTTTGCGTTCAGCGCCTGGTTGCGGCCGAAGAAATAGAGCGAGCCGTGGTATTCGTTGGTTCCGGTTTTCGTAATCACGTTCACCGCCGCGCCCTCGCTGCGCCCGTTGGCGGCGGAAAAGCGCTGCGTGCTGATGTTGAATTCCTGGATGGCCTCGAGCGGCAACTGCATCACCGGGCCGCCGACGCTGTTGTCCTTGTTATCGATTCCGTTGACAGTCATATTGACATTGCGGCCCTGCGAGCCGTTGGTGGCGAAGACGCCGACGCGGTTCTTGGTAGGGTCGTAGGAACTAACGGGCCGCGCGCCGGGCGCCAGGTACGCCAGATTCACGAAATCGCGGCCGTTCAGCGGCAGGTCCTGCACCATCTGGGTGCTGATCGGCAGGCTGACGTCCGTTTTCGTGACATCCACCAGCACCGCCGCCGCCTCGACCGTGATGACCTCGGACTGCTGGCTCGGCTCGAGCGTGGCATCCACGGTCGTGGTCTGGCTTACGGAAAGCGTGATCCTCGGGAACGAGGCGATAGCGAAGCCCTTGGCGGATATCCGCACGTCGTAATTTCCCGCGGGGAGGAGATCGAACCGGTAAGTTCCGGTATCGGTGGTTGTGGCCGACCGGGTGAGTCCCGTGGCCGGGTTCGTGATTTTGACTTCCGCGTTCGGCACTACGGCGCCGCTCTTATCGAGGACGGTGCCTTGAAGTGTCGCGCTGGCGGTAAGTTGTGCGAACAGGTTTGAGCTGCCGGCGAGCAGCAGCACGAGTAGCGTCGCGAATAGATGCTTGCGCATCGATCCCCCTTACCTAATTGTTTGAAGCCCGGTATATGCCTCCCGCCGCTCACCCTGCGGCGGGCGCGAGCTGTAACCAACCTTAATATCTGCTGGGCAGAAATGTATAACGATTTACATAAGAAGTCAATCGTTTTATGCAATTCTGGCTTGAAGATGGCGCTGCTGGACGTTCTTAACGAGGAGATCGATGCCCGGGCCGCTGAAATCGCCGCGTGCGCTTCGCCGTGGCCCTGCCGGAAGGGCTGCGATGCGTGCTGCCGGCGGCTGGCGGCCGTGCCCGCACTCACCACGCCCGAGTGGGGACTCCTGCGGGAAGGCATCGGCCGGCTGGCTCCGGCGCTGAGGATGCAAATCGCCGCCCGCATCCGCGGTCTGGGCTCCGAACCGCCGTTCGTCTGCCCGTTTCTCGACCAGGCCGGGGGCGCATGCCTGGTCTATGACTGCCGGCCGGTCGCCTGCCGCACTTACGGCTTTTACGTCGCCCGCGATGGCGGCCTTTACTGCCGCGAGATCCTGGCCCGCGTCGAGCGCGGCGAATGCGAGGGCGTAGTCTGGGGCAGCGCCGCGGCCGTGGAGCGCAGGCTGGATGAGCTCGGGCCTCGCGTTGACTTGCGCGAATTAGCGGCGGCGCTATCCTTCGAATAGAGGGTTTGATTTATGCCGGACATTGCGCCGAACTACATACCCGAAGAAGAGCACGCGATGCAGCTTGTGAAGGAGTACATGACGATTACGTACGACCCCAAGCGCGCCAGCGCGGCCGCAGTGGCCCATCTATGCTCCCCGGGAAACAAATTCATCGCGCCCACCACCTTCCCGGAGGTGCACACCCTGGAGCAGTACGCCGAGGAGCAGGGCAAGCTCATGAAGCAGGTGAGCGACCTGCACATCGCCAGCTTCGACGCGTTCTTCGCCGACGGCGATCGGGTCTGCCTGCGATACACCGCGGAGGGCAGCCACAGCGGCGAGCCGCACGGCGACATCCGGCCGACCGGCCGCAAAGCGCGCTGGACGGCCGCGGCCCTGTTCCGCGTCAAGAACGGCAAGCTGTTCGAGTTCATCATGGAGTGGAATAAGCTGGCGATGTGGGAACAGCTCGGCTGGCCGGCCGAGGAGTGCCTGGCGTACAAGGAGCGCCGCGCCGGCTGAAGTACACTGGCAATCGTGTACTACAAGCCCGATTGGGAGGCCGCGCGGAAGCGTCTCGAGGCCTTCTGGGCCGGCGAAGTCCTTGACCGCTGCCCCGTGGCGGTTCTTGCGCAGCGCGAAACGGCCGCAACCGCAACTCCCGCTGCCTCAGACCCCGCGTGGCTGGCGAACACGTACTTCGGCGGCGAAGCCGTGCCCGCCGCGCCGGGCGATCCCGATCTCATCGAGCGCTGCCGCGGGCGGTATTTCATCGGAAATCCGGAATTGAGCGGCGCCGGGGACACGCTGCTGCGGACGCGCGGCCTCGATCAGCTTTGCGCCGATCTGATCGAGCGGCCCGCAGCCGTCCATCAGGCAGTGGACGCGCTCACAAGCGAGTGGATCGAATGCCACGAGGCCTTTTACCGGCGGGCGAGCGAGGCCAACCATGGGGCGGGCGTTCTCGCCTGGCCCAATCTATGGGCGCCGGGCCGCCACGCGCTTCTGGCCTGCGATTTCTCCGCCGTCATCTCGCCGAGCGCGTTCCGCCGATTCTTCCTGCCGGAGATCGAGCGCGAAAGCGCGTGGTGCGAATACTGCACCTACCATCTCGACGGCGCGCGGGCGATGAAGGCGCACCTGCCGGCGCTGCTTGAGCAGGAGGGCATCGACGTGATCCAGTTCTCGCCCGGCCACGCGCCGGCGCTCTCGCCCGAGTTCATCCCGCGGTACAAGCAAATTCAGGCGAGCGGCAAGCGGCTGTACCTGCCCGTGGAGCCCGACGAGATCGAGCCGCTGCTCGCCGGGCTTTCGCCGAAGGGCTTGTTCCTGTCGACGCACGCGGATTCGCAAGCCGAGGCCGACGCACTGCTGGCGAGGGTGGCCAAGTGCTGCGCCGCGCGCAATGTTTTCCCGGTAAGCTGAAGAGCGTGACGAACGCCTGCCATATTCCCGACCCGAACACGGTCCGCGTGGAGCGCCTGCTGCCCGCGTCCGCCGATGCCGTGCGGAAGCATCTCGCGCCGGAGCCTTGCGTACACTTCGAGCTGGAGCAGTGCGGGGCGGAGCTGCTGCTCAGGGTGACACAGGACGACATTCCCGCGGCCGCCACTGCCCGGTGCGCCGCCGAATGGCAGGCGCGCCTCGACGCGCTCGCCTTCCGCCTTCGCGGCCAGGAACCGCCGCCCTTCCCCGCCCTGCTCGAGCGCTATCTGCCCGCCTACACGCACTCGTTCGCCGCATTGCCGGAGGTGGCGCGATATACCTGTTATCGCGCGCCGTCACCCATCCGGATCGACGGCAAGCTCGACGACCCCGCGTGGCAGCGCGCGCCCGTGTCGCCCGCATTCGCGGATATCGTGACCGGCGAGCCTGCCTGGTTCGACACGCGCGTCCGCATGCTCTGGGACGACGAGTATCTCTACTTCGGCGTGAGCGCCGAGGAGACCGACGTCTGGGGCACGCTCACCGAACGCGATTCAAAAATCTACGAGGAGAACGACCTGGAGATTTTCATCGCGGGCCGCGACGCCTACTACGAATTCGAGATCAACGCGCTGAACACCATTTACGAGGCGTTCTGGATCTGGAAAGATGTGCACAAGCCCGGCGGGCCGTATTGGGGACGTCCGGAATTCGACCCGCGAACCCAACGCATCATGGTGCTCGACGGGGTGGGCGGGCACGTGCATCCGCGCGGCGAGCGCTGGGGCTTCCTTGATTGGGATTGCGCAGGACTGAAGACCGCCGTGCACGTGGATGGCACGGTGAACAAGCGCGACGGGGGCGACCGCGGCTGGTCGGCGGAGATCGCCGTGCCCTGGGCGAGCCTGGCGCTGATCGCCGACGGTCGCTCACTGCCGCCGCAGGACGGCGACGTCTGGCGCATCGACTGCTCCCGTTTCGAGAAAATCGGCCGCCGCGGGGAAACCCTGGACCCCTGCGCCGGCTGGACCTGGAGCCCCCACGGGCACTACGATTCGCACATTCCGGAAATCTTTCCTGTCGTGACGTTCTCCACGGCGAGACCGTAAGGGCCTCCGCAGGCATTCGTCTTCGCCTGGGGATTCGGCGATCGATTCTCGCAAAGACGCCAAGACCGCGAAGACGCAAAGAAAACATTTTTAACTGTTTTGATTTTCTTTGTGGCCTTTGTGTCTTTGTGTCTTGGTGTTTATTCAACACCCGCCGTCATCTCTTTTCGCACAAAGACACAAAGACCACAAAGACACAAAAAAACAATTTCGATTCTTTGCGTTCTTTGCGTTCTTTGCGGCTTTGCGTCTTTGCGAGAAATCAACGCACTGCACGGTGCGGAGCCGTGGGCCCCAACCGCCGCCGGCCTGCCTCACGCTCGCCGCCGCGCGGCCGCATCCTCTCGCGCCGCCCAGCGCAGGAATCGCAAAAGGTCGCCCCGATGGCCCCACACGAATCCCCAGAATTCCCGGAACCCGATGCTTGCCGCCGGCATGCCGGACCACGTTTCGATGCGCCAGCGCAGGAACGGGCTGCGCCACGGGCGGAGGCGGTAGCCCCGCGTCGCGCGCCACAAAAAACGCAGCATCAGCGTTGCGCGTCCGGCTTCGCGTAGTAGCCCGTGCGCGTGCGGACCACCGGGTGTCCCGGCCCTTTCACCGAAACCGTGATGCGGCGGAACGCCCCATCGAGCGCCTGGTTCGCAGGCGAGTACGCCAGGATGTACTGGTTGCGGATCTCGTGCGCCACTTCAAGCGCGATCTGGTGCACCTGGTCCACCTGCTCGGGATAAAACGCCTGCCCGCCCGTCGCCTTCGTGATCGTGTCGAGCGCCTTCTTCGCCTTCCGCGCGTCGCTCGGCTCTTCCTCGGACAGCAGGCCGATCGTGTAGATCAGCACGTCGCGCTGCTGCGCGTCCGCCACCAGTTCCTCCAGGCCGACCCCGCTCATGTTGTCGTTGCCGTCCGTCACCACGACGAGCGCCTTTTTGTCGTGCTTGCCGGAGGCCTTCAGGTACCGGATCGAAGCCTCGATGGCGTCGCGCATCGCGGTCCCGCCGGTCGAATCGATTCGCGCGATGCCCGCCTCGAGCTTGTGTATGTCGCTGGTGAAATCGACGTCGCGATAGGACTCGTCGTTGAAGTTGACGATGAACACCTCATCCTGCGGGTTCGAGGCGCGCACCAGGTCGAGCGCCGCCGCTTCCACCTTCGCGCGCTTGTCGCGCATCGAGCCGCTGTTGTCGATTATCAGGCCGAGCGAAACCGGCACGTCCTCGCGCCGGAAGGTCTTGAGCTGCTGTTCGACGCCGTCCTCGTAAACCCGAAAAGCGGTCTTGGGCAGATTGGTGAGCAGCTTGCCGTTCTTTTCGGCGACGGTCGCGTGCAATACCACGAGGCGGGTGGTCGTGCGGAAGACCGCGTCGCCCTCCTGCGCATGAAGCGCCGGGCTGATTGCGCCCGCGGCGACCGCTGCTATCGCAAAAAAATCACAACAACGCACCGCACCATTATCGCAAACGATTGTCGCAGCCCGTGCGCCGCAAGGGGACGCCGCCTAGTTCAGCCACTCGTCCCTGTCGGGATTGTGCTTTCGCATGTAGACCTGAAATTTCCTGCGCGCCCGTTGCAGTTTCCAGTCGCGATACTGATCGCGGGCGTAGCCGAGGGGCGAGAAGCGGAAGCGCAGCAGCCGCGTTTTCAGGAAAACGTAGCCGAAGAGCATCCCGCCCAGGTGGGCGATATTGCTGATTCCCGTATTGGGCTGGAAGGTGTAGAGGAACTCGATCGCGCCCATGATCATGACGAAGTATTTCGCCTTCATCGGGAACAGCAGGAACATCAGGACCTGACGGTCGGGGTAGAGCACGCCGAAGGCGAGCAGCAGCCCGAAAATGGCGCCCGACGCCCCAATCGTCTGCTCGAACATGCTGGCGCCGCCGGCCGCAAGGCCGAGCGCAAGCACGCACAGGCCCGCGCCGACGCCGCACACGAAATAGTACTGAAGAAAGCGCCGCGTGCCCCAGTCGCGCTCCAGGTCCATGCCGAACATCCACAGCATCAGCATATTGATCAGCAAATGCCACAGGTTGCCGTGAATGAACATGTACGTGAACAACTGCCAGATGCGGCCCTCGAGCACCTTGATCGGCGACAGTCCGAACCCGCGGAATGGTTCCAATCCAAAGAGGTTCGCCGCGAAGAACTGCACCAGGAAGATGGCGCAGTTCACGATCAGCAGCCACTTCACGCCGGTGGGGAAATAGTTGAAGAACCCAGTGGTTCGATACCTGGTATAGCGCATGGTATCGGGCGATAGACCCGTCTATGCCAGAATATCAAATGCGGAAAGCCGCTTGCCAATGAAGCGATTCTCCGGCAAAAAGGGGCATTCGCGAGGCTTCCTCGAAGCGCTTCTGGATCGCGTGCGCGGGCGCGAGCAGTTGCTGGTGCGCGCGGGCGATGACCGGCCGCTGCTCCTCATCAGCTTCCCGCGCGGCGCCCGAGCGGCGGCGGAGGAACTCGAGCGCGCCTGGGCGCACGCGCTGCGCCGCCTGAGCGCGCGCACGCTCGCGCCGTACTCGCATGTCTTCGAGAAGCTGCCTGCCATCGTCGTGGTTCTGCTGAATCCGTTCAACCCGTGCGAGTGCCTGGGCCATCATCATCCGCACGGCGCCGAATCGCGGCTCACGCGCCGCCTGGAAGCGGACCTGGGCGAAGATATCGGGGAAATCGACCTGGCCTACGAAGGCATCCGCGCCTGGCGTCCCACGCCGCTCTCGACGCTGGCTGCCGATGCGCTCGGGCTGCGCGTGGAGGCCATCCACTTCCAGGCCGCCCTCCTCGCGGTCCTGCTGCACGAGCTCGAACACCTGGTATTCCCGAACGAGTCGGAGCACGACATCCGCCTGCGTTCGAACGCCTTCTATGCGGCAGCCATGGAGGAGCTGGTGCGCGAAGAGTCCGGCGCCGGCTACGGCATGGCTTCGCCGCCGCGGCCGTAACGGTCGAGAATCGAGGCGCAGGTCTGAAGCACCGCGGCCACCGCGAACCACACCTGCCAATGGGAGAAGACGCCGTGAGAAATCGCGAAGCGGTCGGTCCAGTTCAGGTCGCAGCCCAGCCGCCACAGGCCGAGCGCGAACGATAAGACCGCCGCCGGCGTCAGCAGCGCCGCGGCCATCGAGGCTATTTTGCGACTTCGAGCCAGACTTCGCCGGAACGTAGGCCCTAACCGCAGGCGAAGGCGTATGGTCATTCGGTGGGGGTGTACTCCGAGACGACCCCAATCCGGTAATTTATCACGGCGCGGCGGATCCGTTGAAACCGAATGCCCCCGGGCGGGATCATACTGTTTAATGCGTAGTTCAGCATACCTGGCCCTTACCGCCGTGCTCTCGGCCGGCGTTGCTTTTGCCATCCAGATCAATACAAACGAGATTATCAGCCGCTCCATAGCGGCCAATGAGGCCGACTGGAAGGCTCAGCCCGAGTACTCCTATATCGATACTTCGACCGAAGACGGCCAGCCGTCGAAAACCTATCAGGTACTCATGATCGACGGTTCCCGGTATCAGCGGCTCATCGCGATCGACGGCAGACCGCTTCCGCCCGACCAGGCCAGCCAGGAACTCCAGAAGCTTCGCGACACCATTGCGCGCCGAAACGGCGAATCGGCTTCCCAGCGCCAGGCCCGCATCGAAAAGTACCAGAAACAGCGCGATCAGGAGCACCTGATGTTCAACCAGATGACGCGCGCTTTCAATTTCAGGCTCATCGGCGAAGGCGCCCTGGACGGACACGAGGTCTACATCTTCGACGCGCAGCCGCGGCCGGATTATATTCCGCCCAATCAGAAGGCGAAGGTGCTTACGGGCATGCGCGGCAAGCTGTGGATCGACAAAGCGACGTATCACTGGGTGAAAGTGGAAGCCGAAGTAGTGCAGCCGGTATCGATCTCGGGATTCCTGGCCAAGGTGGAGCCCGGCACGCGATTCATGCTGGAGAACCGGCCCGTGTTGCCGAACGTCTGGCTGCCGGCGAAGTTTTCGATGAGCGTCCAGGCGAAAATTCTCGGCCTGTTCAGCCACAACTCCTACGAAAGCGACACTTACTCGAACTATCGTCCCAACGGGGTGTCGCTGGCGTCACTGCAGTGAGGGACGGTTCACGGAACCGGCCGGCGCGCTGAGGGCGTGCGCCACAAACATCCGGACTCATCGATTCTTTAACGCGGCCGCGGCAGCGCGTTCAGGACCGCAAGCGCCTGCTTCACGGCGCCGGCAGTGGGCAGGCCCGCCTGCGCAAGCTGCGCGTTGCCGCCGCCCCGCCCCCCGAACCGCATCGCGAGCGCTTTGACCTCGTTGCCGGCGTGGACGCCGGAATCGGCCGAACACGCGAGCAGCACCGCCGGCGGCTCGGCAATCGCGGCCAGGAAGATCGCCTTGGGGTTGCCGGTGAATCCCTGCGCCTCGGCGCGCAGTTCGTCGTCCAGCGAGCCCTTGGGCAGGTCTTTGACCATTCTGCGGATTCCATCCTCGCCGGCGGGCGCGGTCTGGTAGGCTTCGCGCCCGCGCGCGCGGGCCACCTCGGCGGCGAGCCGGCGGCGCGCTTTCTCCGACGCGTCCAGCGCCTGATACTGTGCAGCCACCAGCGCCGGCGTTTCGTCGAGCTGCGCGGAAAGCGTTCGCCCGATCTGCGCCAGCGCGTCGTAATCGGCGCGGGCGCGGCGCACCGCCCGGAGCCCGCACAGGAACTCGATGCGCGTCGCCCCATGCGCCTTCTCCACCTTGCGCAGAAGAACCGGCCCGATTTCGCCGGTGCGCCGCACGTGCGTGCCGCCGCACGCGCTGCGGTCCACCCCCTCGATGGAAATGATGCGCAGCGTGCCGGTCCGCTCGGAGCGTTTGCGCAACCCGAGGTCGTCCGAGGCCTCCTCGAACGTCACCGACACCGGCCGGTCCTCGAACACCAGTTGGTTCACGCGAAGCTCCGCCGCAGCGATCTGAGCCGCGTCGAGCGAAGCGGAGGAAACATCGATGGTCGCGCTGCCCGCGCCGAGATGGAAGCCGACGGTGCCCGCTCCGTACATCTCCGCCAGCACGGCCGAAAGGAGGTGCTGCCCGGTGTGCTGCTGCATGTGATCGAAGCGCCGCGGCCAGTCGATGCGGCACTCGGCCTCGCCGGCCGCCACGGGCGCGGCGGTGACGTGCAGAATGCGGTCTCCTTCGTCGATCACCTCGACGACGGGCGCGCCGTTGATCGTACCCGTGTCGTGCGGCTGTCCTCCCGAGGTCGGATAGAACGCGGTGCGGTCGAGATAGACGCGAAGGCCGCCCCCGGCCGCTTCGATCACCCTGGCATGGAATTCAGTCCGGCAGGAATCGTGATAGTACAGGCGCTCGGTCTTCATCGGTTCCGCGGGATCGCGCTATACCCACTCGAGCGCGCGCTTGCGGTACGCCCAGACGTAGCCGACCACCAGGATCGCCAGAAACACGGCCACCTCGGCCACCCCGAACCAGCCGAGCTGGCGGTAGCGTACCGCCCACGGATACAGGAAAATCGTTTCCACGTCGAAAATGACGAACAGGATCGCGATGATGTAGAACCGCACCGTGTAGCGGCCTCGGGAATCCGAGGCGGCCCGGATGCCGCATTCATAGGCTTCGAGTTTCGTCGTGATGGGCGCCGACGGCCGGAGCAGCTTGCCGAACGTAAGCACCACCAGGACGAACGCGACCGCCACCAGGCTGAAGAGAAAAACCGGGAGATAGCTCTGCGGCATAGAAAATTCACTATAGCACGCAGGACGCCCGCCCTGGCCGGCTGCGGAGCGCCCTGGCCGCGCCCGCGCGCATCCGCAGGGGGCCGGCCGCGAACCGGGAGGCGCCGCCCGCCGCCGTTCAGCCCGGGCTCGCGCGCATCCGGGGCGGCTGCGGACCTGCGGGGCGCCGCCGGCGCCGGGCATCCCGCTTCGGTTCGCTATAATTAAATTACCGGTGTTTGGGGCAATTAAAGAACAAATTGATACGATTTTCCGGGAAGACCCCGCAGCCCGAAGCACGCTCGAGATCATCCTGTGCTATCCGGGCTTTCATGCCATCCTCATGCACCGTCTGGCGCACCGCCTGCACACCTGGGGCTTGCGGCTGCCGGCGCGCATGATCTCGCAAATTGCGCGCGGCCTGACGGGCATTGAAATCCACCCCGGGGCGAAGATCGGGCGGCGCTTTTTCATCGATCATGGCATGGGCGTTGTGATCGGCGAAACGGCCGAGATCGGCGACGACGTGCTGCTCTACCAGGGCGTCACGCTCGGCGGCACCGGCAAAGAAAAGGGCAAACGTCACCCGACGCTGGGCAACCACGTTGTCGTCGGCACGGGCGCCAAGGTGCTCGGCAACATCCAGATCGGCGATTGCGTGAAGATCGGCGCCGGCTCCGTCGTCGTCCACCCGGTGCCCGATCATTCCACCGTGGTCGGCGTGCCCGGCCGCGTCGTCCGCATGCGCGGCGTCGAGGTCACCGACAACGACGTGCTCGAGCACGGGAAGCTTCCCGATCCGGAAGAGCAGGCCCTCGAAGAACTTCGCAAGCGCGTCGAGCAACTGGAAGCCGAGTTGCGTGAATTGCGGAGCGCGGCCCGCCTCTCCGCCTCCGATCACGGCCTCTGAGCGCGCGATTGTAGATCGCCGCCGTGCCGGGGTAATCTGGGTATATCAATTCCGGGCAACACACGTTCCGCGCGCGGCGACAGCAGTGCGCGTCAGCGGATCGACTCAGGGGGATTCACTATGGCCGCCCGCTCTCAAGCCGGCATGGAAGCGCGTCCGACGCGAACGGCGCGCGCGAGCACGGCGCTCCGATACGCCGCCGTGTTCCTGGGTCTCTTCGGGATGTCCGTGGCGCTGCAGTTCGCCGCCGGCGCATACGTGGACGAGTTTTCCGGCCATCCCGACGAGCCCGCGCATTACGTCACCGGCTTGATGGTGCGCGATTATATAGCCGCGGGCTTTCCTCCCCACCCGTTCAAATTTGCGGAGGAATTCTATCTGCATTACCCGAAAATGGCGATGGGCCACTGGCCGCCGCTGTTCTATATCCTGCAGGCGGCATGGATGCTGATCTTCTCCGAGTCGCACGCCTCGGTCATCGCCCTGATGGCGGCGCTGGCGGCGGCGCTCGCGTTCACCGTATACATCGTCCTGCGGAATGAGTACGGATGGAAGGCGGGCCTGGCGGCGGCCGCGGCGCTGCTGGCGCTGCCGCTGGTCCAGCAGTTCGACGGCATGGTGATGACGGAGATCCCGGTGGCGCTGTTCTGCCTGTGGGCTTGCCTCTTTTTCGGCCGGTATCTGGAGACGGCGTCCTGGCGCGATGCCGCGGGGTTCGGCGCGATGGCCTCGCTTGCCATCATGACGAAGGGGAGCGCGCTGGCGCTGGCGCTGGCGCCGCCGGTCGCGCTCGCGCTGTCGCGGCGCTGGAAATTGCTGAAGCGTCCGGCAACCTGGCTGGCGGCGGCCATCGTGGGACTGCTCTGCGGGCCCTGGTATCTGCTCACCCTGCGCATGGCCGAGAACGGCTGGACCTCGAAGTTCAGCGCGGGCTTCGTTATGGAGGCTGCGCTGTTCAACACCGGCAGGATGATCACGATGGTGGGCCCGCCGCTGGCGGCGCTGGCCGTGCTCGGCGCGCACGCCAAGGCGCGCCTCGGCGGCATGTGGTCCGCGCTGGCCGCGCTGATCGCCAGCGTATGGGTCTTTCAGTCGCTCGTTCCGGCAAGCATCGACGAGCGGCACCTTCTGACGGCTGCGCCCGCGCTCGTGATCCTCGCCGCGGCGGGCATCGAGTGGCTGGCGCGGCGCCTTCCGCTGCAGTTTCCTTACAAGTCCGGAGCTTTGGCCGCGGTGGCGGGCCTGCTGTTCGCCGCGACTTCGTTCACCGTGCCGCGAGCATCCGACCGCGCGCTCGGCCCGGTCGCCGCGCTGCTCACCCGCCCCGACCTGCGCAACGACGTCATCCTCGTCTCGTCGCAGTACGACGGCGAGGGCATTGTCATCGCGCAGATGGCCGAACACGAGCAGCGGCCGGGCCACATCATCCTGCGCGCCAGCAAGGTGCTGGCCGAAAGCACGTGGGAGGGCACGCATTACAAGACGCTCTACAGAACTCCGGCCGAAGTTCTGAAATTTCTGGACAGCGTGCCCGTGGGCGTCATCGTGCTCGACAATACGCCCGGCCTCAAGGACCATCAGCATCACCGCCAGCTCCAGGAAGTCATCCGCGAAAACCCCGCCCGTTTCCGCCTGCTCGGCAGCTTTCCGCTCGACGGGCGGCCGCGAATCCCCGGCGAGCAGGTGCTGGTCTACCAGGTGCTCGACAACCAGGGCAAGCCGGCCGGCAAGATCCGCATCGATATGAAGTACATGCTGAACCGGTCGATTTCGGATTTGTCCGTCCGGCCGGGGCCGGCCGCAAACAATCATCGGAACGCGTAGCGAAACCCGTTCTCAATCACGCCGCGCAGCTCGCTTTCCGAAAAACCGAACTCGCGCGCGGCCAGCTCGTATTCCCGCGCCAGCGTGGTGTGGAAAACCGCCGGATCATCGGTGTTGAGCACGATCGAAACGCCCGCATCGTAGATGCGCCGCACCGGATGGTCCCGCAGGCACGCCACCGCGGACGTCGCCAGGTTGCTCGAAATGCAGATCTCAAGCGGAATGCCGTTATCTCTCAGGTGCGCCAGCAGCGCAGGATCCCGCGCCGCGGCGATGCCGTGGCCGATGCGCTCGGCGCCGAGCCGCACTGCGCCCCACACCGATTCCGGCCCCGCCGTTTCGCCCGCATGCGCCGTCACGTGCAGTCCACGCTCGCGCGCGAACCGGAACACGCCGCCGAACCATTCTACCGGCCCCTCGTCCTCCTTGCCGCCGATGCCGAACGCAACCACGCCCTCGCCGCGCAGTTCCGCCGCCAGTTCCGCGACCTGCATAGCGGGCTCGACGCCCCACTGCCGCACCGCATCGAGAATCCAGCGGACCTCGACCGGCGAGCGCTCCGCTTCGCGCCGCACCGCTTCCCAGACGGCCGCGAAATCGTGCTCGCGCCGCAGCACGACGCCCGCCGACAGCGTGATCTCCGCGTAGCGCACGTTCTCCGCTTCCAGCCGCTCGAGCAACCGCCGCGCCACCAGGGCGTAATCGCCGGGCGCGCGCAGCAGTCCCACGGCCCACTTGAATCCTTCCAGGAAGCTCGCAAAATCGGAGCACTCGTAGCGCGATTCGTATTCCTCCCGCGTCACGCCCGGATCGAGCTCGCGAACCACGGAGTAGTCCATCGAGCCTTCCAGGTGCAGATGCAGCTCCGCCTTGGGAAGATCTTCATAGAACGCCCGCATTACTGCCATAATAAAACCAACGCCGTATCGAAACCCCAAATGACACAGAAAGAGATCGACGCGATTGTTGGCGGCTATCACGGCGACCCGTTCCGCATCCTGGGTCCGCACGCGGTGGACTCCGGCTGGGAAGTGCGGGCGTTTCTGCCGCAGGCGGTCGAGGTTGATGTGACCGATGCCGCCGGCGCGACCTGGCCGATGAAGAAGAAGCACCCGACCGGCTTCTGGATCGCTTCGCCCGGCGGAGAGCCGCGCGCGTACCGCCTGCGCGTGAAGCTGTTCAGCGGCGAGGTCGTCGAACTGGAAGATCCGTACCGCTTCCCGCTGCTGCTCAGCGATTTCGAGCTGCACCTGTACAGCGAGGGCACGCTCTACGAGAGCTACAACTCGCTCGGCGCGCACGTCACCGAGGTCGGCGGCGTCTGCGGCGTGCGTTTCGCCGTCTGGGCGCCGAACGCGGGCACCGTCACCGTGGTCGGCGATTTCAACGACTGGGACGTCCGCCGCCACCCCATGCGCCAGCGCAACACCGGCGTGTGGGAGATCTTCATCCCGGGCCTCGGCGAGGGATCCAAGTACAAGTATTTCGTGCGCTCGCGTTTCCATGGTTACCAGGAGATGAAGACCGACCCGTACGCCTTCTACTGCGAGGTGCCGCCCAAGACCGCCTCCATCGTCTGGGACGTGAACAAGTACCGCTGGGGCGACTCCGAGTGGATGGAAGCGCGGGCGAAGACGGACTGGCTGAAGCGGCCGGTGTCGATCTACGAGGTGCACCTGGAGTCCTGGCTGCGCGGCCCGCACAACAAGCTGCTCACCTATCGCGAGCTGGCCCGCTCGCTCGTCGAGTACGTGACGAAGATGGGCTATACGCACGTCGAGCTGCTGCCCATCATGGAGTATCCGTTCTCGGGATCCTGGGGCTATCAGGTTATCGGCTACTACGCGCCCACGTCGCGTTTCGGGACGCCGGACGACTTCAAGTATCTCGTGGACAGCCTGCACCAGGCGGGCATCGGCGTCATCGTCGATTGGGTGCCGGCGCATTTCCCGCGCGACGCGCACGGCCTCGATTACTTCGACGGCACAGCGCTCTACGAGCACGCCGACCCGCGCAAGGGCGAGCACCGCGACTGGGGCACGAAGATCTTCAATTACGGGCGGAACGAGGTGCGCGCGTTTCTGATCTCGAATGCGCTGTTCTGGCTGCGGCAATATCACATCGACGGGCTGCGGGTGGACGCGGTGGCTTCGATGCTCTACCTCGACTACTCGCGCAAGCCCGGCGAGTGGCTTCCGAACCAGTTCGGCGGCCGCGAGAACCTCGAAGCGATCGAGTTCCTGCGCCGCTTTAACGAACTGGCGCACCTGGAGCCCGGAGCCGTGACCATCGCCGAGGAATCTACCGCCTTCCCCGGCGTTTCGAAGCCCGTCTACATGGGCGGGCTCGGCTTCACCATGAAATGGAACATGGGCTGGATGCACGACATGCTCGATTATTTTTCCAAAGAGCCCGTGCACCGCCGCTTCCACCACAACAACATCACCTTCAGCATGCTCTACGCCTTCCACGAGAATTTCGTGCTGCCCATCTCGCACGACGAAGTGGTGCACGGCAAGGGCGCGCTCATCAGGAAGATGCCGGGCGACGAGTGGCAGCGTTTCGCCAATGCGCGCGCGTTCCTGGCGTACATGTACGGGCATCCGGGCAAGAAGCTGCTGTTCATGGGCTCGGAGATCGGGCAGTACGAGGAGTGGTATTACAACACCAGCATCCGCTGGGAGCTGCTGCAGTTCGATTATCATCGCAAGCTGCAGACGCTGGTGGGCGCGCTCAACCGCCTCTACGTGTCCGAGCCCGCCCTGTACGAGATCGACTTCCACTGGAGCGGCTTCGAGTGGATCGATTTCCACGACGTGGACAACTCGATCATCGCCTTCGTGCGGCGAGCGAACGATCCCGACGATTTTCTGGTGTTCTGTTGCAACTTCACGCCCGTGCCGCGGTTCGGCTACCGTTTCGGAGTGCCGGCCGCGGCCTATTACGACGAGGTGTTCAACACGGACGCCGCCATGTTCGGCGGAAGCGACCTCGGGAATGCGCCGGGAGTGAGATCGGAACCGGTGAAAGCGCACGGCCGGGACCACAGCATCGCGGTCACGCTGCCGCCGCTGGCCGTCGTGGCGTTCAAGCCGCGCCGCACGCCGTGAGTCGGGAGAGTGCGGCTGCGCGCGAAGAGTTCGTTGACATGGCGGTCACGCTGCCACCGCGGACGGCGTGGCTTCAAGCCGCGCCATGCGCCGGGAGTCAGGAGAGTGCGGCTGCGCGCGAAGAGCTCGTTGACATGGCACGCAAAGACGCAAAGGCGCAAAGACGCAAAGAAATTCTTCTCTGTTTTTCCTTTGCGGCTTTGCGTTCTTTGCGTCTTTGCGAGAACTGATGGCCGGAATGCCCGGGAGCACAGTATCGCGGTCACGCTGCCGCAAAGGCCACAAAGACACAAAGAACCCTATTTGAATTTCTTTGTGTCTTTGTGTTCTTGGTGTCTTGGTGAGAAAAGATGGCCGAATGCACGGGCGAAGATCTAAGCCCGAAGGAGGCCCCGTATGGCCACAGGTTCTGTATACGACGTCCTGATTGCCGGTGGCGGGCATAACGGCCTGGTTGCCGCCGCTTACCTCGCGCGCGCCGGCCGGAAGGTGCTTGTGCTCGAGCGGCGCGAAGTCCTGGGCGGCTGCGCGGTGACCGAAGAGATCTGGCCGGGCTATCGCGTCTCCACCGCCGCTTATCTCGCCAGCCTGCTGCAGGAGCGCATCGTGCGCGATCTCGACCTGCCCCGCTTCGGTTACCGGGTGGACGCAAAGGATCCCGCCTTCTTCTCCGCCTTCCCGGACGGCCGGCATTTCTTCATGTGGCAGGATCGCGCGAGGACGCTCGACGAGATCCGGAAATTCTCGAAGCACGACGCGGAGGTTTATCCCGAATACGAAGCGCAACTGGAGCGCATGTCGGCGCTGGTCGAATCGCTGCTGCTCGCCACCCCGCCGCGGTTCCCGCCCGCCGGAGCCGCCGATCTGCCCGATTACCTCAAGCTCGCCGCGCGCGTCTACCGCCTGGGCCGCAAGGATCTGGCGCCGCTGTTCCGGATCTTCACGCAGAGCGCGGCCGAGTTCCTCGACGAATGGTTCGACTCGGAAGAGGTGAAGGTGACGCTCGCCACGGACGGCGTCATCGGCGCCAATGGCGGCCCGCGCTCGCCGGGCACCGCGTACATTTTGCTCCACCATTGCATGGGCGGGGTGGGCGGCCACCGCGGCCTCTGGGGATTTGTGCGCGGCGGGATGGGCGCGGTTTCGCAGGCGATCGCGACTGCCGCGAAGAGCCATGGCGCCGAAATCCGCACCGGCGCCGAGGTCGAGCGCATTCTTGTGAAGGACGGACGCGCGCGGGGCGTCGTGCTGGCGGGCGGCGAGGAAATTCCGGCGCGGGCAGTCGCATCGAACCTCGACCCGAAGCGCACCTTCCTGCGCCTGGTGGACGAGCGCGAGCTCGATCCCGCGTTCCTCAAGGCGATTCGCCATTACCGTTGCGAGGGCACTTCGCTGAAGATGAACCTGGCGCTTTCGGGTCTGCCCGAATTTACGGCCTACCCGGGCGCGCCCGGTCCGCACCACCGCGCGACGATGCACATCTGCCCGTCGATCGACTACGTCGAGCGCGCCTGGGACGACGCCAAGTACGGCCGGCCCTCCGAGCGCCCGCTGCTCGAGCTGACCGTCCCGACCATCTACGATCCCTCGCTCGCGCCGCCGGGCCGGCATATCATGGGCGTGTTTCTGCAATACGCGCCGTACACGCTGCGGGAAGGCAACTGGGACGCATTGCGCGAGCCGTATACTTGCCGCGTGCTCGACCTGATCGCCGAGTACGCGCCCAACATTCACGCCATCGTCGAGCACGTCCAGACGCTGACGCCGCTCGATCTCGAGCGCCGCTTCGGCCTGACCGGCGGCAACATTTTCCACGGCGAGATGAGCCTCGACCAGATGTTCGCCCTGCGCCCCGTGCCGGGCTGGGGACGTTACGCGACCCCCATCAAAGGCTTGTATTTATGCGGCTCCGGAGCGCACCCCGGCGGCGGGGTGATGGGCGCTCCGGGCTACAACGCCGCGCGCGCGGTTCTGCGAGAAGGACGGATCCCCTGATCCGCGCGCCCTCCTACCCCGCCCGCTGCACCTGGCCCTGCACATGCGCCTCGAGGAACCACAGATCCTTGTCGGCGGCGCGGCAGATGTCGATGAACAGGTCGGACGTGGCCTGATCGTCTTCGTTCTGCGCCGTGTCGATGCACTTGCGGCATTCGGCCGTGTAGCGCGAATAGCGGTCGATCAGGGCGTCCAGATGCTGGCGGCCGTCGATGGCCTCCTTCGGGTATTCGGGCAGATTCGAATTCTGCGCCGCCATTCGCAGCGTCCCCTGGGCATAGCCGCCCAGCGCGGTCGTGCGCTCGGCAATCTGGTCGATGAAGCCGAAAACATCTTCCGCCAGATCGTCAAAGAGTTCGTGAAGCTGATAGAAATCCGGCCCCTTGATGTTCCAGTGCGCATGTTTGGTCTGCGTATACAGATCCAGGGTGGCCGCAAGTTGCGTATTGAGCATGCTGATCATCTTCTGCCGCACATCGGCGGAGAGATCGTTTCGGGTCTGAAAACTCGGCGTGGAGCTTACAGGCATCGTTCCCCTCCTATCGGTATTGTTCCACAGCCGGAGGAGATCGAGAAGACTGAGATTATAAATTTCCGTTCGGTTCCAGGCTGCGCCAGAGATACCAGGACGCCACCGTGCAGTAGGGCCGCCACTTGATCGCCAGTTCCTCGACCTCGGCCGGCGTCGGCATCCGCTCGAAACCGTAAAGCTTGCGCACCGCGGCGCGGATCCCCAGGTCCCCCGCGGGCAGCACATCGTGGCGCCGCAGCGCGAAAATCAGGAACATCTGCACGGTCCAGACGCCGATGCCTTTGAGCGCGGTCAACCGGCGGTAGACTTCTTCGTCCGGCAGCGCGGCGAGCGCCGCCAGGTCGAGCGCGCCCGAGGCCGCCCCGCGCGCCAGTTCCCGGATATACGTGATCTTCTGTTGCGAGAGCCCGAGTGCGCGCATTTTCTGCTGGCGCAGCTTGAGGACGCCCTCGGGCGTCAGCCGCCCGTTGCCCGCCGCGGCCACCAGGCGGCCGAAAATGATCGACGCGACTTTCCCGCTAAGCTGCTGGTAAATAATCGCCTTCACCAGCGTTTCGAAGTTCGGGTCGCGGAATTCGATCCCGTAGGGGCCCACTTCGTCGATCACGCGCGCCAGGATCGGATCGCGCGCTTTCAGGTGGAGCAATGCTTCTTGCATACAGACGAAACAGAAATGGAGCGCTGCGCATCTATCAGTATGCCATTGAAAGCTATGTTGTTCTTTCGCGTGCCCATTTTCCTGGCGCTGGCCGCCGCGACCTTCGCCCGGCAGCAGGCGCCGCTCAAGCCCCTGCCCGACACGCAGGAGCCGATCAAGGTGGACGTCAAAGTCGTCAACGTGCTTTGTTCCGTCAGGAATAAGCAAGGAGGGCTCGTCGGAAATCTGACCAAGGACGACTTCCTGTTGAGCGAGGATGGCAAGCCGCAGACGATCAAGTACTTCAACCGCGAGACCGACCTGCCGCTGACCATCGGCCTGCTTGTCGACGTGAGCACCAGCCAGGAGCGGCTGATCGATGTCGAGCGCCAGGCTGCGTCCGCGTTTTTTTCGCAGGTGCTGCGCAAGCAGGACCTGGCGTTCCTGATCTCATTCGGCGAGGACGCCGAACTGCTCCAGGACTACACGAGCTCGGCCAGCCTGTTGCGGCGCGGCCTCGACCAACTGCACGTCAGCAGCGCCGTCAGCGGGACGCAGCCCGGTCCCGTGCCCACCATTTATAAGCCGCGCGGCACCGTTTTCTACGACGCCGTGTACCTCGCCGCGCACGACCAGCTTCGCGGGCAGGTGGGCCGCAAGGTGCTCGTCGTGATCACCGACGGCGTCGATGAAGGCAGCCGCCTGAAGATCGAGGACGCGCTGCGGGCCGCCCAGGACGCCGACGCCGTGGTTTACTGCATCGACTACAGCGACCCCGGCTTCTACAATCTCGGCGGCTTCGGCTTCGGCGGCAACGGCTGGGGCGCAATGAGCAGAATCTCCGGCGATACCGGCGGCCGCGTCTTCAAAGTGGATCGCAAGCACCCGCTCAACGAGGTGTTCAACGAGATTCAGGACGAGATGCGCAGCCAATACGCCATCGGGTACACGCCGGAAAACTTGAACAATGACGGCACGTTCCGGCGAATCGACCTGAAGACCCGGGACAAGAGCCTGAAGGTGCAGGCGCGCAAGGGCTATTACGCGGATAAATAAGCGTGGGGCGGAGGCCGGGCGGACGGCTCTCCTCCGCGGCCGGCGGCAGAGGCTCCGGAGCTCGTGCTAGCCCGCTATGGCCGCGCGGCGCGCGAAGTAATCGCGAATGGCTTCCATCAGCGGCGGCATCGGCTTCACACCGAAAGCTTCCATCTTCGCGTTCGACAGCGCCGAAAACTTGGGCCGCCGCGCCGGAGTCCGATAGCTGCGCTCGCTGGCCGGTTCAAGGTCGGGCTTCAATCCGGCGGCTTCGAAAATCAGCGCAGCGAATTGGAACCAGGAAATCGCTTCGCCGCCGCCGGCGTGAAAAATGCCCGCGGCATTCCGCTCCGCGAGGTCCACCGATCGCGCGGCCAGGGCGGGAGCGTAAGTGGGAGATGCGATGTGGTCTGCCAGAACCCGAATCGGCCCGCCCTTCGCAGCCAGCCGCAGCATCACTTCGACGAAATTCCCGCGCGCCGTGCTGATGCCGCCGGGGCCGAACACGCCCGAGGTTCGAATGATGAGCGGGCGATCCAAGTACGCCTGCGCATAAAGCTCGCCGGCCAGCTTCGAGACGGCATAGGCGCCCAGCGGATGCGGCGCGTCCTCTTCCGTGTACGGCCGTCCGGCCAGGCCGTCAAACACGTAATCCGTCGAGTAGTGGACGAGCCTCGCGTCCACCTGCCGGCAGGCCAAGGCTATGTTCCGGACGGCAAGCGCGTTGACCAGATAAGCCGCCTGGGGTTCTTCTTCCGCGACGTCTACCTGATTGTGCGCCGCGGCATTGAAGACGATCTCCGGATCCGCCTGCGCCAAGTGGCTCTCCACCCGTTCACGGTCCGTAATATCCAATTGCGGGCGATCCGAACCGATCACCTCGTACCCGCGCCGGGCAAGCTCCCGCGTTAATTCCACGCCGAGTTGCCCCAGGTTGCCGAACACCACCGCTCTCTTGGCCATGAAAGTAATACCATAGCAGAACGGTCGCGAACGGCACCAAGTCCATCGAACTTTGAACCGAAAAAGAGATCTACGGCGTCTATTGAGCAGCGAGTAATGGATATGATCCGGCACATCAGAATGGCGCCCGGGCGTGCGGCAAGCGCCAGAACCCTGCTCATGGTCCTGCTGTTAGCCGTCCTGATTGTCTCCGTGGTTCACGGGATGAGGGCGCTTCAGCTCGCCTCTTAGCACACAATGGCCGTGGGACGGCTCCAGTTCCGGCTCTCCCGCCAGCTTTCTTGCAAGCCGCGCCAGCTCATGCGTGTCGAATAAAGCGTGTTCCAGCTTGACCCCCACTCCATAGCCGCCCGGCTCGCGCTCGCAATAGCAAACCTCTCCCAACAACAGGGTTCCGTCCCACTCCAGCTTGACCACTTCGCGGCCGGGGACCGGCTGATCGAGGGCGATGCGCATGCCACGCCCGGAAACGTTCTCTATGCGTCCGGCAAGCTCCCGCTGCGGCTCGCGCAGCACCGTCACGCGCACCGGCCGGTTCTCGTCGAAGCGCGGCTCACTCCGCTGTTCCATGCCCTTCTATCGGCTTTCGCCCGATGAGAGTTTAGACGCACCGGGCAATTTCGCCGCGGCCCCACTGTTTTTTGAGCACTTTGGCAACCGAAGTCGGCGGCGAGCACGGCCTGTGGGCGCGAATGAGGCCGTGCGCCTCACCCGAAAGTTGCGCGGCCGGCGGAGCGGCTGCCCATGCGACTTCCGAAGGTGCGCCTCACAGAGCTAACGCATGGAGAAGAGCATCGCGGCGAGCAGCAGCAGCGTGACGGTGAGCGAAAGACCCAGCCAGTGTTTCCGGACCCAGCGGAGCGCGGCGGCGGGACTGCGCCGCACCCTGCCGCAAGCCTCGAACGGCGACTCGATCCGCAGCAGTTCCTCGGCGCCCCGGCGGTCCGCTATCACAACCGTGGCGGAGTCCTGACCGCCGGTCGAGCGGATCAGCTCCCGGCGCAACCGCGGCGGCACATCTTCCAGCGAGCGGTAAACTCGAGTGCGCCCGCGCGTCGCAATGAAAATCGCCGAGGTCTTGATGATCTCGCGGGGCATAAGTTCACGTTGTGGTCGCGGCCTGGCCGGCGCGCCCGGCGCCGCTGTGCGCCAGCACCGCCTCGATGAACCCCAGCGCCGCCCGCGACAGGGCCTTGTCCTTGCGGTACACCAGGGCGAGCTTTCTCAGCATCGGCTCGGGAGCCAGCGAAATCGCGCGCAGGCGCCCGGCCGCGATCTCCTCCAGGCAGTTCGATTCCGCCATGAACGACACGCCGAGACCGGCCGCCACAAAGCGCTTGATCATCTCCGTGGAATCCAGCTCCATGGCGATGCGAACGGCCCCTCCGTCCTCCACCGATTCGAGCCAGTCGTTCACGCGGGCGCGCACCGTCCCGAACTTGGGAAGCAGCAGCGGAAAACCCGCCAGGTCCTCCGGCGGCACGGCATCCTTTGCCGCGAGCGGGTGTCCGGCGGGCACGATCAGCTTGATCTCGTCGGCGTGAATCTGGACCGCCTGCAGCTTGCGGTCGCTCACCGGCAGGTGCGCTACGCCGAAATCGGCCGCGTTCTCCAGAACGGCATCCAGCACGCGCTCGCCGTAGGTGCGCTCGAGCACGATCTGCACATTGGGGAACTGCCGGGTGTACTCGGCAAATACCCGGGGAAGGATGTAAATGCACGCCGCTTCGTTGGCGGCGATCACGAGCGCGCCGCGGGGCGTGCTCTCCAGTTCGTAGATGGCGTCCTGCGCCCGCCGCCGCAGCTCCAGAATCTGCTCGGCGTATTCGCAAAACACTTTCCCCGCGGTGGTCAGCGAAATCCGGCTGCCGAAGCGCTCGAAAAGCTGCGTGTTCAGCTCCTGCTCGAGCTGCCGGATCTGCGCGCTGATGGCCGGCTGCGTCCGGAAACACGTCTGCGCCGCTTTCGAAAAACTCTTCAGCCGGACGATCTCGAGGAATGTGTGGAGTTGGTCAAGGTCCATCGCCGGGCCCCCGCGAGTCCGAACCAAAAAATCAATCGGGCGGATAAAAATAATGGATTTCCGTAAATCGATTCGGCTTGCTAGTAATTGTATCAAGCGATCCGGGCGGTGCGGTTAAAACCAGGTGGGAATGCCGCAGCCACAAGCCTTCGTAAGGAGGGCAACAAGCCGCACCGCGAGCCCGGGTCGAGCGATCTTTCTCCAGCCTTCCGGCGAAACCGATCGGACGGGACCCGGGCGCCCGTCGCCCAGGCCCCAGCCTCGATGCGCCCTAAAACGCGCGCAGCCGCGCTTCCTCTTGTATTTCGGCAGGCTCCGCGGCCGGTTCAGTCGCGCCCAGCGAGAGCACGTCCAGCGCCAGGCCCTCGTCCAGATATTGGAGCAGGATCTCCCTGCCGTTCTTGAATTTCACGCCATCCCGATACCGGTAAGCGGACGCGCTCAATTCGACGAACGTAACCTCTTCCACCGGCCCGACGCCCAGTTCCTGCTGCAAATCCCGCGGAATGTCGCGCATGCGCAGATGCGCCCCCGGGGGGATGCAAACGGCCGGAATCTTCTCCGTTCTGAGCGGCGGCGGGTTGAGCCAGGCCTTCACCCGTTCCCACCAGGACTGTCCGGCTGGGTTTGCCTCCTGCCGCGCACGATTGGCGTTCTCCAAATCGATTGGAGAGGCGAGGCCGATCGAGCTGGTAGGGAATCTGTGGGTGACAAGCTGCTCTCCTTCCGTCGCCAGACGGTTAGGAATTGCATGCAATGAATAGTCACACATTGTTTCGTGTTGCCTCCTCTGAGTTTGGTCCCCAGCGACCTAGTACTATTGCAACACAACTGGGGTGGTGCAGGATAGTGCAGCGTACATTCGTTATATGGCGATTCACGACGCCGCCCCCGCCCGCCTGCCGCCCGCCTGCCCGCCTACGCCCGAATCGGCCGGCCCTGTCCTCGGTCCCGCACGATGCCGTACGCCCGCTCGATATCGGCCAGCGACAACAGGCCGATCAACGTGAAGGGCCGCGTGCGGCTCGAGACCGGCAGGACGCGATGCGGGCCGAGCAGCCGCAGGGCCGAATCGAGCGAAACGTCGGGATAGACGCGGGGCAGCGGTTGGATGGGCACGACCGTTTCGAGCACCGCGTCCGGCGCCGCGGATGCCACCTCCGCCTTCGTCAGGTACGTCCAGAGGCCGTCGCCGCTCTCCAGGAGTACGCCGTCGCGGTCGCGGAGCGTCGCCAGGGCCGCGCGCACGGACTCGCTCTTGTTCAAAACCGGCGCCGGCGGCGACATCGCGTCCTCGACGCGCAGCGCCGGCTCTTCGCGCTGCTCTTCCATGGACGGCAGTTCGAGGCCGTCCTCCTCGGCCACCAGCGCGAAGAAGGCCTGCGGCTGAAGTTTCCGCGAGATCAGGTAGGAGATGGTGTTCGCGATCATGACCGGCAGAATGATCACATAGCTCGCGCTGACCTCGAACACCATGAAGATGGAAGTCATCGGCGCGCGAAACACGCCCGCGAAAAACGTGCCCATTCCCACCAGCACGTACGCGCTCGCCGGGCTGGTGGGGAGGGGCCAGTAGAGATGGGCGAGGCCGCCGATGCCGCCGCCGATCATCGCGCCCGTGAACAGCGCCGGAGCGAACATTCCGCCGGGGATGTGCGCGCTGAAGCACAGCAGCGTAACGATGATCTTGACGCCGCCAAGCAGCAGCAGCAGCGCCCATCCGTAGCGGTCGTGCAAGGCGCTGTCGATGGCCGGATAGCCCGCGCCCATGACCTGCGGCAGCCACAGCCCGGCGACGCCGACCGCCAGGCCGGCCGCGGCCGGCTGCAAATAGCGCATCTCCTCGGGCAGGCTCTCGGCCCGCGTGCGCATGTACTTCACGGCCTTGATAAACAGCACGGAGAGCAGGCCCCCGAGCACGCCGACAGCGGCGTAAACGGCCAGTTCGGACACGTTCGTCAATTCGAATTGCGGGACGGCAAACAGCGGCTGGTTGCCCAGGAACCACCGTTCGACGACCACGGCCGAGACCGCGGCCAGCATAATGGAACCGAGCACGCCGGCGCTCCAGCCGGAAAGGACCTCCTCGATCACGAACAGCACCGCAGTGATCGGCGTGTTGAAGGCGGCCGCCAGGCCCGCGGCGGCGCCCACGGGCGCTATCGCCCGCATGCTCTCGCGGCTCAGGTGGAAACTCCGGCCCAACGCGGAGGCGACCCCGGCGCCCATGTGCAGCGAGGGGTCCTCCGGGCCGAGCGAGTTCCCGGCCCCGATGGCAATCGAGCAGGAGAAGAACTTGCCCACGACCGCGCTGAAAGGAATGTAGCCGTCGGAGATGTACACTCCCGCTTTCGTGTCGCCGACGCCGCTTCCCCGCGCCGCCGGAAACAGCCGCGCCACGATGAACACCGCGGCCAGCGCGCCGGCGACCGGCCAGAACACCAGCGCGAGGCGCCCGCCGCCGAATTTGGCGACCGTGCCCCAGCCGATCGCTTCCATCGCGATGTGGAAACAGACGATGAGCAGCCCGGCGAAGACGCCGATCAGAATCGAGAGGAGCAGCAGCCGCTGCGTCTCGCCGAGCTGGAATGCCTGCAGACGGCTGCCTTCCCGCCCGGCCGGCTCTGCCTTCATTTCGCAATCCTCGCCAACACGCGCTCGAGCACCTCATCGGGCGGCGCATTCGGCCCGCAAGCCTGCCGGCGCGCATCCCACAACTGCTCGGCCATCGCGAGATTGGCTTCCTCAGCCGCGCCGTTGCCGCGGTGCGGCAGGCTTCTCCGCAGCAGCGCATTGGCGGCGTCGATTTGTTTTTGCGCCGCGGCATGGACGGCGGCCGTTTCGCCGCATTGCAGCAAGTCCGAGAGCGCGCGCTGGAGCACCCGGCGGCTGCGGGCGTAGCGCTCGGAAAAGGGCAGCCCGCGTTCCGTGGGATCCAGCGCGAGAATCGCGTCGGCCTGGCTGAGCGATGCCCGAACCTGGCTGTCGGCCGGATTCCGCCGCAGCGCGCTCGCGAACGCGTTGCGGGCCTGCCGGTAATCTCCAAGCGCCATCTCGGCCCGCCCCAGACCGGCCAGCGCCGCCGTGTTCAGCGGTTGCGTCTTCAGCACCTCCCGAAACAGATCGGCGGCCTGGTTCGGCGAGTGCAGATCGAGCAGCATGGTGGCCGCTTTGATGCGCGCCTCCGTGGTCCTCGCCTGGTCGCCAAGCTGCAACAATTCAGCGGTCGCCGCCTTGTTCCGGCCGGTCTTGATCAGAAAGCCGGCCAGTTCCCAGCGCGCATCCAGGCTGTGCGCCTCCGGTTCCGAAGACCAGCGGCCATAGATGGCGCGCTGGTAGTAGTTGATGGCCTGCGCGTCGTTCTTTTCGTCCACCGCGATGCGCGCCAGCAGCAGGTTGGGATAAGCTTCCGACGGATTGTGTTGCAGGATCTCGTGCAAGTAAAGCGAGGCTTCGTCCAGACGGCCGAGTTTTATCAACCCCTGGGCCATCGCCAACTGGTATTCGGGGCGATTCGTGACGGACAGGGCATCGCGAAAGAGCTCAATCGCCTCCTGCCCGCGGCCCTTCGCTTCGAGCGATTCGCCGAGCACGAATGCGTGGTGCGCGCGGATGAGCCTTTCCCGCCGGTACCAGCGCGCCAGAAACGTCGTGCCCGTGAAGATCACGGCCAGCAGGCCGAATGCGATGACCAGGACTCTGAGCCGGACTGCCGCGCCCGGCGATGGAACGCTCACACTTCCAGATTATCGCCTTGCTGCGATGCAACAAAGCTTTACGAAAGCGGCTCAATGCCGCTCGGCCGTGATGTAGTCCACCAGACGGTTGAACTGCTCGGTGCCGATTCCCGGGCCGATCAGCTCGAACTTGTACTGGTCGCCCGTGAACGGCACGATCGTGAGCGAGTGCGGATTGTCCCGCTTGACCTCCTTGATCTCCGACATCTTCCAGCGCCGCGAGGCATTGAAGTTCGTCAGCGATCGGTAATCGACCTCAGTGGGCGTGATTGTCAGGCGCCCTTCGTCGCCCCCGATCAGGTGCTTGTGCTTCACCTGGAACGACATCGTCTCCGCCGTGGACGGAGCCGCCCCCGAGGCCGCGAGCCACGTGGACACCATGCGGACCCCTTCGAGGTCATGAAACCGGAAGCCCACCGAAGAGGAGTCGCCGGCGCGCGTCTTCACGGGCCGCGCGAGATCGATTGTAATCGAAGCCTCCTCCTGGTGGACATCCTTCACGTTGTCGCGCCCGATCGCGAACGAGTTTCCCCGCTGTTCCTCGTCCACGAAAATCAGGTGTTCTCCGGAACTGATCAGGTCGCCCGCCGCGGTGCCGAACGGGATCGCGTGTTCCACGCGCTGTACGTTGCTTATTGCGCGCGCGCTGCCGCCGCCGGCAGGCGGTTCTGTAGATTCGTATGCCATTTGCCCCTCCGCTGTCTTCAGTCTATCACCGGGCCTTCGCCGGATCGCTACAGCGAGCGCGCCAGGAACTCCATGCGATCGACGGTCGCGACGATCTCGTCCTCGGTCGTGCGCGGGTTAATCGTGCACAAGCGCAGGACCGTGCGGTCCCGGAGCACGGTGGACGTGAACAGCGCGAAACCATCGGCCAGCATGGCGTCGACAAGCTGCTGGTTGGCGGCTTCCGACCGGTGGCGGAACGTGACTACGCCCATCTGCGCCGGGGTGACGATCTCCCAGACCGGGTTCGTACGCAGCCGCCGCTCCGCGGCTTCGGCCAGACGAAACCCCCGCGCGACCGCCTGGCGGAATGCCTCCAGCCCGAAGGTCTTGAGCGACATCCATAACTTCAGCGCGCGGAAGTTGCGCGTGAGCTGAATTCCGTAATCGCAGAAATTGGTCTCCTCGGCGAAGCGGTGCACGTCGCGGAGGTACTCGGGGTGGATGCTGAGCGCGTCCTTCATCAGACGCCTGTCGCGCAGCAGCACGCAGCCGATCTCGAACGGCTGGAACAGCCACTTGTGCGGGTCGAGAGCGAGCGAGTCCGCTTCGCCGAGGCCTTCGAGCAGGCGCCGGCCCTCGTCCGAGATGACCGCGGCCGCGCCGTAAGCGCCGTCCACATGCAGCCAGAGCCCCTCCTCGCGGCAGAAATGCGCCAGTTCCGGAAGCGGATCGATGGCGCCGGTGTTGGTGGTGCCGGCGTTCGCGATCACGCAGAACGGGCGGCGTCCCTGAGCGCGATCCGACGCCACCCCGGCGGCCAGCGCTTTGATCGGAAGCCGGAAAGATTCGTCGCTCGGCAACTTCCGCGCCTGTGCGGGCGCAAAGCCGAGCACGCGCAAGGCGCGCTCGGAGGCCGAGTGCGTCTGGTCGGAGTAGTAGACCACCGCGCCCGGAATCTCGTATCCCAGCCGCGTATGCCGCGCTATGGCCAGCGCGGTGAGATTCGCCATCGATCCCCCGCTGACGAAAAGGCCGCCTGCCGTTTCGGGCAGCCCGCACAGCGTTCGCAGCCAGTCGATCGTCACCAGCTCGATCTCGGCCGGCCCCGAGCCGCCCAGCCATGTCCCGACGAACGAATTGAAACCGCTGGCCAGCGCGTCCGCCATCGTGCTCACGAAATTCCCGGGCCCCGGCACGAAGGCGAAAAACCTCGGATGATCGACGTGCAACTGATTCGCAAAGACGCCGGCCTTCAGCTTTTCGATCAGCTCGCGCGGGTCCGTCCCCCGCTCGGGAACCGGTTCGCGAAACAGCGCCTCCAGTGTGCCGCGTGCCGCTTTGCGGCCGGCGGGCTCCTCCCGTATCGCGTCGAAGTGCTCGACAAGAGTGTCGATCACAAGATAGCCGAGCGCCCGCATTTCGTCCCGATTCAGTTGCAGCTTCGAAGTTTCCACTCAGGTCAAATTACCACGTGCAACCATCCCCGCTGAAACGCGTCTCTTAAACAGGGGGCGCTGGTGCTATCGTCCAGGTTGATTGAACTCATCGAGACTCATCACGAACAGATTGCCGCGAGGGTGCTCGCTCACCTCAGGCGCGAAGCCGACCTGCTGGGCCTCGGCATGTATCCGGAGCCGAATGTGCGCGAGGCGTGCCGGGAGATTTTGGGGAATCTCGGAGCGTTGCTGCTGGACGGGGGCGAGACGCTCGCCCCGCGGTACGAGCGCTTGGGCCAGAGAGGATTCGAGCAGGGTTTTCCGCTGCACGAGTTGGTTCACGCGCACCAGATCATCCACGAAGAAATGATCCAGTACGTGCGCGACGAGGGCCTGACCGAGACCGTTCTCGGCATACATGCCGGGGAGGAGCTCGAGCGCGCCGCCACCCGCCTGTTCGACACGATCGTCTTCCATCTTGTCCGCGGCTACGTGCGCGCCATGCGGAACCGCACGGCCGCCGCGGCAGGCACCCGCCGTCGCGCCTCCTGAGGCGGCGGGACGGGCCGGATCGGGCGTGAGGGCCCGCGTCTGCTACCGCGGCATCCAGTAGCCCGGGCGCGACCGCACCACCAGCTCCGGCCGGTTCTTCACCCGAACCTCGATTCTGTGAAAATCGGGCGAATCCTCCGCGGCTGCCGCCTGGAAGCTCAGCAGGTACTGGCTGTGCAGCTCCTCGCCGACGCGCGATACGGCGAGCTCGAGCGCGCGCTGCTTGAGAAATGAAAGGTGGTCGCCGCCCGTGGCGCGCGCGAACGCCTCGGCCACGTTCGTCTTCGCGATGTGGCGCAGCTCGGAAAAGACGGCGATCAGGTTCAGGCCCAGCCCTCCCTCCGGCGCAGGCATTTCGCCCGGCTTCGCGGTGAACGCGGACGCGTGCAGGTTCGTGGTCAGCGCGTAAATGGCGACATCCTCGCGCCCGGCGAGCAGGAGCGCGTCGTCGAGCTTCGCCTTGCTCGAGCGGTCGCGCGCTTCCGAGATCAGCAACAACACGCGGCGGCGGTTCCCCGCCCTGCCCGCGAGCATGCGCACCGCTTCGGAGACCGCGTCGATGATGCTCGCCCCCGAATTCCCGAACGAAATCGCGCGCAGCGCATCGCGCACCTTCCCGCTATCGGAGGTGAAATCGGCAAGCAACTTCACTTCCGAGTCGAACGTGATCACGGCGGCCTCGCCGCGCTCGCCGATCACCAGCGGCTCGATCATGCTGCCGATCCGGCGCGTCTTGTTCACCATCTCGGCGCCGGCCGAACCGGACTGCACCGCGATCACGAGCGAGATCGGGAAGTACGTGAAATCGAGCTGCGTGCGGCGCGGGACGCCGTTATCGTAAAGTTCGAAATCGCCGTCGCGCAGGTCATCGACGAACCTGCCGCTGCGATCGACGACCGTGGCAGGCGCGATCACCAGGCGCGAAGTAGTGCTGAGCCGCGGCTCCTGCGCGGCGAGTACGGCGGCTGCGGCGAGCGTCAGGTAGTGCGCGCGCATGCGTTTTCGTACAGACCGCGCTCGCGTATGTAACGGAGCACCGCCGCAGGAAGCTCGGCCGGCTCTTCTCCCGCCGCGAGCCGCCTGCGGATGGCGGAAGAGGAAACCGGCAGCGCTACGGTTTCCAGACGTTGTACGCGCGCGCCCGGCGGCGCTTCGTACGCGTGCCCGGGCCGCGACGCCACGATGAACTCCACCTCGCGGATCACGTCCTCCCAGCGGCGCCACGTGCGGATGTCCGCAAAGGCGTCCGCGCCGATGAGGAAGAAGAGCTCGTCGCCCGGCGCGAGCGTGGGGCGCAGCTTCTCGATCGTATCGATGGAGAAACTCCTGCGGGCGCCTTCTTCGAGGCGCGACGGCACGAAACGCGGGTCGCCCCTCGTCGCAAGCTCGACCATGCGGTAGCGGTCCTCGTAACCCGCCGAGGTCGCGCCGCTCTTGTGCGGCGGTTGTGCGGCGGGAATGAACAGCACCCGATCGAGCGCGAAACGGTCCGCCGCCTCCCTGGCCACCGTCAGGTGCGCGGAGTGAATGGGATCGAAGGTGCCGCCGAAGATCGCAATCCTCAAAGCAGCGTCTCCACGCGCGGCCGTCCGGCCGCGGCCAGCTCGTAGGACGGCCCTTCGGCATCCGGCCGGTACCCCGGGCTGAAGCTCTGCGTGGCCGCAGCCCGCGTCGCCAGCTCATCGGCGCGGTCGTTCTCTTCGTGCGCGGCGTGGCCTTTGGTCCACGTCCAGCGCACCTTGTGCCGCGCCTCGAGTTCTTCCAGGCGCTCCCACAATTCCCTGTTGACCACGGGCGTCTTCGATGCGGTCAGCCAGCCGCGCTGCTTCCAGCCGTGGATCCACTTGGTGATGCCGTTCTTCAGGTACTCGGAATCCGTGACCAGCTCGACGTCGCACGGCTGCTTGAGCGCGCGCAGGCCCTCGATGGCGCCCGCCAGCTCCATGCGGTTATTCGTGGTGTGCCGCGCCGAGCCCCACAGTTCCTTGCGGTGGCGGCCGTGGATCAGGATGGCGGCCCATCCGCCGGGACCGGGATTGCCCTGGCAGGCGCCGTCCGTGATGATGCGGACGCTCTTTCTGGCCTGTTCCGTCATGCGGTCGCCGCCAGTTCGCTCTCGAAAAACGCGTTCACTTTGGTAACGATTTCCTCCGGCTCGCGCGCGCGGTAGATCTCCGCGCGCAGCCGCGCGCCATTGCGCACGCCGTGCGTGAAGTAGCCCGCGAACTGTTTCATCTTCCCGACCGAATCCCGCTCGCGGCGTTCGATCAGCATGGCGTAATAATCGCCGATCATCTTGTACCGGTCGCGCTCGGTCGGCTCGTCCCAGGCGCCCGTTTCGACGTATTGCGCGATCTGGCGGAAAATCCACGGATTCGAGGCCGCCGCGCGGCCGATCATGACCCCGTCGCAGCCGGTCTCGGCGATCATGCGCACCGCGTCCTCCGGCGTGACGATGTCGCCGTTGCCGATCACCGGGATGCGCACCGCGTCCTTCACGGCCGCGATGCGGCTCCAGTCGGCCTTTCCGCCGTAGCCCTGCTCGCGCGTGCGCGGGTGCAGCGCGACGGCCTGCAAACCGCAGTCCTCAGCCATCCGGGCGACTTCGATCATGACCAGCTCGCGGTCGTTCCATCCGGCGCGGCACTTGAGCGTCAGCGGAATCGCGATCGCCGCGCGCACCGCGCGCAGAATGCGCTCGATGAGCGGAAGATCGCGCAGCAGCCCCGAGCCGCCGTTGCACTTCACGACCTTATTCACCGGGCACCCCAGGTTGATGTCCACGATGTCGAAGCCGAGTTCCTCGCACACGCGCGCCGCTCCGGCCATCACCTCGGGGTCTGATCCGAATAGCTGCGCCGAGATCGGCCGCTCCTCCGGCTCGAACGCCAGGTACCGCATCGTGCGCCCCGGCTTCTTCTTCCCCGCCGAATGCACCACCCCGTGCGAGCTCGTGAATTCGGTCATGATAAGACCGCACCCGCCCAGACCGCGGATGAAACGGCGAAATACGGTGTCTGTGACGCCGGCCATCGGCGCCAGCACCGTGGCTGGAGAAATTTCGACGCCGCCGATCGAAACGCGCCGGGGAAATTCGCGCATGCTCTTTCATTCTATCGGCTTCTCAAGGATATGCGTTCTGCTGCAACACGGAAAGAGCCGCGCCCGTCAACCCCGGTCAACCGGTTGGAAACTGCCTTTTATTGGCGTACGTTAAAGGTTAAGGAGACCAGAGATGAAAGTGGTGCAAATTGGAATCCTTGCGGCGCTCCTCGTCTGCGCCGGCCTGCTTTATAAGGTATACCGCGGCGAGCAGACCCCGGCGGCGCCGGTTCCCGCGCAGGTGACCACGCCCACGGAATCGGCGCAAGCGCAGCCGGCCACAACGCCGGAAGCGGCGACGCCGGCCCCCGTCCCGGCGCCTGAGCCCGCCGCCGAGCCGGCCCGGAAAATCGAAGAGCGAAAACCCTCCCCCAGTCGCGCCGGAACACGCGAAGTGGAGAAAGCTGTGCCGGCGGTTGAAACCTCCGCGGAGCAGCCTCCCGCGCCGGTGACGGCTGCCGCGCAGACGCCGGCCGTGGCGCCGCCGGCCGCCGCCACAGATGCCGCACGCACTCCGCTGAATCCCCCTGCCGGGACCCAAACCGCGCCTCCGCCGCCGCGCGTGCCCCACACGGTGACGATCGCCGCCGGCACCATGCTGCCGGTTCGCCTCTCCCAGACGATCTCGAGCGATAAGAACCAGCCGGGCGAGGCGTTCTCGGCGACGCTCGATCAGCCGCTCGTGGTGGACGACTTCATCATCGCCGATCGCGGCGCGCGCGTTCAGGGCCGCATCGTCGAGGCGCAGAAGGCGGGTCGCGTGAGCGGCGTCGCCGCGCTCGCCATCCAGCTTACGAGCCTGCACACCACCGATGGCCAGGACATCGCGATCCAGACCGAGACCTTCACCAAGGAAGGGCCGACCTCGAAGGCTGAGGACGCGAAAAAAGTGGGCATCGGAGCGGCGCTCGGAGCCGCTATCGGCGCGATCGCCGGCGGCGGCAAGGGCGCGGCGATCGGGGCGGGCGTCGGCGGCGGCGCGGGCGCCGGCACGGTGCTGGCGACTCGCGGCAAGCCGGCGCAACTGGAGGTCGAGACCCGTATCCCGTTCCGCCTGACCGAACCGGTGACGATTACGGAAAAACTGAGATAATCCGCGCCGGCGCGATGCCGTGGGCGGCAAGGGTCGCAAGCGCGTCCGAGCGAGCTCGCAAAGCCCGGCTTCGCGGATGCATAATCTACCCTATGCGACTCAATCGTCCTCTGGTCTTTTCTCTGCTTGTGGTTTCGGCCGCCGCGGCCTTCGCGCAGCGGCCGCAGACGCGCGAACCGGCGGGCCCCTCCGTGGTGCTGGTGCCCGCGCGCGTGTTCGACGGCGAAGCGATGCACGAAGGCTGGGCCGTGCGCGTCAAAGGCGATCGCATCGAAGCCGCCGGACCCGCGGCCGGCATCCAAACGGCCGACGCGAAAGTCGTGCCCCTTCCGAACACCACGCTGATGCCCGGCCTCGTCGAGGGCCACTCGCACATCCTGCTTCATCCTTATAACGAAACGCCGTGGGCCGACCAGGTGCTGAAGGAAGGCATCGCGCTGCGCGCCGCGCGCGCCGTCAATCACCTTCACGACACGCTCATGGCCGGCTTCACCACCATGCGCGATCTCGGCACGGAGGGCGCCGGATACGCCGATGTCGAGCTGAAACAGGCCGTGAACCAGGGCATCATCCCAGGCCCGCGCCTGCAAGTGGCCACGCGCGCCATCGTCGCCACCGGGAGCTACCAGCCGAAGGGCTTCGCTCTCGAGTTCCGCGTGCCGCAGGGCGCCGAGGAGGCCGACGGCATCGACAGCCTCACGCGCGTCATCCGCGACCAGCTCGGCCACGGCGCCGACTGGGTGAAGCTGTACGGCGATTACCGCTGGGGTCCCTGGCCCGGCTCGCACCCCTCGTTTACCCTCGATGAGATGAAGCTCGCGGTCGAGGTCGCCAGGAGCGCCGACGCGCCCGTCTCCGTTCACGCCAACACGCCCGAAGCGATGCGCCGCGCCACGCTCGCCGGCGTCACCACCATCGAACACGGCGACGGCGGCACGCTCGAAATCTTCAAGCTGATGGCCGAGCACCACGTCGTTTACTGCCCCACTCTCGCCGCCGGCGATGCGACCACCCGCTATGCCGGCTGGGACGGCAGCGAGCCCGAGCCGCGCAACATCCAGGCCAAGCGCGCCTCCTTCAAAGCCGCGCTCGAATCCGGCGTCACCATTCTGGCCGGCAGCGACATCGGCGTGTTCAAGCACGGCGAAAACGCGCGCGAGCTCGAGCTCATGGTGAAGTACGGCATGCCGCCGATCGAGGTGCTCAAGTCAGCCACCTCGACCGCCGGCCGCGTCCTGCGCATGGACATCGGAGAGGTCAAGCCGGGCAAGCTCGCCGACCTGATCGCCGTGGACGGCAACCCGGTCGAGGACATCTCGGCCATCCGGCGCGTGAAGTTCATCATGAAGGGCGGCACGGTTTACAAGCAGTAGCCAGCGCGCGGGGCGGAGCGCGGCATATAGTAAAACCTATGCCGCGCTTCGCCTCGCTTCTGCTCCTTTCGGTGGCGGCCGCCGCCGCACAGACCCCCGCAATTCCCGGACTTCGCCTGCCCGCCGGCGTCCGTCCCCTCGGCTACACTGTCGACCTGCGCCTCGTGCCCGGCCAGGACGAATTCACCGGCCACGTTGCGATCGACGTCGAGGTGCTGAAAGAAACGCGCGTCGTCTGGCTGCATGCCAAGGAGCTGAAGCTCGCCTCGATTCGCGCCGGCAACCTCAGCGCCGCCGCGCTCCCGCTCGATTACGATTTCCTCGCCGTGATGCCCGAGAAGCCGCTCGCGCCGGGCCGCGCCACGATCGCCATCGACTACTCCGGCACGGTCAGCCGCTCGCTCACCGACGGCATCTTCCAACAGGAATACAACGGCGACTCCTACATCTTCACCAAATTCGAGCCCGTCACGGCGCGCCGCGCGTTTCCCTGCTTCGACGAGCCGTCGTTCAAGACGCCGTGGCAATTGACGCTGCACATTCCGGCGGCGCTCACGGCGGTATCGAACACTCCGGAGACCGGCGAATCACCCGAAGCGGACGGCATGAAGGCCGTGCGGTTCGCGCGCAGCAAGCCGCTGCCCTCCTACCTGGTTGCGTTCGCCGTGGGCCCATTCGACTTCGCCGAGACCCCGCCGCTCGGGCGCAACAAGGTTCCCGGCCGCATCGTGGCGCCGCGCGGACGCGCAGCCGAAGCGGCCTTCGCGGCTGCCGCGACGCCGCGCGTGGTCGAACTGCTCGAAGACTACTTCGGCACGCCGTACCCCTACGAAAAGCTGGACCAGATCGTGGTGCCGCTGACCACCGCCTGGGGCGCGATGGAAAACGCGGGCCTCATCGCATACGGGCAGAGCCTGCTCGCCAGGCCCGCCGAGGACACGGTGCAGCGGCAGCGCGGGCGGTTGAGCGGAATGGTTCACGAGACCTCGCACATGTGGGTCGGCGACCTGGTGACCATGGCGTGGTGGAACGACCTCTGGCTCAATGAAGGCTTCGCCTCCTGGATCACGCCGAAGATTCTGAACCGCTGGCATCCGGAATGGAAGATGCCCGAGTCGGCCGCGAGCAGCGCGAATTCGGTGATGAGCACCGACGCGCTCGTCTCGACTCGCAAGGTGCGGCAGCCCATCGACGCGCCGGGCGACATCGCGCTCGCCTTCGACGGCATCACGTATTCCAAGGGCGCCGCGATCCTGAACATGTTCGAGAACTGGCTCGGCGAAGCGACTTTCCAGAAGGGCGTGCGCGATTATCTTGCGCAGCACGCCTGGGGCGCGACGACCACAGCCGACCTGATGGCCGCGCTCGGCAAGGCCGCGGGGCGCGACGTTTCGACCGCGTTTTCGAGCTTCCTCGACCAGCCCGGCGCGCCGCTGGTGACCGCGGAGATTGCATGCAGCGGCAAAGGGGCGACGCTGCGCCTCCGCCAGGAGCGCTTCGTGCCGATCGGCTCGCAAGGGGCCGCGCCGGAGCTGTGGCAGGCGCCGTTCTGTTATCGCGCCGGCTACGCCTCCGGCGAGCATCGCGCCTGCGTGCTGCTCGACAAGCCGCGCGCCGAGCTTCCGCTCGCCGCCTGCCCGGCCTGGTTCTTCCCGAACGAGAACGCGACGGGCTACTATCGGTGGTCCTACTCGGGCGACCCCGGCATCGACAAACTCACGGTTCCCGAGCAGGTGGCGGCGCTCAATAACGCGCAGGCGCTGGCCGGCGCCGGCAAGCTCGCTCCAGCCGCGGCTCTCGCTCTCGCGCAGCGGTTCGGCGGCTCCGGCGATCCCGAACTGGTGCGCTCCGCGCTGCGCATCTCCGGCGTCTTCATGCAGGTTGCGCCCGACGATCTGCGCCCGCAGTACGCGAGCTTCCTGCGCGAGTGGCTGGGCCCCCGCGCGCGCGAGCTCGGCTGGCAGGCCAAGCCCGGCGAATCGGAGGAAACGCGGCAGATCCGGCAGGCGATCGTGCCGCTGGTCACCATCGATGGCCGCGATCCCGACCTTGGCAAAGAAGCGCGCCGGCTCGCCGAGGCGTGGCTGAAGGACCGCAGCGTGCTCGACCGCGACACCGCCGGGCTCGTGCTCGTCGCCGCCGCGCGGAACGGCGACCGCGCGCTGTTCGACGCCTTCACCGCCGGGCTGCGCAGAACGAAGGAGCAGTCGGAACGCATGAGCCTGATCTCCGCGCTGGCGGCTTTCCCCGATCCGGCGCTCATGAACGCGGCGCTCGCGATGATTCTCGACCCGCAGGGCCTCGACTCGCGCGAGCTGCGGGCGCTGATCACGAGCCAGTGGCCCGAAACGCGCCAGGCCGTTTGGGATTACGTGAAGCGGAACTTCGACGAGCTGAACGAGCGGCTTCCGGGCGCGCGCGGCATCCCGTACGGAGCGACGCTGCCCTCAGCGGCCGGCGGCTTCTGCGACGAAGCGCATGCCGCGGACCTCGATCGCTTTTTCCGGCCGAAAGTAGCGGCCTTGAGCGGCAGCGAACGGAACCTGGCGCGCACATTGGAGAGCATCCGCCTGTGCAGCGCGCGCAGCGCCGCACTCGCGCCGGGAATTCGGGAGTTCTTGGGAAGCCGGTGACGGGAAAACAGTGACGGGAAACCGGTGACAGGCACCTCTGTCCACGAGCAAAAGGCGCTTGGGACAGAGGAGCCAGCCACCGGTTTCCCGATCGGCAGACGTACGAAAGGCGTTGGGAAACGGGTGACAGGGCGTTGGGAAACCGGTGACAGGCACCTCTGTCCACGCGCAAAAGGCGCTTGGGACAGAGGAGCCAGCCACCGCTTTCCCGATCGGCAGACGCGCGAAAGGCGCTTGGGACAGAGGAGCCAGCCACCGGTTTCCCGAAGTTTTTCTATGCGCCCGGCGCGGGCAGCCAGTGCATGCGCTCGATGAACGTGGGCGGCTCGTACGTCGTGCCGCGGGCCAGGCGGCGCTCCTCGCGCCAGGCGGTCCACAGCAGCACCGGGCCGAGCATGTTCGCCGAAAGC